>Ga0315910_10000394_pt1 | contig 43776 bp, 32 predicted proteins | sample EdamamesoilMG_FD_204470 | JGI IMG/M metagenome (GOLD analysis project Ga0315910, IMG submission 204470) | Garden soil microbial communities collected in Santa Monica, California, United States - Edamame soil | ecosystem: Environmental > Terrestrial > Soil > Garden | place: USA: California...
AGCCACAAATTGCCGCGGAATGGCCTCAGTTTCACGCGGGATCAGCTCCTTGAATTCAGAGGCAAACTCAGTGAGCTTCTGCTCCACCCTTAGATCGTCGGGTTCTGCACGAATAGTGACTTTGACAATGCTAAGCTCCGTGAGCTTCGTGAGGAGTTGCTCGAACTCTTGAAACTGGTCATACGCAAGGACCGTATAATCAAGCCAGAAGATGGCTCGCTGATCGCGCGCGTCATAGTTTACAAGGAATGATTTGAAATCGCCTTGAAGCAGCGTGATTCCGCCACAAGGTCGATGGAATTTCTGACGCTCAAATGTCTCGAGGTTCTGCTCAAGAGAAACCAGTTTCAACTCAGGAAAGTACTCATGCAGTAGTCGGTACTCCTCGAGGAAGGGTCCTCCAAATCCGTAATATGTATATTCACTCAGCCGCTCCGAGAATCCGAGCAGTCGGATCGCATCAATGAAAAGAAAACGATCAACGGCTTTGTTTGCTCGAAGCGGATACGGAGGGTGCTTCACCGGCGAGCCTCTCGAAGAATGAGCTCGAAGCACTTTTCGCCGACCTTCGACGGATTCCCTTCTCCATCATCGAACACGTGTCGAGCAACCTTCGCGACCTCTTCCGCCTTCCTTACGAACGCAATCCGTCTCATGTGGCTTTCAAGCTTCTTCGGGAACGGAAGCTCCGGCCTATACAATTGCCCTGGAGGATCCGACTTCTTCGCGTTGCGGAATTGGAGGCTTGTCGATGCAGCTTTCAACTGCGAAAGGGAAAGGCGATCGCCTTCTCCAATCTGTCTCTTTGACTCTTCCTCGCGCCCCTTCCACTTGTACGTGTAATCGGTAAACATCTTCATGCCGTCGCGCATCTTGTTCTTGATCTGAAGATACAATCGCGAGGAAGCATCTATTCCACGCTTTGTTGTTGTTGTCGGTAGCTTCGCGGGGTCATCCGCTCGAAACTCGACAATTCCAGAAATCGCAATAAACTGAGTATGATACCGAGGAACAGTTGCCTCGCCCCATCCTGTGAGTTCTGTCCTGTCGCAGTAGAGTACCGCGCGATCGTTGCAGACAATCGTCCATCCCGCGCCCAGTGACGAGTAGCGGGTTGCCTCCTGCTCCTTTGTGATCTCATCCTCCGACGGAAGAGGACGAGTAAAACCAACCGCCAGAAAGACCTCGACGCCGTCGGCCTTCGTCTTGAAGAAATACGGACTGATCCGAGGAGCCCCCTGCTTAGGAGGTCCTTTGGTGAAGACCAGTTGCGTCGGCTGCGCCTTCACGACGTGCCCATTGAGCCTTACCGTGAGTCCCTTCTCGATGATGAAGGCGTAGTGCCCTGCAATCATCTGCTCAAGGTCGTCCATGAATGTCTTGCCGTCGATCGAGAACCGGGCGGCGATGTTCGGATAGAGGTCTCCGATGACTATTTCTGTGCCATCCTGCTTCATTGCCTTCTTCGCTGCGCGTACAGGTATGTTCCAATCGTCTTCTTCGTCTATCCACCTCGGCGAGATTTCAACTTCATATCGATCATTGCCGTTCTGAGTTGAAATTAGACAATGCTTGCCGATCTTGAATATCGCCCTCTTCATTCCGATTCCGTAGACCCCAACGCCCCCTGGAGTATCTTTCGGGCGGTCATCAGGTCGCCCCATGCGAAACGCGTAACCATGAAGATTCCAAGGTATTCCACCACAATTATCTGTGATCGAAAAACAATCCTTCTTCAATGCAATGTCTGCCCGAAATCCTTCAAATGGCTTACTGCCTTTGCTTCGCCCTTCACTTCGAAGGATCCCGTCGACACAGTTATCAAGTAAGTCGAGAATCGCATCTTCGAGTTTGATGTCACGGGTGAGCATCGAGACGAAGAACGACTTCACAGGGAACGCAGACACAGGTTCGTAGTGAGCGTTCCCAACCTTGCTCATTTCGCGACCTCCGATGGGGATTTGCCGCCGAGAACTCCGTGCACCACGCGAAGAATATGCTCGGCTACTAGAGGATTCACGCTGCTCCCAATTTGGCGGAAGCTGTGCCACTTCGATGGCGCAAATCGAAACCAATCCGGAAATCCCTGTAACCGCGCCGCTTCACGTGGTGTGATGACCCGATCTTCGGTTGGATGCAACGGCCGGACTGCTTGAAACCGCCCACGATCATGACCGGTGCCGGCACGGAGGGTGGGACAGAGTCCCTTCGCATCCAGTCGATGAGATTGCGAGATCGGATCTCTGCGCCCAGGTTCGACGCTCCGATATCGATCTTCGATCCTCTTCGAGTGAATCGTCCCTAGGCACCCCGACGTTCGCCTTTCTTCCCGGAGTCGCTTAACGGCGATCGGATCGCCAACCTCCGAGGGTATGTGACCATGCAATCTGTCCGCAAAGGAACCTTCATTCCTGGACCTAACGACTCTCCACCCATCTTCTTCACGTTGCCAAAGTGGATCGATCTTGATAGGCAGTCCGCGCAAAGCCTCTCCGACAGTTACCGCCTTCACACCGACTGGTACATCGAACTGACTGGGCGATAGCGCATTCATTTCGTCGCGACGATAGCCAATAAAGAACACGCGAGTTCTCGTGGTCGGCGCGCCAAGACTCCTCGCACACATAATCAATGGAGGAAGCACGCTGTACTCACTCCTGACATGCGCCAGCGCCTTCGTGCGAATCGCGCGATTTCCGGAGTTCAAGATTCCTGGAACGTTCTCTGCCAAAAAAAAGCGGGGTTTCAGCTCACCGACGAGGCGAAAGAAATCAATGAACAATCGATTTCGAGGGTCAGTTGAGTTGCTCTTTCCAATACAACTAAATCCCTGGCAAGGAGGTCCGCCAACGACCCCGGCAAGATTGCGACCCGTACTGCCGAGAACGTTCTTAAGTCGATCGCCAGTAAGCGTAGAGACGTCATCGTCAAGGTGGCGAGTCTTCGGAAAGTTGAGCCGATGTGTGCCGATCGCATCCGGGTCGTTCTCGACAGCGCAGCAGACCGAGAACCCTGCCCGCGCAGCTCCAAGGCTCAGCCCTCCCGCGCCGCTAAACAAGTCGATTACATTCAACCTAGCTCAACCCCGATCGTCCCGTTGGGTCACCCCGGCGAGGAGCGCGACTACTCGGCTCCATGCCTACGCCCCTTGTACATGGAGACTCACAACCGTTCAAGACGGCTGGCGTCACCTGGGGAACGACTTGGCGTCATGCAGCGCGAGTCAAGCAGCGACTGCAATAGATGGCGTTGCCAGCCACCGGCTCGCAGGATACAGTCCGCTCGGCCCGCCTCTCCGTTTAGTCGGACCTCGAATACCCCTTCGATCTCCGGCCGGGCAAACCGGGGAGGCGGGCAATTCTCCTTCGGGTCAGACTTCCTGCGTCCTCGGCGATATGCGGCATGCGTCCACCACTGCCTCCGTGAACCGCCCGGGACTCAGCGATCGTAACCTTTAGCTGGTTTGCTCATCACGCGCCACCGCGTCCAATAGAATAGGCCCGATGACGTGTCATCGAGCCGTGTGTACTTGGGCTACTCCTCCTTCGAACTTCCGCTCTCGACAACCTCACTCCGCCAGCAGCCGCCGGAGCTTCTTTCGAAGTCGGTACATGCGAACCTTCGCGAGTTCACCCGAGATTCCGAACCGCGCTGCAATGTCGAACATGTGGCGATCAGGAGCGTAGTAGGCGTAAACGAAGAACTGTTCCTGTCGCGTCAGCGAGTCAAGCACGCGCCTCAGGCAAAGCTTCTCCTCTTGATCCAGAATTGTATCGATCGGTTCGCCGCCACTTTCCTCGTAGAGTATTGATTCCAGTCTGTCATCAAGCGCGACACCGCGATAACGCTGGTCCTTTCGGATTTGCTCGTATCCGACGTTGCGCGCAATCGCGAACAGCCATGAACGCTTATCGCGAGGAACGGAGCCTCTCGCCAAGCCACGATACGCCCTGAAATAGGTGATCTGAACCAGATCATCGGCGGACACAACATGACTTTCAAATCGATGTAAGTAGTATCGAATGCTCGGGTAATGAACCAAGAGTTCCTGGTCCTCCGTCTCCGTGCCTTCAGCGCCGACCTTCGCAAGCGCGTACGCCGCCGCCATCGGGCCGCTCGTCATTACTCCAACGCTCGGTGACGGAGCACAAACCGATGACGCGGGACTCCTCAGTTCATTTCCTCCCATTGGTAGCTCCCGTGAAACTGGCCGCATCGTCAGATACCCACGTCTGAACGTTGCGACCGGACTGTTGGGGAATGCGTCCGACACGGACGCATGGTGACTTGCAATCAGTGCAGCGCCGAGTCTCGGCGTCGAGCTCGCGACTTCAGTTCTGCTGGCGCGAGGTACTGATCTCGATGCTCAGGTGAAGCATCGCCAGCGCCAGCGCGTCGAAGATGCTCAAACGCGCATCCTCGCCTTCCCATATCTGGCGGGGACGTGGCACTCGCGACGCCAACTCTGGGAATCGATCGACCAACGCTTGAACGACGTCCGACTTCGTCCGCGCACCGATCGACGAGAATGCCTTCATCACCTCGGATCGACGGTACAGCCGCGTGGGTACGCCGCTGTCTTCGAGATGCTCGGATAATTGGATTAGAAAGGCGCCTAAGGCAACTCGCCTTGGTGTCTTGGCCTCGCTTGGATCGTCAATCACCAAAGCCGCCGGCTTGTACTGCTCGATGAGACTTGAAAGCCTTCCGAAGCAGGGCGCAGAGCCTCGGCGACGGCATGAGGCCACCCCCCAGTCCACGAGTTGCAGCGGCTCCTTTTCGAGAACGACAAAGCCAAAGCCCTTAGCACTTGGGTCGACTGCCAATACGCGTTCGGGGCCAATCATTTCATATGTTTGTTTCATGCTTGTGATTGCGACTATTCGACGTTGGATAAATGATCTCTGTTAGCGATTCGAACTTGCGTTTCACGACCGCGGTGAATGGCTGAGCATCGAGTTGCTTCATGAGACGCTTGACGCGAGTCCGGACTTCACCGACTGTACTCGCGTACACTCCAGCGAACAGCTCACGCGCACATCTCCGGGAGATGAACTCGTACGCTAGAAGAGTGATGAGCGACGGGACTCGCTTCTCGCGTTCATACCGAGATACCTTCGAACCGTGTCCGCAACCTAACAAGTACGCCATCTCTCTTTGAGTGAGGCCAAGACGCTTGCGGTACATCTTGAGATAGTTGGACAGTTTATTTGTTGACATACATCAAGTATGAATTCGCAAGTCTCGCAATGCATGAGGGCGAAAGATGACGAAAGCGTCAACTTCTAGGTTCGCGTACAACGAGTCTCCCGCAGCAGCGACTTTCCTTACGACGTCCCCGAAGTCCTTCAAGTCTCGACATCAGACGCTGCGCCTGCTGGGTTCTGGGACATTGGGGACTTCAGGGACTTCCGCCGTGGCTGCGGTCCGTGCGCGTTCGACTCCGTATCGCTGACAGAGATGCTGGAGCCTTGCCTCTTGTCCGCCGGCAACGACATAGACGCCGTTACTCTTCTCGGTACTGAGTCCGAGTTTGCGTCTCAGAATCCAGCCGACGCGCTTGGCGGTGAGTTGCGGAAAGTCGCTGCCACGTTCTACTATCAGGCTGTTCGTAATCTCCTTCACGCTGAGCAGCCGCTTCTGGCTCTCCCCGTGCTTCTGCACGACTTCAAGAATCTCAGCCTCAATCCCGGAGTTCCGATCAGCCATCATCTCGCGGTGATAGCTCACCGCGACTTCTTTCAGGTCGGAGCGCGTGCCCTCATCAGCGATGACTGACAGAAGCGGCGCAAAGATCTGATTCAGTCTTGGATGAATGGCTCGATCGACGAACTCATCCGTTCGTCGCGGCGTGGCCAGGTTCCGAAACCGGAAAAGCAGGAGCTGATTCCTAAGTTGCTCCGCCTCGATGGCGTGCTCGCGGGGCAGGTTGATCGGGATGTCTGGCCGCAGCCCCCCATCGCCGAGCACTTCGGTCAAGAAGCGACTCTCAAGCGCAGGGTCGTCAAAGCAACCGCGTGTCGCCACGAGCTTCGGTCCGAAGACGTGGTAGGCCTTCGGGTTGAGTTCATTGCTGCCCGGCACAGACTCCGTGCGAAGCACCGGGAAACCTCTCACGTTCCCATTGTTCAGGATCTTGACTACTTCAGCTCGTTCATCGGACACACGGAAGTCGCTCTCGTCCATGACGAGCGTGCCTTGCATCGCATCAAGGATGCGAAAGAGCGGCGACACGGTCGACGCTCCCGAAGCAAAGATCGGTTTGAAGCAGAGTGTCCCGACCGTTAGGAGAAACCGAGTCTTACCCGTTCCAAGATCGCCTCGAACTCTCAGGTACGGCAGTTCGTTGAAGCCGTCCACGATCCAAGTGAGAAGGACGTAGTACACCGCAACTCGCTCAAAGAGCGATCCCAGATCGACGTACTTGTGGATGAAGGATCGGATGCGCGCGACAAGTTCTGCCTCGGATCCGTACTCCTCCGGTCCTGCGGCGAACAGCACGACTCCATGAACGAGGAGGTTGTTGTTCGCCGAATATGGCACCAGACGACGACCGTCGGGTAGCTCATAGTGAGGGATGAGTTCCCAACGGTCGTCTTTCCAAAGGGCGAAGGCGGTCAGATTCTTCTCCCGATTGAACACCATCTCAAGCAGCGAGCCGTCCTGCAGCAGCGCGGAAGTCGTCGGTACATGATTCCTCCTCGCTCGCTGCGATGCCTGAGCGATCGCTTCGTTTATTGGTTTCATATGGAGTCATGATCTGATCCACAGACCTAATGTGAAAGACGTGACTATTGGCCATCGTGGCGACCATGACCGACTTGGAACATGGCGGCATTGCACTAGCCTGTACCTCAATGAACAACGCGAGCAAACAATCAGCACCTACCGCTCAACTCGCCGCTCTCTATCCGGAACTCTCAGCAGACGAACTCCAGGAAACGGAAGTTCTATTCGATCGCTACCTGACCCTGGCCTTGGCCATCTACGAGTCGGTGCTGGCAGATCCCAGTCGAGTCGAGCTGCTGAAGCAGCGCTTGACACAGAGTAGGAGCAAGCCGGAGAATGGTGATGGGAAAGATCAAATAAACCAATGCAATAGTTGAATGAACAATCATCCTAACTACTTCGGATACATCCGAGTCTCTACCTCCAAGCAGGGTGAGCAAGGAGTTTCGCTTCAGGAGCAAAAGGACGCGATCCTCAGATTCGCGTCACGACAGGGTCTTCAGATCGCTCACTGGTTCGAGGAGCGCGTAACCGCGGCCGCACGAGGCCGACCGGTATTCACTGAAATGCTCCGGCTTCTAAAGAACGGCAAGGCACGAGGCGTCATCGTCCACAAGATCGACCGCAGCGCCCGAAACCTTGGGGACTGGGCGCAGCTCGGAGACTTGATCGACCAAGGTATTGAGGTTCGGTTTGCCAATGATGACCTAGATCTCAGGACCAGAGGTGGTCGGCTTTCCGCTGACATTCAGGCGGTGATCGCCTCCGACTACGTCAGGAACCTACGAGAGGAAACAAAGAAGGGCCTGTACGGGCGACTGAAGCAGGGCGTCTATCCCTTTGCTGCCCCGATCGGCTACTTGGATCAAGGGGCAGGCAGAGCGAAGGCGGTGGATCCCATCGCCGCTCCGCTGATCCGTCAGGCCTTCGAATGGTATGCGGCGGGCATCGAAACGCTCAGAAGTTTGGTTCCGAAGCTCACCGACCTCGGCCTGAGAACTCGAACCGGATCGCCGATGTCGGTGAACGGAGCGTCGAAGATGCTCCGGAATCCCTTCTACTTCGGGTTGATCCGGATCAAGGTCAACGGGGAGACTTTCAGAGGCGCTCATGCGCCCATCATCACCAAGTCGCTCTTCGATCGCGTGCAGGAACGACTCGACGGCAAGAAGAGGACCAGAGGCTGGAAGCATGACTTCCTGTTTCGTCGCCTGTTGAAATGTCTTCACTGCGGCATGACGCTGATCGGTGAGCTGCAGAAGGGACATCGATACTACAGGTGTCACAACCAAGCGTGTCCGGCCACGTGCGTACGCGAAGACGTCATTGCAGAGGGCTTTCGAGCAACTCTACGGTCAGTTGAGCTGAGCAAGGAAGAGAATCAGTACCTCAGGGAGAAGCTGCACCGCCTTCAAGACAACTGGCAAGCCTCGTCACAAGAGCAACTGGATGGCCTTACACTTCATGTAGCCAAACTCAACGGAAACCTGAACAGGCTAACCGATGCCTATCTCGACGGCACCATCGACAGAGAGACATTCCTGCGCCGCAAGGAGAGCCTCCACCAGGAGCTAGTTCAGCTCGAGGCGCGACGCGACGACCACCAACGACACGCCACATCCGTCCCGAATCGACTGGAGGACTTCCTCGAACTCGTTTCGACCGCGTCTTTACTGTACGAGACTGCGGACACCGCCCAAAGACGATCACTTCTTGAATTGATGACCTCGAACCGACGTGTCGATCGCAAGAACGTCACGTTCACGCTGCCGCGCGCGCTGTCGATCGTCGCCGAACGACAGCGTGTCACAAGTGGTGGCCCACATCGAGGCACACCTCGAACTTTGGATGCCATCTTTGCCGACTTGGTCAAGTATCTCAGTCAACACGACTCGTTCATGGAGAACTGGAGCTTGACACCAATCTCCAAGTCCCTGAAGTCCCCAAAGTCCTGAAGTGCTGAAAACACGAGGTGTACAGCTCGAGACTTCAGGGACGTTCGGGATTTCAGCCCCGCCCTCGATCGGCAGACTCTGCCTTCAGAATAGCAACTGAAAACCAGTCTCGTCCCTCGGCGGAGAGCGGCATCTCACTACCCTCGCCATTGAAAGCTACGCGGCCCATTCGTTTCAAGACAAGCCTTGAGCTTAAGGTGCTCTATTCTAGGATCCCGTGAGCCGTAAGAACGTGCCCCCACGACGGCGAAGCTGCTTGGAGTCTGGTGATGTCTGCGCAGGAACCTAGCATCCTTGTGGTAGGCGATCGCGAGAAATGCGGTATGGTATTAGTCGAGTTGTATTCTAGGCACGCTACTAGCATTTCGTTTGCATCGACGGCAACCGACGCACTCGAACAGCAACGATCACGGTCGGTTGGCGTCGTATTATTCATCGAACCTGATGGTCCGGTAGTGACAACTACATTAAAACGGCGTCTTCGCAAGGCGGATCCGCTAGTTCGATTGATTGCATATGCAACTTCAAGCCCGCGCAAGCACACATCTCACGAGATCGCACAGCTCTTCGACCAATCAAACGCACTTGTTAGTTGGCGGCTCAGTTCTGAGCAACTTTGGAACAGTCTGAAGCAAGAGCTCAAGCTGTACACTCTCGATTGCAGAGCAACTCATGCGGAACTCCCTAGCTACGCTCCATTGATTAGCACTAATTCCATTGATATGGCACTCTATGAAAAACTGCGTTCCGAGCCTGCGCTATTACGTACGCTCCATTGGCGGCAGTTTGAGAAGTTACTCGCAGATATTCTCGAAACTCTTAGTTATCAAGTTGAGCTAAGAAAAGGCACCAAGGATGGTGGAATCGACATTATCGCAATCCGGAAGTCAGTGACATTCGGCGATCACAAGTACCTGATACAGGCGAAGAGATCGAAGAATCGCATAGGGATCGAGCCGGTTCAGAGATTGCTGTTCTTACAAGACGAATTCCGCGCGACAAGGTCATGCCTCGCGACAACCTCCACATTTACTCGTGGTGCTTGGATGCTAGGCCAGAGCTACCAATGGAAGCTATCACTGCATGACTTCCACGGATTACATGCTTGGATCGAGGATGACGTACGGTTAGTTGCGCACTTTGGATGGCGAGTTGGTGGCCCTCGATCGGGTCCGGTAAACGAAGTTTGCCGAATCGATCCCGAACCCGAAGGAGGACCACGGTGGACGAGCCGGAGGCTAGCAAGGGCGGCAAGATCATCCAGATCGACGAGGGCGCGGTGCGCGGCCACCTCGCGGAGATGGTGCGTGGCTCGGTCGAGCAGACGCTGAATGCGATGCTCGAGAGCGAGGCGGTGGAACTGTGCAAGGCGCGGCGCTACGAGCGGACGGCGGCGCGTGCGAGCACGCGGGCCGGGCACTACGAGCGCAAGCTCGGGACGCAGGCCGGAGAGGTGACGCTGAAGGTGCCGCGCCTGCGGGCGGTGCCCTTCGAGACGGCGATCATCGAGCGATACCGGCGCCGCGAGTCGTCGATCGAAGAAGCGCTGATCGAGATGTACCTGGCCGGAGTGTCCGTGCGTCGGGTGGAAGACATCACCGAGGCGCTGTGGGGTACGCGGGTGAGCCCGAGCACGGTGAGCGCGCTGAATCAGAAGATCTACACGACCATCGAGGAATGGCGGCAGCGGCCGATCCAAGGCGAGCACCCGTACGTCTACCTGGACGGGATCTATCTCAAGCGGAGCTGGGGCGGTGAGGTCCGCAACGTCTCGGTGCTGGTCGCCGTGGGCGTGAGCAAGGACGGCTACCGCGAGATCCTGGGCGTCGCCGAAGGCGCGAAGGAAGACAAGGCGAGCTGGACCGGCTTCCTGCGGTACCTCAAGGAGCGCGGGCTCAAGGGCGTGCAGCTCATCATCAGCGACCGCTGCCTGGGCCTGGTCGAGTCGCTCGCCGACTTCTTTCCAGAGGCGAAGTGGCAACGCTGCGTCGTGCACTTCTACCGCAACGTCTTCGCGCTGGCGCCGACGTCGAAGGTACGCGAGGTGGCGGCGATGCTGAAGGCGATCCACGCGCAGGAGGGGCGCGCCGAGGCGCAGGCGAAGCTCGAGCAGGTAGCGCAGAAGCTCGTGCTAATGAAGCTGGGCAAGGCGGCCGAGCTGGTGAAGGGCGGCGGCCCCGAGACGCTGGCCTACTACGACTTCCCGTCCGAACACTGGCGACGCATCCGGACCAACAACCCGATGGAGCGCCTGATGCGGGAGATCCGGCGACGCACGCGCGTCGTCGGCAGCTTTCCCGACGGGAGCTCCGCGCTGATGCTCGTCGCCGCGCGACTGCGCTACGTGGCGGGCACGCGCTGGGGTACGCGCCGGTACCTAGATCTCGACCTCCTGCTGCAGCAGCGCGAGCCCCAACGCGCGGAGAAGCACGCAAGGGCCGCGAGCTGAGCGGCGCGCCGCCCCCCATGGGGGGCGAACCAGGGAAGACCAAGACCCAAGACCAAACCCGGACCCGACGAGAGATCACCACTCACTCTGACGAAAGTGCGCAAGACTCTGGACACGACCGGATCGAGAGTGCATTTCTCAAGAAAACTCAACGTTGAACGCCGTGTCAGGAAGGCCACCGCGAATGTAGCGGCTCGATGGTTGATGAGTCCCGATCGGTCTCAAGGTCCTCGGAGACGGTCACTCTGGCAAATCCTAGCATCTTGACATGATGTGGCCCGTATCGAGACACACCTCAAACTATGGCCGACCTCTTTGCCGCTCTGGTCAAGTTCTTCAGTCAACACGAGGCTTATATGAAGGACTGGGTCGGGCTCCCGCTACGAAGTCCCTGAGGTCCCCAAACTCCTGAAACGCTGAAAACACGAAAAGTCTCAATCGAGACTTCAGGGACGTCGTGGACTTCAGCTGGACAGTCCCTTCTCGATCATGTTCTTGGCTGGCTCGGCTTCTTGTCCAAGTTCATATTGATCTCACCGCAATCACAGCGGAGCGACGACCCGCCATCGCCGCCACGAACGAACATGAACGATCCATGGCATGCCTTACAACGGAACCCATCCAAGAGCGCCTGAAACGCTGTTACGACCGGACGGAAGTCGTTGATTGCGAGCGTCGCCCAGACGTTGAAGTGTACGGCCTTGTTGATCTGCCACTGCTCCACGTTAGAAGCGCTTGCGACAACCTCAAATGCAGTCGCAACCTCCTCAATCTTTCCCAGCTTGTTAATTTGCTGCCAGGACTGAGCAGCGGCTTTCGCCTTCCTAAACAACTCGTTGAGTCGGCCAACCGCCGACGGCAATAGATCGCCAAGATCATGCTGCGCGTCGCCGCGGAATTCGACTCGCGCGCGTAGCCGATGACAGAACTCTCCAGACAAATATTCCAAGTATCGCCTCAGACGACCCGCCGCCGAACTGATGTCGTTATTCGCCAGATCATCATCGATTTCCTTCCAGACGTCGGCATCGTCCCAGTTGATTGGCCCATGAGTAACGTCCCAACTTCTGAAATGTGCGAGTGACCGGGACGCGATGAGCCCTTCTGTCTGCATGTGCTTGAGCCAAATCGGATCGTGCGTTGTAAGAATGAACTGCGTACTTGGGAACTCTGCCTTCAGAAGCCGGCATACTTCACGACGATGCCCTGAGTCGACGGACATAAGCACATCATCAAGTACCGCGATCGTGAAACCGGATCCGAGAAGGTGGCGCATCAAGGCCAAATATAGGCACAGCCCCATCCCATCTTGATGACCCTCACTGTGATAAGCGCCAGGAGGAAAATGGCCGCGTCCGTAGAAGTCCACGTCAAAGCCGAGCTTCCCCAACGACGGAACAAGCTTGGCATCAAACTCGGCCTCGTCATCTTTATTCACAAGGCGATAAAGGCCGGCGAAGGCCTCTTCAACGACGACGTAGATGTCCTTCAGAACCTCGTCGCTTGCCGTCGTGTACACTTCCGACACCTTTCGCGTCAGCGCAGCCTTCTCCACGGCGAGCTTGTACTTGCGTGCTTCATTCCGGTATCTATCGAGACGCTCCTGCGCCGTATTGAGCGCGTCTCTAGCAGCATGTTCGTGTGTGGGTTCTGGTAACGCAGCAACAACATTCTCAACCGCGACCATCACATCGAGGACAGCCCGTGAGGCTCCACTAATCTCACCAAGCGCTGCCAAGGACTCAGGTAAAGGAATGAACGCCATGAGGCGTGCGTGGACTCGATCAATCGTGCCGCGATAGTTCTTCAACGAATCGACGGCAATTGGTGGAGCGGCAAGTGCGGCATACCTCAATATGGTATCGAGCAGGCCGCGAACCTTTGTAAGAAGCGTTACAACTGGCAGTAGCGTTCCTTCGGCAACTTTTCTGCGCTCGGCGACTTCCTTGAGATGATTCAGTTTCTCCTGAACATGTTTTCTGAGCGCGGCAGGATTCCACTTGTCGTCACAGAATGGACAGACATCCGCCTCAACGAAGCTCAGCCCTGTCTTTAAGAAACTTTCCCGGTTTACATCTGCGGCGAACGCTGGATCGTTCGCCAGAACTCTTAACTCAGCCGCTATCTTGACGATCAGCGCGGCGGTGTCAGCGCTCTTGAGTTCATCAAGGGCCTCGCTCGCGCTCTTGATGTCTGCAAGCGCCTGCTTCTTCGGAATTCTCGACTCCGCCGCTAACGCGACGGTCGCGAGCCCGTCTTTGAACGACGTTGTTTCCGTTAATTCAGGTAGCGCTAGTAATCCAAGAACTGCACGTTGTGTATTAGCCGCGGCGAGCACCTCTTGCTTGCCGAACTTTGCAATTCCAAGAGCACGAAGGAGGCTCTCCTTTGCTTCGTTTACGGTCGGAGCAAGTTGACCAGCGCTCCGTTCGCAAGCATTGGCAATCTTCTGAAGTCGAGCCCGAACTTGCTCAACCTGCGCCAGCCGAAGAAGCGCCTGAACCTCTTCGGCGCGCTTTCCAGGAGACGCGAGGACGTACCGAATGAGTTCACGCCTAGAAAGAACGAACTCCGGGTGGTCCTGAAGCTGCTTCAGCACCGAGACAACATCTGGTTCATTGGGCGTGACCGTTGGCACACTTGGAGCTTTGACGCTTCGCTCGATCGTTGCTCGCTTATTAAGACTCGGAATGAACACCGTCAAAGTCACCAGTGCCTTGTCCGGTGCGTTACGGCTGTCGACATGCGGCCCGTGTTCTTTGACAGAAACGTCGCCTCGTCCCTCTCCGGAAAGCCTGGAAACGTTCCCCGTAAGCGCGAACTCAAGCGCGTCTACGACGCCGCTTTTCCCAGTTCCATTAGGTCCGCAGATCGCAAAGTTCTTTCCCTTGAAGGTAAGGGTGAGATCGCGAATGCCCCGGAACTCCTTGATCACGATTGATTCAACTTGAATCATGGCAACGGAGACTCGGCCAAGATCGCCTCCTTCAACGCGACCTCCGTGAGATTTTTGTCCTGCAACAGCGTCTTACGTAGCCGCTCAACAACCTCCGACGGAACGCCTGACGCGCCGAGGGATTCGATGAACTTGCCATACACCTGAGCAGGCACATCCGGCCAGTTAACTAGTTGAGAAGGGGTAGACATTGGATCAGTTTACAACTCCTTGAAACTACTGTCTAGTTCGACTGGAATTGAGCGCGTGTCGCGCGTTGCTGAAACGTCAAGCATGTTCAGCTATGCCCCCCTTCGCGATCGCGTCGCCGCCTAGTCTTGGAGCGGCTTTGGTAGCGATCGCACGATCGCGTTCGTCTCGAGACTCACGGTTACGACCTGCTTTATCAATCGAACGATGTACTCATCATCGTTACGATCCTCGCCCCACAAATTCGGGTCACTCGTTGATCCATCGCGCTCGTCGGTCGTGATCTGATATTGGTCAAGTACCCACTCAAGAGCTGATCGGTTGCCGAGTCGATAGTTCAAGACGTCCGCCGGAAGGTCCGACAACGTCAACGAGTCGTTGAAAAGAACCTCATCCCTATTCCTCGCTAAGACTGGTCGCACAGCGCGATGCGATTTCTTCGTTCCAGGGGCCCACACTTCCTTCAACTTGAATGGCGCCACAACGACGGGATCATCGTAACCCAAGTGCAGCTCAGCCAAGCGGGCGCCGGCCCGCGCGAACTCATGGAACGCAGGCGCTAGAGGAATGCGTGGCAGTTCGCGCTTCAGATTCGGTGCGAACTCAACGCGGTACCCCTCGTGGTGGAGGATAGCGTACACGTAGTGAAAGATGTCGCGCTTCGTGATATTCTCATCGCCGTAATGCTCCCGAGTCTTCCTAAGCATCCAGTCGGTGACGTTCTCCACTCGCCCCTGGCCGCCCTCCCCATGCATCCACAGCGGAACGCACGCCAAACCGCTTCCGGCCCCGACAACGTGCAGGTCGGATACACGATTCGAAACCAGCGTCATGAAAGGACGTTCCGCGCCGAACGCCGTGAAGCCTAGAACTTGGTTTCCCTCTGCTCCAACCTTCGAGAACACTCGATCGAAATGGCTCGGTCGGTCCACAAGAACTCGATCGTAGTACAACCACTTCTTACAGAATGGTCTGTAGAGCGCCTCGACAATCTTGTTGCCATCGCATTGAGGCAGGGTTCCGCGCCTAACGTGACCTTTCAGCGTTTGGCTCCACTTGATCTTCGTATAATCAAATGCATCATCATCGATGGAACCAGGAGCTTTCCGCGAAAGCCGCGTCAACTCCATCGCAAGCGCTTCACACGTTGACTCAATTCTCTTTGCGAGCACGTCACGACCGAAATCGTAGACGACTTGATCTCGTGCCGTATTCACTCCCAGCAGATAGGTCGCGAAGGCACCCTCCCGTGCATCGCCCGTAGCATGAGGATCGCCGACGATCCGAATCCATGATCCGAACGTCTCCGCACCGCCCACGCTGATCCATGTAGCGGCGGCGTCAGGAGCAATGTCGCTCCATTGAATCCCCTTAACCGACTCTCTTTCCTGCAACCACGCTAGCTTCTCGAAGCGGCGATGTGACTTGTCCGCTTTCGCATAGCGAACAATACTCTTCCCGGATCCCTTCCGGCGGATCGCGATGGTGATCCCAACGCCGACCTGAATCCCAAAGACGTTGTACTGCGAACCGGCCAATTTCGGATCGTGGCGGACGTTGCCCTCAAGATCAATATGATAGATCGTCTGGAATTCCTTAGCCAAATGCTTGCGCATGCCGTCAAAGGCCACGTTCTCGACGAACGAGTTATTCGACACGAAGCAGACGATTCCATCGCGATCTTGAAGGCGATCCGTTGCCCATCTGAAGAACTTGACGTACGGGTCGTAGAGCTTCGTCCTCAGAGTACTGGTCGACGATTTGGAATACGTTGCTCGAACTCGATCGTCGACGACCTTGTACCTGCGATTCTTGTTGTTGTCGTTCTCGTCCAGCTGCCCCATGTTGTACGGCGGATTTCCAATCACCACCGTGATCGGGGCTTTCTTTTGACGCTTCACGCGCTCCGCGTTCTTCTCCGAAAACATCACATCTTTAGGCTCAGCGAGTCCCAACGTATCAACGAAGCAGAGTCCGTCGAACGGTTCATAGCTACCCTGTTCCTCGAAGTATGCATGCTCGATATTTAGCGCGGCGATATAGTAGGGCATGAGCATGACTTCGTTGGCGAACAGTTGATCGCGGTACATCCGCTGCAGGAACTGCCGACTCCGCGCTGCTGCGCGCCGCATCAAGTTCACGACAAAATTGCCAGTGCCCGTGCATGGATCGAGGATGATGACTCCGTCGTCGCCAATGTTCTTGCCGAACTCCTCACGGAGGACGTGCTCGATGGAGGCACACATGAAGTCGACGATCTGCTGTGGGGTGTAAATGATCCCGTGCGTATCAGCCGTCTTCACGCAGTAACCTTGGAAGAATCGCTCGTATACGGAGTTGAGGAAGTGCTGCTTGTCAGCGAAGTCCACAATGCCAGCAGCAGCGTTTTCGATCGCGACGTAGAATCGGTCGAGCGCCTTGAGGAACTCCTCTCGCGTGAACGAGCGTGAGGATAGAGCATCGATCACCTTCTCGACCTCTGAGGCAATTACGTTCTTCCGTACAAACTCGGGGTTCTTGAAAACCGTCTTGAAGAGTCGCTCCGTGAGAAGATGCTGAATCAGCATCTCATCGACGGCCGTCTCTGCGATATTCGGATTCAGAGAAACCCGACACAGATCGAGAAACGCCGCGAACGCCGTACGAAATGCTCGGTTCGACTCGTGCGCGTCGGCGATGATTTCAGCCAGACGCCCCCCGATTTCTGGCACCCGTTCAGTGAACTCTTGAACTGCTCGGTCGAACTCAAGGATCGGTTTATCAACATATGAAAAGAGTGCATTGAGGACGTCGCACAATGCTGCACGCCCCTTACCGTCATCGCGGATGCTTACATCAAGTTTCCGTTGAGCGTCCTGCACGAGGATTGCGCGGTCGGGAGTCCAAAAGACGATGTTATTAGTCGGATAACCTTTTTCGATCTTCGCGGCGATCTCATCATCGAGGTCATCTGCGATGTCCTTCGCCTCCCAGTAACCGCGAGGGAGATGGTAGCCGTCACGAAGCGTGCCGTCAGGAACAACTCGTGTTCCACGCGTCTTTCTGCCCAACTCCGGAATCGCTATCCAATGGAATGGCTTCGCAGCCTCAGTCAAGAGAGATTGAAACGCGGAACGAACCGCCTGCTCGTGGGCGACTCCCTGAACTCGGAATCCCTCAAGAGCACGATAGTACTCGACGATGTGCCGATGCGTCGGCCGGACCAATCGTGGTGCTACCGGCATGCTAGTGAGCTTCCGTCCACAGGTCAGTTCCTCCTCAGCGGACACGATCAGAGATCGGACTGACTCCTGCCGCCAGTTTCAATCGGTCTGCGATCGAGGGCGTCGCCCGTCAAGCTTCTCCTGGTCTCGCCATCCATGTAGCGCCTCCCCGTCGATCACCGATCAAGATTAGACCACGGGCGCGATCGAGGAACTAGGGACGAGAGAGGCCATGAGGCGCCCAGTCCGGCACCAATCTCCGCCTTGGTGGCGCTTCGCAGTTGACCGACGATAGAGCCATGCCCTTCGGAAGTTCCGGAGTCGGCATTCAGCACGGCCGGCGGCTGCTTCGGAGTCGCTGGCTCGAAGCATTCGCCTCATCACGTTGGAGGTGGGCATGCATCCGTTAGACATCTGGAGGCTGCGAGTTGGATTAAACAGGTACTGCTCTGTCTCGAAGGACTGCTGAGATGAACTCCTTCCAGAGAGCTGTTAGTACGAGCGCGAAGTTTCCACTGGGCAATCTCGCTGTCACGGCAACCGCGTTGGCGCAGCTCTCGGCTGAAGACATGCTTGCTGCGATTGCGCGGCACGCGCAAGGTGATTGGGGCGACGTAGATGTTGAGGATCGGAACGAGAACCAAAGGTCATTGCGCGCCGGTAATCGTCTTCTCTCGGTGTATCGCTCAGCTTCTGGTAGGAAGTTCTGGATCATCACCGAAGCGGACCGATCAGTTACAACCATCCTTCTTCCGGAGGACTATTGAGTTCTCCCACATCAAGAGCCTGATGTACGCATCAGGCTCTTTCTTATTTACCTAACCAAGTCAATCGCTCGACGATTTTTGAAAGTCGGCATCGACTCACGCCTTGGCTCGTGATGCGTCAGGCACGACCATGCATTCATGAATCCGCAAGGACGACGCATCCTTCTTGGCCGTACCAACTGGCGCGATACGCGTCGGCTTTTTGGCGTGCAGGAAAATGACCGTCTCCACCATATGTACATCATCGGCCAAACTGGAACTGGCAAGTCGACTCTGCTCGAGAACCTCATGTTGCAGGATCTCGAAGCCAACTCCGGATTCGCATTCCTTGATCCGCATGGCGATACCGTCGAGCGTCTAGTTGCTGCCTTGCCAGAGTCGAAACGTAAGGACGTTGTCTATCTCAACGCGCCTGACCAGTCTGGTGCGGTCGGTTTCAATCCTCTCGAATCAGTACCGGTTGATCAGCGGCCGCTGGCAGCTTCCGGAATTATTGAAGCCTTCAGAAACGTCTGGGGCCAATGGTGGGGTCCGCGACTCGAACATCTGTTTCGGAATGCCCTGCTGACCCTCCTCGATCAGCCTGAGGCGACGTTGGCTGACTTGCCTCGTCTCTTCGCCGACGAACGGTTCCGTCGAGAAGCGATTACGAACATCACGCATCCCGCCGTCCGAGACTTCTGGGTCCAGGAGTACGAGAAGTCATCGGCCAGTTCTCGTAACGAAGCATTGGGACCGCTGCGCAACAAACTCGGCGCGTTTCTCTCGCAGCCGATCCTGTACCGGATTCTTACCGTCCGCAAGTCGAGCTTCGACTGCCGCAAGATCATGGACGCAGGCCAGATCCTGCTCGTCAACCTATCGAAGGGCAGGCTGGGAGCTGATGCATGCGCGCTCCTGGGCTCGCTTCTCGTGACTCGGCTTGGCCTGGCAGCCTTGAGCCGATCCGACGTTGCCGAGTCGGAGCGTCGGAACTTCTGGCTCTACCTCGACGAGTTCCACAGCTTCACGACGCTCTCCGTAGCCGGCATGTTGTCCGAGCTTCGCAAGTACCGCCTCGGACTCATCCTCGCTCACCAGTACGTGGCCCAGGTCGCTCCCGAAGTGCGCGAGGCGGTCTTCGGCAACGTGGGCACCTTGATCCTGTTCCGCGTCGGCCCCGTGGATGCCCGGTTCCTAGAGAAGTACGTTGTTCCAGAGCTTGACGAATTGGATCTGATGCGCCTCCCGAACTACCATATGTACGCCCGGCTGATGGTCGACGGAGCGCCCGCTCTGCCGTTCAGTGCCAAGACGCTGCCGTCATTTGCTCGAAGGGGAACTGAGAATGGCTGAAGACATTCGGATCATCTCGCATTGGTACCACTTGCTGGATGGCGTCCAATACTCTCCCAAGGACTTCTACGAATCCCTAGAGAAGTCGATTGGCAAGCGGGAGATCCCAACTGCATCGCTGGGACGAGTCTCGTATCCCGAGTCAGGACTTCTTTCGGCGCATCGTGAGTACCTGAGGATCCAGCGGCAGGGATTCGGCTTCGACATCTGCGCCGCTCATTTCGGCAACGGCTTCTTCGTCTCCTGGTGGCAGTTCACGCAGTCCGGGTGCTTGGCCATCATCACGGAGATTCCGATTCTCGGCCTGCTCTTCCGCTGGCTTGTCCGCCCGATCACGTACTGGCAGTTGGACACGGGCCTCATGTTTCAGAGCGCCGTGCATGCCTCCGTTCTCGAAGTCTTGGACGCGATGACGACCGAAAAGGGTGCCCGCGCAATCTCGGAACTTGAGCGCAAGCCCATCATGAAAGAGTTCTTCAAGCGTTAGCCCGCGCCCAGGTTCGCTTCGAGGCAACTGGCTTTCGGAGTCTGAAACGTGAACCTGGGCGAAGAGCTCACTTCCCAGTTCTACGCTTGGGAAAAGCGTGGACGGGGCTGGGCTGTCTCAAGCTACCCGGTCGTCCTTGAGCCGCCGTTCCGACCATTCTTCCGCTACCTGCCCAGTCGCCACAGCCATGACGACGCTCGGCAGGCTGGGTTCTTTGAGCGCATCTGGAAGAGCTTCCAGCGAGGATTCGAAAGAGTCGATCCCAACGGCTCGCTGACCGAGCTCGAAGCCGAGTTGCTCAGGGATCCAGAGCCGACGCCGTATTCGGAAGATGAAGTTGAGCTGATCGAACTTCAGATACGACTGCCTCACGATCACGACGTCAGCTTCGAACTTGCGGGGCGGTTACTCCTGAGTCTCGGCGGTGCCTCCAGTCCCGTGAGCTTCGAACTCATCGGAGTGCCAGAGCGCCTCATCCTTCAGGTCACGGTGCGAGCTGATGATGCACCGATCGTGAAGGGCGCACTTGAGGCGTACGCTCCTGAGATCCTTGTCGAGGAACGGCGCGGAGTCTTGACCGATCTTTGGAGAGCCGACGACTCGAGAGACACCGTCTGCGTCGACTTTGGGCTCTCCAAAGAGTTCATGTTGCCGCTTGCGGTGCCGCGCTCGTTAGCAGTCGATCCGTTACTCGGATTCTTGGCCGCTATCGGCGACTTGAAAGACGACGAGATCGGAGTCCTCCAAGTCATCTTCCAGCGCACGAGCTACCCCTGGACGGAGAGCGCTCTTCGTGCCATCACCGACAATGAAGGCTCCGCGTTCTTTGCCGATGCACCGGAGACTCTTGCGCTCACGCGCGAGAAGATGGCCCATCCGCTCTTTGCCGCCGTCATCCGCACCGGAGCGCGAGCGTCGACCAGGGCTCAGGCGTGGGAGATCACTCGGCGCCTGGGTGGAGCCCTCTCCCAATTCAGCGCCCCATCGTCCAATGAGTTCATCCCTCTATCGAACGATGAGTACGGCTCGACTACTCTTGAAGAGGACATGCTTTCACGCAGCGCGCATCGCAGCGGCATGCTCCTTTCGAGCGAAGAACTCACCGCCCTCGTACATCTTCCTGGACCAGAGGTTCGTCACCAGTCACTCAGGGCGCCAGCTCGAAAGACCAAAGCAGCGCCCACCGCATATGCCTCTGGAGACGTCGAGCTAGGAACGAACACGCATCGCGGCAAGACCGCATCAGTGAAATTGAGCCGCAGCCTTCGGCTCCGCCATACCTACGTAATTGGCGCCACCGGCACCGGCAAGTCCACGCTGCTTCTGAACTTGATCAGACAAGATATCGAAGCTGGCCGAGGTTTCGGATTGATCGATCCACACGGCGATCTCGTCGAAGCCGTCCTGCCGCTCATTCCAAAATCACGTCATCAGGACGTCGTTCTCTTTGACCCATCGGACGCGGAGCGCCCGATCGGGTTCAACATCCTGGAGGCGCGTTCAGCCCGAGAGAAGGATCTCATCGCCTCCGATCTGGTCGCTGTCTTCCAGAGGCTCTCTACCTCTTGGGGCGACCAAATGACGGCCGTCCTAGGGAACGCGGTGTTCGCGTTTCTTGAGAGCGACCGAGGCGGGACTCTTCTTGATCTGCGCCGTTTCCTGCTTGATCGAGAATTCCGGGACGAGTTCCTTGGGACCGTTCACGATCCACAGGTTGAACTCTTCTGGAAGCGAGAGTTTCCGCTGCTAACAGGTCGGCCCCAGGCATCAATACTCACGCGGCTTGATGCACTCCTGCGACCACGTCAACTCCGATACAGCCTTGCGCAGAAGCGCAGTGCGGTTGATCTCTGTGGCGTCATGGATGAAGGGAAGATCTTCCTCGCCAAACTTTCGCAAGGCGCGATCGGAGAAGAGAACGCCCATCTCATAGGCAGTCTTCTGATCTCAAAGTTTTATCAGATGGCTTTGAGTCGAGATGAACGGCCGGAGAAAGATCGACGCGACTTCTTCCTCTATCTCGACGAGTTCCAACACTTCAGGAGTCCATCGCTCTCGGCTCTTCTTGCTGGCGCTCGCAAGTACCATCTCGGCCTGATCCTTGCGCACCAGGATCTTCAGCAACTCGGCGACCGATCGCTCGAAAGCTCCGTACTCACGAACTCAGCGACGAGGATCTGCTTTCGCTTGGGCGACGACGACGCACGTAAACTTGCGGCCGGCTTCTCGACGTTCGAAGCTTCCGATCTTCAGAATCTTGGAGTTGGAGAAGCGATCTGCCGGATTGAACAGCAGGACCACGATTGCAACTTGCGGATCCCGGTTCCGTCGACCGTGGATCAAGAAACCGGCGAAGCTCGAAGCCAAGAGATTCGCGTGCTCTCTCGGGAGCGGTATGGCCGTCCCCGGATCGAGATTGAGGCGATCATCGCGCAAGACTCGACACCTTCAGCAGAACCGACGACAGAGCCGCGGATGCGTGCGCCGAATCGATCAGAACGAAGACAGCCGCCTGCTGATGAAGTGAGGACTGAGACCCCATCTCCGGTTCTTGAGAGACGTCCACTTCAGATTCCGCAACCATCGAAAACAGCCTCTGTGAGGAGGCGTTCGTCAGTGGTCGCGGGAGTCGGACCAAGTGCATCAAAGGACGGAGGTCGCGGCGGCGCACAACACAAGTATCTACAGTCGCTCATCAAGCACTACGCAGAAGAACAGGGCTATCGAGCCACCGTCGAAGCCTCACTGCCCAGTGGCGGCCGTGTCGACGTGCTCCTCGAAAGGAATGGACAGTCGCTTGCCTGCGAGATCTCAATTACGTCTACACCAGAGCAGGAACTCTGCAATCTTGAGAAGTGCCTCGCCGCCGGCTTGACTCGAGTGGCGACTGTCTCGCCAGACCGAAGGCTTCTGAAGAGAGTAGAGAAACTCGCGAAAGAACGGCTCGCATCGGAGTTGCTCGACCGAACTTCCTTTACGACTCCCGAAGATCTACTCGTACTCATCGCGCAACCCGACGTCTCGGCGTCGGCTCAGCAGAGCGAAGGGACCGTCCTCGGCTACAAGGTCACGACCAAGTTGAAGGGTGTTGGTCATTCCGAGCAACAGGAAAAGACACGAACCGTCGCCGAGACGATCGTGCGAGCACTCAAGCGCCTGGGACGAAGCTAGTTCGCCTCTGCGAACTATGCGCGATTAGTCAGACCCATCATTAGGAGCTCGCTTGGATCTTTGTCTATCATCTCTTCGTTTTCATGTTACTGCGTAGCTGACAAGCAACGCAAAGAAACAGGCGACCGCTTGAGAAGCTGCCGTGTTCACCTTCGCAGGCACCGCGTTCACACGTTGGACTGCCGCAGTACCGTTGCGTTTGCCGCCGGCGACGGAATACCGTCGCGCAGATCCAGCAATCGGCCCAATCATCGTCCATGATGATCTCCTTGTCGGACCGCACTTGACTCTTCGCCTTGCTCACCATCATCGCCCTCCGCGCGTCGTTCGCACTACAGTTTAGCAGCCGCGCATGCTGCCGGTATCCATCCTCGCCGGCGGTGCCGAGATGAGTAGTCGTCCAACCTGCGCTACGGGCGGAGTCACGAATTGATCAACCAACCAGCAGAGTCTGCACCACCCATTCGCCATGAGCCCTTCATCCTCGACTTCCGTCTCGTCGCGAAAATGTCTTGGAGAGCATGAACCGTTGATACTGTCGAAATGGAGGAAGGTCATATCTTCGACGTCGTATCGACAACTTGGAGGCCGCGACAATCGGCCTCGGCCTAAACGCTCCAGTTCCATCCTCATAAAACTGCGTGCCAAACAACTGCGTGCCTTTCCGATGCACACGTACTCTGTCCGCCAAGTACGCTACTTGCCATTTCGGTGCACCACCGTTCTTTACGGCCTGCTTCAGCAACCGAAGACACTGTTCTTGGAATCTGACGTCTGCGTCGGAGTGCTGAGCAAGAAGCCACGCCGCTTCCTCGCCGTCCTTTCCAACAAGCGAATCCGATGGCCAGCCATACTTTGCGATTATTGCCCTGAGCCTACTCGATCTCGATTTCGCGCGCTCATCCAAATTGCCTCGTCTAAGTTCATGTTGATCTTGCGCGAGGAGACTCAAGAGTGTTTTCCGCAATCGTGAATTAATCATTTCCCATGATAGTGATTATTAGTTGATTCGACTTATTACTATATTACAACACATTTGAAGCGCGTATTGTCACTCAAACGACGCTGCGCTCACCAGAGTACGGATTACGTCCAGCCAACTGATCAGATAATTACTCTTGTAAGCGCGCTTATGACTGCATCCGCGATCGGCAATCCTGACAGTTGTTCAATCCACAGCCATTGACCATTTGGATTTATTTCGATGAACTTATATTCCGCGCTTGGGGTCAAGATCAGATCAATTGCTCCGAATCGAAGACCAAGCTCTCGCACCAACCTCACGCAAAGTCGCTCGATTTCTGGTGGAAGCGAATACGGAACATGCGGTGTATGCTCGGTGTCGTAATGGCGCCAGTCAATTCTCGTTTTCTCTGAAAGCTGCGAATGAATTGCGCAAGCAAAGACCAACTGATCAACCACGGTTACCCTGAGCTCAATTTCCTTCGGCACGTATTCTTGAAAGAGGCACGGAGCAACAGCAATCTGATTGAGCTGTGACCATGACGAAGCGTCGAGTTTGTTCGTATATGCAAACTGCATCTGTCCTGTTTCATCGATCGTAGTATTTCGACCGATTGCCTTCCAAATCACCTCTCCGCGACATTCATCCCAGAAGTGCCTGAAGACCTCCGAATCTGTGGTGACAACGGTACGCGGAATGATGAAGCCTAGATCCTGAGCCACTCCCAACTGCAGTAGTTTATTCTGTGCTCTTCTAATTGAATGCGGATGGCTCATCCACATCGAGCCAGGGATCGACGCGTAGACGCCCTCAATACAAGCAGAGCACTCGTCTTCGGCGAATCGCCGCGACTCAGCGTCTTTGACTTTGTCGCTGACCCCGAAACCCAGTGGGCGCCTGAACCAGACACTGGTCACAGATCGAAGATCAATCTCCTGCCCATAGTATCTAAGCGACGCTTCTCGGTTAGGACCAAGCCAATTGAACAGCAGACTGCTTCTGATCGGAACGTCGTCTGTGTTTAGTCGCACAAATCGGACGTTCGATTTCTCCAGCCGTTCGATGACAAAGTCCGCATGCGAATCAAATCGATTAGTGATTATTAGCACCAACGGCTTCATCAGCGTTGCAACCGCAGTACTTCGCCGGTCGATTTCAGAACTACTTAATCGTAGTCCTCGTTGTAGTCCGTCTCGTTCGCCCCGCCGGTCGAGGCATTACTACCAGTTGTCGTTGCGAGATAGGCCAACAGGGGCTCACCCATGGCATTGACGTACAAGTGTCGCTTCTCGTCGTAGCTTCCCGATTGTGCAAGTTCCGGGTTCGCCAAAGGCTCCATGAACCGCATCCCGAAGGGGGCCAGCGTTTGATTCATGCGTTGTCCTCCGTCGCCGAGTTTCAGTTCTCGTCGCCTCTGCCGGCAAGGAAGCCCCCGAGTTTCGCTGCTGTGCTCCTCGCCGGCTTTGTGACGCATGCTTCTATCCGTGCCAACGTCCCTTCGTCTAGCCCGAGGTACTTGGCGCACTCGCGTCGAGACATCCCGGCGACCTCCTGCCGCAGTCGCAGCCGGTCGCCCAGGGACCGGCACGGCCTCCAGAGGCAGTAGCTCAAGAAGTCGTAGAGCCTGGGTAGGAGCGCGACGAGTGGCTGAGTGCGGTTTTGCTCCCAGTTGATGACCGTCCACGAGTTGACGCCGAGTTGCTTCGCGACCTGACGCTGGGTCAGGCCGAGGTCCAGCCGGCGACGCTTGAGGTGCTCGCCAAGGGTCGTCGGAGTGGCGGGGTACCCCGGAGCTGGTGGCCTTTCCGCTCTCAACGTCGTCTTGCACAATGGCAACGCTGCCATGCCCGTGCGGCAACGCCGGCGAGCCCGACGGCGCCTGCCGCTGCTCGCCGACGATGGTGCTGCGCCATCGCGCGCGCATCTCCGCGGCGGTGATCGACCGGATCGACCTCTCGGTGCGCGTGCCGTTCGTGCCGGCCGAGCGGCGCCTCGCTTCGCCGCCCGCGCTCGCCTTCGCGGCGGTGCGGGCGCGCGTCGCCGACGTGCAGGCGCGGTCGCGCGCGCGCAACGACGGCTGCCTGAACGCCGAGCTCCCGCCCGCGCGCATCGCAGACGCCGCCCGCCTCGCCGCGACGGCGCGCGACTGGCTCGCGCGCGCGATCGACCGGCTGCGCCTCTCGCTGCGCGCGCACCATCGGCTGCTGCGCGTCGCGCGGACGCTCGCCGACCTCGAGGGCGCCGACGCGGTCGAGCTCCCCCATCTCGTGCGCACGCTCGCGTGGCGCGAGCCGGAACGCGGCGACGACGGCGCTCCCGTCGCGCCCGTCCGTTCCGCCGCGCCGCTCAGGGTGCCAGCGGCACGCCGAGCCGAGGCGCCACCCAGACGACCCACGCCGTGACCAGCAGCGCGCTCAGCAGGTCGAGCAGGAAGCCGACGCGCACCATCTCGCCGATCTTGAGGCGGCGCGTCGCGAAGACGATCGCGTTGGGCGCGGTGCCGGCCGGCATCATGAAGCCGCAGCTCGCCGCCAGCGTCGCCGGCACCAGCAGCATCGCCGGCGCGACGCCCAGCGCCGGCGCGACCGCGGAGAGGAGCGGCAGCAGGACCTGCGCGCACGCCGTGTTGTTCATGAACTCCGAGACGAGGATCACGAAGAGGCAGGTCGCCAGCACGATCCAGAAGAGCGGCAGTCCGGCGAGCGACGCCGCCAGCGCGTTGCCGAGGATCGTGCTGAGCCCGCTGCTCTTGAACGCGTCGCCGAGCGCGAAGCCGCCGCCGAAGAGGAGGAGGATGCCCCACGGCATCTTCTGCTCCGCCTCGGCCCAGTCGAGCAGCGGCACGCGCGTGCGGCCGGCCGGCGCCGCCATGCCGGGCGCCGGCTTCACGCGGACGACGAAGCACGCGAGCGTCAGCGCCATCGCGACGGTCGCGTCGCTGATCGTCCCCTTGCGCCACTCGATGCCGCCCGGCAGCAGTCGCTGCGCCCAGCCGAAGAGCTCGCGGCCGTCGACGTCGAACGGCTCGCGCGTGATCCAGAGGAGCGCGGCGGCGAGGAAGAAGAGCGTGACCAGGAGCTCGCCCATCGACCAGGGCGGCAGCGTCGCCCGCTCGGCGCGCACCGCGGCGCGCGTCGCGCTGCCGTCGAGGCGCGGCAGCCCGCGCGCGAGGACGAGGCCGATCAGCGTCGCCAGCAGCAGCGCCAGCGGCGTGAAGCCGATCATCCACTCGAGGAAGCTGATCATCGGCGGGCCGCCGGGCGAGCCGGCGCCGAAGTCGCGGGCGTAGCGCTCGCGGAAGACGAGGTTGGGCGGCGTGCCGACGTAGGTGCCGAGCCCGCCGGCCGTCGCGCCGTAGGCGATGGCGAGCAGCAGCGCGCGATCGACGCGGCGCGCCGCCTCGGGCTCGAGGTCGCGGCCGAGGCGCCGCCCGACCGCCAGCGCGATCGGCAGCAGGACGAGCGTCGTGCCGCTGTTGCTGATCCACATCGAGACCAGCGCGGCCGCCAGCGCGCAGCCGAGCGCGAGCCGCCGCGGCGCGCCGCCCAGCAGTGCCAGCACCGCCAGCGCGAGGCGGCGGTGGAGCCCCCACCGCTCGAGCGCCAGCGCCAGCAGGAAGCCGCCGAGCAGCAGGATCAGCAGGTCGTCCATGTAGAGGCGCGCGACCTCGCCCGCCGCCTTGATCCCGAAGGCGGGCAGCAGCACCAGCGGCAGCAGCGACGTCGCCGCGATCGGCAGCGCCTCGAGGACCCACCAGAGCGCGACCCATGCCGTGATCGCCAGCACCTGGAGCGGCGGGCCGGAGAGGCCGCCCGGCCCCCACGCGAGGAGCGCGACGGCGGCGAGCGGGCCGGCGGCGATCGCCCACGGTCGCGCGGGCGCGTCGCCGTGCAGCCCTTCGCTCACTTCGTCGTCTCCGCCGCGACCCACGCGAGGTAGGGCGCGAAGCCGGCCGCGACCGGCAGCGCGACGATCTCGGGCACTTCGTAGGGATGGAGCGCGCGCACGCGCGCCGCGAGCTCGTCGAAGCGCGCGGTCGTGCTCTTCGCCAGCAGCAGCGACTCGTCGGACGACTCGATCGCGCCGTTCCAGCGGTAGACCGAGCGCAGCGGGCCGACGCGCGAGACGCAGGCGGCGAGCCGCTCCTCGACCAGCGCCCGCGCGATGCGCTCGCCGGACGCCGCGTCGGGCACGGTGATCAGGACGACGACGACCGACGTGCCGCTCTCGGGCCCCATTTCGGCGGCGGAGTATAGTCCCGCGCGATGCAGCGCTGCCGGCACCTCCTCCTCGCGGCCATCGTGCTCGCGACGCTGGCGCGCGCGTGGGTCGGCCCGGTCTTCGTCGGCGCGCCCGACGCATCGCGGCCGGCGGCGGCGTTCGGCCTCGCGCAGCCGTTCGGCGACGACCTCAAGGGGTCGAGCGACGCGCTCCATTCGCTGCTGGCGCGGAGCCTGACGCGCGAGGGGCTGGCCGCGACGGGCGGCTGGCCGCTGCTCAACCCGACCGACGTCGAGCCGGCCGACTACTTCTATTACGACCACCATCCGCCGGGCGTCTCGCTCCTGACGGCCGCGGCGTTCGCGCTGCTGGGTCCGAGCGAGGCGGTCGCGCGCGGCGTCGCGCTCCTCTTCGCGACGATCACGCTGCTGGCGGTCGCGGCGCTGGCGCGGCGCGCGGCGGGCGACGTCGTCGCGGCGTTCGCGGTCGTCGCGCTCGCGGCGACGCCGGGCGGCCTCTACTGGGCGAGCCAGCTCGACTACCCGGTGCCGACGATGGCGGCGTGCGCCTGCTTCCTCGCCCTCGCGGCCGGCGACGAGACGCAAAGCCGCGGCAAGACCTTCGCGATCGGCGCCGCGCTCGCGGTCGGCCTCGGCCTCGACTTCCTCGCCGTCCTCGCGCCCGCGGCGCTCTTCGTCGACCGGCTCGTCTTCGGGCCGCGCGGCGCGAAGCGGCTGCTGCTCTGGCCGGCGGTCGGCATGGCCGTGGTGGCGGCGATCGTCGCCTGGAAGGAGTGGCAGCTCGCGCGCCATGGCCATGGCGACGGGATGACGGTGGCGGGGAACGTGGCGCAGATCTGGGCGTTGCCCGAAGGCGTGACCGTCGGAACCTGGCTGCGCGCGGTCGAGGGCCACCTGCGCGCGCTGGTCGGCCCGCTCGGCGAAGGGGTGCTCCTCTTCGGCGTGGGGCGCTCGCTCCTGCCGGGCCGCGACGCGCCGCTCGCCCGCTTCGTGCGCACGACGACGTTGCTGGCGCTCGGCGCCGGCCTGCTGCCGCGGATGCGCGCGTGGGACCACGCCTACTTCCAGCTCTACTGGCTCCTGCCGCTCGGCGGGAGCGCGGCGCTGCTCGGCTGCGAGCTCCTCGCGGTCGCGGGCGAGTGGCAGCGCAAGGCCGCGGCGCTCTTCGCGGCGATGGTGGCGGGCGCGTTCCTGCTCGCCGGCGCGCTCTCGCTGCCGCGCTCCACGATCGATCCGAGCCGTCCGTCGGCCCACCGGCTCGGACGCGAGCTGGCCGCGAAGCTCCCAACCGACGCGCGCCTCGTGCTGCTACCCGCCGGCGTGCGACTCGATCCGATCACGCTCTGCTGGTACGCGGGCCGCATGGTCGCGATGGCGCCGGGCGATCCGCCCGAGCGCGCGCGCGCCGTCCCGTTCCTCGCGCCCTTCGGCCTCGCCGACGCGCCCGCTTGGTCGGCGCCGGGACTCGCCTGGCCGGGACGCGACGGAGTGCAGCCGCTCCGCTGAATGGTGCCGTGCGACGGGCTCCGCGACGCGCTTCGCGATGCGGTCGGCCGCCCGCTCACCGGCCCAGCGAGAGGCGCTCGGCGCAGAGGTCGTCGATCCCCTTGATGCGGCGGATCTTCGCCTGCACCGCCGCGATGTCATACGGCACGCGGCACCACTCGACCGAGTCGTCGCGCAGCAGCGCGTAGCAGGCCGCCGTGTTGCCGTCGCGCGGCTGCCCGACCGAGCCGACGTTCACGAACGCCTTCTCCTTGCCGAAGACGTAGCGGCCGTCGAGCTCCTCGGGCGTCCGGTGGCCGATCCCCTCGATGAAGACGCCCGGCTGGTGGGTGTGGCCGAAGAGGCCGACCCGCGGCAGCAGCGCGAAGATCTCGGCCATCTTCTGCGGCGCGAAGACGACGTCGCTCTTCATGACGTACTCGCGCACCGGATCGCGCGGCGAGCCGTGGACGTAGAGGAAGTCGCCGCGCTGCTCGCTCCCCTTGAGCGCCTCGAGGAAGCTCCAGCGCACGCGCTTCGCCGCCGGCTTGAAGAGGCCGGGCCGGATCATCTCGCGGTTGGTCTCGAGCGCCTGGCGCGCGATCGGGTTGAAGTCCTCGGCGCCCGCGAAGATCGCGTCGTCGTGGTTGCCGCGGAGCACGAGGCTGCAGCGCGCGCGGACCAGGTCGATCACCGGCTCGGGCTCGGGGCCGTAGCCGACGATGTCGCCGAGGCAATAGACGTCGGCCACGCCGCGCGCGTCGATGTCCCGCAGGACCGCCGTCAGCGCCTCGAGGTTCGAGTGCAGGTCCGAGATCAGCGCGATCGGTCCGGCCACGTCGACTCCGTCCGCGCTCGCGCAGCCAGGCCCCCGCGAGCGACTCGAGGGCGGGATCTTAGCCTCGCCGCCGCGGCGGCCGGGCGCGGCGCGCCGCCGCGACGCGCGCCGGTCAGGCCGGCGCCTCCGCCCGCCACGCGAACGCGCCCTCGATCACCAGCGCGACCGTCCGCAGCTCGCCGCGCACGGCGGCGGCCGGGAGTCGGGACGGCTCCTGCGCCTTTCCGTCGCGCCGCGCGACGATTTGGAAGGTCGCGCGCTCGCCGTCGCGCAGGCCGGCGTCGGCGAGCGCCAGCGCTCGACGGCCGCCGCGCGTCGCCGCGTCGAGCAGCGCCTCGTCGGGCAGCTCGCGGTCGGCTGCGCGCCACGCCGCGAGCTCGGCCCAGAGGTCGAGCCCCTCGTTGCTGGCGCGCGAATCGCTGCCGAGCGCGACCGTCGCGCCCGCCCGCAGCGCGGCGGCCAGCGGCGGCGCCGGATGGCCGAAGTAGCGCCAGCTGCGCGGACAGTGGACGAGCGGCCAGCCGCGCGCGGCGAGGAGCGCGACCTCGCCCGCGTCGAGGCGGTTGCCGTGGATCACGACGAAGCCGCGCGGCGGATCGAGCGCGGCGATCGCGGCGAGGAGCCCCGCCTCGACGCCCGGCCACTCCGGCACGGCGAAGCGCCAGCGCTCGAACAGGCGCGCGAGCGGGCCGCGCCGCTCGCGCAGCAACGCGACCTCGGCGTCCGACTCCGCGACGTGGCTCGCGACGGGCGTCCCGTGGCGGCGCGCCCGCTCGAAGGCGAGGCGGTAGAGCTCCGGTCCGGCGGTGTAGGGCGCGTGGGGCGAGAGGCCGAGGCGCAGTCGCGACGGCGGCGCGGCCGCTTCGCGCGCGAGCTCGTCGTCGAGCGCGGCGAGCCGATCCGCGGAAAGCGGTCCGAGCAGCTCGCGATGGACGACTCCCTCGAGCGGCGTCGTGCGCAGCGTCGCGAGCGCGGCGCCGCCCGAGTCGATCTCCCCCACCGCCGAGACGCCGCACGCGAGCAGCGCGGCCGCCCCTTCGAGCAGCGCCGCTGCCGTCGCCTCGGCGCCCACCGGATCGCTCTCCGCCGCCGCACGGCGCGCGGCGACGAGCGCCTCGATCCACTCGGCGAAGTCGGCGTGCGGCAGCGTCTCGCCGTGCACGCGCGAGAGCTCGAGATGGACGTGGGCGTTGGCGAACGCGGGCAGCGCGAGGAGCGGCGGCGACGCGCGACCGGCCGCCGACGGCGCGACGCGCAGCGGCCGGCCCGGCTCGAACGCGAGGCGGAGCGGTCCGGTCGGACCGCCGTGGCGCCATCCCCCCGCGACCTCGAGCTCCATGGCGGTCGTCGGCTCCGCGAAACAGCGGAGCGCGCGAGACCGGTCGATCTCGCGCGCCCCGCGCGTCATTCAGGAGTTCGGACGGGCTCGACCCCGCCCCGGCTCACGGCTCGATCACGGCTTGATGCTGTCGACGTTGATCTCGATCGAGTCGATGCGGATGTCGGAGTAGTTCTTGCCGCCGATGTTGATCAGCGCCGACGGGTCGTTGAGGATGAACTTGAAGCGGACGTACGGCATGCCGGCGTAGCCCGAGACCGGCGTCGTCGTCGGATCGGCGAGCGTCGTCGCCGTGTTGAGGTCGACGAGGCCCGTCGCCGGATCGGCGGAGGCCGCGGCCAGCTGCAGGTCGAACGGCGACGCGTCGGGGTTCGACAGCGCCGTGTCGATCGAGCCGTCCGGATTCACGGCGTACGTCGCCGCGATGGTGATGCCGTCCTCCTTCACGGAGTAGTGGACGACGACCTGCTGGTAGTCGGGGTTGAGCGCACCGCTCGCGAGGAAGAGCGACTGCGCCACGCTGTCGCCGCCGCCCGGGAAACGGCCGAGGTGCTCCGCCGCGATCGTCGGCGTGCCGGCGCCGAGGAAGTTCTGCGGCGAGAGGCTGCCGGCCGCGTTCTCGAGGCGGATGCGGCCGTCGCCGCCGACGCCGCCCTCGATGCCGAAGCCGATCGCGCCCGCCCGGCCGCCCGCGGCCGAGACGCGGCCGCCGAGCGCGACCGCGAGCGAGCCGCCGGCGCCGACGCGGATCGAGCCGCCCGCGCCGCCGCCGCCGCCCGAAGCGGCGGTCGTGCCCGCCACGTCGGAGCGACCGCCTTCGCCGCCGTCGGCCAGGATCTGGCCGGTGCCGGAGACGTCGACGTTGCCGGCGACGAAGAGCTGCAGCGAACCGCCGCCGCCGCCGCCGCCGCCGCCCATCACCCAGCGCGGCAGCGCGAAGATCGGCTCGGCGCCATCCTCGAGGCCGTCCTGCACCTGGTTCGGCGGAGCGATGCCGCCGTCGTCGTCGTAGAAGTCGACCGTCGTCGACCCGCCGTTCTGGTTGCGCGTGTCGCCGAGGCCCGGGTGGCCGGCGTGGTTGAAGGGCGTCTTGCTGCTGCCGGCGCAATGGAGACCGGCGCCGCCGCCGCCGAAGCCGCCGGCGTTGAACGGCGGCAGGAGGCGGACCGTGCTGCCGGGCGGCATGGTCGTCGTGTTGAGGTCGATCGTCGCGCCGTTGAACGTCGTGATCGTCGCGATCGTGACGCGGTTGATCGCGTCGACGGAGGCGATGACGAAGACGTTGCCCTGGTTGATGTTCGGGTTGAGGACGTGGCCGACCCATGCCGGATCGGGCGCCCCGAGCCCGTCGTCGAAGAGGTTCGTCGTCAGCGTCAGCGTGTCGGAGTCGTTGCGCACGAGGAGGATCGCGGTGGGGAAGGCCGCGCCGCCCGCCGCGCCGCTGCCGCCGGTGCCGCCGAAGGCGCCGGGGCCGTTGGTGACCGTCGGATCGCTGGCGCCGTTGGCACCGGCCGACACGCCGCCGCCGCCGCCGCCGCCGCCCGCTCGCGCGAGCGTCAGGAAGCTCTGCGCCACGGCTTGCGGATCGGAGCCGCGACCCGACTCGCCGAGCGCGAGCGAGTCATCGACGCCGCCGTCGAGATCGAGGTCGAAGAGCTCGAGGCCGCGCTTGCCGGCGAGCGAGCCGATCACGTAGGAGTCGAATTGCTCGGCGAGGAGCGGCGCCCGGAAGCCGCCGGATCCGTCGCTCTCGATCCAGGGGTTGTCGGTCTCCTGCGACAGCTCGCCCCGGTAGTCGGGATCGAGCGGATCGGAGACGACCGTGATCAGGCCGGTGTTGTCGATCGACTCGACCTTGAAGGCCGGGTGGGTCCGCTCGAAGCGGTAGTCGTCGGCGCCGACGTTCGCCTGCACCCAGAGATCGGTGGTGCTGAGCGCGAAGAGCTGCGCCGCGTAGTTGGCGTCGGTGAGCGTGAAGGCGGTCGTGTCGAGCGCGGTGCTGCGGCCCGAGATGCCCTGGTTCGTCCCGCCCGACGGATCGAACGCGTACTGCGCGTTCGTCGGCTTGCCGCCGATGCCCTGGTTCGGGAAGAGCGTGCTGGCGCCCACGGCGTCGGCGATGCCGCCGCCCGCGCCGCCCGCCGAGCCGCCCGAACGCGCCGCGCCGCCCGCGCCGCCGACGATCGGCGTGCCCGTGACGACCGCGCCCGCGTTGCCGGCGACCGAGAGGATGCCGCTGACCGTGACGCTGCCCGAGACGAGGATCTCGAGCGGGAACGGGCCGGTCGATCGGGCCGTCCAGCCGGCCGGGACGCTGAACGAGGTGAACTCGTAGATCCGCTGCGTGCCCGGGCTCGAGAGCGAGTCGGTGTTGAGCAGCACGAGCTTCGAGCCGACCGTGACGGTGATGCCCGACGGCGGCGACGCCTGGAACGCCGGGTTGATCGGATCGAACGCGCCGTCGATGCCGGTGCCGCCGCCGATGCCCGGCGTGAGGAAGCCCGCGAGCAGCGTGCCCCACTTCGCCGAGGTGACGGTGAGGTCGTTGTTGGTCTGCGCGTCGAACGGCTCGGTCAGGGGCGCGAGCGACACGGTCGACGGCCCGGTCTGCGTCGTGAACGTGAAGACGTCGTTCGCAGCCGGGTTGCCGGTGACCGAGACCTTGCTGTTGCCCGAGAGGTCCTGCACGGTGCCGTCGACCGTGATCACGTAGGTGCAGCCGGTGGTCGGATCGGTCGGCAGCTCGGTGAGGTTGCTGGTGAAGAGGACCGTCGCCGACGTGCTCGTCTCCGTCAGCTCGAAGATGCCGGGGATCGTGAAGCGGTCGCCGGTCGTGAGGACGTTGCCGTCGCCGTCGAGCTCGACGTGCAGGTTCGTGCTCGTCCCGTTGCCGCTCGGATCGACGGCGCTCGACGGGATCACCGCCTCGTCGAACGTGATCTCGATCAGCGGCACCGGCGACGTCGGGACGTTGGTCGTCGCGATCGCGTTGCCGTTGGTCGGGTTGAGCAGGCGCATCGTCGGGGTCGGCGCGCCCGCCTTCTGGTCGAAGATCTGCTGCGTCGTGCGGAAGAGGTAGGGGCCGCGATCCTTCACCGCGAGCGCCTTGCCGCCGGTCGACTTGAGCGTGTCGGTCGAGGGCGGCACCTGGAAGAGGATCTGGTAGGTCTTCGGGTTCGGGTCGCTCACGTCACCCCAGCCGAAGATCGCCGTCGTGCCGTTGAAGCTGACGATCGGGGAGAGCGTGAGGCGGCTGCCGGAGACCGTGTACTCGACGCCGGCCAGCGGCCCCGGGGCCGGAGGCGTCACCGAGGTGTCGAGCTCCTGCACGACGATCGACTGCGCGGTCGCGGTCGACGCCTTGAGCGGCGAGGAGAAGTCGAAGACGACGCTCATGTTCAACGGCATCAGGGGCGCTTCGCCCTGCTGACCGGTGGCGTCGAACGACCCGGTGTGGGGGTCGTAGCCGAAGATCGTCCCCGACACGACGAAGGCGCCGCCGCTGCCGCCTCCCGGGCCGCAAGCGGCCAGGAGCGCGAGGGCGGTCGTCGAGAGACCGAGAAGCCAGCGCACCTGGGGACGGGACGTGACGGTGGGGTTCATCCTTCCATCGCTCCTGACTTGGAGGCGTCGAGCGCTCCGCAGTCGTTTTCAGGGGAGGCGCGAAGCGCGAGATCGTATCGGTGTGCGGAAATGCTGTCAAAACGCTCGCTCCGGCGACGCCCCAGAGAGGTCGCGCTGCACGGAACGCCGTGTGCCGGAACTGCAATGGTTGTGCCCGACCACGGGGCGAGGGCGCGAGGGAGCGCGGCTACGATCCGCGGCCCTCCGACCCCGCGCTGACCGCTCGGCGGGCAGCACGCCGTCGGGCGCGACCGCACGGAGCGGAGCGCCGGTCGCCTCCATCGAGTCGGGCAAGAGGATTCCAGGATCACCATGAAGTCATCGCTCGCAGGTGCGTTGATCGCGCTCCAGCTCGCCACGGTCGGCCTTGTAGTCGGGGTGCTGCTGAAGAGAAACGAAGCGGCGTCGGGGGAGATGAGCCAGCTGACCGAACGGGTCGAGCGGCTGACGGTCAGCCTCCAGGGCGCCCTGAACCATCAGGCGAACATCGCGCTCTACCTCGACCAGCTCCGCCAGCAGTGGCAGCAGCTCCCCCTCCCCACGGCGAAGGGGGACACCCCGGCCGGAGGCGCGGGCGCCGCCAAGGAGGGGACGGGAGCGGCGGCGACGGAAGGAGCGGCCCCGGCCGCGCCGGCCGCGGGCGCGCCGGGCGGCGCGGCGGCGCTGCTGACGACTCCGGCGAGCCCCTTCCCGAAGGCGGCCGAGTCGCTCGCGAAGCTGAAGCTGATCGTCAAGCAGCGGCGCGACGAGATCGCGGCCGGCGGCCGGAACGTCGGACCGCTCGACGCCGAGGTGGCGAAGTGGCGCGACGACCTGATCGCGCGCGGCCACGAGGCGATCTTCGTCGTCCGCCGCGAGATCGAGCTGCAGCCCTTCGAGCCGGAGCGCGACGCCGCCTTCGTCGACTACCTCCTCACCTCCGTCGTCCCGCCGCTGTCGAGCAACGCGAAGGACGAGGCGTTCGACCTCGCCCGCAGCGCGCTGGTCCGCGCCACCAACGAGCCCAACCTGAAGTTCGCGGCCGCGGTCGCGTTGCAGCAGATCGACGCCCGCAACTGGAGCAAGGACGTCCTCGACGTGATCGCGATGGGCAGCGCGCGCGAGGTGTCGCTGCGCGCGCTCCTGCTCGGCCTCTTCATCGAGCACCCGTCGCCCGAAGTGGTCGGCCTCTGCACGAAGTTCATCAACGACGCGCGCTACCCGCCGGAGCTGCGCAACAAGGCGATCGAGGTGCTGGGCAAGCAGGACTCGAGCGCGGTCAACCCGGCGCTGCGCGTCGTCGTCTTCGAGGAGCAGAACCCGCTGATGCGGATCCACGCGTTCGACACGCTGTGGGCGCGCCTGGCCGACGCGCCGAGCGACCGCGCCAAGCTGCTCGACGACGTGCTGGCGTCCGACCGGGCGCAGATGCCCGACGCGCTGATCGTGAAGGTGCAGAACCTCCGCCAGTAGGCGGTCCGCGCGGCGCCGGCGCGGGAACGGGCCGGGACGAAAGCAGCGGGCCCGGAGGGGATCGCCCTCCGGGCCCGCGCGCGTTTCAGGTCATGCGGTCGTCGGCCTCAGGCCGGCGATTCGCCTGCGGAGCAGACTTCAGTTCACCACGACCCACGTGTTGCCGTCCTGCGAAGCGGCCGGCTGGTTCGCGATCGAGAGCGCGCCCGTGATCACGCCCGCGGTCGCCATCGCCGCGTCGCCCGCCGGGGTCACCGTCGTCGACGTGTACGAGCCGCCCGCGCCGTTCAGGTTGTTCGTCTGGAGGACGTCACCCGACTGGTTCACGACGAACGCGCGGTTGCCGGTGTTGCTGAAGCCCGACGGCCACGCATAGCCGCACCAGGTCGTCTCGGCGAGGTCGTTGTCCTCGGCGCCCGTCGAGCCGCCGCCCGCGTTCTCCGACGTCGGCGCACCGCCGGCCGTCGGGAGGAAGATCTGGAAGAAGTAGCCCGACTTGTTCACGAAGCCGTTCGCGTTCACCACCGACAGCGAGCCGGAGAGGACCGGCGGGTTGAGGACCGGGCCACCGTTCGCGCCCGTGCTGTCGCGCATGTTGATCGAACCGGCCATCTCCGCGAACCAGCCGTGCTCGCCGATGCCGTCGATGTCGACGTCGATGGCGCCCTGCGACTGGATCTGCGACTGCGCCGACACGACGTTGCGCAGGGTCGCGATCGCCGCCGACTCGTTCGCCGAGAGGCGCGCCGAGAGCAGGTTCGGGATCGCGATCGACGCGATGATCGCGATGATCGCAACGACGATCATCAGCTCGATCAGCGTGAAACCCTTCGTATTCTTCTTCATCCGTGACTCCTGTTCCAAGTCCCTTGTTCCTGAAGGAACTCCGAAGGGCGCCCCGCAGGCGTGACCCTGGATTTCCATCTTCTTCGCCCGTACCGCCGCGCCCGGACCGCCCGGATGCGTGCCTGCTGTTCTTCGGCGACGACCGCGCCCGACTTGAGCTTGGGGGGTAATCCCCGATCACCCGCCGCCGGAAAGTTTCTTCTGGATCTCGAAGATCGGCAGGAAGACGGCGAAGACGATCGTGCCGACGAGACCGCCCATGAGGCCGATCAGCAGGGGCTCGATCATCGAGGTGAGGCTCTTCACCGCCGCGCCGACCTGCTCGTCGTAGAAGACCGAGATCTTCTCGAGCAGTTGCTCGAGGGAGCCCGACTTCTCGCCGATCGAGATCATCCGCGTCACCATCGGCGGGAAGACCGGGCTCTTCTCCAGCGGCTCGGTCAGCGTGTTGCCGTTGCGGACCGAGTCGCGGGCCGCGAGCACGGCGCGCGAGATGATGCGGTTGCCCGACGTGTCGGCGACGATCTCGAGCGCGCCGAGGATCGGCACGCCGGAGCGCAGCAGCGTCGAGAAGGTGCGCGAGAAGCGGGAGAGCGCCACCTTCCGGAAGAGCGGCCCGAAGACCGGCATCTTCAGGAAGAACCAGTCCATCGTGTAGCCGCCCGTCTCGGTGCGCTTGAACATCGTCAGCGCCGCGAAGGCCGCCGCGCCGATGACGCCCGCGGTGAACCAGTGGTTCACCAGCCACTGCGAGCAGTTGAGCACGATCGCCGTGAGCTTCGGGAGGTCGATCTGCAGCGAGTCGAAGATCGGCCGGAACTGCGGCACGATCCCGATCATGAGGAACATCGTGATGCCGAGGACCATGACCAGCGAGATGACCGGGTAGGTCATCGCGGCCTTGATCTCGCGCTTCAGCTTCGCGGACGCCTCCTGGTACTCGGCCAGGCGCACCAGGATCTCGTCGAGCTGGCCCGACACCTCGCCGGCGCGGACCATGCTGCAGTAGATCGGCGCGAAGACCTTCGGCTGCTTCGCCAGCGACGAGGAGAAGTCGGCGCCGCCGCGCACGTCGTCGACGACCAGGCGCAGCGTCTTCGCGAAGCCCGGGTTGTCGACCTGCTGCGACAGCACCTCGAGCGACTCGAGCAGCGGGATGCCGGCGCTGATCATCGTCGAGAGCTGGCGCGTGAAGATGACGAGCTCGTCCTTCTTCGCCCTGCCGGGCTTCGACGCGACGCGCGGGCCGGCCGCGGCGGCCGACGCGGCGGCGGCGCGGTTGGTCTCCTCGACGTCGAGGACCACCAGCGACTTGCGGCGCAGCTCGCCCACCACCTCGGCGGGCGCGGCGGCGACCATCGTCCCGGAGATGGTCTTGCCGTCGTTGGTCTTCGCGGCGTACTTGAAGGTCGGCATGGCAGCTCCCGGCTCAGTGGCCGCCCAGCGTGATGCGGGCGACCTCCTCGAGCGACGTCTTCCCTCGCATCGCGTTCAGCATCGCGGCGCGGCGCAGCGTGATCATTCCCTCGGAGATCGCCAGCTCGGTGATCTCCTGCAGCGGGCTGCTCCTCACCACCAGCCGCTTGATCGGCTCGGAGAAGGGCAGCGACTCCAGCACGGCGAACCGGCCCTTGTAGCCCTTGGCGCACCGCCCGCAGCCCTCGACGGTCGGGCCGAAGATCGTCGCCTTCCCCGCCTCCTCCTCGGTCGCGCCCATCGAGACGAGGCGCTCGGCGGGCACCTCGATCGGCTGCTTGCACTGCTCGCACAGCTTGCGCGCGAGGCGCTGCGCGCAGATCAGCAGCGTCGACGACGCGACCATGAAGGCGTCGAGTCCCATGTCGACCATGCGGGTGATCGTCGACACGGCGTCGTTCGTGTGCAGCGTGGAGAGCACGAGGTGGCCGGTGAGCGCCGCCTTCGTGGCGATCTCGATCGTCTCCTTGTCGCGGATCTCGCCGATCAGGATGACGTTGGGGTCCTGGCGCAGGATCGAGCGCAGGGCCGCGGCGAACGTCATCTCGCGCTTCGGGTTGACCGGGACCTGGTTGACGCCGTGGATCTGGTACTCGACCGGGTCCTCGACCGTCACGATGTTGACGCTCGGCGCGTGGATCTCGTTGATCGCGGAGTAGAGCGTCGTCGACTTGCCGGAGCCGGTCGGTCCGGTGATGAGGATCATCCCGTACGGCGACTTGATCGCGCGCCGGTAGTCGTCGAGGCACTTCTGCTCGAAGCCCAGCGTGTCGAGCTGCGCCGCGAGGTTGTTCTGGTCGAGGATGCGGAGCACGGCCTTCTCGCCGTGCACCACCGGCAGCACCGAGACGCGGAAGTCGATCTGGCGCCCCTCGACCTTCACCTGGAACTTGCCGTCCTGCGGCTTGCGCCGCTCGGCGATGTCGAGCCCCGACATGATCTTGATGCGCGAGAGGATCGCCATCGCCATCTGCTTGGGCGGCGTCAGCATCTCCTTCAGCATCCCGTCCGAGCGGAAGCGGACGCGCAGCTCCTTCTCGAACGGCTCGATGTGGATGTCGGACGCCTTCTCGCGGATCGCCTGGTAGATCATCGCGTTCACCAGCTTCACGGCGGGCGCCGCCTCGTTCTCGCTGGTGATGTCGTGCGCGCCGCTGTCGGCCTCCTGCTCCTTGACCTCGACCGCGTCCTCGTTGATGCCCTCGAGCAGCTCGGCCATGTGCGACGCGCCGGGCCCGTACCAGCGCGCGATCGCGTCGCGGACCATCTCCTCGAGCACGAGGACGGGACGGATGTCGCAGTGCGTCTCGAGGCGCAGCCCGTCGACCTTCACGACGTCGAACGGGTCCGACATCGCGACCGTGATGCTGTTGCCGATCTTGCTGACCGGGCAGACGCCGTGCTTCTTCGCCAGCTCCTCGGGGAACCAGTCGCGGACGTCGTCGGCCGGCGTGAAGCGCGACAGGTCGAGCGGGATCAGGCCGATCTCGCGCGCGACGAGCCCGAGGAGCTCCTTCTGCTTCGCCACGCCCTGCTTGACCAGGACCTCCGTGACGGAGTGGTTCTCCTGCTCCGCCTGCGCGACGGCCTGGTCGAAGGCGGCTTCCGTGACGGTGCCGCCCTTGACGAGGATCTGCCGCAGCTTGCGGTGGTACGTCGACACGGATCAGGAGCTCCGCAGCAGCCGCTCGAGCTCGGTCGGATCCGTCGAGTGGGCCAGCGCCTCCTCGTAGGAGATCTCGTTCGCGCGGTAGAGGTCGGCGAGCGACTGGTTCATCGTCCGCATGCCCTGCTTCCGCGACGTCTGGATGATGCTGTAGACCTGATGCGCCTTGTCCTCGCGGATCAGCGCGCGGACGGCCGGGCTGCAGAGCAGGATCTCGCACGCCATCACGCGCCCGCGCCCGTTCGCGCGCGGGATCAGCTGCTGGCAGAAGACCGCGGAGAGCGTCGACGAGAGCTGGGTCCGGATCTGCGACTGCTGCCCCGCCGCGAAGACGTCGATGATGCGGCTGATCGTCTGGACCGCGTCGGACGTGTGCAGCGTCGAGAAGGTGAGGTGGCCGGTCTCGGAGATGTTCAGCGCCGCCTCGATCGTGTCGAGGTCGCGCATCTCGCCGACCAGCACGATGTCGGGGTCCTGCCGCAGCGCCGAGCGCAGCGCGCGCTTGAACTCCAGCGTGTCGGGCCCGACCTCGCGCTGGTTCACCAGCGACTTCTTGTGCTTGTGGACGAACTCGATCGGGTCCTCGATCGTGACGATGTGGTTCTGGCGCGTCGAGTTGAGGTGGTCGATCATCGCGGCCAGCGTCGTCGACTTGCCCGAGCCGGTCGAGCCCGTGACCAGCACGAGCCCCTTCGGCAGCCGGCAGAGCTCCTCGCAGATCTCGCGCGGCAGGTTGAGCTCGTCGAAGCCGCGGATGCGCTCGGGCACCACGCGGAGCACGCCGCCGACGCAGCCGCGCTGCACGAAGACGTTGGTCCGGAAGCGGCCGATGCCGGGCAGGCCGAACGAGATGTCGAGCTCGAGGTCGCGCTCGAAGCGGGCGATCTGCTCGGTCGAGAGCACGCCGTAGACGATCGACTTCGTGTCGTCGCCGGTCAGCGGCTCGTACTCGGTGTCGAGCAGCGTCCCGTTGACCCGCATCTTGGGCGGCGAGCCCGCGGTGATGTGCAGGTCGGAGCCGCCCCGCTTGACGAGCAGCTCGAGGAGCTCGCGCATGATGAGCATGACGTACCTCCGCCGCGCCGGCCCGCCGCCGGCACAGGAACGTCACGCTCATCGGCCTGCCGCCCTGCGCGGGTGAAGGGAGAACCTCGCGCCCGCGGAAATCCCTTCCGGGAATGCCCTTCCCGCGCCGGACGCCGCGGGGACCCGCGGCTCAGGGCCGCGCGAGGAGCGACTGGACGAAGGCGGGCCAGTCGTGCAGCAGGAAACGGGTCAGGGTGGCGTGCCAGAAGAAGACCGCGAGGACGCCCACCGAGAGGAACGGCCCGAACGGGATGAAGCGCCGCCGCCGCCAGCCGACCCGCATCGCGACGCAGGCGACGTAGCGGCCGCGGTAGCCGTGGCGCCGCGCGTGGCGGCCGACGTCGCGCAACGGGCCGGGCAGCCCGATCAGCCAGTTCCCGACGCCGCCGAGCGACCCGGTCACGCAGCCGACGAAGAAGACCAGCAGCACGCTCTCGACGCCCAGCAGCGCGCCGACCGCGGCCATGAACTTCACGTCGCCGAAGCCCATCGCGTCGGTCGCCTCGCCCGCCTCCTTCGGCTTGAAGGCGACGCGGCCCGCGAGCCCCACCAGCCAGAGCGTCGCGCCGCCCGCGACCAGCCCCGCCAGCGCCGACGCGCCCGCCGCGACGTGGCGCTCCCACCCCAGCGCGACGATCTTCCCGAAGAGCCACGACGGCTCGTGGAGGCGCGGCGCGGCGATCGCCAGCAGCGGCCCCGCGACCATCCCGCTGATCGTGATCTCGTCGGGGATGATGCGCCAGTCGATGTCGATGAAGGTGACGACGACGCAGACGGCGGCCAGCACGAGCCCCGTCCCCAGCACCACCAGCGCCTCGCCGTCGCCGCCGCCGCCGCGCGCGAGGAACTCGCTCCCCCACCACGCGAAGAGGAACGCCGTCAGCGCCTCGACCAGGAGGTAGCGGACCGCGATCTCCTTCTTGCAGCCGCGGCAGCGCCCGCCGAGCGCGATCCACGAGAGGAGCGGCACGTTCTCGTACCACGGGATCGTGCGCCGGCAGTTCGGGCAGAAGCTCCGCGCCGGCCGCCAGATCCGCAGCCCCGGCTCCTCCTCCTGGCGCGGGAGGCGGTGGATCACGACGTTCAGGAACGAGCCGACGCACGCGCCGAACACGCCGAGGAGCAGGGGAAGGGCGATCGTCATCGGCCGGCGACCTCGACGCGGACCCACGGGTCGGCCAGCTTGCCGTTCTGCATCAGCGGCGCGCCGCCCAGGTCCTGCAGCAGCTCGGGCTCGAGCCGCAGGCTGAGCTCGTCCTTGCTGCCGGGCGCGAGCGGCATCGGCAGCGGCGTCGCGCGATCGAGCGCCAGCTCCACCACCCTCCCCCCCTCGCCCTCGCAGCGACGCGCCGTCATGAGCGGATTGTCGGACGGATCGCTCGCCCGGCTCCCCGGTCCGTGGAGCCAGAAGCGGGCGCGCGCCAGCGCCCGCGGGTCGAGCGGCTCGCTGAAGCGCAGCACGATGCGCCCGTCGTCGAGGCGCGCCGGCCGCGTGAGGAGCGCCGGCGGGCCGGGCAG
>Ga0315910_10000395_pt1 | contig 43737 bp, 43 predicted proteins | sample EdamamesoilMG_FD_204470 | JGI IMG/M metagenome (GOLD analysis project Ga0315910, IMG submission 204470) | Garden soil microbial communities collected in Santa Monica, California, United States - Edamame soil | ecosystem: Environmental > Terrestrial > Soil > Garden | place: USA: California...
TCACCTGGTTGGACACCGCGCCCGAGCCGACGCCTTCGAGCAGCGCGGCCACCGAGGATGCGTGGCACAGGCGCGTGCAGTGATCGACGTTGTTGGTGCCGAAGCCGGTGCGCACCAGCTTCTGGAACAGATAGGCCTCTTCGTTGGAGCCTTTGGCCGAGCCGAAGCCGGCGAGCGCGAAGCGGTCCTGGTCGCGGATTTTCCTCAAGCCTGCGGCCGCCAAGTCGAGCGCCTCTTCCCAACTCGCCTCGCGGAATGCTTCCTTCCAGTTCGCCGGATCCACGGTGAAATGGGCAGATTTTTCTACATCTTTTTTTCGAATTAACGGTTTAGTGAGTCTCTGTGGATGCTGAACATAATCGAAGCCGTAGCGGCCTTTCACACACAAGCGGTTGTGGTTCGACGGGCCGTCGCGGCCGGTGACGAACTTGATGACGTTCGTCTCTTTCTGCACGTGGTAGGTGAGCTGGCAGCCCACGCCGCAGAACGGGCAGACCGAATCGACTTTCTTGTCGACGGCTTCCAGCCCGGCCTCGCGCGCCGGCATCAGCGCGCCGGTCGGGCAGGCCTGCACGCACTCGCCGCAGGCGACGCAGGTGGAGGCGCCCATCGGGTCGTCCTGGTCGAACACGATCTTCGAGTGCTCGCCACGGAATGCGTAGCCGATGACGTCGTTCACCTGTTCCTCGCGGCAGGCGCGCAGGCAGCGCGTGCACTGGATGCAGGCGTCCAGGTTGACCGCGATCGCCGGGTGCGAAAGGTCAGGTTTTGTTTTTGCTCGTGACGGAAATCTTGGTTTTCCGACATTGAGCTTGCGGGCCCAGACATCCACCTTGTTGTTCAGGGTGTACTGCGTCTCCGGCATGTCCGAGAGCAGCAGCTCGAGCACCATCTTCTGCGAGGCGAGCGCGCGCGGGCTGTCGGTGGTGACCTCCATGCCCTGCGTCGGGAAGCGGCAGCAGGAGGGCGCGAGCACGCGCTCGCCCTTCACCTCGACCACGCAGGCGCGGCAGTTGCCGTCGGGGCGCAGCGTGCGCGAGTAGCACAGGTGCGGGATCGGGATGCCGTTCTGGCGCGCGGTTTCGATGATCGGCTCGTCGGGCCGGCCGATCACCGTCCTGCCGTTCAGCTTGAACTCGATCGGCAGCGTCGCCAGTTGCTTTGTGCTGATGCGGTCCATGGCGCGATTCCTTCTATCCCACTTCCTGCGGGAAGTACTTCATCACCGTCAGCGCCGGGTTCGGCGCCGCCTGTCCCAGGCCGCAGATCGAGGCGTCCATCATGGCCTGTGAGAGTTCCTTGAGCAACGGTTGGTTCCATTGCTTTGCATCCATCAGCGCCAGCGCCTTGGCCGTGCCCACGCGGCAGGGCGTGCACTGGCCGCAGGACTCGTCCTTGAAGAACTTCATGAGGTTCCTGGCGGCTGCGGCCGCTTTGTCCTTGTCGCTCAGGACGACGACCGCCGCGGAACCGATGAACGACCCGTGCGGCTGCAGCGTGTCGAAGTCGAGCGGCACGTCGCCCAGACTCGCGGGCAGGATGCCGCCGGAGGCGCCACCCGGCAGGTAGCCGTAGAAGCGGTGCCCCTCGAGCATGCCGCCGCAGAATTCGTCGATCAACTGCTTCACCGTGATGCCCGCGGGCGCGACGTGCATGCCGGGCTTCCTTACGCGGCCCGACACCGAAAACGAGCGCAGGCCCTTGCGGCCGTTGCGGCCCTGCGCGGCGAACCAGGCGCCGCCCTTCTCGACGATCTCGCGTACCCAGTACACGGTTTCCATGTTGTGCTCGAGCGTCGGGTAGCCGAACAGGCCGACCTGCGCGACGTAGGGCGGGCGCAGGCGCGGCATGCCGCGCTTGCCCTCGATGGATTCGATCATCGCCGACTCTTCGCCGCAAATGTAGGCGCCCGCCCCACGGCGAAGATGGATCGGGGGTAACGGAAATACCGCTTTTGACTTCAACTTCAAAAGCTCTTTTTCAAGAATCGCCCGGCAACCTGCGTATTCATCCCTCAAATAGATATAGATCTCGCCCACGCCCGAACACCACGCCGCAACCAGCATCCCTTCCAGGAAGCGGTGCGGGTCGCGCTCGAGGTACCAGCGGTCCTTGAACGTGCCCGGCTCGCCTTCGTCGATGTTCACCGCCATCACGCGCGGCGCGGGCTCGGCGGCGACGATTTTCCACTTGCGTCCGGTCGGAAAGCCGGCGCCGCCCAGGCCGCGCAGCGCAGAGTCTTCCATGATCCTGGTGATTTCCTCGCGCGTGCGCTTGCCCGCGAGGCAATCGGCGGCGAGTTGGTAGCCGCCCTGCTTCCTGTACGCGGCAAAATCGATGTATTTCGTTGGCGGGCAACGCGTTTGCCCCGCTTGAACGGCCTTTTCAACCGCAGAAACAGAAGCATTCAAAACCGGGTTCTGCCCCACCACAGCCACCGGCGCCGACTCGCAGCGCCCCACGCAGGGCGCGTGCAGCACCCGAATCTCTTTCCCAAGGGTTCTGGAAAGAGATTCGATCAAGACTTCAGAGCCAAAAAGCGCACACGAGAGCGAATCGCAAACCCGCACGGTGAGCGCGGGCGGCGCCGTCTCGCCCTCTTTCACGACGTCGAAGTGATGATAGAAGGTCGCGACTTCGTAGACTTCGGTCTGCGAGAGCTTCATCGCCTCGGCAAGCGCCGCGAGGTGCACCGAGGAAAGATGGCCGTAGCGATCCTGGATCCGGTGCAGGTATTCGATCAGGAGGTCGCGCCGGCGCGCATCCTTGCCCAGCAGCGCGCGGACTTGTTCGCGCGCCTGCGGATCGACGCCGCGCCCCTTCAGACCGAACCTGCCCTTGCCGCCCTTTTTCACAATGGAATTATGGGCGAGCCGCGGCGCGGGGATTCTTGACTGCGGTCAAGCGAAGCGCTGCGCCTGTTTGGCTACCGCATCCGCCAGCGTCCGCCGTCATCCTGCGCGCGCCCGGCGAGCGCGAGCGCACCAAGGTGCTGCTCGATGGTGCGCCGCTCCGCCTCTTCGTACCAGGCGCCGCTGGACCCCCTGGGATACAAAAAACGGTGCGCGACAAGCTCCGCGAGGGTCGAGGGCGTTTGCGCCAGGTAAGCGGCGATGGCCTCCTCGCGCGCATCCAGCCTGGAGGCGAAGGCTTGCAGCAGCGAAAGGAACGTCGTCCGGTCGGTGATCACGCCCTTGTGGTGTGACGTCACCCAGGCTTGCGCGGGAATCTCCTTCACCGCTTCCAGCGTGCGGCGGAAATCCACCAGGTTGGAGGTCGCATCGCCGTAGTACGGGCCGAACGAGGAAAGCTCGATGTCGCCGATGAAGGCCACGCCGCCCGGCTCGACCAGCAGCACGCAGTGGCCGGCGGTATGGCCGGGCGTGTGGAACGCGCGCACCGTGACGCCGCCTCCCAGGTCCCAGACAGCGCCGTCGCGATACGCCTTTGCATCGGGCCGCGGTGCGTAGTGGAAATCCCGCTTGATCATGGCGTGCATCTCTTCCAGCACCGGCTGCGAATAGCCGTAGTGCCGGGAAAGCCCTTCCCAGCTGCGCGCCGCCTCGACGTCGCGCTCGTGCACGTGGACTTCGGCGCCCGGAAGCCGATGCAGTCCGGCCATGTGGTCCTCGTGCACGTGGCCGAGCACCACGAGATCGGCGGCCAGCAATTCGATGCCGAGGCGGTTGGCAACCAGCGGCGTGTCAAAGGCCGCGAGCGTGTCGGCGCCCCGCACCACGACCTGATTGCCGTCGGGATACTTGCCTGATTTCTCGCCGAGGTAGACGCTGGCCGCTCCCAGCCGGATCACAGACGAGTCGCTCACCATGGTCCGGCCATCCTACCTGCGCCAGAACGCCGGCGTCAGCAGCACGAACACGGTCAGCAGTTCCAGGCGACCCAGCATCATGGCGATCGTGCAGATCCAGGTCTGGAAATCGGACAGTTCCGCGTAAGTGGCGGTCGGGCCAACTTCGGCCAGGCCCGGTCCGACGTTGTTGACGCAGGCCGCGGCAGCCGAAAGCGCGGTGAGCAGGTCAAGGCCGGTGGCGGCCAGCATCAGCGTGATCGCCGCCACGGTGACCCCGTACACCAGCATGTACGCCAGCACGGCGAAGATGATCCGGTATTCCACCACCTGCCCGCCCAGCTTCACCGGCATCACCGCGCGCGGATGCACCAGGCGCTCCAGTTCCCGCACCGCCTGGCGGAACATCAGCAGCGCGCGCATCATCTTGATGCCGCCGCCGGTGGAGCCCGAGCAGGTGGCGAAGGCAGCGATGAACAGCATCCATAGCGGCGCGAACACCGGCCAGGCGGCGTAGTCCACGGTGGCGAAGCCCGTGGTGGTGGCGACCGAGACGACGTTGAACGCGGCGTGGCGCAGCGCCAGCGCCCAATCCGGATAGACGCCGTGGGCGACCAGCAGCGCGGCGATGAGCCCGACGCTGGCGACGACCAGCAGCAGGTAGTGGCGCGCCTCCGTGTCGCGGCGGTAGGGCACCAGGCTCCTGCGGTGCACGGCGCCAAAGTGGGTGACGAAGTTCACGCCGGCCAGCAGCATGAACACCACCGCCACCGATTCCAGCGCCTGGGAGTTCCAGTGCGCGAAGCTGGCGTCGTGCGAGGAGAATCCGCCCAGCCCCAGCGTGGTGAAAGCGTGCATCACCGCGTCCAGCCAGTCCATGCCGCCCCAGCGATAGGCGAGCAGGCAGGCGAACGTCAGGCCGGCATAGATCATCCAGAGGCCTTTGGCGGTTTCCGTGATGCGCGGCGTGAGCTGCGTCTCCTTCATCGGCCCCGGCGTCTCCGCCTTCAGCAGCTGGCGCCCGCCGACACCGAGCAGCGGCAGGACAGCCACCGCCAGCACGATCACGCCCATGCCGCCCAGCCACTGCAGCAGGCAGCGCCAGAAATTGATCGAGGGCGGCAGCGCGTCAAGGCCCGACAGCAGCGTGGCGCCCGTCGCGGTCAGGCCGGACATGGATTCGAAATAGGCGTCGGTGAAGCTCATCTGCGGGACATGGGCAAGCAGCGGCAGGGCGCCGAAGGCGGGCAGCACCGTCCAGACCAGGAACACGAACAGGAAGCCGTCGCGCGGCTGCAGTTCCTTCGGCCGGCCGCGCGTCGCCAGGTAGCCGGTGACACCGGAGATCGCTGTGGCGAGGACGGCGATGTGGTAAGCGCGCAGGGCCCCGTCACCCAGGTACAGCGACACCCCTAGCGGCGCCAGCATCGCCAGCGCGAACGCCACCACGACCACCGACAGCAGGTTGACGACGACCGCAATGCGCAAGTGCTGTTCCGCCTTAGAGGAAACCGGCGCTCACCTGGAACAGCTTCTCCACGCGCGGCAGGTTCCGCTTGTCCGAAACGAAGACGATGACGTGGTCCTCGGCCTGGATGACGGTGTCGTGGTGCGCCATCAGCACCTCTTCGCCGCGCACCAACGCGCCGATATGGGTGCCCGGCGGCAACTCCACCTCGTCCACCCGGCGTCCGGTGACGCGGCAGGACTTGCGGTCGCCGTGCACCACCGCCTCCAGCGCTTCGGCCGCGCCGCGGCGCAGGCTGTGCACCGCGACCACGTCGCCACGGCGCACGTGGGCCAGCAGCTGGCCGATGGTGGCCTGCGCCGGCGACAGCGCGATGTCGATCTGCCCGCTCTGCACCAGGTCGACGTAGCTGCGCCGGTTGATCAGGGACACCACGCGCCGCGCGCCCATGCGCTTGGCGAGCAGCGAACTCATGATGTTGTTCTCGTCGTCGTTGGTGACGGCGATGAACAGGTCCATCTCGCCGATGTTCTCCTGCTCCAGCAGCTCCTCGTCGGTGGCGTCCCCGGCCAGCACAAGCGCGCGCTCGACGCGCTCGGCGAGCAGCTCGCAGCGGCGCTTGTCGTGCTCGATCACCTTGACCGCATAGTCCTTCTCCAGCGCGCGCGCCAGGCGCAGGCCGATGTTGCCGCCGCCGGCGATCATGACCCGGCGCACCGGGTTGGCCATGCGCCGCAGCTCATGCATCACCTGGCGGATGTCGCGCGTCGCTGCCAGGCAGAACACCTCGTCGCCGGCCTCGACCACGGTGGCGCCCTCGGGCGCCATGGAACGGTCCTGGCGGAAGATGGCGACGATGCGCGCATCCACGCTGGGGATGTGGGCGCGCAGGTCGCTGATCGGCCGGCCGACCAGCGGCCCGCCCTGGAAGGCGCGCACCGCCACCAGGCTCACGCGGCCATCGGCGAAATCCAGCACCTGCAACGCCTCGGGGAACTCGACCAGCTTGACCAGGTACTCCGTCAGCACCTGCTCCGGGCAGATGGCGAGGTCCACCTCGAAGCCCTCGCGCCCGAGCACCTGCTCGTCCTTGAGAAAGTCGGCGGCGCGCACGCGCGCGATGCGGCGCGGCACGTTGAACATGCGCGTCGCCAGCTTGCAGGCGACCAGGTTGGTCTCGTCGGACTGGGTCACCGCGACCAGCAGGTCCGCGTCCTCGATGCCGGCCTCGCGCAGCACCGTCGGGTGCGAGGCGTTGCCGGTGACGGTACGCAGGTCGAGGCGGTCCTGCAGCGCGCGCAGCCGCGGCCCGTCGATATCCACCACCGTGATGTCGTTCTGCTCCGAGACCAGGCTCTCGGCGACCGAGGCGCCGACCTGCCCGGCGCCGAGGATGACGACCTTCACCGGCGGCGCTTGCGGCGTGCGCGCATCGTGGCGACCGGTCGGGCGCTAGTCGGACTTGATGCCGGCGAGGGCAGCGACGCCGCGAACGACCTGTCCGTGAAACGACAAAACGAAAACCCGCATGAGCTTGCTCCCCAGGTGAGACTGCAACGAATCGTACAGTGCCGCAAGCGCGGGCGCTACGCCGCGGCGACCGACAGCGGCAACGCCCGCATCCCTCGGAACACCATCGAGTTCAGCCACTCGAGGCGCGCCTCGGGCACCGCAAGGGCAATCTGGCGCCAGTGGCGCAGCACGGCCGGCAGCGCGACCTGCCCTTCCATGCGCGCAAGCGGAAAACCCAGGCAGATGTGCATGCCGAAACCGAAGGTCAGGTGGGCGGGACCGCCGCGCGCGAGATGCAGGCGGTCGGGTTGCTCGTAGGTTTCCGGATCGCGATTGGCCGCATTCAGCATGAGGAACACCCGGTCGCCGGGCTTCAGCGCCCGGCCGCGCAGTTGCTGCGCGACCCTGACGACGCGCACCTGCGCGCCGCTCGGGCCGTCGTAGCGCAGCAGTTCCTCAATGGCGCGCGGCGCCAGTTCTGGATTTTCCCTCAACAGATCAAGTTCCCGGGGGAAGCGCAGGAGCGACAGCAAACCGTTGGCGATGTGGTTGGTGGTCGTCTCGTGGCCGGCGAAGAGCAGCAGGATGCAGGTCGCGACGAGCTCGTCTTCCGACAGGGAATCACCGCCTTCCTCGAGGCGAACCAGTTCGGAAAGAAGATCCTTTCGTGCTGCCCTGCGCCGGTCCTGGATCAATTCGCGGAAGAACGCCGCCATTTCCCGCGTCGCCTTCTCGGCGATGTCGTACTTGTCCGCCGACATGCGCGAGCTGCCGATGAACAGCGCCATGTCGTCCGACCTGCGCTTCACGCCGGCGAGTTCCTCCTTCGGCACCCCGAGCATCGCCATGATCACGAGCGCCGGCAGCGGGCCGGCGAACTCGGCGATGAAATCGACCTCGCCCCGGGCGCCGACGCGCGCATCGATCTTCTCCAGCAGCCACTGCGCCAGCTCCTCCGCAGCAGGCCGCATGCCGTTCATGGCGTCCAGGTGGAACACCTTGCCGGTGAGGCGCCGCAGGCGCGTGTGCTCCGGCGGATCGCGGAACACCATCCAGTGCGTCAGGTAACGGATGATCTGGCCGATGCGCGCCGCCTCCTCGCCGGGCAGCGTGGCGAAGAACGGCCGCAGCCGGTCCGATGAGATCTCCCTGTCCAGCAGCACGGACTTGCAGTCGTCGTAGCGCGTCAGCACCCAGGACTTCAGGCGCGGGCTCCAGTGCACGGGATCCGCCTTGCGCAGCCTGCGGTAGGCGGGAAACGGATCGGCCAGGAAGTCCGGCGCGTCGGGGCGGAAATCGATTGCGTCGGAGCCGGACATTCTGCAATTATCCGGGAAACCCCAAGGAGGAAAGCCATGAGTTCGCCTGTCGATCCGAACGACGTGATGATGACCGGGGAGAACTCGTTCATCCGCTACAGCACCGATGGCGGCAAGAGCCAGACCGACCGCGCCAGCCATTGGCGTGTGCTGTGGTGCCCGGCCGGCGCCGGCCACGCGCTGTTCCTGAAAAGCCCGCTGACCGGGGGCGACGTGAAAATCTGGTCCGACAACGCGCCGGTCGCGCGCTGGTTGCAGAAGGAAATCGAGTCGCTGCTGTTCCCCGCGTTCGCGGACGCGGGCACGCCGGTGACGCCCGCCTCGTTCGTGCGTTCGGGCGGCATCGACGGCAAGGCGGTCGAGCTGGTGGTCGCGAAAGACGCCGAGATCGCGCTCAGCTGGGAGGATTTCCTCGCACCGTTCGTACTCAACATGCCGCCCGGCTCGGCCAACCGGCCGATCGGCGTCTTCAGCACCTTTTTTCCGGCGCGCGCCGCGCGCATCGCGCTGAACGGACAGGTCGCCGCGGGGTCGCCGTACGCGGAAACACGCGGCACACGCAGCTCGTCCAGCGCCTGCCTGGCGTGGTCGGAAACCTGGGTGAAACCAGGGCGCTAGCGGCGCACGGCACATTCGCGTCCTCGATTGCCGCAGCGCGCAAAAGCCGGTATCGTGGCGCGCCCTTTCCCCCCGATCCTGGAGCATCCATGAATCGCAGCTGCACCATCGCGCTCGCCCTTATGCTCGCCGCGGGGCCCGCGGCGGCCCAGAGTCTCGATGGCCGGCTGAAGAAAATCGCCGACGCGAAGACCATCACCATCGCCTACCGCGCGGACGCGAAACCGTTTTCCTTCACCGACGACAAGAAGGAAGTCGTCGGCTTCTCGGTCGACCTGTGCAGGCGCGTGGTCAACTCGATCGAGAGCCAGCTGGGCGTCAAGGAGCTGCAGGTCAAATGGCTGCCGGTGACCACGCAGAACCGGTTCGACGCGGTCGCCAAGGGGCAGGCCGACATGGAGTGCAGTTCCAGCACCGTGACCCTGTCGCGCCTCAAGCTGGTCGATTTCTCGAGCTACATCTTTCTCGAGACGACCGGGCTGATGGCCAAGCGCGACTCCGGCCTGCGCTCGCTGCTGGACATGTCCGGCAAGAAAATCGCGGTGATCGGCGGCACCACCAACGAGCGCGCGGTCAACGCACAGCTCAAGGCGCGGCAGATGTCGGCCGCCGTGGTGCCGTTCAAGTCGCGCGATGAAGCCTTCGCCGCGCTCGAAGACGGCAAGGTGGACGCGTTCGCCAGCGACCGTCTGCTGCTGGTGGGCTCCGCGGTCAGTTCGAAGGATCCGCGCGCGATGGACCTTTTGCCCGACCAGCTGTCGTTCGAGCCCTACGGCATCGCGCTGCCGCGCGGCGACGCCAATTTCCGCCTCGCGGTGAATACGGGCCTCGCGCGCCTCTACGGGTCCGGCGAGATCGTCGAGATCTTCAACCGCTGGTTCGGCGATCTGGGCGAACCGGGTCCGGTGGTGCAGGCGCTCTACCTGCTGGGCGCGATTCCCGAGTAGAGGCGGCCCATGAAGACCAAACCGCTCGGTCGCACCGGCCTGCAGGTTTCCGAACTGTGCTTCGGCACGATGTCGTTCGGGGGCGATGCCGACGAAGCGACGTCCGCAGCCATGTACAAGGCCACCCGCGACGCAGGCATCAACTTCTACGACTGCGCCGACCAGTACAACAAGGGCAAGTCCGAGGAAATCCTCGGCCGCCTGATGAAGGGCCATCGCGAAGACCTGGTGATCACCACCAAGTGCTACAACCCGGTGACCGAGGACGTGAACGCGCGCGGCACCTCGCGCCGGCATGTCACGCGCGCCGTCGAAACCAGCCTGAAACGCCTGCAGACCGACCGCATCGAGGTGCTGTTCCTGCACCAGTTCGACAAGCGCACGCCCATCGATGAGTCGATGCGCGCACTGGAGGACATGGTGCGCTCGGGCAAGGTCCTGTACCCCGCCGTCAGCAACTGGTCGGCCTGGCAGACGCAGCGTGCGGTGGACATCCAGGAGCGCAACGACTGGGCGCGGCTGCAGGTGATCCAGCCGATGTACAACCTGGTCAAGCGCCAGGCCGAGGTCGAGATCCTGCCGATGGCCGAAGCCAACGGCATCGGCGTCATTCCCTACAGCCCGGCCGGCGCCGGCCTGCTGTCCGGCAAGTATTCCGGGCAGGCCGCAGTGGACAGATCGGGAAGACTGAAGACCAACAAGATGTACGAGGCGCGCTACGGCGAGGCCTGGATGTTCGAAGTGGCCGAAAAATACGTCGCTTTCTGCAGGCAGAAAGGGCTGCATCCGGTCAGCGCCGCCATCGCATGGGTAGGCGCGCACCCCGCCATCACCGCGCCCATCGTCGGCGCGCGCAACCTCGAACAGCTGCAGGATTCGCTCAATGCGGTGAAGGTCGACATGTCGCCGGCGCTGCGCGCCGAAATCGCCGCGCTATCGCGCACGCCGCCGCCCGCCACCGACCGCCTGGAAGAAATCAAGCCGCCAAAAGCCTAGATCGCGCGGCGAACGCGGACGCGCCGCGCTGGTCCATGGTTCATGGGCTCCCCGTTCCGGGCCGCGCTGGCGGCGATGCTTCTCCTGCACGCCGCGGCGCAGGCGGCCACGATCACCATCTCCTGCGGCGCGGTCGGCCGGGAGCTGGAATTCTGCCGCGAAGGCGTGCGCGCCTGGGAACGCGCGACCGGGCACAGCGTACGCCTCGTTTCGGCGCCGAATTCGAGCAGCGAGCGCCTGGCGCTCTTTCAGCAACTGCTCGCCGCGCGCGCGGCCGACATCGACGTGCTGCAAATCGACGCGGTATGGCCGGCGATACTCGCGCGCCACCTCGCCGACCTTGCGCCACTTGCAGGCGCGCAGCTGCGGCAACATTTCCCGCGCATCGTCGCCAGCAACACGATCGAGGGCAGGTTGGTCGCCATGCCCTGGTTCGCCGACGCGCCGCTGCTCTACTACCGCAAGGACCTGCTGCATAAGCACGGCATTCCGGTGCCGCGCACCTGGCGCGAGCTTGCCGCGGCCGCGCAGCACATCCAGGCGTCCGAGCGCCACAGCGGCAATGCCAGGATCTGGGGCTACGTGTGGCAGGGACGCGCCTACGAAGGCCTCACCTGCAATGCGCTCGAATGGGTGGCAAGCGAAGGCGGCGGCACCGTGCTCGAGCAAGACGGCCGCATCTCCATCGACAACCCGCGCGCGGCGCGCGCGCTCGCGTTCGCCGCGCAGTGGGTGGGCACGATCTCGCCGCCCGGCGTGCTCAACTACGCCGAAGAGGAAGCGCGCGGGGTGTTCCAGAGCGGCGGCGCGGTGTTCATGCGCAACTGGTCCTACGCATGGCCGTTGCTGAACGGCACCGGCAGCGCGGTGCGCGGCCGCGTCGGCGTGGCGCCGCTGCCGGCCGGCGACGGCGGCCGGCGCGCGGCGACCCTGGGCGGCTGGCAGCTCGCCGTGTCGCGCTACAGCGCGAACCCCGAACTCGCCGCGGCACTGGTGATGCATCTCGCCGGCGCCGCGGAGCAGAAGCGGCGCGCGATCGGCGGCGCCTACAACCCGACCCTGCCGGCGCTGTACCGCGACGCCGAGGTGTTGCGCGCCAATCCGTTTTACGCGGAGCTCGCCGGCGAGATCGAAAACGGCCTGCCGCGTCCTGCCGCCGCCGCGGGGCGGCGCTACAACCGCGTGAGCAGCGCATTCTGGAACGCGGCGCACTCGGTGCTGTCTGGTCAGGCGGAAGCGTCCGACGCGGTGCACGCACTGCAGGCGAACCTGCTGCGCATCTCCCGCGGCGGCCGATGGCGGAAGTGACCAGCCCCCTCGAGCGCCAGCGCACGCGCACCGCCTGGCGCTTCCTCGCGCCCGCGCTCGTCGTCCTCGCGCTTGCCGCGGGCTGGCCGCTCGCGCGCACGGCCATGCTCGGCTTCACCGACGCCTGGCTGGGGGACCCCGAGAGCGGCGCCTGGATCGGCCTTGAAAACTACCTCGGGCGCCACGAGGGGCGCTGGACCGGCCTGCTCGCCGATCCGCAGTGGTGGCGCGCCGCGGCAAATACCCTTCTCTTCGCATCGGTGTCGGTGGCGCTGGAAACGGTACTCGGCGTGGTCATCGCGCTGGTCCTGAACGCCGAATTTCGCGGGCGCGCGCTGGTGCGTGCGGCCGTGCTCGTGCCCTGGGCGATTCCGACCGTGGTCTCGGCGAAAATCTGGGGCTGGATGCTGAACGACCAGTTCGGCGTCATCAACCAGCTGCTGCTCGCCCTGGGCGCGATTGGCGCCCCCCTCGCCTGGACCGCGGACCCGCAGCTTGCGCTGCCGACGGTGATCCTCGTCGATGTATGGAAAACCACGCCCTTCATGGCGCTGCTCGCGCTCGCTGCACTGCAACTGGTGCCGAAGGAATGCTACGAATCGGCGCGCGTCGACGGCGCCGGGGCGGTGCGCGTGTTCTTCGATGTCACCCTGCCGCTGATCTGGCCTGCGCTCGTGGTCGCCGCCGCCTTTCGCGCGCTGGACGCACTGCGCGCCTTCGATGTCATTTACGTGCTCACCGCGAACGACGCCAATTCGATGTCGCTCTCCGTGTTCGCGCGCCAGCAGCTGGTCGATTTCCAGGATGTCGGCTACGGCTCGGCAGCCGCGACGCTTCTTTTCATGCTGGTGGCGGGCGCCGCGGCGCTGATCCTCGTCGCCGGCCGGGTGCGCATCACCGAAGCGGGGGCACTGCAGTGAAGCTGCTTGCCCGTGCCGGGTTCGGACTGCTGGCGGGCGCCATCGTGCTGTTCGCGCTCCTGCCTTTCGCGTACGCCATCGTCACGTCGTTGCGTCCGGCCTCGGAACTATTCGAGCCCGCGTGGCTGCCCGCGTCTCTCACGCTGGCGAACTACGCCGCCGTGTTTTCCGAGCAGCCGTTCGGCCGCAATGTCCTCAATTCGATCCTGGTGTCCGGCACGGTCGTCGCGTTCGCCATGCTCGCCGGTACGACGGCCGCCTACGCGCTGGCGCGCATCCGCTTCCGCGGCCGCGGCATTCTGCTCGCCGCGATCCTCGGCGCCTCGATGTTCCCGCAGGTGGCCATCCTGTCGGGCATGTTCGAACTCATCCGTGCGCTGGGCCTGTACAACCATCCGGCCGGGCTGGCGCTGTCCTACGTGGTGTTCACGCTGCCGTTCACGGTGTGGATGCTCGTCGCCTACCTGCGCGAATTGCCGAAGGAGCTCGAGGAATCAGCCCTGATCGACGGCCTGAGCGCCTGGCAGACGCTGACGCGCATCTTCCTGCCGCTGATGGGGCCGGCGGTGGCGGCCACCGCGCTGCTCGCCTTCATCGCGGCGTGGAACGAATTTCTGTTCGCGCTCACCTTCACCCTCACCCACGAGCAGCGCACCGTGCCGGTGGCGATCGCGCTGATGACAGGCGCCAGCCAGCACGAGCTGCCCTGGGCCAACATCATGGCCGCCTCGGTAATCGTCACCTTGCCGCTGATCGCCCTGGTGCTTGTCCTCCAGCGGCGCATCGTCTCCGGCGTGACCGCCGGCGCGGTGAAAGGGTGACCTAGGCTGCTTTTCGGTCCAGGGTTATCTTCATCGCCGCCAGGCCCTGCTCGATCATCCCCGCAATCGGTCCGGCCAGATCATGGGGCAGCAGGTCGGCGATCCACACCGCGCGGCAGCCGTCCGCGTCGGGAATTATCTGCATCGAGGCGTTGTAATGCGTCGCCCGGCCGCCAACCGCCGACCAGGCGACGCGGCGCGCCTTGTCGTTGACGTCGATGATCAGTTCCTTCACCACCATGCCGTTGCCGAAGGTGACGACGCGCGCCTCCGGGCCGTCCATGCGGCAGTCCGCGACGAAACCGGGACAGACGCGCTGGTGGATGTTGCCGACATCGCGCACCGCGTCCCAGACCTCCTCGGCGCGGGCGGCGAGCCCGATTTCCCTGTGGATAGAAGCCATCGCTGCGCGTCCTATTTGAAGCAGACCGCTTCGACGTTGTTGCCGTCGGGGTCGATCAGGAAGGCGGCGTAATACTTCGGGCCGTAGTCGGGGCGCGGGCCAGGCTTGCCGTTGTCATTCCCGCCCACCGCCAGCCCCACCTTATGGAACGCGTCCACGGCGGCGCGGCTCGGCGCGCTGAAGCAGACATGCGCCCCGGGTCCGGGCTTTCCTTCATAGGTGTGCAGCCACAGGCCGGGCGCGTCCTTAGGGCCGAATCCTGCATAGCCCTCGCCGCTTGAACCGGGCACATGGCCCAGCGGGGCGAGCACTTCGGCGTAGAAGCGCGAGCTCGCCTTCATGTCCTTCACTTTGAGTCCGATGTGGTTGTACATGACGCCTCCTTGGAGTTGAAGGCGCCATGCTGCCCGGCCGCCGCCGGGATTACTTGGAGAATCTTGCTGCTTTTCCCCTGCCCGCGAAGCGGGCTGGAGGAACGCCGGCGACGCGATGGAAGGTACGGGAGAAATTCGACAGGTCGGCGAACCCGACATCCAGCGCGATGTCTGTCACCGAGCGCTCCCGCTCGGCGAGCAATTTCGCCGCGCGCCTGAGCCGCAAGCGGACAAGGTACTGGTGCGGCGTGACGCCGATCGCCCTGGAGAACAGACGCAGGAAATGAAACCGGCTCAGTCTCGCCTGGGCTGCCGCATCGTCGAGGCCGATGCCTTCATTCGAGTGCGCGTCCATCCACAAGGCCGCCTCCACCGCCCTGCGGCGGTCCGCGGCGGAGATTCTCCGGTCCTTCCTTGCGATGCCGGAAAGCAGTTCCAGAAACCGGGAAGCAAACGACATTCCCAATTCACCCAATCCAATCTCGCTTCTTCCCTCTGCAGCCGCCTGCGCCTGCGCACCCAGCACCATCAGTTCCGCGATCGGCGGCACGGCGCCCACATGCCACGCCTCGCCCGAGCCGCCGAGCTCGTCGACGAACTCCGGCGAAAACTGGAACGACAGGCACTCGTCGCCGCAGGCGTGATAGTCGTGCATACAGGTGTACTCGTCGCCCGGATACCCCACCAGGAGCGAGCCCGCCACCAGGTCGTGCGTCCTGCCGCGCGCCTCGCAGCCGAAGCTGCCTTTGCGGACGTAGGAAAGCGAGTAGCGCCGGTGCGATTCAACGAAGGGGCGGTCTCCCGGGCCGAATTCGCAGCGGTAGTCGACCACCGAGAGCGCTTCGTTCTGCAAGAGCACCGTCGCCGCCATGATCGGGCCAGTTTACCTGGGCCCGCAGGAGCCTTTCATGCGCTTTTTGCAGCGGATGCACGCGTAACGCGCATCCGTACCGCGCGATCGCCTGCTTGCCGATCGCCCAGTAATCCGCGATGCCGAACATCCCTCAGGCTTCCTTCGGCACCCACTGCGCCGGCACCAGGAAGCGCCCACCTACAGTCTTGAACGCGTTGTCGTCGCTCGCGGCGGCGGCGCTGCGCAGCGCAAGCAGGAAGCCGCCAGCCACGGTCCCCTGAAAGAACCAGGCATTGATCTGGTTGATCGACGGCGCAGCGCCGTCGGCCTGCGCGGCTTCCATGTAGCAGGCCTTGAGGTCGTCGGCGAGAAAGCGCAGCGCCAGCGCCGGCGAGGCGAGCGGCGCCGGCGGCGCGGGGAGCTCGCCTGCGAGAAACCTCGACGCGTAGCCGGGCCACGCCTCGGGCGGCTGCGCGGACACGCCGACCGTGCTGCGGCCAAAGCGCGCGAGCGCGCGCGCCGACCACGGCGTGACCAGCGCCATTTCGGCCGAAAGCGCCGCCGCCCATGCCGCGGGCGACTGCGGTGCTCCCGGCGCCGGCAGCGCGAATGGCGGCGTCCAGCCGGCGCGCTCGCGCTGGCCGGGCGCGTCTTCCGGAAAATCCTCCAGGATCGGCGGGCCTTCCGCGCGTTCCAGCAGCGCCAGCGCGGCGCGCAGCACCCGCGTCTGGAACGCCGCATCTTCCGGCTCGCCCAGCGGCCGGCCGAGCGGAAACGGCACCCACAGCCCGCGCGGGCCGCGCGTCTTCTCCATGTGCGGCCGTACCAGGCCGATGGCCACTGTGGGGATGCCCCGTTCTTCCAGCATCTGCCCCAGCGCGCACACGGCGCGCGTGCAGAACGGTCAGACCGGGCTCAACACCACCCCGCCGACGCCCTCGGCGCGCATCCGCGCGGCCATCGCCTCGGCGCTTGCCGCCATCGCCACCGGATCGGTGGAGCCCAGCACCGAGTAATGCGTGTCGGCCGCCGCACCGATTACGCCGGCGGTGGCGAGTTCGCCCAGTCGGTCGACCGGATAGACCGTGTTCCGGTCGCGCTGCCAGCCGCTGCGGTCGAAATTGATCGACACGTGGCTCATCAGGACGTCGTTCGGCGGCAGGTCGGCGGGCAGCGCCCTGTATTCGCCGCTGCCCGGCAGGAACGGCGCCTCGCCTCGGCGGTACAGCGCCGCGGAACTGACGATCGCGATGCGCCGCTGCGCGAGCGGCGCACCGGCCACGAAGGCGGGCGCAACCGATGCGGCGATCGGCAGGTCCAGCACCACCGTACGCGTGGGTTCGGGAATGTCCTCGATGCGTGCCATGCTGTTGCCTCCTGGTTGCTGCGCCGATTTCGCTCAGACCGGATACTTGCTGCGCAATTCGGCGACCTGCGCCGAGGTGAGCGTCCGAACCTTGTGGCCATGCAGCAGCAGGTACAGCTTCGCTGTGGCCTCGAGTTCCTCGACCGCGTCGGCGGCGGCCGACAGCGAGGAGCCCGCCACCACCGGGCCATGGTTGGCGAGCAGCACCGCATGGTGCTTGCCCGCAAAGCCCCGCACCGCCCGCGCGAGCGCCATGTCGCCGGGCGCGTAGTACGGCACCAGCGGCAGGCTGCCGATGCGCATCACGTAGTAGGCGGTGAGCGGCGGCAGGACGTCAGCGGGATCGACGTCCTCGAGCACCGATACCGCAACCGAATGGGTCGAATGCAGATGCACCACCGCTGCGTTCTTCGCCCGCTCTTCGTACATCGCCAGGTGCAGGAAGGCCTCCTTGGAGGGCGCGTCGCCCGACAGCAGCTTGCCCTGCCAGTCGAGCTTGGACAAGCGCGCCGGATCGAGCCGGCCGAGGTTCGATCCCGTGGGCGTGAGCAGCCAGCCGTCATCGCACTTGGCGCTCACGTTGCCGGTTGATCCGTGCGTCAGCCCGCGCTCGTAGATCGACGTGCCGAGGCGGCAGATCTCTTCCCGCAGCTTTGCTTCACTCATGCCTGCATCCCCAGCGCCTTGTCGAAGAAGTCGACCGCGCCGAAGTTACCCGATTTGAGGGCCAGCGCGAGCCGCGGCTCGCCGGTGGACCCGGTCCACGGCACGCCCGGATCGATCTGCGGCCCGATGCGCAGCGCGCGCACGCCCAGCGCGTTCACCACCGCGCCCGAGGTTTCGCCGCCCGCCACCACCAGCCGGCGCACGCCCCGGGCGACCAGGCCGCACGCGACCTGCGCCAGGCAGTGCTCAAGCAATTGGCCGGCGCGCTGCGCCCCCAAGCGTTCCTGCGCTGCGCGCACCGCTGCGGGCTCCGCGGTCGCGTAGACCAGCACCGGCCCGGCGGCCAGGCGCGATTGCGCCCAGGCAAGCGCGGCCGCGGCGAGATCCTCGCCCTCGGCAAGGCGCAGGGGATCGACACGAAACCCGGCATGGGACTTGAGCCAGTGCGCCACCTGCGCGTTCGACTGCGCCGAGCAGCTTCCCGAGAGCACCGCGGCCAGCCCACCGACTGCGGGAATGCCGCCGGCCGCGCCTTTACGAAAGCCGAGGTTCGCCGGCAAGCCCATCGCGATCCCCGAACCGCCAGTGAGCAGCGGCAACTGCGCGCAGGCGGCGCCCAGCGCCAGCAGATCCTCGTCCGCCACCGCATCGACGATCGCGTAGGCGTGGCCCGACCGCCTGAGCGCCTCGAAGGCTTCACGCAGCGCGCCGGCCCCCTGCCTGACCGTGGGCAGCGCGACCAGGCCGACCTTGCGTTTCGTCTGCCGGGCCAGCACGCGCACCAGGTCGGCGTCGCGCATGGGCGTGAGCGGATGGTCTTTCATCGGCGAATCGGACAACAGCTGTGCGCCGACGAACAGGTGGCCCTGGTAGATCGTGCGCTTGTTGGTCGGAAACGCCGGGCAGGCGACGGTGAACGCAGCCCCCAGCGCATCCAGCAGGGCATCCGCGACCGGGCCGATGTTGCCCGCGTCCGTGGAATCGAACGTCGAGCAGTACTTGAACAGGATCTGGCCCGCGCCCTGCGCACGCAGCCAGGCGAGCGCCGCCAGCGATTGCGCGACCGCTTCGGCCGGCGCGCTGGTGCGCGACTTGAGCGCCACCACCACCGCGTCCGCTTCCTGCGGGGCAATCCCGTCGGGCACGCCGATGACCTGCACGGTACGCATGCCCGCGCTCTGCAGCATCAGCGCGACGTCCGTCGCGCCGGTCAGGTCGTCCGCAATGCAGCCGAGCCGGAGCGTCACGGCTTTTTCCCCGGCAGGTCGATGCCGGGAAAGATCTTGATCACCGCGCTGTCGTCTTCCTTCGCGTGGCCGGCGCTGGAAGCCTGCAGGAACATCTGATGCGCGGTGGAGGCGAGCGGGAGCGGAAACTTGCTCGCGCGCGCGAGATCCAGCACCAACCCCAGGTCCTTGACGAAAATGTCCACCGAAGAGAACGGCGTGTAGTCGCCCGAGAGCACATGCGCCATCCGGTTGCCGAACATCCAGCTGTTGCCGGCGCTGTTGGTGATGACCTCGTAGAGTTCCTTCGGATCCACGCCTTCACGCAGGCCGAGCGCCATCGCTTCGGCCGCGGCGGCGATATGCACGCCGGCGAGCAGCTGGTGGACGATCTTCACCTTGCTGCCGGCGCCGGCCCGGCCGCCCAGCTTGTAGACGCGGGCCGCCATCGCGTCCAGCACCGGCTGGCACTTCGCATACGCCTCGGGCCGCCCGGCGGTCATCATCGTCAGTTCGCCCGCCGAGGCCTTGGCGGCGCCGCCGGACATGGGCGCGTCCAGGTAAAGCAGGCCGCGCTCCTCGAGGCGCGCCTCCAGCGCGCTCGACCAGTTCGGGTCCACGGTCGAACACATCATGAACAAGCTGCCCTTGCGCATGGCCGCGGCCGCGCCGTCCGGGCCGAAGAGCGCCGTTTCGGTCTGCGCGGCGTTGACCACCACCGATACCACCACATCGCACGGCGCCGCCAGGTCCGCCGCCGTCGCGCAGGCGGTTCCGCCCTCGCCGGCAAACGCCTGCGCGGCCTCGCTGCGGACATCGAAGACGCGCACATCGAATTTCGCGCGGCGCAGCGATTGCGCGATGCCGAGCCCCATCGCGCCGAGCCCGATCACCCCGACCGCCAATGCCTTCGCGTCGCCGCCCATCGCCTCTCCCAAGGTTCAAGCGTTCATGTTACCCGGGGTACACTGGGACGTAACCCATGGCCCTCGATCTCCTCGTCAGGAACGGCCTCGTCCTCGACGGCACCGGCGCACCGGCGCGGCGGGCGGATGTCGGGATTGTGAACGGTAAGATTTTTTCAGTTCAAGAACAGCTTAAAGAAAAAGCCCATCGAGTCATCGATGCCTCGGGCCTGGCGGTCGCGCCCGGCTTCATCGACCCGCATACGCACTACGACGCGCAGATCTGCTGGGACGGCGCGCTCACGCCCTCGTCCTGGCACGGCGTCACCTCGGTGGTGATGGGCAATTGCGGCGTCGGCATCGCACCCTGCCGCCCGGAGACGCGCGAAATCGCCATGAAGGACCTCGTGAACGTGGAGGCGATCCCCTTCGAGGTGCTCGACCGGGGCATTACCTGGGACTGGGAAAGCTTCCCTGAGTACATGGATGCCGCCGCGGCGCGCAGGCCTGCGCTCAACCTTGCCTTCCTCGCGCCGCTCACGCCGTTCCGCCATTACGTGATGGGGGAAGCGTCGATGGAACGCGCGGCATCTACGGAAGAATTGCTTCAGATAAAGACCCTTCTGGGCGAAGCCGTGGATGCCGGCGCGTTTGGCTTTTCCAGCACGCTGCTCAACCAGCACATGGGCTACGCCGGCCGGCCGCTCGCCTGCCGCAACGCCAGCCGCGAGGAGCTGAAAGCCTACTGCAACGTGCTGAAGGAGCGCGCCAAGGGGTCCATCGAGATCGCCATGACCAAGCAGATCGGCGTCATGGAAGAGCCCGAGCTGGAACTGCTCGACTACATGCTCACCGAGAGCGCGCGGCCGATCACCTTCATCGCCATGTTCGACCGCGACGACATTTCCGAAGCGGTGCGCACTTCGCTGAAGAAAGCGGCGCCGATGATCGCGCGCGGCGCGCGGCCGCAGACCTCGCCCCTGCCGCTCACGCGCGAAATCAACATGCGCAACCCGTTCTCGTTCGCCGCCTTCCCATCCTGGAAGCGGGTGTTCGAGGACAAGTCAAAGACGGCGCAGGCCGCCGTGTACAGGGATGCCGCGTTCAGGAACCAATTTCGCGAGGAGCTGAAACGCCCGGCGGCGTTCGGGAACTGGGAGCGCATTACTGTTCATGAAGTGAAAAATGGAAACCTGAAACAATTTGAAGGCAGGACCGTGGCTGAGCTCGCTGCCGAGCAAGGCAAGGACGGCGTGGACGCCTTCCTCGACATCACGCTGGCCGACGACCTCGACAACGAGTTCACCATGACCTCGTTCAACAACCGCGTCGACCGGATGGCGGAGATCCTCAACAACCCGGCGATGCTGCTCGGGCTGGGCGACGGCGGCGCGCACCTCGACATGCTGTGCGACGCGGGCTATCCGAGCTACATGCTGGGTACCTGGGTGCGCGAGAAGAAGGTGCTCACGCTGGAGGAGGCGGTGCGGCGCATGACTTCCGACCCGGCGGATTTCTTCGGCATCCGGGATCGCGGCCGCCTCAAACCGGGCCTCGCCGCCGATCTGGCGATTTTCGATCCCGGCACCGTGGGCTCGCCCGGCCGCCCGGAGCGGCGCTACGACCTGCCCGGCGGCGCCAAGCGCATGGTGATGCGCTCGCAGGGCATCGAATACACGGTCGTGAATGGCGCGGTCACCTGGGAAAACGGCAGGCTGACAGGCGCAACTTCAGGAAAGGTCCTTAGATCATGAATCACTATTTTGACCTGCCCGCCCGCGCCCGCCCTTTTTCTTCCCGTTGCTCGCGGACACGCCGCCGCTGAGCGTCATTCGCATGGCGTCTTCGAGGGACATGTCGAGCGGCTCGACCAGCGTCCTCGGCAGGTAAACCGTGTAGCCGCCAATGCCGTAGCTCATCGGCAGGTAGACGCCGATGAGCTTGTCGGCAGCGGTTTTGCCATGCAGCCCCGTTGCGTCCTCCGTCGTCACGAATCCGATCAACTGCATCTCCTGGACGCGTACAGCGACGACCTGGCTGAATCCCTTTTGCGAATCGCCCGACATGAAGGTCGCGATATCGCGGATGCTGAGGTAAAGGCTCTTCACGACCGGGATGCGCCCCATCAGGGAGTCCGCGTATCCCAGCAACCGCCGGGCGATCCGCGCATTCACCAGGATGCCGGCGGCAAGGATCAGCGCGACGCCGGCCGCGATCCCGAGCCCGGGCCAGTACTGCAGATCCGGCAGCAGATAACGAATGATCTCGCCCAGGTAATCCTCGCAAGCCACGGCAAACCAGGCCAGGATCGCGACCGTGAGGCTGATGGGGAGAACCACCACCACCCCTCGGAGAAAAATGCCGGAGAGAACCTTCCCTGCGCTCTTGAACATACGCCCTGGGCCTCCGCCGTGTCAGGTGCCGATGCCGGGCGCGCTCAGGAATGGTTCCGCAATCCTGAACCCCCCGGTCATTCGATCACCCGGTCGGCGCGCACCAGCACGGACTGCGGCACGCTCACGCCGAGCGCGCGCGCCGTCTTCTGGTTGACGACGAGTTCCACACGGGCCGGCAGTTCGACCGGCAGGTCGGCCGGCTTTGCCCCCTTCAGAATCCGATCGACGTAGAACGCCAGGCGCCGCGAAGCATCCGCGAGATTGGGTCCATACGACAGCACGTTACCGCCGTCGGCAAACTGCGCCCAGCCCGAGATCGTCGGCAGCCTCCTCTTGAGCGACCATTCGGCGATCGCGGCCCTATTGGCGATGACGGTCTGCGTCGGAAAGAACATCACCGCGTCGCTGCGCGCATGGTCAATCGCGGCGAGGACATCGGGAACGCCCTTCCCGCGGCCGAGCTCGAAATAGTCGATCGCTATGCCGAGCTTGGTCGCCGCGATCTGCGAAACGCGCCGCTCCGCCGAGTCCCCCGGATGGCCGGGCGAGGCGACCACGGCGATCCGCTTTGCCTTTGGCAGCAGTTCCTTGAGCATTTCCATGCGCTTGCCCACCAGTTCCAGCGTCATGTACGAAATGCCCGTCGCGTTCCGACCGGGGCGCGGCAGGCTGTCCACCATGCCCGCCTCGACTGGATCTCCGCTGTAGCCAAACACGATCGGAATTGTCGCCGTCGTCTTGCTCAACAAAGGACCCATGGTTCCCTGCGTAACGATAATCGCCGGTGCCGTCGCGACCACCTTGGCAAGCAGCTTCGCCGCCCCTTCCTGCGTGCCGTCGCCCCATGAAGATTCGAGTTGGAAGCTGCGTCCTTCCACCTGCCCGACGTCGCGCAGTCCGCGCCGCAATTCCTCGAAAAACAGGCCGCCTTGGTCGATCGGCACAGGCGACACCCAGACCACCCGCGGCGGCCCCTGCGCGCCGGCGGCAGCGGCAACGATTGCGAGTGCAGCGCACAACGCCAACTTCAGGAATGGGGTCACGCGAATAGTCTACACTCGCCGCGACGCATGAATACGCGACAGAAACCGATCGCGCCCGAGCGGCTGCTGGAAGTCGTCGCAGCGGTGGCGAAGGAAGCGCGCCCGCACGTCGAGCCGCACGTCGGACTCGATGTTTCGCTCGAGAAGGAGCTGGGCCTCGACAGCCTTGCGCGCGTGGAACTCGTGCTGCGGCTGGAAAAGGAATTCGGCGTCGCGCTGCCCGAGCAGGCGCTCGCGACCAGCGAGACGCCGCGCGACCTGCTGCGCTTCCTGCTGGCCAGCGTCGGCCACGAGCCAAAAGTCGCCACACGCACGGCCGCCGACGCGTCCGCCGCCTTCGCGAATTTGGTGCAGGGCGAGGGCGTGCGCGCGCCCACCGACGCGCAGGCGGCGACGCTTACCGAGGCGCTCGCGTACCACGTCGAGCGCCAGCCCGACCGGCTCACGGTATTCATGTACGAAGAGCAGGCGGAGTTCCCGCTCACCTACAAGGCGCTGTGGGACGGCGCGATGGGCTACGCCGCGCGCCTGGCGCAGGCGGGCCTGCAGCCCGGGCAGATGGTGGCGATCATGCTGCCCACCTGCAAGGAGTATCTCTACTGCTTCTACGGCGTGATGCTCGCGGGCGGCGTGCCGGTGCCGCTCTACCCGCCGGCGCGGCTGACGACCATCGAAGACCACATGTCGCGCCACGTCGGCATCCTGAAAAGCGCCGGCGCGACCATCATGGTCACCATTCCGGAGGCAAAACCGCTCGCCTACCTGCTGCGCGCGCAGGTGGAATCCCTGAACCTGATCTTGACCCCGCAGGATTTTTTTTCTTCCTCGGGGGAAAACTTCAATCCCGTGCACCGCAGGCCCGGCGATATGGGCTTCCTGCAGTACACCTCGGGCTCGACCGGCAGCCCCAAGGGCGTCGTCCTCTCGCACGCCAACCTGATGGCCAATGTGCGCGCCATGGGCGCGGCGGTGAATGCCAATCCGGCCGACGTATTCGTCTCCTGGCTGCCGCTGTACCACGACCTCGGCCTGATTGGCGCCAACTTCGCCTCGCTGGCGCTGGGTTTTCCGACGGTGCTGATGTCGCCGCTCGCCTTCCTGTCGCGGCCCGCGAGCTGGATGCGCGCCATCCACCGCCATCGCGGCACGATGTCCGGCGGCCCCAACTTCTCCTTCGAACTGTGCCTGCGCCGCATCCAGGACGAGGACATGGAGGGTATCGACCTGTCCTCCTGGCGCTTCGCCTTCAATGCCGCAGAGCCGGTGAGCCCGGACACCATCGTCGAATTCGAGAAGCGGTTTGCGAAATGGGGGCTGCGCAAGAACTGCCTGTCGCCCTCCTACGGCCTGGCGGAGTCCTCGGTGGGCGTGGCGATCACGGTGCCGGGCACGCCGTGGCGCGCCGACCGCCTGGACCGGGAACGTTTTACGAAAACAGGGGAAGCCGTCGAGGCGCCGCCTGGCGCCTCTTCGCCCTTGATCGTCATCGGCTGCGGCACGCCGATCCCGGCGCACGACATCCGCGTCGTCGACGCGGCCGGGCTCGAGTTGCCCGAGCGGCAGGAAGGGCAGCTGCAGTTCCGCGGGCCGTCATCCACCTCGGGCTACTACCGCAATCCGGAGGCGACCCGGACGCTGTTCGGCAGCGGCGACTGGCTCAATACCGGCGACCGCGCCTACCTGTCACAGGGCACGCTGTTCCTCACTGGACGCGAGAAGGACATCATCATCCGCGGCGGCCGCAACATCAGCCCCTACGAGCTGGAACAGGCGGTGGGCGATCTGGCCGGCGTTCGGCGCGGCTGCGTCGCCGTGTTTGGCAGCACGGATGCCGCCACCGGCACCGAGCGCGTGGTGGTGCTGGCGGAGATGCGCGACAAGGACGCGTCGCGCCACGACGACCTGCGGCGCATGATCAACGATCTCGCCGTAAGCCTGATCGGCGCGCCGGCGGACGACATCGTGCTCGCGCCGCCGGCGACCGTCCCGAAGACCTCCAGCGGCAAGATCCGCCGCGTCGCCGCGCGCGAGTTCTACGAGCGCGGTCCGCAGGCGGTGGCGGGCGGCGCGGTATGGCTGCAGTTCGCGCGCCTGGTGCTGGCCGGTGCCACCCCGCAATTGCGCCGCTGGCTGCGCGCGCTGGCGGGCGCGCTGTTTGCGCTGCGCGCCTACGTCGTCTTCGCGGCACTGATTCCCTTGGTGTTTTTCGCGGCCCTTGTCCTTCCGGTGAAGGCCGTCTGGGGAATCGGCAGGACGGTTTCAAAGTGGTTCCTGATTCTGTCGGGAATCCCGGTCGCCGTTCGCGGGCAGGAATATCTGGAAGCAGGAAGCCCGGCCGTGCTGGCGGTGAACCACACCAGCTACCTGGACGCGCTGGTGCTGCTCGCGATCCTTGAGTACCGCGGCTATGCCTTCGTCGCCAAGCGCGAGTTCCAGGACAGCTTCCTGATGCGTGCGCTGCTGTCGGGCTTCGGCACGCAGTTCATCGAGCGCTTCGACGTCGCGAAAAGCACCGAGCACGCAGGCGATTTGGCTGAAGCCGCCAAGCGCGGCGTGTCGCTGATCGTGTTTCCGGAGGGCACCCTCACGCGCAACACCGGCCTGATGGCGTTTCGCACCGGCGCATTCCAGGCCGCGGCGCAGGCCGGCGTCCCGGTCGTGCCGGTGGCGATCCGCGGCGCGCGCTCGGTGCTGCGCGACGGCACCTGGTACCTGCGCCGCGCCGCCATCTCGGTGACCGTCGGCGCGCCGGTCGCGCCCTCAGGCAGCGACTGGCAGGCGGCGGTGGAATTGCGCGACAAGGTGCGCACCGAGATCCTGCGCCACTGCGGCGAGCCGGATCTCGCCTAGGTTCCTGAAAACCTGGGTCCCCGTTTTCGCGGGGACGACGTTTTGAAGGACTAGTACTTGACGGTGCAGCCGTACGGCGAAGTGCTGGCGGTCGAGACCGGCTTGCCGGCCAGCGATTCCTCGAGCGCGATGCGCACGTAGTTCTTCGCCGTTTTCACGTCCGCGACATTGGTGGAGCGCTTGTCGTCGATCGCGCCCACGTAAACCAGCGAACCCTTCGGATCGATGACGTACATGTGCGGCGTCGTGACCGCGCCGTAGGACTTGCCCACCTTGCTGTCGCGGTCGAGCAGCGTCGCGGCAGGCGCGCCGCCCTTCTCCTTCATCCAGCCGCCCATCTGCTGCGGAGACTTGAACTCCGAGTGACCCTCGCGCGTGGAATTGATGGTGAGCCACACCACCTGCCGGCCGCCGTACTCCTTCTGCAGGTTTTGCATGTTCGCGCTGTTGTAGTGCTTCTGCACATAGGGGCAGTCCGGGTTGACCCACTCCAGCACCACGAACTTGCCCTTCTGGTCGGAGAGTTTCACCGTCTTGCCCGTCACGTCGGTCAGCGTGAAATCCGGCGCAGGCTGGCCGGGATTGACGGCCAGCACTGGATTTGAATTGATGAACAGAAATCCCAGAAAAAGAAGTAAAAAGCGTTTCATTCAGGGCTCTCCTTTGACGTTCTCAACGCGGCTAACACGGTATCCCGGGTCAATAGTTCAGGCAGCAGTTCCGGCTCCTGTCCCGGCCGGTAGATAGCGTACACCGGCACGCCCTTGCGGCCCAGCGCCGCCAGCGCGCGCGTGATCTCCTCGTCCCGCCGTGTCCAGTCCGCCCGCAGCAGGACCAGCCCGCTGCTGCGCAGCGCCTGCTCCACGTCGGGGCGCGACAACACGAGTTGCTTGTTCACCTGGCAGGTCACGCACCACGCGGCGGTGTAGTCCACGAAGACCGATTTGCCTTGCTGTTCATACCGTTGAATTTTCTCCAGCGTGAATTTTTCCCAATCGGAGGCGCCCGCCAGGACGCCGGATTGGAGAGCCAGGACCCAGCCCAACCAGACTACGGTGGCATACAGTGGGAGCGCAAGCAGCTGCTTGAAGCGGACCATCCACGCGCCCGGCCGCGGCAGCCAGCGCAGCCACTGGGGATTCCACGCGAGCACGACGTAGGGCAGCGCCATGCCGGCACCCAGGGCGGTGAATACCGCCAGCGCGTCGGCCGCGCCGCCCGCCAGCGCATAGCCCAGCGCCGCGCCCATGAAAGGCGCGGTGCAGGGCGAGGCCACCGCCACCGCCAGCACGCCGGTCAGGAACGCTTCGGCATCGGCATTTTTCACTCTGGGCAGGTATCCCAAGGCGCCGAACTCAAATACACCCGAAAGATTCAATGCCAGGGCGAGGAACAGCAGCGCGAGCATCGCCACGAACACCGGCGATTGGAGCTGGAAGCCCCAGCCGATCGCGCTGCCGAAGGACTGCAGGACCACCAGCAGCGCGGCAAACGCGAGGAAGGAAACCAGCACGCCGAGCGCGTACAGCACCCCGTGCCGGCGCATCGCTCCGCGATCCAGAACAACGCCGCGATCAAGCGTGCCGCCCTGCTGCGCGAAGCCGAGGATCTTGATCGACAGCACCGGCAGCACGCAGGGCATCAGGTTCAGGATCAGGCCGCCGGCGAAGGCGAACAGCGCCGCCAGCGCGAGGCTGGACAGGCCGCCCGTCAGCGCGCCGGTGACCGCGCCTTTCACCGGCACATCGATTTCGATCGCCTGCGGGCCGGTCACCAGCAGGCCGGCGACGCGCGTGAACGCGCCGACCGGCTGCGGCGCCTTCGGGATCTTCAGCACCTTGCCGTCATAAACCTGCTCGCCGGCATTGTGAATCTTGCCCGCCTCGAACGGAAAAAAGACGGCCGCGCGCGGCGGCGGGTCGATTTCGAGTTCGACCCCGGCATTGCTACGCGTCGCGGAAAGCCGCAGGTCGTGCGCCTTGGCAGGCAATGCTGTACGGGTGCGCACAATCGCGGCCGCGTGCTCGGAAGCGGCGCCCACGCCTACCGGAACCTCGAGGACCAGGTCGCCCTCCTCCGGGATGCAGCGTTCCGGATTGCACACCAGCCAGGTGGCGTGCGCGGCCAGCTTCGCCGTTCCCGCGGCACGTGCTGGAACGCCTGCGGCGTCTGGGGGCACCGCGATGTCGACCAGGTGCAGCACCTCGTCCTCGTAGCCGAAATTCATCAGCGGTCCGGCCGGCAGGCGCCGCGGCGCCGGCCACTGGATCGCGCCCGCCGACCAGCCGGCGGGCAGTTTCCATCGCAGCGCGGTCGGCTCGCCTGAATCGCCCGGATTGCGCCAATAGGTGTGCCAATGCGGAACGATCTTCAGCCGCAGCGCGACCGTGAGGGTTTTGCCGGGCTCGGCGGCGGTACGCTCGGCCACCAGTTCGGCTTCGACGAGGTCCGTCTTGACCGGCGCAGCCGCGGCCGCGCCCAGGAAAAGGGACAGAAACAGGAATCGGAATACCATCGGTCGCGATTACGTTAGCATCATTCGATGCGAATCCTGCTGTTCGCGCTCGCTGCCTTGCTTGCCCTGCCGGCCCAGTCCCAGGCGATGCGACAGGCCGCCGAGCGCCTGCTCGCCGCGGCGCCCGAGGCGGCGCGCGCCAGGATGCAGCGGTCCTTCGATGACGCCGACCGTCTGGACTGGCACTACACGCCGCGCAGCCGCAACGGCGCGGCGCTGAAGGAGCTCGACGCGCGCGGCAGGGAAGCGGTGCACGCGCTGCTGAAGAGCGCGCTGTCGGCGACGGGCTACCGCAAGGCGACCAACATCATCGAGTTGGAACTGGTATTGCGCGAGATCGAGACTTTCGGCCTGATGCGCGACCCGGAGCGCTACCACCTGACGCTCTACGGCAAGCCGGACGCCACCGCCGCCTGGGGCTGGCGCTTCGAGGGCCACCACCTGTCGCTCAACTTCACGCTCGCCGGGGACAAGGCAGCGGCCGACTCGCCGAGTTTCTTCGGCGCCAACCCGGCCACCGTGCCGAAGAACGCCAGGTTCGGCGCCAGGCAGGGCCTGCGCGTGCTGGGCGCGGAGGAGGATGAGGCGCGCGCCCTGCTCTCCCTGCTGAGCGCGGCGCAGCGCAAGGAAGCGGTTTTCGATGCGCGCACGTTCGGCGAGATCGTCACCGGCAATGCGGCCAAGGTGGATCCCCTGAAGCCGGTCGGCACTTCCGCGGCGCAGATGGACGAGAGGCAGCGCGCGCAGCTCTGGAAGCTGATCGAGGTGTACGCGGGCAGCTTCGAGCCTGGCCTCGCGGCTGCGCGACTCGCGCGCGCGAAGCAGGGGGGCATCGAGGCAGTCCACTTCGGCTGGGCCGGCGCCACCGAGCGCGGCCGTCCCCACTACTACCGCGTGCAGGGCCCGCAGTTCCTGATCGAGTACGACTGCACGCAGAACGACGGCAATCACATTCACACGGTGTGGCGGGACTTCGACGGGGACTTCGGGCGGGATCTGTTGAGACAGCACTACCAGAACACCAAAGGCTCAAGCCACAAGCACTAGAAGTCTTTTCGCTCCAGCAGCCAGGAAACGGCGAAGCCCAGCGCCAGCCCCCAGAACGCCGCGCCGATGTTGAAGATGGCAAGGTCGGCGACCGTGACAAGGAAGGTGACCAGCGCCCCCAGCGCGAACTTGCCGCCGAAGGCGGTGCCGAACGCGGTCTGCAGCACGCGCAGCATGGCGAGCCCGCCGAGCGCGGCGATGAACGCGGGCGGCGTGGACAGAAGCAGGCGCACGAAGAGCGGCGACAGCAGCCCGAACGCGAGCGCGAGCAGGCCGACCGCCACGCCCGCGGTGTAGTGGCGGTGCGTTTCGCCCGACGATGAAATGATGGCGTTCACCGGGCCGGTCAGGCAGGTCGAAACCGAACCCACGAACGCGGTCAGCATCGAACCCGCGCCGCAGGCCACCGCAATGGCGTCGATCGGCGGCTTGTGGCCCGCGGCCGAGAGCACCGCGAAGCCCTGCCCGTTCTGCACCACCAGCACCGTGATGGCGAGAGGAATCACCAGTTCGATCATCGCCTGCCAGGAGAATGCCGGCAGGTAGAGGTTCGGGGGCGCGAACTGCAGCACCGTTGCGCCCGGGTTGTACTTGTCGAACAGGAAAATCGACGCGATCCCGACCAGCAGCGCGCCGATCAGCGGCGGCAGGAAGCGGCCGAGCCGGCTGAAGAACGAGAGCGCGATGAACGCCAGCACCATCGGCGCGGCGACCGCGACCTCGTCGCGCACCGCGTGGACGAGGCCGGTGCCGAAACGCAGGAACACGCCGGCCACCATCGCCATGACGATGGGCATCGGCGCGGCCTCCATGCAGCGGCGCACCCAGCCCGTGAGGCCGAGCGCGAGCATCAGCGCGCCGGTGGCGATGAACGCGCCCACCACCTCGGCGAAGCTCAGGTGGCCGAGCGCCGGGCCGACCAGCACCGCTCCCGGGATGCTCCAGAAGAACACCAGCGGCTGGCGGTAGCCGAGGCAAAAGGCGATGCTGATGAGGCCGTTGAGGAAGAACGCGCCGAAGATCCAGGATGACAGGTCGGCTTCGGAGAGTCCGCCCTGCGCGCCGACGGCGAGGATGATCGCCACCGGCCCGGTCGCCGCGAATATGAAGCCGACCAGGCCATTGGCCGCGTAGACCGTTCCGAAATCGGCGAGGAGCCGCCGCATCACCTGCCGCGCAGCTTGGCGAGCGCGGGCCGCAGGTACTCAAGGAACAATTCCGGGTTCTCGGCCATGGGGAAATGACCCATGCCGCGCATCACCTCGAATTCGGCCCCCGGAATCTTCGCCGCCGTGGCGCGCGAAATCTCCGGGGTACAGGAGTAGTCGTATTCCCCCGTCAACATGAGCACCGGGCATTTCTTCGTGTCGATGCGCCCGACGCGCTCGCGCGCATCCCACTCCCGGCCGTAGAAACGGATGTCGCCCCAGAACGCGCCGAAACCGCTCTGCGAATATTCCCACCACACCTCGCGCTGCCGCTCGCGGGGGCTCTGCGGCGCCATCAGGCCGTGGACCCATTCGGGCACGAAAACCGATTCGTTGACCAGCGGATTTCGCGTCCACGGCACTTCGCGCCCGACGATGCGCTCGCTCGCCTCGCAGGCGATCACCCCGCCCAGGCGCTCGCCCCGGCGCAGCGCCATCTCCAGGCAGATCTGCCCGGCCATCGACGAGCCGAGCAGGACCGGTCGTTCAAGGCCGAGCGCCGCAATCACCGCCTCGATGGCGGCGACGTAGCGCTCGGTGGTCAGGTCCCAGTCGCCAATGGGCGCGCCCAGCGGCGGCAGGCTCTTGCCGTGCCAGGGCAGGTCGAACGCCACCATGCGCCACTCTGCGGCGAGCGCCGCGTCGTTCATGAGGCGATGGAACTGGCGCGAGTCGGAGCCCGCGGTGTGCAGCATCAGCAGGTCTCGCCCGGCGCCGGCTTCCTCGTAGTAGATCCGGCTCGGCCGGCCCTCGAACTCGATCCAGACGTATCCGCCTCGAACCGGCTCCCTCGTTCCGGGGCGCTCGCCTGCCACCTTCACCGGAACGCGAGCATTTGCGACCTCCCGGCCGATTTCCAGCACCCGCCGCACCAGGTGCGCGTGCTGCGCGAGCGTCATCTCGTCGCCGGAGACCGTGAATTCCGGCACGCGCATTTTCATGGCAAACACGCTGTGGTAGGGCGCGGGCGGCACTGCGGAGAAGAACTTCCGCCAGGCCTCCATCGGGGCCTGGAGGCGCACCGAATCGGGCTTGCGCGCATCCGTTTCCATGACTCGAACAGCGCCCGCGGAGAACAGGAACTCCGCAAGCCTGTCGCCCGCGGCGAGCTGGAAGCCGAACGCGGCGTTCGTCGAGAATACTTTCAGTTCGGGATCGTCGCGCGCCGCGGCCTGCAGATCGGCCAGGAACGCCGGCCAGCGCGAGAAAACGGGGTCCGACCCCATGCCGCTACTTCAGCACGGACTTGAGGAGCTTGCCCATCTCGGCCGGGTTCTTGGTGACCTTGATGCCGCAAGACTCCATGACGGCCAGCTTTTCCTGCGCAGTGCCCTTGCCGCCGGAGATGATGGCGCCGGCGTGGCCCATGCGCTTGCCCGGCGGCGCGGTGACGCCGGCGATGAAGCCGACCACCGGTTTTTTCATGTGCGCCTTGACCCACTGTGCCGCGTTCTCCTCGTCGGAACCGCCGATTTCGCCGACCATGATCACTGCTTCGGTCTGCGGGTCGTCATTGAACATCTTCAGCACGTCGATGTGCTTCAGGCCGTTCACCGGATCGCCGCCGATACCGACGCAGGAGGACTGGCCCAGGTTCAGATCCATCAGCTGGCCGACCGCCTCGTAGGTGAGCGTGCCCGAGCGCGACACCACGCCGATCGGGCCCTTCTTGTGGATATGCCCCGGCTTGATGCCGATCTTGATCTCGTCCGGCGTGATCACGCCGGGGCAGTTCGGGCCGACCAGCAGCGTCCTTTTCCCCTGCATCTTGTACTTGGTGCGGATCAGGTCGCGCACCGGGATGCCCTCGGTGATGCAGATCACCAGGTCCAGGTCGGCCTCGATGGCTTCGTCGATCGCCGCGGCGGCGAACGGCGGCGGCACGTAGATCACGGAAACGTTCGCGCCGGTCTGCTTCTTCGCCTCTGCGACCGTTCCATAGATCGGGATGCCTTCGTAGCTCTCCCCGGCCTTCTTCGGATTGACGCCCGCCACGTAACAGTTCCTGCCGTTGGCGTATTCCTTGCCCATCTTGGTATGGAACTGGCCGGTCTTGCCGGTAATGCCCTGCGTCATCACGCGGGTGTTCCTGTCGATGAGGATGCTCATGAGCTATTTCCCGTCCGGGTTTTACCTGCAAGCGCGGCGACGACCTTCTCGCCCGCCTGGGCCATGTTGTCCACCGAGATGATCGGCAGGCCGGAATCCTTGAGGATCTGCTTGCCGAGGTCCTCGTTGGTGCCGCGCATGCGCACCACCAGCGGCACGCCCAGCTTCACCTCGCGCGCCGCAGCCACCACACCGGCGGCGATGGTGTCGCATTTCATGATGCCGCCGAAGATGTTGACCAGGATCGCCTTCACCTTCGGGTTGGAGAGCATGATCTTGAAGGCCGCGGTGACCTTCTCGGCGGTGGCGCCGCCGCCGACGTCGAGGAAGTTGGCCGGCTCGGCGCCGTAGAGCTTGATGGTGTCCATGGTCGCCATCGCCAGGCCGGCGCCGTTCACCAGGCAGCCGATGTTGCCGTCCAGCGATATATAGGACAGGTCGTACTTGGAGGCCTCGATTTCGAGCGCATCCTCCTCGTCGAGGTCCCGCAACGCGACGATGTCGGGATGGCGGAACAGCGCGTTGTCGTCGAAATTGAGCTTGGCATCGAGCGCGATCACCTTGCCGTCGCCGGTGAGGATGAGGGGGTTGATCTCGGCAAGCGACGCGTCCGTCTCGTCGAAGCACTTGTAGAGGCCCTGAAGCATTTTTATTGCTTCTGGTTTTGATTTCTCGGGTATGCCGATTTTCCCGGCAATTTCCGACGCAGCGTTGTCAAGCAAACCCTTGCCAGGGTCGATGAAGATCTTGTGGATCTTCTCCGGCGTCTTCGCGGCGACTTCCTCGATGTCCATGCCGCCTTCGCTGGAGGCCATCAGCGCCACGCGCTGCGTGACGCGATCCACTACCATGCCGATGTAGAGCTCCTTCCTGATGTCGGCGCCTTCCTCGATGAGGAGCCGGCGTACTTTCTGACCGCCCGGGCCCGTCTGATGTGTGACGAGCTGCATGCCGAGAATTTTTCCGGAAAGCTCTTTTACTTCAGCCAGGGACTTGGCGACTTTGACACCCCCGCCCTTGCCGCGACCGCCGGCGTGGATCTGCGCCTTCACCACCCAGACGCCGCCGCCCAGCTTTTTCGCCGCTTCGACGGCTTCGTCGACGCTGAAGCACGCGAAGCCGCGCGGCGTGACCATGCCGAATTTCCGGAACAGCTCTTTCCCCTGGTACTCGTGGATTTTCATGCGAGGAGCTTCCCCTTTGGAGCGCGGGATATTAGCACCGGCACCAATGTCGCCACCATTGACATTCGTCATGTCCGCGCGCAACGGGCGCGCCCGGCGCGTCCTCGCTCAGGCCAGGTAGTAGGAGAGCAGGAGAGCGAGCAGCGTCGCCATCACGCCGATGCCCATCGCGCCCGACGGCCAGGTCCGCGCCAGCGGGCCGGACCATGCGCGCAGCTGCTCGTCGGCCGCGCGCCGGACCTTCGCCGCGCCTGACTCCACCGCGCTGACGCCGGCATCGGTGGAGCGCGCGGCGAACCTCGCCAGTGCGGCGAGCGGCACGCGCCACAGCCAGTCCGTGTCCAGGGTCACGGTCAGCGTGCGCCGCAGCCAGCCCAGCATGACGAAGAAGGCCAGACCCGAGAACAGCAGCAGCTGCAGTTGCGCGACGACGTGGTACGCGGTGTAGGGCTCGTAGCGCACGGCGTGCGGCAGCATCTCGTAGAGCGGCTCGTACCAGAGTCCCAGGCCGATGCACAGCGCCGAGAGCAGAATCATGGCCAGGCGCATGTTCCAGGGCGGCTCCGGCGGCCGCAAGCCGGAATCCTTCTGGAAGAACACGAACCAGGGAAATTTGATGCCGGCATGGAGGAAGACACCGGCCGAGGCGGCCGCCAGCAGCATCCAGACCGCGAACAGGCGTTCGTCGCCCGCCGCCTGCGCGATCATGGACTTGCTGACGAAGCCGGAGGTGAGCGGGAAGGACGAAATGGCGAGCGCGCCGACGATGCCGCACACGGCGGTGAGGGGCATGCTGCGCCACAGTCCGCCCAGGTCAGTGCATTTGCGCCGCCCGGTCATCAGGAGCACCGAGCCCGCCGACATCAGTAGCAGCGCCTTGTACAGGATATGGGTAAAGGCATGTGCGGCCGCGCCGTTCTGCGCCATTTCCGTGCCAATGCCTATGCCAGTGATCATGAATCCCACCTGGTTGACAATGCTGTAGGCGAGGATGCGTCGCATGTCGTTCTCGAGCAGCGCGTAGACGATGCCGTAGAACACCATGGCCAGTCCGACCACGATCAGGATCTCGGAGCCGGGGAATCCGCGCAGCAGCACGTACACCGCGGTCTTGGTGGTGAATGCCGAAAGGAACACCATCCCGCTCCAGGATGCCTCGGGGTAGGCGTCCGGAAGCCACGCCGACAGCGGCCAGGCCGCCGCGTTTACCAGGAACGCCGCCAGAATCATCCATTGCGCCGGCGTGTCGGGCCGCATCACCGAGAACGCGGTGCTGCCGGTGTCCAGCACCTGCGCCGCAATGCCCGCGAACAGCAGCATGCCGCCGGCCAGATGGACCATCAGGTAGCGCACGCTGGCCCGGTACGCGACCGGGGTGGCTGCGCTCCAGAGCACCAGCGTGGAGCCGATTGCCATCACTTCCCAGAACACGAACACGGTCAACAGGTCGCCCGCCAGCACGACGCCGATTGCGGACCCGGCGTAAAGGAACGCAGCCGGCAGTTCGGCGCGCCGCGGCTGATTGAGCGCGAACAGGGCCCCGGCGAACGCCATGAGCGCGAAGACCACGGCAAACAGGCGCGACAGGCGGTCCACCGAGAGCGGCGCGACGTCCATGCCGAGGAACTGCGCGCCTACATGCAGGCTTTCGTCCAGGCTCCACGCCAGCGCGAGCGCCGCCAGCGGCCCCGCCAGCGCCGCCGCCACACGCGCGCGCCCGTGCAGCAGCGACACCAGCAGCGCAGTGCCAAAGAGGATGGCCGCCGGATGCAGGAGCAGGCTACTCATCGTAGTAGTCGTCCTTGCGCTTGAGCGCGAGGCCGATCGCCTTGGCGGCCAGAATCAGGCCGGCGCAGGCCAGGAAACCATAGATGGCGTTGAAGGCGAACAGGCGCTCGATGTCGAAATGCGGATGCGGGTCGATGAAGAACTCCGCCGCGACGGTGAGCGCGAGCACAGCGAAAAACGCGACCCACAGGCGACGGATCATGCGAGGCTCCGGGCCAGCGCGATCGGCACGTCGGCGCAGAAGAACATCGCCACAGTGAGCGCCGCGGTGAAGATCAGCGCCGCGACCATGAGCCAGGGCGCTTCGCCGTGCTGCGCCCCCGCGGCCTCCCTGAAGAAAGCCCGGTACACGATCGGCAGGAAGTAGCCGGCGTTCAGCAGCGTGCTGGCCGCGATCACCGCGAGCGCAGCCCAGTGCTCCGCCTGCAGCGCGCCGCTGATCATGAACCACTTGCTGACGAACCCCGCCGCCGGCGGCAGGCCGATCATGGACAGGGCGCCGATGCCGAACGCAGCGAAAGTCCAGGGCATGCGCCGCCCGAGGCCGTCGAGCTGGCTGACCTCGGTCTTGTGGGCCGCGGTGTAGATGGCGCCGGCGGCGAAGAACAGCGTAATCTTGCCCAGTGCGTGCGCGACGATGTGCAGCACCGCGCCGACGACGGAGAGCGGCGCCAGGATGGCGGCCGCCATCACCACGTACGAGAGCTGGCTCACGGTGGAGTACGCCAGCCGGCGCTTGAGGTTGTCGGCCCGCAGCGCCACCACGGAGGCGGCGAGGATGGTAACGCCCGCCACCCAGGGCAGCCAGGCGAAGGCTGCCGCGCCGAACTCCAGGCCGAATACGTAGAGCACGACCTTCACCACGCAGAACACGCCCGCCTTCACCACCGCCACCGCGTGCAACAGCGCCGACACCGGGGTCGGCGCCACCATCGCCGCGGGCAGCCAGCGATGCACCGGCATCAGCGCGGCCTTGCCGATGCCGAAGGCATAGAGCGCGGCGAGCCCCGCCGCCGCCGCGCCGTCGATCTTTCCAGCCAGGATGCCGCCGACGGTGAAATCGAGCGTGCCGGCCACCCACCACGTGATCGCCATCGCAGGCAGCAGGAACAGCATGGACGTGCCGAGCAGCAGCGACAGGTAGGTGCGCCCGCCGCGCTTCGCGGCCTCGTCGCCGTGGTGTGTCACCAGTGGCCAGGTGACGAAGGTGAGCAGCTCGTAGAACAGGTACATCGTGAGCAGGTTGCCCGCCAGGGCGACCCCTATCGCGCCGCCAATGGCGAGCGCAAAACAGGCGTAGAAGCGCGTCTGGTGCGGCTCGTCGTTACCGCGCATGTAGCCGATGGAATACACCGCGCTCACGAACCATAATCCCGAAGCCACCAGCGCAAAGAGCAGACCCAGTGGCTCCAGTTCCAGCGCGATGGCAAGGCCTGGCATGACCTCGCCCAGCAGGAGCGCCGGCCGCGCGCCGTCGAACACCAGCCCGGCAAGCGCCGCCACGACGCCGAACAGCGCCGAGGCGCTCGCCAGCGTCGCGGCTTCTCGCAGGTTCGGCCGGCCATGCAGCAGGGCTACCAGCGCCGCGCCTGCCGCCGGGATCGCCAGGCACAGGCCGAGCATCAACTCGTGGCTCACCGCGCTCACCGCGTCCCCCGCAGCAGGAAGTCGGCGGCGTCACGCGCGCCGCCGATGCTGAACGAGGTTTCGAAGCCGAAGTAGACGCACAGCAAGGCCATCGCCACGCCGGCGGCCAGCATTCCGATTGGTGTTTCGGCACGCGAGACGCCCGCCGGCGCCGGCCGCAGGTACGCGGACTCGACCACGCGCCAGACGTAAACCGCGGCGATCAGGGAACTGGCGAGAATTGCGGCCACGACCCACCACAAGCCGCGCTCCAACGCGCCTTGAATGAGCATCCATTTGGTGACGAAGCCGGCGGTGCCGGGGATGCCGATCAGGGACAGGCCCGCGATGACCAGGCCGAAGGCCGTGAGCGGCATGCGCGTCGCCAGGCCCCCCAGCCCGTCCACCGTCAGCTTGCCTGCACCGCATCGCAGCGCGACCCCGCCGAGCAGGACAAAGATCGCGCCCTTGGTGATGCCGTGGTTGAGCAGGTGCGCAAGGGATCCGGTGAGGCCCGAGGTGTTATCGATGCCGATGCCCAGCGTGATGTAGCCGATCTGCGCCACGCTGGACCACGCGAACAGGCGCTTGACGTCGCGCTCGTATACCGCGGCGGCCGACGCGAACAGCATCGCCGCCACCGACAGGGCGATGAACACCGCGCCGGTCGGCAAACGCCCGAACAGGGCGTCGGGGTCGAACACCGAATAGTAGAAGCGCAGCAGGACGTAGACCGAGACCTTGGTCGCTGTGGCGGCGAGGAATGCGGTCACCATGGAGGGCGCCTCGGCGTAGGCGTCGGGCAACCACTGGTGCAGCGGGAATAGCGCGAGCTTCAAGCCGATCCCGACCGTGATGAATGCGAGCGCCGCATATACCGGCCGCAGGTCTTGGGCGTCGCGCAGGCGCAGCGCCATGTCCTCCATGTTGAGCGTGCCGGTCATCAAGTACAGCAGGCCGACGCCGATGACGTAGAAGGTGGCGCCAACTGTGCCCATCAGCATGTACTGGTAAGCCGCCACAAGCGCCTTGCGCCGCGGCCCGAGCGCGATCAGTACATAGGTCGAGAGCGCCGAGATCTCGATGAACACGAACAGGTTGAAGGCATCACCGGTGACCACCATGCCGAGCAACCCCGCAAGGCACAGGCAGTACATGGCGTAAGCCAGGTATTGCCTGTCGGCGGGCACTTCGGCGGCAATGCTGCGCCAGGCATAGGGCGCGACCAGGGCCGCGGTGAGCGAAACGAGCACCAGCAGGAAGGCGCTGAGCGGATCGACCCGGTATTCGATGCCCCAGGGTGCGGCCCAGCTGCCGATGGCGTAGGACAGCGTGCCCGCCTCGGCCACGTGCGAGGCGAGTCGCAGCGCGATCGCGAGGCAGGCGTAGCTCACCGCGGTCGCGGCCAGCCAGGCGAAGCGCGCGTTGCGCGCCAGCACGATGAGCGGCGCGGCGACCAGCGGCAGGACGACCTGCAGCATGGCGAGATGACCGGCCATCATTCCCCCGCGCGGTCCAGCGCCAGAATCTCGTCTTCCTCGATGCTGCCGTAGGCCTCCCGGATGCGCACTACGAGCGCCAGGCCGAGCGCCAGCGTCGCCACGCCGACCACGATCGCGGTCAGAATCAGGACGTGCGGCAGCGGATTGGAGTACAGCGTGTACCCCGGCGCGATGATGGGCGCGGTGCCGCCGATCAGCTTGCCCGGGGCGATATACACCAGGTACACCGAGCTCTGCAGGATGGCGAGGCCGATGAGCTTCTTCAGCAGGTTGCGGCGGGAAATCAGCATGGTGAGGCCCGCGACCATGAGCAGGATCGCGATCCAGTAGCTGTAGTGGCCGGCGAGCAGTTTCATCCGCGATCCCCGCCCTTGTCCGCACCCCTGTCTGCACCAGCACGCCCGGCGAACATGGTGAACAGCTTCAGCATCACCCCGGCCACGGTGAGGCCGACGCCGGCCTCGACCCAGAAGATGCCGCGCAGCTGGCCTTTCACCGGATCACCGTCCAGCACGAAGTAATCGAGAAAGTTGCCGCCGAGCGCGAGGCCGGCGAGGCCGACGCCGGCGTAGAGCAGCACGCCGACGGCGAGCATCGCCTCCACCACGCGGTCGGGCACCAGGCGCCGCCCCGCGGGCAGGCCGAAGATGATGGCATAGAACACTACCGCGGCGGCGGCGATGACGCCGGCCTGGAAGCCGCCGCCGGGACCGAAATCGCCGTGGAACTGCACGTACAACGCGAACACCAGCATGTAGGGCATCAGCAGCTTGGCGATCACGCGCAGGATGAGGTCGTTGCTCATGGCGCTGCGTCCTTCGCCGCCTTGCGCCGGCGGCGCAGCAACGCGATCACGCCCACGCCCGCGGTGAAGACCACCACCGTCTCGCCCAGCGTGTCGAAACCGCGGTAACTCGCCAGCACCGCTGTGACGATATTCGGGACGCCGGTCTCCGCGGCCGCCTCCGCCAGGTAACGCGGCGCGACGTGCGCATGGATCGGCGCCCGGGGATCGGAGAACGCGGGCAGCCCCTGCATGCCGTAAGCGAGCACGCCGCCCACGGCGAGCGCGAGTACCAGCGGCAGCCAGGGCCGGTGCAGCGGCTTGGCCTCGATGCCGCCGGCAAGGTGCATCGCGGCAAGCAGCAGCACGGTGGAGACGCCCGCGCCCACCGCGGCCTCGGTCATGGCCACGTCCACCGCGTCCAATGCCACCAGTACCGTCGCCATCTGGAAGCTGTAGGCGCCGAACAGCACCACGACCGAAAACAGGTTGCGCTGTAGCACCATCGCCACCACAGTGACCGCCATGGTGGTGAGTAGCACGTAGATGATCAGCGCTCCCATGGCGCCTTGCCGAGCAGCGGTTGCAGGCCCCGTTCCAGCGCCGCCTTGGCGAGGGCATGCGTCGCCGCGGGGCTGGTGAAGAAGAGCAGCAGGCCGATGACCACCAGCTTCACCGCCACCAGCGTCCATCCCGCCTGCAGCAGCAGGCCAGCGAGGATCAGGCCCGCGCCGACAGCGTCCGACACGCTGGCGGCGTGGATGCGGGTGTAGAAATCCGGCATTCGCAGCATGCCCACCGCGCCGACCACGCAGGCAAGGCCGCCCGCGGTCAGCAGGGCCCAGCTCGCCGCGTCGAGCACTTCACTCATCGCACGGCCTCCTCTTGGGAGTCGCCGGGATCGCCCAAGTCGCCGCGGCGGAAGAACTTCAGCACCGCGATGGTGCCGACCACGTTGAGCAGGCCATAGACGATGGCGAGGTCGAGGAACTCTGGCCGGCCGCCGAGGAACCCCATGACCGACAGCAGCAGCACCGTCACCGTACCCATGGTGTTGGCCGCGAGCAGCCGGTCGAACACTGTAGGCCCGGCGACCACGCGCACGAGCAGCAGGGCGAGCGACACCAGCAGCGCTGCCGTGGCGACCGCGAACATCATCGCGCGCCGCCTTCAGGCCCCACACGGCCTCCTTCAAACCTGAGCACACGCTCGTCCATCTCGCTGCCAGCGAGGCCGGCGGCGATCTCGCTCGTGAGCGCGTGCACCAGGAATTCGCCGCGGCGCGCCTCGATGGTCACCGTGCCTGGCGTCAGAGTGATCGAGTTGGCGTGCGTCACCAGCCCGACATTGCTCTCCTGCAACGGGCGAAAGCGCGCCAGCGCCGGGCTGATCGGCAGGCGCGGATGCAGGATGATGCGCGCCACGGTCCAGCCCGATTTCAGGATCTCGAGCGCGAGCCATGGCCAGTAAGCGAGTGCCGCGGGCACCAGATGCAGCGGCTGTCCTTCGCGGTCGGCCACTTCCATGCGCCCGGCAAGCGCCGCCACCGCCAGCGCGCAGCCCAGCCCGGCGAGCACCAGGAACGGGGTGTAGATGCCGGACATCAGCAGCCAGAACGCGAACAGTGCGCCCGCCAGCATCGCCTGGTCGAGGACCCGTGCCCGACGCATGCCCTACTCCTCGTCCCCGCCGCGGAAATGCGCCCAGAGGCCAACGGCGGCGACGACCAGCGGCAGCAGCAGCAGGAAGACGAAACCACGGTCCAGGCTGCTGAACCACTCCAGCCAGAGCGCGAGGTCGAAGAATTCGGCGATTGCGGGGGAGGCTTGGGTGCGCATGGCCGCGACTGTAGGCGCGTGCGCCCGGCCGCGGAATTCGCGAGAACGCGTACGCGCGCTCCCCATACGCGTTATCACTTACTTGCGCGGCGGCGGCGTAGAGCAGAAGATGCGCACAGCCATGCGGCCCGCTGCCCGATACCTCCGCGATGCGGCGGTTTTCGCGCCGTGCTATGTCGCGCTCGACTGGGCGAGCTACATCGACCCGGTCGGGCCCTTCAACATCACGCCGTGGAATCCGCAGCCGGCGGTTGCCATCGTCTGGATGCTGCTGGGCGGCGTGCATCATGCGCCCGCCGTGATGGCCACGATTGTCGTTGCCGACCTGCTGGTGCGCGGCGCGCCCGGCGGCATCGGAATCACGCTCGCGGGTGCGCTGATCCTCGCCTCCGGCTATGCCGCGATCGCGGCGGCGCTGCGTGCGCTGTTGCCGGCGGACGCAGCCCTGCGCACCACGCGGCAGTTGACGCAGTTCGCGACCTGGGTCCTCGCCGGATGCGCGGCGGTGGGCCTGGTGTTCGTCGGCGTGCTGCACGGCGCCGGCCTGCTGGCCGCGGACGGCTTCGCCAGGCCCTGGCTGCAGTTCTGGATCGGCGACGCCGTCGGCATCCTGGTGACCGCGCCCCTGCTGCTTGCCGCGGCCGACGCCGCGCGCCGGCGCGCGCTACTGGAACTGGCGCGCCGGCCCGAATCGCTGCTGCAGGCCGCGGTGCTGGTGGCGGCGTTGTGGCTGGTGTTCAGCGACGCGCTGGGCAACGATCCCTCGCGCCACTTCTACCTGCTGTTCGCGCCGCTGATCTGGATCGCCACGCGCGCCGGCTTCAGCGGCGCGGTGGCCGCTGCCGCCATCGTCCAGATCGGCGTGGTGCTCGGGATGCAGACCGAGCGGGGCATCACGGTGCCTCCGGTGGAATTCCAGGCGCTGGTGGCGGCGTTCACGCTCACCGGGCTGTACCTGGGCATGATGGTGGAGGAGCGCGAACGCGCCGCAGAAGGGCTGCGCCAGACGCTGCGGCTGGCGGCCGCCGGGGAAATGGCCGGCGCCATCGCGCACGAAGTCAACCAGCCGCTCACCGCGCTCACCAATTACGGCCGCGCCGCGCGGCAGCTGATCGACGGGGCAGGCGGTGCGGACCCGCGGCTGCCTGAGGTGATTGCGAAAATGCTCGCCGAGGCCGACCGCGCTTCCGACGTGGTGCGCCGGCTGCGCGACCTGTTCCGCGAAGGCACCACGCGGCTGGAGCCGGCCCGCATCGAGGACCTGCTGGATGCGGCCACGCGCGTCGGCATGCAGGTGGTCGGCCCGCGTCCGATCGTGCTCGCCACTTCGGCGGAACCGGGGCTCGCGGCGCTGTACGTTGACCGGCTGCAGATCGAGATGGTCCTGCGCAATCTCATCGCCAACGCAGTGGAGGCGATCGGCGACAAGCCCGGGCGCATCTTCATTGAGGCAAGGCACCACGGCGCCGGGCAGGTGCGCTTCGTGATCGCCGACAGCGGGCCGGGCGTGCCCAGGGATGCGGGCCCGCGCCTGTTCGAGCCGTTCCGTTCCGGCAAACCCACCGGCATGGGCCTGGGGCTCGCCATCAGCCGCGCCATCGCCGAAGCCCATGGCGGCACGCTCGATTCCCAGGGCGGCGCTCACGGCGAATTCCACCTCACGCTTCCCAGCGTTGCCGTGGAGGATTGAGCGATGAAGGAGGCGTCTACCGTCGCGGGCGCAGGCACCGTCTACGTCGTCGAGGACGACGCCGCGGTGCGCGATTCGCTCGCCCTGATGCTGAGCCTGGCCGGCTACCGTACCGCGCTGTTTGCCGACGCCGAATCGTTCCTCGCCGCCTGGCGCGCGGAGCTTGCGGGCTGCGTGCTCTCCGACTTGCGCCTGCCGGGCATGAGCGGCGTGCAGCTGCAGGCCGAGCTGCGGCGGCGCGGCTGCCCGCTGCCGTTTGTCCTGATCACGGCGCATGGCGATGTCGCGACCGCGCGCCAGGCCTTCCTTGCCGACGCCGTGGACTTCCTCGAGAAACCCTTCGACGACGCCCAGCTCAAGGGCGCGATCGAGGCCGCGCTCGCGCGCGAAAGCGAACGCCTGCGCCGCCACGAGATCCGGCGCGGCGATGAGGAACGCCTCGGCAGCCTGACCGGCCGGGAGCGCGAAGTGCTGGCGCAGGCCGCGCTCGGCTTGCACGCGAAAGAGATCGCGGCGAAGCTGGCGATCAGCCCGCGCACGGTGGAAGTCCACAAGACACGCATCATGGCCAAACTTGGCGTGCGCAATGTCGCCGAGCTTGTGCGCTTCGCGCTCGCCGCGGGAGCAAACCGCGAGTAAAGCGGGCG
>Ga0315910_10000396_pt1 | contig 43673 bp, 69 predicted proteins | sample EdamamesoilMG_FD_204470 | JGI IMG/M metagenome (GOLD analysis project Ga0315910, IMG submission 204470) | Garden soil microbial communities collected in Santa Monica, California, United States - Edamame soil | ecosystem: Environmental > Terrestrial > Soil > Garden | place: USA: California...
TCATACGTCTCATTAACTAAGTGAGTTGCCCAGAACTCGTTTTCTTCTTCAGAGTTAGTCATTCCACACCAGTCTAAAGTTAAAAGGCTTAATTTTCTCACCCTTATCAAACTTACTCATCGCCCGTTGTACTGACCTTGGAATTGGAGCAATTTTGGCTCCGGGAGCGTAAGTAGACCTAATCCCATCTTTACATACTCCAGCATAAGGGTATTCAGTTTGTGATCGAATAGCTTGAGCAACGGCACAGCAATCAGTGACATCCACATCTTCTGGTCGGTCGGGATACATGTTAAACCATTCTTTTACTAATTGACTTCTGGCTTCTGGCTTCAACACCCTTACGAATGTCCTTGGCTCGGACTTTGATGATTTGGCTCTTCACTGCGATTCTCCGGTGTAGTTAGCAAGCTTAGTAGCCCAGCGCTTGCGTTGCTTGTCCGTGGCGTTATCCCAATCATCACCGGTAGTAATTTTTCCCAGTATTCCGTCGCATAAGTGCTCAAGGTCATTGATACACCACAATGGAGGATTTCCTAGATTAAGCCAGTGGTAAACGAACTTACATGCACCAACGTAACAAAAGCAACTAGCTTGCGACTTATCGGTGCTGTACCAAGACAAATCAACTTCGTTGCCTTCGCGATCTCTTGCCATTACACCAGTTGTGGGATAATGTAGGAGTAGTTGGCCTACCATCCGGACTCCGTCAATTAGTTTGTTTTCCATGGTCTTAATGTAAGGTGTTTTGGGAGGGGTGCAAGGACTTTTAGAGCATTCGCTGCAATCTTTCCCCAGTTAGCATGGAGCTGATGTCAAATTTGTCTTTCAGGGCCTTAACAATGTCGTTATCCACAGTTCCTTCACAGATTACATCAATTACACTTGTATGTTCCGTTTGACCAATTCGATAGTGCGTGCGTCCTTCCATCTGCTCTCTTTTGATAGCCACAAACGAATTACTATAGAAAATACTTGTCTTTGCGTTAAGTAATGTAAGTCCTTCTGCTCCTGCCGATGACATTACCATAAATTGGACATCTCCCGACTGAAACCGTTTCTTGGCTATTGCCCGATCATCGTTATTAACTTGGCCGTCATATCTGACACACTTTTTGCCAAGAGCAGTCACCAACTGGTCGACGTCTTCGGTGAAGCGGCACCACAAAATTCCGGCATGCGGAAGATCTTCTAGAATATCGTCAACAACCATCTCTAGGCGCGGATTCTTTTTTTCATGGATACGCCTAATTGGCTCCCCTGGTCCGGTCCCTAGATAGCCGCAGACGACTTGTTGGAGCCTGAGGAGTCTGGTAATAGCTGCTTCACAGTCGATTATCAGACCATCCTCAAATTCATGCCTAAACTGAGTAACGAGATTTTCGTAGATTCTCCGTTGCTCAGGGAACATTTCGTGGTAACGTTTAGAGTATGTAACAGGTGGAAGATGAATACCGGCATCTTCCAGTGTCATACAGTAACCGGTTTCAGCCACCAATGACTTCAATAGGTCTAGATTCTTGTAGCCAACCGTTAGTGGTTTTGCCCGTGGCCCGGTTGCAAACCTATTTGGCACTTGAACACAGAAACAAGCATCAAATTCAGTGGCGGTAGGGAAACCTTTTTCTTTCCAGAATGAACTAGACAAGAATCTTATCTGACTGTAATAGTCCACAGGAGTTTCAGTAGGCGTACCCGTAAGTATGCGTCTATACTTAGCATGTCCTCCCATTGCCACAAGTGTAAGTTTGCACTTGGAACCACGACCCTTGATACGGTGTGATTCGTCCAGAGCCATAAATACCTTGCGCTGAGCAAAAAATTTACGCATGTAGTCTTTAAATAAAGGGGTAATCGTGGCTTCGTATGCTACGACTAGCACAGCCAGACCTTGATGCTTTAGAAGTGCTTCCCTGTCCTTCTGAGCCTTCTTTGTCTTACCTTTGGAGGAATGCCATACGAAAGACTTGGTTTGTTTTAGAACCTTATCTGGCATATGCACTGGTATCTCATCAGAACACCAATTGAGGTGTACTCCATTTGGCGCGACGACGACCAGAGCATCGATCTTATCCTGCAAATAGAGATAAGAGATGTTATCAATAATGATTTTCGTCTTGCCAAGCCCTGGCTTAAGAATAAGCGAAGTAAACTCTTTTTCAGCCGATTCTTGAAAGATTTTGTCCTGGTGAGGAAAGGGCTTGGTTTTGTATTCGTAGTCAAGCACTAGCTATTCCTCTCCCTTTTCTTTTTCTTCACGCCGGGCTTTCTCAGCAATGACGATCCATTTCGATCTAGGTGTTCAAGGTGAGCCTTGTCCATAATTTCTGCTTCCACTAAAGCAGCAATCAGCCTCCTATAAGCATTGAAAGTCAATGGTTTATCAATATACAAATGAAAGTGATCTTTGGTGGAAGACTTCACTAACTCACACGGTAAGTCAATGTCTAAGGCAGGACGGTGGTATCCGTCTTCACATAGAGATCCTACCAGGTTGGCTTCAGGGTCGTCAGATTTGACGATTGTGCCGGGGTAGGCTGAAGAGCTGTCTAAATCGGGGTTGTGGAAGGTGAGTCTAGTCACTTTGGTTCAGCTTTTCTAAGCCTGACTAAGATATCAATGACATTGGACATTGCGACAAAATTGTGGCCACACCTAGAAGCTGCCACTTCATCAATGGCTTCCTGTATGCTTTGCCTATAAAATTTGATAATTTCTTCTTTAGTCATGTTCCTACATACTCGTTAATAGTTTTGCACCCGTAAATAGTAATACATGAATAAATTCCATATATTACAAACAGGATCACTATAAAACAAAGAACGTAATAAATTTCAATTACGTTCTTTTTGAAGAATTCTTTCACCAGAATAGCCAGCAGAGAATGGCCAATGTCACAATGCCAACACCGATTAATTTCAAAGCCTCATCTAGAACTTTATTGTCCACTTTTTAAGTTATCCTTGTTAATTGCGTAGTTAATTTCACTCATCGTCAACGGATGCACAACGGCCAGCGGACCAAAATCGAGAGAAAGACAGGGTATTGAAGCCATCATCCAAACCTCATGGTTGGGCTTAGACACATAACCACCTTCACCTTCCCAAGTTCCGTCGTCTGGTGGATCAGGATAAGGGTGAGGCAGATACTTATATTCGTAAATCTTTAGATCACCGAGGGGTAGATACTTATTCATCGCTTTACCTTGTTCTTTAACACAACCAACGTTTCAAACGTGAAGTAAAGAACACCTAAAATGCACACAGGAAATAGTAGTGGTTTTTGAGGTCCGTAGATAAATCCGACTGCAGCGATTGTTCCAATAAAGAATGTACGCCAGATTAAGAAGAAAGTTAACATTATTTTAGACTATAAAGAGCAAAGTAATATACTGGAATTAGTACCAGAAAAGCAAGCAAAATCAGTGTGTTCTTGAGTTTACTTGTCGCCATAGTTGGTAACTTTCATACCACGTTTCACCGCTTCACGCATGCAGTGACGAGTGCCGATCGATTTACCAAGAGGGAAAGCAATGACTCGAGCATCTGGGAAGCCATCCAGCATTTCAATGTTGCGGATTGGGCCTGCGGATTTGCCGTGTTGATCCCAGTCGGCGTGGACTGTGATATATTTAATGCCGTTGGCTTGAGCCCACCTGGCCGCTAAGGCGTCAGCGCCTTTAGCACCACCTTGGACTAGGAAAGTGATCGGATAAATCGCATGTACTGCGTCAAGGTGATAGAAAAGCTGCGCTTGATCGGACCATTCTCGAGATCCTGTGATAATTACTGTGCTCATGGCTTAACACAAGATCTTAGTTTTGATGCCCCATCAATAATTTCCTGATCTAAGCCCTGCTCTTGAACATAATGATCAATATCAAATCCTGGAATCTGACACCCGTGGAATTGATAGTAATCACGTAAATCATCAATAGGCTTAAGGACAATATCGGTTCTACCGTGGTGATTGGCTATCACTTTAATTACATGGCAGTGAGGTACACTTTTGCAGAAGTACCAACCTCCTTTAGGCAAGGCTAGTAGTTGACTGGTAGTACGTCCTGACCCTCTACCTGTGCTCGGAATAGATGGTTGTAGCGGAAGCGAAACTACAGGTTTGTGATAATCGCAATCAACTTTCGCAATACCGCAAGGACACTCAATCATGGCTGACACAACTGACACCTACAGTCTAGTAAATGATACTTAAAGTCACGGTAATCATATCGCACTATTTTTGATTTTCCAGACTTAATGTAGAGTGCTTGTCCATCAGCTAGGTCAACTTTAACTTCATCTCCATTGGACGTAAGTTCTAATTCAATTGGGTTTTTCACTTGATTACTCCTTCTAGCCACTTCAAACAATCTTGGTAGTTCCCTCGTGGGCCTGTCCACTCTGTATTGTAAGGGTGAGCAATACAGAATGCCTGATTGTCCTTACGCGGCTTCAGGTGCTTTAGCGTGTCGTCCACTAAGATACCTGGGATGCGATACTTACGCTTGGTCATGTGAACACGTTGGGCAGGAATCTTTGCGATGTCATTGAGCCAATCGTAGCGTTGTTCAGCCCATTGTGAATTCCATGGAGCCGTACAAATTTCTATGTTGTCTTTACCGTATGTGTTCTCAAGTGTCCTGAGAAAATCTAGGGCTCCAGGTAGGGGCTTCATCCTGTAAACAAATTCACGATCACGAATTGCATCGTCAATGGCTGGCGGAAGATACGGGCAACCAATGGCATCCCACAGAGGATCCTTGTTGCAGTCTTCTGGTAAGGCAAAGACGTTAAACTTTTCGGCTGCTAAGTCTAGGCAGGCTTGAGTGAAGTTTGATAGGATTCCGTCACAATCTACCAAGATCGGGGTTTCAAGTTCTTTCATAGTCCGTGGTCCTTCAATGTAGCAAGCATTGCACTAAAATCTGCCCATTGCTCATCTGGTTCATTTTCGTGCTCTACCCACATTTCAACGAGTTCAAACATGCCTTGGCATTCATTAGCAACTTTCCAAATATTTAGGATAGTCCCATAGTCAATTTTATCAAAAATGTTGTATTGAGAAGGGCATGTCCGATGCATCAGTGCCATGTAGTATGGCAGGTAGGAACGTTGTTCAACGGTTGTAGGGAAAAGAAGTTTTTCTTTGTTAATCACGGCTTCTTACCCAAGTTGGCCCTGTCTTCTTTACTGATAGGGGACTGAACGCCTTTGTCATAATTCGTTCTGGCCCAGCCATCTCCTTTTAGGAGAAAGGAAGTTCCTCCACTGATGATCCGCTTTACCTTCACGGTGCGGCCATTGTATTTGGTTTCAGTGAGGGCGGGCTGAGAAATGGGGTGTTCAATCTGAAGCACCACGCCAGCATTCATCCCGTGTGTTATCATATAGTCGTAAATCACTTAGTACTCCTCAATCTCTGGCATATTCCAAATAGCAACTGTCGTATAATGGTCCCTCAAGGGGATCTCCGGAAAGGCTAACTTACCTTCCCAGGAAACCTTAATTGTAACATACTTTACTGGCGCAAACCAGCGACAAAGACGTGGATATTCGGCCTTAAAGGTATTCCACCAGCCCGCCGGATACTTCACTTCATGAGTCTCTTTTTGGGGCTTACCACAATAAACACGGTGCTCCATGCGAACTAGCTCGTGATGAGTGTAGTTGGCTAGGTGCGAAGTGATCTTGGTGTTGTCTTGGATAAAGTATTATAAGTCAATTTGAAATTGGCTGCAGAATTGTTGAAGGTAAAGGTCGTAATACTTCATGACTTATCACAACCTGGACAAGGCGTACCTGTGTCAGCATGGCCGTCATGGTTTGGCTCTGGGGCACAATTTACGTTCGGTAGAAGATTTAGCACACCACAGAAAAGATCTGGTATCTTCATACAGCTTACTCAAAGCAGTACCATCCTCATCGTAACAATCATTTTCTTCGTCGTATTCTTCATGAGGACAATCAAAGTCAAAATTCACCCACTCACACAACAACCCTCTAGCCGTAGCAAGGCTTTGCTTCAACTCGTGAATCTCAGCCGCATCTTGCGCCCGGGGTAAACCAAGGGCCGCTGCTTGATTGTCGTTTTTCCGTTGGAGCTCAGCGTTGGCTGCCTGCAGTCTTTGCACCTGCTCATTCAGAGATTGATTCATCTGGCGATGTTCAACTCGGCGATCGCGCTCTTTCTTTAATTCAGCATCCAATCTATCTACCTCTGTGCCTAATTCTAGTTCTGCCCGTAGCTTCTCGAGCAGTTGCAGCCGAGAATTAGCAGTATGTGCTCGCAGACCGTTATCGCCTTCTAGTTCTTCTCTCAGCGCTGCAACTTCTGACTCAGCCTGTGTCAATTGCTCAACAACCTTCATTCTTTCCACATCAAAGAAATCACGTTCTTTTTCAGCTGCATTGACTCGCAATTCCGCTTCATCGGCGCGCTGTTTCTGGCCCAGCCACTTAGCCTGCCACAGGTTATTATCCTTCACGAGTTGGCCAATCACCTGAGCCTGTTTCTCACACTTTACGCGAGCTTCGTCACGCTCCATCTGTAAAGTAGCAGGGATGATGGTTGAACCACATTTCTCGCATGTTATTTCTTCACGATACATTTTGTGTTTCTTTCAACTTATCAGCCAAATACTGCTTGAGCAGTTGAGCAGTTCGCTTACCAATCTCAGCATTAACAGTGTTGCTTGGCGCAAACTCTCCGGCACCCTCACGATTAATATCATTAATCATTTCCACAATCACGGTCTTAGCACAGGTCATATCAACTGGCTCAAGATTTAAGTGAGCAAGCACATGTCGCAGTCTTTCCATCACGCAAAATTCTTCGGCCACCTTACGCGCTTCTTTCAGAATTTCAACCTTAGCAGGGTCCACGACCTTTCTTGGAGTCTTGGTTTCCCGTTCCTCATCACGCTTGTGTTTGGCAATAATGCGGTTGCCACGCCGGTCCAGCTTCTCGTCAACCGTACGTAGGACTACGCCTTCACGACGGATGAATTGGCCATCTCGAGCTGTGACACCATTACGAATTGCCTGTTCACTGCAGGCATCACGCCACTCGTCAATCAGAGAAAGCTTAGTTGGAATACGAACATAGTGAACGAATTCCAGGCCTAGGTGAAGAACAATCTTCTCTGCTTCCGGAACCGTTAGCCACCCACCTGTGTTTTCAGCCGCGGCATCTTCATTCACCCGGACGTCAAATGCTACAAACTTGAGCTTGTCGCCATAGCGCCACTGGTTCTTTTGCATGCTGCCGCCATACGACTCCCCAAAGATGGTAATCTTGTCGTAAGGTAAAGCAGAGAGCTTGGTTTCAATCTCAGCAGTATTGAATAAAGCCTTGAATGTAGCTCCAGGTACTCCACCGCCATGGTAATGGAAATTACCAACTGACTTTTCGCCGACGTTGTTGGTGTATTCTGTTACAATGCGGGTGAAGGTTATGTGACTTGAGCATCCGTGAATTTTCTCAAGTGCAAAACACTCAGATTGTTCAAGAATGGCTTGATTACGGTAAAGGTTGTCAATACTAGCGTAGCCCATTTACTTACTCCATCGGCGTAGCGTCAAGTTCGTCTGCAGTACAGAAGAGGGAAAGACCAAGTTCTTTGCGACGTTGCACTTTACGTTCAATATCAGCTAGCCTTGCTGCGTCTCCCTCAGCAATCTCCTCTGCTATGATTCGTTGCGCTTCTGCAATCTGTTCTTTAGTCATTAGTTAACCTTCAAATTAGGCAACTTATTCGCCTCTTCTTCGGCCTTATCCATCTCTTCATCAACATTTTCGTTGAACTCTACCATTCGGTCAATGTAGCCGTCTGCCATTACAGACCCGACAAAGTAAGCCCAGGAGCCGACGAATTCGTGAATCTTATCTGAAATTTTCTTAAACATCTTTTCCTTTTCCGAGCCTGATAATTAAATTACCAATTGGTACTAAGCAATATTCAACAAAACCGACACATACGACTACTATAACTACAGGTAATCACAACCACACGAACTTTGAGATGTCCTCTAGTTCGGCTGGAATAAACCTAACTCGAACAGCTACGACTGCTCCAACACAGCCGACCAGAAGATATAGAATAAGAGCTAGAGCAATTATCATTTTGGTACTACCTTGAACCCTTTTTCACTGAGCAACTTGATGAACTTATAGACATCAGAAACATAGCAATTATCGTCCAACTCTTCGAGTGTGTTCGCGATGGCAACACACGCTTCTTGACTGTAAGGATTGTTTTCAAGTATCCATTTGTGAAGGTCTCGAAGTTCTTGTTCTGATTTAGGGTTCATATAGGCTCACTCCGTTCGCAATTAGTCAACCTGCGCTACGCTTGGTTAACCAATTATTCTCCGCACTTTTCCTTTAGCCTCTGTATCTCTTTTTGTGCTAGCTGAAACACCTTAACATTGTGAGCTTGTAAGTCTGAAATAGTCTTCTTAAGTTGACTGATTTCTTTACTATCACTTTCAACTATCCTCAAGGCTTGTTCAAACGAGTGATGGGCCAGCGCCGCGAGGCTGCTTACTTCTTGGGCTCTAGCTTGGGTTAGTTTCAACTTATGCTCTAGTTTTTCTGACAAGTCTAGTAATTCAGTGTTGTGCTCTAGCTTAGCACTAACTCTACGCTCTTCGGCAAGATACTGTGCTTCCGGGATAATATAGTAGCGATTTTCCGGAAAGAACTTCTCAAGAATATGCATCGGAATAACAACAACAGATATGGGTGACTTGGACCAATCCTCAGTTGAAAGGGTCTTGGCTTCTTTGTCCCATATGAGATGCTTGTCGCTATGGTTTTGCCAGTGGTGGGGTTCTATGAGGGTCCAGGTCATAGTTTGGAATATTTATTCAATATTGTAATTACCGACCAAATTGTAAATACCAGTGAAACTAGGAGAACCAATAATGCCTGACCTGCAGGGTGTGATAGGAGTAGGCAAATTAATACTATAAGCCAGGTAATTGCTAATGCAGTTTTCATGGTGTATTGGCCAGATCCTCTAGAATTTCCTTACTCAGCCAAACCAAACGTCGTCCCTCGTGGCTATTAAACCATTCCGGATTCTCCAGATAGTCAACTAAGAAGTTGTATGCGGTTTTCTGGTAATCTTTGACTAAAAGTGGTTCAACTTGATCCAGTAACTTTTCAAGGCCTATGATTTTCATATTACCTATTGAAAATAGTATGCAGTAAAACCACAATTGAAGCAATTAGAATCGCCACGACCCAGCGATTTACACATTGAAGCCAGCGCTTAAAATATTCCATGCTGTTACTGCGCAGGCAGGGACTTGGGCATTTCCAAGTCCTTGCAGTCTTTCTCGGTCAGAGGCGTCAGGCTGGTCCAGCCCAGAGGGAATCCCATCAGAAACTCCCATTGCTTTGGCGTCGTCTCTCCACCATTCCATAATCGGTAACGCTGATGGCCCGGGTGCTTTAACATACTCGGGGCGTCGTGGTTCACTGTTCGGGTTGGAGTTGGCACCAAGCCAGTATCGTTTTCGTTCAGTCGGGGCACCCAGGTCGGCCGCCGAGAGGCACATGTATCGGCAGGAGTAACCAGTTCCGTAAAGATCTTCGGCAGCTGTTGAAATTGCGTCTTTTGTAACATTCTCTGCAAATACAAACCGAGGCTTGACTTCCTTTATGATTCTGAACATTTCTGGCCAGAGATTGGGAGCATTGTTTTTACCATGTGCCGCGTGAGAAAAGGCCTGGCATGGTTAAGGGAACCCGCCGCTGACGATATCAACGATGGGTTCCTCTACTCCTTTCTGCACCAAAGAACGTAAAGTGTCAATGGTAAAAGACCTACAGTCACTGTAAATAGGGAATGGTTCAAGCAAGCCATCAGCTTGCCGAGCCTTCAGCACTTTTTGGCAGTAAGGATCAATCTCAACTGCGCAGACCGTTTCCCAGCCTAAGATTCGAGAGGCGATCAGGCCTCCACCGATGCCGGCGAATAGGGCGAGTTCTTTCATGAAGTAATCACCTTAATACGAACATCATCAAACCAGTATTGGTTACCTAACACGTCATAAATTATTTCAACAGCTTCTTTTAAAGTATACACTGTCTTAAAAGTATTCCACTCGGTACACGATTTCCACTGTAATTGAAACCTCATGCGTCAAAAGTGTCCCATTCCCACCCAGCCGACACATACTGCGTGATGGATTTATCAATTACAGTGTTCGCTCTACTAAGACACCATCCTCGAGCGTGGAAGTTATCCCGCAGTTTCATTACCGTGTTAATCGAATACCAACCGATGAGGCGGTTGCCGAAGAGAAAACCTTTATTCATCTTCGTCAGTCCAGGTTCCGTAAAACACAGATTCAGCAAACTCAATCACGGAACATCCTAAGCAAATACTTTTCTGTAAAGTGTCGTCAAACGTAATGTCTAGCCACACTGTGCCAGAGCTGCCCTCGCGTTCTAGGCGCAACTTAGCGCGCAAACGCCCTGAGAGGTCAATACTTTCTTCCGTTCTGGGTTTATTCATAGAATTGGCTTGCTCAGAGCAATGAAATTATCTTCATCAAGTGTAAGGAATTCAGCATCGGACAGACCAAAACGAACACGACGCCACTCCTCATACCCATTTCTTTGCTCTTCCCCTGCAAAAACATCTCCATGTAATGCCCACTGCTCATCCATTAACTTTTGTTCTCGTAAATCTTTCATACACTCAGCAATTATTCACATAAATCCCAAAGTTAGGATCTGTATAATTAGGGTCATCAAAGTTAACAGAATCCAACATGCACTTCTCATAATTCTGAATTGTGATTGGAGACTGAGCTCGAGATAGGCGACGGCGCATGGGAGTGTCTGTGGAATTGGTCGACCCTAGCCCCAGCCCGACTCCTAGGAAGTGACGGTAGATACTGTCCAGTGCAACCTGGCGCTGGTTGTTAGAAGTAGCCCACTGGTTCACCCAGGAAGTAAATGCTCCAACGTCAAACTTAACTAGAACTTGCCTACACCCGTAAACTCTTCCATTCAGTGTTTCGTTATAGGTAGATTGCAACGAATCACATTGGATATGAGCCACTGTGGATAGATTGATTGTATCGTTAGGAGGAGTTCCGCTGTAGAGTGATTCGTCGGATATGATCCTCAAGTCCGCAGACGACCCCTGAGTGGTCATTTGCCAGTCCCACTGATTAGACATATTACTAAAGTATGCGGTACCAAACGTTCTAGCATCAACTAGGCTAAACCCGGAAGGAACTGGTGTAGATTCGACTGGTGCAATTAGTAGACGTCTGTAGGGATTAGGGCCAGAAGATCTAATTGGAAATGCGCAGTCATCTAGGAGACTCTGCATGTCACAGCGACCATGCTCAATCCCCGCATTGACCTTCCAGCCATAGTATCGCTTAACCCCAAGCGTAGAAGAATATTCACCAAGATCCAGATCTTCTGCAGGAAGAGGGCCGCAGGCAAACAGAAACAAAAATGTAGATAACCACTTATTCTTCAGCATAATACTTCCTCGGTTCTTTCACCACTTCAACATACGCCGTCCTCAGACCACGCAAGCATACCTTACACAGATCTTTCAGTTCAAGTGTCCTGCACGGCTCGTTGGTTGTTTTGCGACCCAGTTGGCTGCAGGTAGGGCAGAGACCAGTTTCTTTTACGATGCAAATTGCCATAATTAACCTGGTTTGTTGCAGTCTCTCATTGACGCTATTTGATTCTCGGCTTCTTTTAAACGTTCCTGAAGGTCACTAATATAGTCTGCAGCGAGACACCACAAAGATCCATCGTAATCTGCGCTTCCGTCAAATTCTTCGCCAGTTTCTTCTTTCCAAGCGGCCTCAAATGAGGCCCGGAAATCGTCAGGTATTAGATCGCGAACACGTTTGTAATTATAGTATGCCATCACTCAACACTAGTATTCGTAGCTTCGCTTCTTTCCGGTCAATGTTCCCAGTGCTTGGTTAAGAGCCTGTAGAAGTCTAAGGGGTCTTTCATAGTTCCTTTACGAGACAGTGTTCACGTAGTCCCTTTTCATCGTACCGGCCATCTAAGTAGAAATACTCCAAGCGGTTATCGTCCTGCCTAATACAGAAGGCTTGGCAGTGACTTTCGTTACTAACGTTAATCCTATAGCAGACCCAAATACGATTGTCCTGAGATAAGTACTGTTTACCTACTTCAAGTTTCATGTTTTGATCTCCTCTACCAGACTTGGACAAAAACTAGCCACGGGTACCTCAAACTTAAGCGTAGGGAATTGAACAGGCTGATCGAACAAAATAATATATTTTCCGTCCACCGTTGTTCCGTCCACCACACCACGAAATCGCTTGTTGCAGAGAACGCGGGTTCCGTTGGGGAACATTCGGGCTTTAAGGCGAGTATTAGGCATTCTTCAATTTCTGGATGATTTTCTTACGACCGGCGGGTGTAGTATCATCCCAAGCCTGGATGATATTACTAACCTTTAGATAAGATTTTACCTCACGAGCCAAAGCTTCGGAATACTCTCCCTTTCCGTAAACTTTTTCATCTACTACATAAGAAGCTCCAGCTAAGCAAAACTTGCAAGCTTCTTCATGAAAGTAATCAACACAATCCCCATTATCATCTCGGGCATAGTGACCAACCGTGCCGTTTGTTTCTAGAAGATGGCCGATAATTCGCAAGGCTTCTTTAGTTTTAGTACCCATTACACACATCCTCCATTTTCCTTAATCCATGGACTATTGGCTTGTACCCGCCGTCCCATGTTCATTTCGTCGCTATTTAGCCCCCTAATGGATAGCTTTTTGCTATTTCCAATACAGTTTGAACACAGGTCATTCAGCTCAATTGCCGTAGCCCGCTCGCCTTCCCCTGTGACGTCTTCCGCAGGCAGATAGAGGCAATGATTACACAATTCATTTGTTTTTACTATCCAGACACTCATGTTTAGGCTCGTTTCACTCGCAAGTAATTAACCTTCACTACATTCGGTTCATCACTTATCACTGTTAATCTCACTCACATCAAATGCAATCCGGTTCGCCATATAGTCCTCATAGTCCTGCTTCTCTCGCTGCCGTTGCCTGTAGACCGAGTAGCCACCACAAGCGAGCAAGAGAATGGTCAAAACAATCAGCGTTGCCATTTTTATTAGTCACCTCCAAAAGAACCGCCACCTGAGTCAAAGCCACCGCCAGAGCCTGAATCAAAATTGCTCGACCCAGAATCGTAGCTGCTACTAGACCCAGTATCCCACGATCCAGACGATCCGCCACCTCCAAATTCGCCACCACCTCCAGAAAAGTTATCATTCTGGATGGCGGGGATGTCGGTGGATGTAGCGTGATCGGTAAGACTGTTTACCAAAGTCGTAGCTAGGAATAGGTTGGTTAGGGTGTCATCTTCGCTTCCACTGATCTTAGTCCTGCTGGTGCTGTAGCCACCCGGTCCACCTTTATTGAACCTCTTATTCCAGACCTCATCCGCATAGGCTCGACGCGCTTTCTCTTCTTCGGAATAAAAATGTTCCGTAACAGGCTTGCACTTCTTTGCTTTTTCTTTTTCAATGTAGCTAACAGCTTCAAGCCAAGCCCTCTTCTTTTCAGCCTTTCGGACTAAGAAGTAGCGATAAGAAGCCAATCCAGCACATAAAACAAGTACGGTTAGTAGAATTTCCATCCCGCCAACCTGCCACGCCTTTTCAGTGGGCGCAAGTGTGTAAGATGAATTTATCTAAATTTGGTCCGAGGGCCTAAGTGGAGGTGAGAGTGGATTTTTTAGTTGCCTTTACCCAAATTTTATCTACAATCAATAAGTAAGTGTTAAAAATCAACCTCCTTCCTCGTGATCCTGGCGATCCGGAAGTCACCCCTTATTGGGATGACTTCTGTGCTTCTATTGCCGGAGTCCTGCCTGTGCATTCTGAAGCACAGGCCGTAGAGTCTGGAAGTTGGTTTTCGATTGCTAGATCGTTTGATACGGAAGTTAAGCCTGATTCACGGAAACCTTCCTCATTTAAGATTATAAGGTCTCGTAAGATTAGGGTCTATCCTACAGCAGATCAGCGTCAGGCTTTCAAAGCCTTGTTCGGGACTACTCGGTTCGGATATAATTCTACAGTTGCTTACTTAAAGACTCCGGGCACCAAGGCCAATTGGATGGCGATTAAGAAACCATTACTGGACTCTATGCCTGAGTGGACTCATTCTTTGCCCCACCAATCTAAAAGCCAGTCCATAAACGACGCTTGCAAGGCTGTAAAAGCCGCGAAAAAGAAATTCAAACTTACAGGCGAGTTTCAAGAAGTTCGGTTCCGATCCAAAAAGAGTCCAAACCAAAATGCCTACATTCCGAAGACCGCGGTCACGGATAAAGGCATATATTACACGATTTTTGGCAAATTACTTGCCAGCGAAAAGATTCCAAAAGCCGATCATGACTGTCGGCTTGTTCTACAAAACGATCGTTATTATCTGATTGTTCCTCAGGATGTGGATGCCGAAACCTGCGAAAACCAAGCCGGATTCGTGTCTCTAGATCCTGGACTCCGAACATTCTTAGTAGCGTATAGCGAATGTGGTGTGGAAGAGTATGGTGCGGCCTCCTATTCTCGGATAGCAAGGCTTTGCTATGCTTTGGATGAACTTATTGGTCGCACTGTCAAAGCTTCGGGCGCCAGTAAGCGCAGAATGAAGAAAGCTCAGTTGAGGCTAAGAAATAGGATCCAGGACTTGATAGCAGAACTCCACCACAAGGTGGCCTGCTTCTTGACCCGGACCTACAAAGTAATAGCAATACCTGAGTTTAATTTTCATCCGATGTCTGGAAAGTTATTACGGAAGACGGTTCGCGGACTTGCAACGCTAGCACACGGAAGGTTTCGCCAGGTTCTGGCGTCACATGCCGAGAAACGGTCCTGCAAAATCGTATTCCAGAATGAAGCTTACACATCCAAGACCTGTTCATCATGCGGCCACCTCCAAGAAATTGGCTCGGCTTCTAGGTGGCAGTGCCAGGGATGTGGAATCCGTCACAATCGTGACATTAACGGAGCCCGGGGAATACATCTCCGGGCGTTGAGAGATAACTCCTGGATACGTGAACACGTATCTTGCATTTCCGGAGCAAGTTGTTAATGGTAACAACTTGTAGGAAAATTTATCAGTTTACTTTCATGAGAAAAACAACTTGCTTCCTCTCTTGAAGCGTGGCAATACAGTGCTCTGGGAGCTTGCAGCTCAACAGGTGAGGATTTAAAAATGATTATCCAAGTTAAGAAAAAGCATATTAAAGCTGGGAAACGAGCAAATTGTCGACGTTGCCCGATCGCTATGGCTGTTCGCGAAGCCACAGGATTTAAAGGCGTAGTTGTAGGATCGCATATTTATACAAATATTCATAAAGACCATATATGGTTTAATCAGCTGGGTTCAAAATCAGCACGATATAAAATGACTCAGGCTTGCCTTAAGTTCATTAGATTATTTGATGCCGGACAACCTGTTAAACCATTTAGCTTTCGATTGATTAAGGCGGAGATTGTTTAATGTCTCTCACCTACGATCCCTCCGCAATTCGTTACGCCACCACCCAAGAGGCCTATGGCTGCACTTGGACTCTCAACAAGGTTGAGAGTGATGGAGCGCAGATCTGGAAGAATGCCAAGGGGCAGGAGGCTTTGGTGCCGAAGTGCGCTATTCCGGTGCCTAATCCCGAGCCTACACTAGAGATCAAGTTTGACAGTACGGAAAATCTTACTGTTAATAGGGAAGTATCTTCGTACTTTCCTATTTCCAACGAAATTCGCGAACAGTGGGTAAACGGTACTTGGGAAAATTTGGGGCCGAACAGCTATAACGATGAACGTCAGATTGATAGATACCTACTGAATGGAAAGCCATATCAACTAGAACGTGTGTTGGGCACTCCTGAGAAGCCTGCTCCCGATCCCCGTCGCTCTCGCACCATCCAGTCCATCGGCGTAGACGTCAGCAACAGTCCTCCGCGCACTGCTTTAGTCGTCGCTGAGAAGATGATCAATGGTGCCATCATGGTCCATGATGAAGTAATTGTAGACAAGGCCTTGACAAACGACGAGATTCAGGAACTGGTTAAAAACCTGCTGAATCGCGCGGGTGCGCAGAGTGGTAGGGTTTCGGTTGATAGGCCTAATGAAAGTAATAGTAAGAGAGTTCCCCGACGGCATGAAATTGGAGATCAAAAACTATCAGCCGACGGAACAACGTTGACCTGGGATGGACTTAAGTGGCGTAACTCTGTTACTGGAAAGTGGTATCCTGAAGCTGGTGGCAGAGTTGTTGATTCTCGTGGGACCAATCCGCGAAAGTTTGATGGAGAGAAGTGGGTTAGAGATTCATGAACAGTTGTGACGAACAATACCTATCTCTGCTAGAACTGATCCTAGCTGAAGGAACAGATAAGTCAGACCGAACAGGGACTGGCACCCGCAGCATCTTTGGTCACCAAATGCGGTTTGACTTGTCGGAGGGATTTCCTCTGCTGACCACTAAGAAAGTGCATCTTCATTCGGTTATCGTGGAATTGCTTTGGTTTCTAAGAGGAGACACTAACGTTAAGTGGTTGCAGGAGCATGGGTGCACTATTTGGAATGAGTGGGCTCAAGAAAATGGTGAATTAGGCCCTGTTTACGGAAAGCAATGGCGATCGTGGGACTGTCCTCGTTACATAGAGGACATCGATCAAATTTCCAAAGTGATTGATAGTATCAAAACTAACCCAGATTCTCGACGACATATTGTTAGTGCTTGGAATGTTGGTGAAGTTGATATGATGGCTCTCCCCCCATGTCATCTCCTTTTTCAATTCTACGTGGCCGACGGAAAGCTCTCGTGCCAGCTCTACCAGCGCAGCGCCGATGTTCTGCTCGGAGTCCCTTTCAATATTGCGTCCTACGCTTTACTGACAATGATGGTTGCTCAGGTATGTGGACTTGAGCCTGGTGAGTTTATCCACACGCTGGGTGATGCTCACCTTTACTCAAATCATTTTGAGCAAGCGCGACTTCAGTTGCAACGGCAGCCTCGTATGCTACCGTCAATGCTTCTGAATCCGGAAGTCAAAGACATTTTTTCCTTTACCCTTGATGACTTTACTCTTATCAACTATAGCCCCCATCCGGCGATTAAGGCGAAAGTGGCAGTATGATCGATAAATGGGAAGCCTGGATTGTGTCCAGAGACAACACTCTACTGCATTCTAGTGAAGTTATGAGAGAATCTCCTGATTACTTGATTACATATAATCTCGCTCCGGATGCTACTGACATAATCAGAGTTACTTTTAAAATTGTAACTGAAGTTAACGATATTAAAGTGGCCCGTGTTTATAGAAATGGAACACTTTACGCAGTGAAAGAATTTCCTAATTCACTAAATAATACAAAACTTGGCCCTGATCATTCTACTTTTGGATTTTTCATTACTAAGAGTGATCTTGTAAGCTCAATTTGTACTTGCGGTGTTAAGTTCACTGGTGGGTTGTGTTCGGATTGGTGTGATTTGGTGAGAAATGCGTGATAATTGGAGCCTGGTGGTATTTGACTCATTAGGTGAAATCCTAGGAGAATTTAACGTACATCCCGTACCTGGTCCAAACTTCCCACTCACAAATTTTGTTGTTAGAATAAAGGTTATTCCCGGTAACTATATCCGCTCTGGCCAGGCTGTTGGTTTTGAAATATTTATCGGCGATATGTTGTATGCGACTCGCAAATATGCTGGAGAGATCGTGACGATAGGTCAATGCGAAGATGGGGAACTGGACTTATTTGAAAAAGATTTGGTCGTTTTTAAGCAATCCAAGATTTGCTCTTGCGGCTGCTGGACCACATATGGCAAAAATTCAACAATTCATGCAGACTGGTGTGATGTAAAATGACTCAATCTAATACAATCGTTGTAAACATTTATGCAGGCTCTGGAGCCGGCAAGTCGACCTTAGCCGCTGAACTCTTCGTTGAGCTAAAGAAGCAAGGCAAGTCCGTTGAGCTTGTTACGGAATACGTGAAGTCTTGGGCTTGGGAAGGCCGTAGTCCTGTGGGCCTGGAGACGAGCATTTACCTGTTCGCTAAGCAGCTACGACGCGAAGCTGTACTGTACGGCAAAGTAGACTTTATCGTTACAGATAGCCCTGTGGGTCTGTGTGCTGCTTACGAATCGTTCTATGAGCCCGGCCGCACCGTTATCTGGGATTTGTATAAGTCCACTCGAGAACGGCAGAAACTAGAAGGTAAAGTTACTCATTTGGACTTCCATTTGATGCGTCAATTTGAGTTCAAGCGAGAAGGTCGGTATGAGTCGGAAGATGAAGCTAGGCGCGTTGATCAGATCATCCGTCAGATGATTCCTGCTAATCCGGTTAAGACGGCCAAGGATATTCTTGAGGTGCTGACTCACCATAGACGCGATAGTGTTAAGTTATGAACAAAACAACCGAACAGTGGCAAGGAATCTTCAAGGTTCTTGAGGAGTGTGGCTAGTTATCCACCGTGCTGGGTAAGCTAGGTGCATACCCTGACGGTGATCATCCAGATGGCGCTGGTAATCTAGTTGATCGATTACATGATGAGATTGCTGATGTCCTGGCTGCGTGTACCTATTTTGCACAGCTGAACAATCTAGATTTGCGGTACATTGCAAACCGCAAGACAAAGAAAGAAGAGACCTACAAGAAGTGGGTCTTGACCGGAGTTCCATTTTGAAATTCACCGATCAAAACACAGTCCTTCTCTACTTCGCTGGCCTCTTTATCGCAGTTTCTATCCAGATGGCCGGCTGTTCCGTAAGAATCGGATTGAAAGAGGTTGCGGAGTCTACGGCGTGTGTTAGATAATAAGTGTCCGGCTAGAGGCGCCTTCAGCCGGACTTCTTTTAACCTGCCTACCAAGTCGATCATTAAGAAGATGTTGATCTTAGTTAAGCCTAAGTGAACGACCAGGCCTTCTCAGTGAACCTTAGTGGGCAGATTAAAGGAAATATATGAAAAAGACAGAATTATTTATCGGTTTCGCTTACGCGATTGGTGTTATCACGGCAATACTTATTTACTTATTCGCACCACATCATCTCAATCGACTACTGGTCACCTATGGTGTTCTAAATGTTTTTGAGATGACCCTGGTGTCTGTTGGAACCTGTATTTTAGCCTACAGGACAAGGAAGCAGTCATGAAAGTTAATCTTGAGCTGTCCGTTGCAGAACTCAAAGTGTTCACGGTCCTGATTGACCGCGCTGGTGAAGCGATGAGCTGTAACGGCTGTAACGACTTCTCGCTTAGCCGCGATGGAGGTCTAAATGAGAAAGAAATTATTGATCTGACTCTTCAGATGTCCGCGACATTCCCAAATGACGATGTGGACAGCCGTGATTGCCAGAGTGACTTCTTCGTTCTGGCCCTTCTCGAAAAGAAACTGAAGAATCTGCTTGACGGAGCGACAAACAAGACATATAGTAAGGTTTAGGTGACGGCAAGGATTAGTAAACCTACGTATAGCGATAACCAAGCATACGAGTTAAGAGCTTGAACCCTGATTCAAGCGTTGTGAGATACCACCTGGATCGATTTCGTCGATCTTGCATTTCCGGGGATGGGTGTTAGTATTCATCTAGGAAAAATGTATCGGAATATGTGAGAGCAGGTTTATCTACCTTAAAAACCATCACCGCTAATTTTGGGCAAGTCTAGTTGCGCGGTAATCGGATACTTCTACTATTCATGGACAAAAACCGATTGCGTTTATTCTCTAGAGGAGTCCACCAATTTTCATTGACAGTTGCGGCAGAAAACAGTTACTTCTTGGCATTAGAAACATAGGTTCGATTCCTATCTAGTTTGGTAAAACCGACTAGCTGAGCAGTTGGCAGCTCATCCCTGTTTTCAAAAATTCTCTGTCGGTGGATATGTTTAAGGAGTTACTTCAGCACACTAGTTGCGTAGGAATCGGCTACTTCATTTACGGAATGAGAGGTCGGTGGTTCGAATCCACCCAGTTAGGCTAATAACCTACCTGTAGCTCAGCTGGATAGAGCGCTAAAATATCCGATTCCGCTTTTTCTCTAGTGTTCTGAATTGACTTCTTAAAACGATAGATCAGCATATAGCAGCAGCGTAGGGTACGGATACTTCTATACATCTCCGCGGGTCGTTGGTTCGAGTCCAACCAGGTGACGAAAGTTGCTTGTAGCTCAGTTGGTAGAGCAGCGGATTAAAACAATCCCGTATCCGCTTTTTTCTCTGTTATATGTTGAATTATCGTTTTAAGTTTAGTGCGATCATTAACTAAAGGAAAAACAAAAATGCGAACCTCAAACATCCTCACTCCGACCGGCTATACCTACCAAGGTGCACCCACCACTACCAAGCTCTCCAAGGAGCAAGAGCTGCGCCGAGCTGTTCTCTGCTGCATGCTTTGGGAGCGTGAATTCTACCAGTCTGGCGCTCAGACGGCGGATCGCATCCGGAAGCTTGCGACTGAGCTCCCGTTTGAGACCGTGGCAAAACTTGCGGTTGAGGCTCGAGGTGCCTATAAGCTGCGTCATGTGCCACTTTGGCTACTTGTGTCGCTCATTGATGCTGGCCACAAGGGAAACCAGGTCAGTGAGACGATCGCTAGCGTTATTCAGCGTCCTGATGAGATGACTGAGCTTCTTTCGCTCTACTGGAAGAATGGTAAGAAGCCACTTACCAAGCAACTCAAGCGTGGCCTTGCAAAGGCTTTCAAGAAGTTTAATGAATATTCGCTTGCCAAGTTTGATAAGCCTGGCACCATTTCTCTTCGCGACGTGATGTTCCTCAGCCACCCTTGCCCGGATTCCCCGGAGCAAGAGGCGCTGTTCAAGCGTGTTGCAAACAAGCAGCTGGCTACGCCCGACACTTGGGAGACTCAGCTGTCTGCTGGTGCGGACAAGGCAGAAACTTTCGTCCGTCTGATCGGCGAGCGGAAGCTTGGTCCACAGGCGATGCTAAAGAACCTGCGAAACATGGTTAACGTTGGCGTCGGTCCCGATGCTATTCGTCAGGGTCTCAAGAACGTCAAGACTGACCGCGTGCTGCCTTTTGAGTTCATCACTGCGGCTCGATATGCAAAGCAGTTTGAGCCTCAGCTTGAGGAGTTGATGTTCAAGTGCCTTGACGGTTCTACTAAGCTGCGCGGCAATACGACTCTTCTGATTGATGCTTCTGGATCAATGAATTACGCGCTGTCTACCAAGTCTGAACTGACTCGCTATGACGCGGCAGCGGGGCTGGCAATGCTGGTCCGTGAAGAGTGTGAAAACTGCCGTGTTTTCACTTTCTCTGACGAATCCGCCCCAATTGAAGTTGCTCCACGACGCGGATTTGCTCTCCGTGATGCCCTTGGCAAGACTCGCGGAGGAACCTACCTAGGACGTTCTATTGACTGGTGCAACAAGAATGTACCGAGTGACCGAATCATCGTTTTGACCGATGAGCAAAGTCACGATCAGGTCGCAGGGCCCAAAGGTAAGGGTTATATGATTAATATTGCCACGTATGAAAATACGGTAGGATTTTCTAACTGGATTCGTGTGGCCGGCTGGTCCGAAGCAGTTGTAGATTTTATCAAAGCAGTGGAACAAGAACAGACCGTAAAGCACTAACGGTCAGAACAAAAAGTAAAAGCCCGGCAGTTACCTCCTTGACTGCCGGGCTTTTACTATTAGATTATCTACATGACTGACGCAGAAAGACTTCTCCAGCAGACCGAGCGTGTGATGGCCGTATTTTATCTTGAGGCTACTAAGCGCATTAGTGAGTTGGTACCTGACCCTGATGACGACGCTAATAGATTCTGGGTCATTGCAAATGTATTTGAGTTGGCAGTTCAGCACCGTCACTTACCAATTGGTCATTGTGATAACTGCTATAGCCGATCACCTCTGGTTCCTGGAGAACATGAAGGACGAGAAGCTATGGTTTGTGTGTGGGGATGCGAATGACTGAATTCGATTTCGGACCAAAGACACCTGAAGAGGAAGAAATCTTCAAGCGTGAAGCAGCTCGCGTTGATCGTGAGGTTGCTGAATATGAAGGCACTTTGCTTTGCCGTTTCAACGAATTGAAGGAGAAACTCCGTCCTGTTGGTGACTGGTTCTACTTTCGTTCCCGTACCATCAAGTTCCTCTATCAGCGACTCACGCGAGGTTGGGATGACTCGGCTACTTGGTCTCTGGATACTCATCTAGCCCGGATCATTGCTCCGCGACTCAAGCGCTTCAAGGAATTGAATACCCATGCGTGGCCGGGACCTGTTGAGGGAATGCCTGGCACCGGTCGATTTGAGACTTTTGAAGAGTGGCATGAAGCTTTGGACAAAATGATCTTTGCCTTTGAGAGTTACGCCTCTGAGGATCGTGATTTATGGGATTGGGGCGAATCTGAACAGCATAGAATTGAAGAAGGCTTAGTGCTGTTTGCTAGGCACTACGGGTGTTTGTGGGATTAAGTGGTTAACCGAGTTCAGCGAAGGTTGACTACTTTTCGGATCTTATGAAACAAAAACAACAATTTGAAATGGTCCGTCTCAGCCGAGATACGTTTGGTATTCGTGTTCGTGTGAAGAAAGCATGGATTTTCTGGAGCAGCTGGGGCTGGGTAATATTTGGATACAGTAAAAGTCTAAAAGACACTTATATGGGCGATAGCCAAGAAACAGTGCAGAAAGTGTATGATAATTGTCTAGAACACGGTGTTGTTCCTTCTAGTAATTCGAACGAATACTGGCCCGTTGCAGAAGCTTTGATTTGCTTGAAAGAAACTGAAAATGCTTAAAGTCCAAGAATACCTCCTTACCCATTCCTTCACCGAGCTGTTCAACGAACATGGCGTCAACGTTCGGCCTTCAGCTGACTATACCAAGTACAGTCTCAATTACGATCAGCTGGCTGCAAAGTCAGATGACCCTGTAGCCAATCAATGCCGAGGGCTTGTTATTCGCCCTGCAAACCTAATAACAGACCTATCAACGATTGTTGGGGATACATCAATCGTAGCTCGACCCATGGACAGGTTTTTCAATGCCGGTGATGTACATGCCTCACCGATCGATTGGTCTACGGCAAAGATTCTTGAGAAAATCGACGGGACCATGACTATTCTTTACTACGACTTCGTAAAGAATGAGTGGTGCGTTGGTACGCGGTCTGTTTGCGAGGCTGACGTTGTGTTCGGAGACTGTATCTCGCCGCTGAAGGAGAACACTTTTAGGGAGTTGTTCTTTTATGCGGCTGAAAAGACCCTTACAGAAGTCGCTAGTGTTTACGATCCTCACGTTACCGCTCCAGAAACTGTCAATGAGTGGCTATCGTGCCTAGATAAGCATTGGACGTATGTTTTTGAACTGACATCTCCGTTAAATCGGGTTGTTGTCAAGTACAATGACTATAGAATCACTGCGCTAGCGGTTAGAAACACAGAGACGGGTGAATATTTGGTCAGCCTTTGCCCCGAGATGATAAACTGCATGCCTGTCGTCACTGAATGGCCCCTTAAGACCCTCGCCGACATTGAAGCCTTCCTCCTGGACAGCGATCCTGCCAAGGTTGAGGGAGCAGTTGTTATTGATGCCAATAACAACCGGCTCAAGGTGAAGTCAAAACAATGGGTGCTGGCTTCTCGAGCTAAGGACTCTGTATCCGTGTCCAAGCGTAATGCCCTCCAGTGCATCATTGACGGCACTTTAGATGACGTGCTGCCATTGCTTGATGATGGCTTGCAGGAATATCTGCGTAATATGCAGGAGAAGACTGCTGTTTATTGTAAGCGGATTGATAATGAATTTATTCGTTTAAGTGTCAGTACTCTTGATCGTAAGGCATTCGCTCTTGGCGTCCAGGCTTCGGGCCTATGGCAGTCACCGTTCTTCAACCTCTATGGTGGTAAGTGGGACACTACGATCGATTGGTTAAGACACTTGTCTGCGGACAAGAAATTGACCGACTCTACACTGGATACTATCCTACAAGATGTAGCTTAAAAACGACAAAGCCTGCTTTCGCGGGCTTAAGTCATTTAACAACTTCTAGTCTCGGTACAAACTCACCATCAACTTCAAAGTGAGTAACGCAGAATGCCCATTGGCCACACGAACATTCCGTGTTGTCTAGTGGGCATTCTTCATGCATTGTGCTGACAGCGATTTTACCACACGCCTTACAAGCACCTTTGCAGATCCTCCACACCGGAAGGTCTGCATCGCGCATGTCACGGAAGACGTCTAGGTCAATGATGTTGCTCAATCTAAAATCAACTCCTCAGCTTGCACATTCACAGTCCCATTCTTCCTGAAGACAACCGTATGTTTGTTCATATCATCCGACATTATCTCATTAGCCAAGAACTTGTTCCGTCCGGACAGCTTTTTACATTCTTCTTTTAGGGCAGCTTCACGTAAGGCTGATTGTCGCAAGTCATCCTGAAGCAACATGTTCTTTTCCCTAAGTGCATCCGCATACTCTTCCATTTGCTGATGGTACCGATCTTTTTGGATCCTCTTTTGCTTGCGGATGTAGAGCCAGTCTGCTAGTTGAACCAGTAGATAATAAGTAACGGCAGCCAACGCTATCGCTAGAAGACCGGGAATTAGGTTTTCGTAATCCATGTGGGTGAGGTTGAGTTTCATAGTGATCCACTTGTAGCAGGTGGGTTAAGGGAAGCAAGGTATTTCGTTAAGCCCACAAACGTCCAGCGCGCTCAGTTAGAATTGTTCTTTTCCCTGACGAGTAAGTAAGAATATGCGATATAGACCAACTGGTCGGACCTTTATTATACTTATGATCCATTGAAAGTGTGCCGGCACTATAAACGCCGTCCCTAATCTCACATTGGTGGCTGTGCCCCTTGTTTACGCGAGCCCCTAATGTGGACAGGTTGGAAGTACTACCGCGAGAACCGTTCGGACCTAAGTCTCCATGCAGTCCGCACTCAATTGGGTGTCCAGACTTGGCGCAAATGATGAAAGACTCATCAATGCCTAGATAGCGAATGGTTTCTGGTGCACCAGCCGTGCGCATGGCCCACTCAAGAGCATTCCAGTCTTCTCCTCGCTTGATTGTTTGAACGCGATCAAGTTGGGCTCGTAAGAAGTACTCTACATTTACTAAATCGTGACGATAATTTGCCTCGTCTAGCCATTTTTCGAGATGCCTGTCATGGTTCGATCGGACAGTAATACTGGAGCACCATTGCCGTTCGGAGAACGACAAGAACTCTGCTGTTTTTTGAACTTCATCCTGGACAGATTCTTCACCATGAATATGCTTCTCAAGCATACGGCCAAAGTCTCTCATCTCGTGGTGAGAGCGGCTACGCATTGAGAACAGATCGTTGAAGAATTGGTAACGAGGCTGTAATGAATCGATTACTGAGTCTTTACCCCAATACCTGTGCATTCTATCTTCAGGTAGTTCGGCTACGTGAATATCGCCCCAGGAAATACTTTCAGCCTTATGGCCGGTGGTTACTTCGCCATTGACGACTCGAACTACTTTCCCTCCTGGGCAGTCATGAAAGTTACCTTGCCTGTCAGCTGAAATCTGCCGTACAAACCAGTCACCAGAATCTGTAATCTCAACAATCACACACCCTATGACGTGATGAAATTCAGCTTTGAGTCCGGCCTTCTTTTGAATGTAGTTACGACCTGTGACACAGCCCGTAGTAAACGTTAGCTTCGGATGTGTTCCTGGCATTACAGGGACAGATTCAAGCGCTAACTTGGGGTGTGGAAAGATGGCACTAGCAACGCCCGTATATGATTTGAGATCACTCAATGGCCGTTGGGCTGAAGGGCTTATATTCATTTCGCTGCACCACCAGAGATCTGGCGCTAGTTGCCAACGACGTGTGCCGTGTCTTTCCGGATCATCACAGATATATTCCGTGAGCAGATCGTCGAACCAACAATCCGCTTCATCTCCCGGTGTTACAGTTCCAGGCTTCTGTGACTTCGGGTTAAGAAACTGGTTCTTATTATAGGAAAAGCGAGCGATCATGATCTCGCAATCGCCCAACCAGTCCCTATACACCTCCATGTTGCGCAAGAAAGGCTTGAAAGCCTTTGTATTATTTTGTGCGCTGGATAACAAATAACGCTTCACCTTTCCCTTCTCAGGCAACGGCAAAACGTTATGCTTCAGTGGCTTGACAGTGCCACCTGTAACCGGCTTCTTGTCCGCACCATACATGGCCAAACAATTGCGCACTGTCTGTCGATCGCAGCCAAGTTCCTTGGCTGTTGCGGTAATATTGCCCGCTAATCGGGAGTATGCTTCTAGAAGAACTTCTGGTGGAATAATTTTTCGGCTAGCGGACATGCATATACTGCTCAGCTAGAGTTAGCTGAGACTTGTGGGTTAAGGTTAGTTTAAGGAAGCTAAGTTCTACTAAGTCAGTAAGGAGATTCTACGTTTTCAGCTAATTTTACAGCAAGTTCAGCCGCCTCAAGTTGTCGCTCAATTCCTACAACTTTTCTTTGAGCTTCTCTTAGTTCAAACTGCGCTGTGTATAAATCACCTTTGACACTGTTTAGCTTATCATAAGTACTTTGTAAAAGAATACCTTCTGGAGTCATGTACCTAATTCGGTATTGGGCACAGCACTCTTCTCCATCTACTCTCTTACCATCTCCACCGATCTCGCCAGTGATCTTGGCACCTAGCTCTGCGAGCCGCTCTTTAATTGTAGGCATAGTGGGTTTAACTACAATCAAAGACCAGCGTCAGCCGGAACAACTACCGTTGGAACTTCTACATCCGGAAGCGGCTCGGGGGCAGCAGTCAGGAACTGCTGAGCAACTGCAATTAGGGCCGCGAGAGCAGCGAGAATGGCACCGATTTGTTTCTTGTTGAGCTTCATGATTTATTTACTTTCTCTGTATATTGTTTGTATCGTGTATAAGCTAATTTCAAACGTTCACTTGGCTTGGGTGGATTATTGGCCAACTCAGTAATTTTACTTAGCTCGTCAGGAGTGAGTTCCAGGAACTGTAATTTCATTTCGTCTTCAAAAACGCTTGAGCTAACTCAATGACAGCATAAAGAAGCCCAGCACTCCCCGCGCCAGCACCAAGTGCAGGAGCGTGGTCCTTGATGCTCTTCTTACGTTTCACAGGGACCGATGAAGGTGGCGGATAGCTTGATAGAGAGCTGTTCGTTGCCACTTGGTTCATTTGTACTTCCAGTGTAGTCAATCGCTCTAGTACGCCGTCATTACCAGTTAATCGCTCTTCTACCTTATCAAATCCTTTTTGCATGTCGGATTTAAGGTCTTTTATCTGATCGATTAGGTATTGAACTGGAATTGAGGCCATATTATCCATAACTTAGCATAACCTTTAAGTGTTATCCATTGTCATTTTTGACACGTTTTGACAAAACACTTTGTGCCCACTGTCCTATAAGGACCAAATCTTCAAGCGAAGCATCATTTTTAGTCCGATTAGCCTTCCAACTAATTACTTGGCTATTTTCTCTTGTGTAGCCTAAGTCGGAATTGATTCTGTCTAATGATGGTCTATTATCCGACATTCTTTCACTCTCTTCCCAGTTAAGAGTAATTCCTAAAACAGGACATTTTTCAATTATGTTAATATCTTCTGCAGTTAAAGAAAATTCAATGTTCTTTTCCCTAGCTCGGCATCTTGCTCGACTAAGCATTAAACTAACTATGCCATCAACTGTGCGTGTTTTTACTTCATAAATTTCTCTAACTCTTCGATTTCTTTCTGACCTTAATTCTTCGTCATCTTGGTATTGTTTTCTTCTTACTTCTGTTTTCTTCAATCTAACTAAATTGCTAAATTTAACTGATCTGTAATACCCTGTTTTAATATAGTATTGTAAAGTATCTAGTACTTGATTTTTAGCAGCTAGGCCTTTAGGTGAAGTGCTATTAATTTTCCATCCCCAATATGTGCAATAACTAACATTTAGTAGTGAACATATATCTTTAATTGGCATTTTAAGTTGACTCACTAAGTCATTAAACCTGTTAAAGAATTCTTCTTTTTCCTGATCAGGGCCTTTAGGCTCTATTATTAGAGAAATATCATCATATAATTCCATGGTGCTTAACCAGCGATAAAATCATATTTACTGCCGCAGTCCGTGCGCACACGTGAGACATATTTGAACGTTGCCGCGATATCATCTTCCGTTAATTTTGCCCGATACCTAGCAGAAAGTCTACCAGAAAGGTAAGCCAAAGCCGTACTAGAACCCGTTCCTACAGCCCAAAATGGTTCTTTCTTAGGTCTTTTCCAGGCTTTACGGCAATCCAGTACAATAATTCGGCCTTCTTTAAGAATGAGTCCCTCGACAGTATTGTCAGCATCACCCGCACAAACTTTAGCAATTATTTTGGGGTCTGTCTCCCCCGAAGAGACAAGGTCAATTGCTTTAATTATTGCTTGAAAATCTCCAGCAAATCCTGCAACAAGTACATCGTTGGAAACTACTTTTCTAAGTGGAGGACAAGCCTCTCCGCCGGAATCCGTAATTTTACGGTCCCCGTAAATTCCATAAGTAGTTCCCAATATGAGAGTCAATTATTTAAAATTCCTACGTTTAATGGCCTCAAGCCATTCAGTGTCTTCTCGATTACGTAATCCACTATAGTAGTACTGATCCCGGTAAATGACAAATTTACCCTGGCAGCAATTATCAATAAATTGGCCTAATCTCTCATCCGGGTGCTTTTTCCAGGCTTCCCGTAGAACTTCAATTATTTCGTCAATTCGGGCTGGATCGCGCATAGAAATTCCTAGTTTTCTCAATTATGTTTATTTAGATGTTTCTCTATAAAGAAACATCAATCGTTGCTGCTCACACGCCTCAAAAATAGCCTCTGGATAAACAGAATGTGACACAACAAATTTAGCTAGACGCTTCACACCATCCAGATTGCCAATGTTAAGGGCATATTGGATTTTACGGACTGAGACGATACGGTTTTCGTCAATGTAGTTCATTTACCTTCATACCTCCCACCAGGACCATACATTTGATCATGCATCTTCTCAACCATCTCTCGAGTAATATAGTCCCGTCGACCAGTGCATGTCAGCTGTCCGTAAGCCCAACTGATTCGCTGTTCGCGTAACATTGCGGCCTTCTCGTCAGGCGTCATCCGCTGAACAGCCTCTTTGGCCTGACGGAGAAGATCGTTTAGGTGTTCGTTATTGGAAAATGGTGGTTGAAAGGGTTTCATTTTTAAACCAACGGTATAGGGTGTAAAATATGCAGACATTGTCCTATTATTTTCGTCCCACCACAACCAACGTACCCTAGGGGACTCAGCTCTATGCCTAGTCTTTTGACGATCGCAAATTGGAATACAGGGAATCCAAGATTCGTTACTATAGTGACTTTTCATAACTGACAACTAACAAAGAACGCTAGTTTTGCGGCTGGGTGTGTATCTTTACAAGCAGGTGCTGACATCAAGTGATTTCGCTCCCAGAGAAAAACATATCAAGGAATCTTTGTGCAGGGAATGTGTCCGTTGCCAGCAGTCCAGTCGCGCAAAGGGTAAGTAGGATGGAATTGTTCACCGATTAGTAAGACGTCGTCATTCCCCATCACTTATTAATCCACTTGATTGTCAAACTAACGATCTTCTTCTGCAAATCAGCCAAGCAGCACATGGCGTTGAATCCTTGCTGCTTTCCGCACTGTTCTGCAATGTGCATAAGATCATGGATGATATTGTTGGGGCAGCGATTATCCATCAAGACGACTTGGTAAAACTCTCCACCTTCGCATTGAGACAGCAACTCTTCTAGTTTTTCCTGAGTGCACTTATCTTCCGTAGAATTTTTAGCGTCTTCAAAAATTGACAGCGCTTCTTCTCCTACAACAGTATTAAATTCACCTAGATCACTGCCGGTCAACTCGCACAATTGCCATACATTTTCTACTCGTTGCATTGGCTTAAGACCAAACTCCTTTGCCAGAACTATCACACGTCCATCACGGTGTTTTCCAATAATCATCGGTGCTAATCTTTAGTAGAAATCTGTTGCAGAATATATCCTGGCCATAATATACAAGCAATCAGAACATAGCCGTAGTCAGCCGGCTGCATGTGCTGAACATCTGGGTCTTCAGTCATGTTTCCAAGCATCGTTCCAATGCAACAAACTACTCCGCCGAGATAAAAGCTAGCACAGATCAACAGGATAGTGGTCAACATTACGGTCTCTGAAGAAAAACAACTACAATCATGAACAGGCAAAGTGCCATGTTGCAAAACATCAGTTTAATATCACTTCGGGTCATGCTGGAGCCCTTTCAGCCGCGTAATTGCCAGCGAAGAACATCCGATAAACGTTCTTCTGGTGTTGGTACAATCCATGTATCACCGTATTCGTCAACTTCAATCATCGGTCCGCCAATTGGTCAAGATTCACAGTATTAACCGGGAAGAAAAACTCCCCATGATTCCCAGTCAAGTTGGCAGGTCGAACGAAGTAACGTTCAGGTCTTTCGTGGCGCCGTCCCACTCGAATTGAATTCTTAACATTTCCGTCTACGCCGAAACTAATCTTGTTCGGCTTATCCCAAGCTGATACAATCCTGCCGTGGCCTTTTCGATCTTCGCCCTTGACCTTTGGGTACAAGAACACTTCGACGTCAGATGGCAAGGGATCTTCAACAATCAGGTTGTTACGCTTCGCCCAATCAATAATAGCCCAAGCCGACACGTGGTACTTAGGCCATTCAACATCACACTTGCGCATGATGTGACTAACAAGGGCACAGCACCAAGGATACCCTTTTTTCTGCATGTCTACAGGCTCAAACAACTTATCCACAAATTCACTATCGTTTCGGCCCGTCTTTTCAAAAACGATATTTGAGGCATGGTATCCGAGAGACAGTCTCTGAACAGCTTGACGCCTAGGATCTAGTGTAGTGATGCCTCGCCACCACTTAGTCTTAGGCCCCGTTATTCCATCTACGACTAGAGGCTGACCAGTCCAATCAATACCTCCGGTTTGAATGGCCTTAATTTCATCTTTTGTCATTTAGCCCTCTTGGTCTGCTCAAGTGACTTCAGAGCAGCTCGTTGCTGATACTTTAACCGTAACGTAGAAAAAGGCGGATCTTTGGTCGGTGTTCTAGTGTTAATATACTCCCCGCACTCAACAACAGAATGCCAAGCGCCAGAATTACTGTAACCGACTGATCGGTTGGTAAATTTACAATTAGGTATGTATGCCGTAATCATTATTCTATCTTCTATCATGTTTGCTTCACGGCGCAAGGCTAAAACACAGGATTTCTTGTCTTTTGGTAAAGAGTGCGCATAAATTCAGCACTTTTCGGTTTATTGTAAATCCTAAAGTCATCGCCCCGCCCATTCATTGCAAATACTCGCAGGCCATCAAAAGAATCAAATGCTGGAACGTCAAGAGCAATACCATCCTGTTCGCCGTTGATGTAAATTCTTAACACTTCCGTACTTTCATCGTAAACCACTCCTACATGGGTCCACTCACTTAGGGCTGTGCTAGAGTTGGTTGCAACCTCCACAGCGTCATGAAGAATTTGTAGCTCCTGTGTAGCGTTTACGAACCTGACCACGAATGTTGTTAATGCTGTATCGGATCGACATATTTCGCTAATATATGAGTCAAGATTGACCCAAGCTGCAACAGTGTAAGACACTAACGTGTTGCCACTAAAATCTCCGTAGAGCAGATAGCTATTGGAATCTGGTCCTTCATAGACATTTTGTCTATCAATATCAAATACAGCAGTTGGACTACCAACTTCCTCAAAGTCAACTTCGTAAGGACTGCGGTCAAAGAATTGAAGAATAGGAGGAAACCCAGAATACGCATTGAACTGTAGCCAGAGCTTTATTGCATCATTAAAATAGAACCCTTCGGTATAGTTAGTCGCCAGTACTGAATATACGCCGCGGTTTTTATACTGAACCTCTTTGACATGAAATGCTGATTTCAAGCTGATTTGATCACGAACCAGCATGTACTTTGGGTAAATTCCTGCGTCGGTATCAATCACTAATGTGCCGGAAGGGGCACCATCCAGAATCAATCCGTGTTTAGTGGAGTCACTTACAACTGGAATTGACTGCACTGTACCGTCAACATCTTGAATAAATAATGTATAGGATTGACTTGGACTTACCGTGACTTCTTGGCTGGCGTAAACAGTTAACCCATCGATACGGACAATCTCGCCATCTTGAACTTCAGAGGCTGTCGTATTGGCAACTAAGACCTTATCTTTAACAATACTTAGTGCTGCTTCATCGCAAGAATCAAATTCTGTCACCACATTCTGGTACAAAAGTCGATTAGCTGCTCTCCAAGCATGCATGGCCGCTTTAATCTTAGTCCTTACACCAGCTACTCTGATTTTCTGGGGGTTGCGAGGAATAGCGATTGCGATTGGCGCAATATAGTTTTTTAGTTGATTGTCCAGATTATCAGAGTACTCAATCTCAACTCCGTCATAGTCTTCCTCAGTGCCGAACGCTACGTTATAGGTTTGAGTGCTGCCTCCTGGAGAGGCTACTATATTCCGATGGTTAAAAATCAAACTGGCATCTTCTTTGCTAACGTCAGCTGACGCCTTGATTACGTTGCCCTGGCGATAGAATGTCACAAAACAAGACTCACCAATTGCAGTCAAGATGTCTTCAAACGAAGATTGCTCACTATCAAAAGTGTGGTGGAATTCGGTTGACTCATTATCACCAAAGGCTTGGAACACATCGCTGAAGGCTTGCACAATACCTTCAAAATCAATTTGATCGTCTGGAATAACGCCACTGATTGCATATGACTTCATCACGTGGAATGCAGCATCAAGACCTCGAGTTGTTGCTGCTGTTCCGCTGCCACCGAACGAACTTCCATCCCAAAAGGGGATTACTCTTGTAGCTATCATGTTCAGATTCTTCTCAAACTCCCGCTGAGGAGCGAACTTAACCTGAGTTGTCTTCGCATGAACTAAAGTCACGTCACCAAGGGATGTAAGTGGATCTGTGAAGGGATAATACTTAGGGGTAGAGACACTGTAGCAATGAGTCCATTTGATGTCGTCTGCGTATTGAAAACTGTGGGGTCTAACAACTTGACTTTCAATCACCATGCCGGTTTCAGCCCAGTTATTGGGATTACGATCATTACTGTTATTTAAGTCAGCTGCAGAATGAGGTACAGTTCTCCAGTACTGCCACAAATTACGGTAAGCACTGATTAAAAACCTGCCTGTGAAAGAAGGTGTTATTTTAATAGTCTTGCCAATAAAATCTCTATTGGTAGATGACCCATGAAGGACTACTCCTTCGGCTTCACCAAAAAGTTCTTTAGTCCCAATTGCCGCCCCGTTTTCGTCGGCCGGCGTCACTTCAATAATTATCTCTACCCCTCCAACAGCAGCTGGATTAGTAGCTATATTAGCTACGCCGTAGGCACGTTGCCTCTTACCATCATCGATCCATAGACCCTTATCTGCAATGAAATTAACATGGATTTCTTCCATGTTAGGGTCATTGCAGAAAAATGGTCCTAACCTATAGTTAAGAACATATATGACACACATTCTGTTCGCAATTTGGCCAGCATCTACAGGGAAGTCACCAGTTCCCCCAGACGGGTTAAATAAGACGATTCTATCCCACTCGGCATCCTTAGAAGAAGGAACAGTGATTGTGTATTCAACTTCTACATCGTCTGTTACATTTACTGCGGTGACTTCATAATAATCATCATCTGGTGTCTCTGGCATCAGTTCCAAATCAGGTATATTAGCATCTCCTCCTGAACCCATCTCAAGGGCTATTCGATCTACGCTGACAGCACCACGATCGGTTAACGTGCCTCCGTCATTACCTTGCCACCGTAATCCAAACTTATCTCCTACATTTAAACGATCAGTAAGGTACTGCGCTTCATCTAGGTTGGCTCTTTCGTCATTACTAATATCAAATGTAATTTTTCCTATACCTGTAGAAACGTATTCAAAAACAGGAGCAAACGGCGGAAACAAGTCATCATCAGGGTGAACAACTGCCTCGTCATCATCTCCCCAAATAACTGTGTTATTAGGAGCAAGCAGCTGTTCTCCAGTTACTTCCCTTACCGGAACCACTGTTAGTAATGGGTCATCAATTGCAGGGCCGACTTGCAATTGTGGCGTGTCTTCTACAGGAACCGTGAAAGGGGCATAGACAGCTAAAGACAGACCAGGAATCTGTGCTACCGGTGTACTTCCTTCGAAAATCTCCTCTTCTTCTACAGAATACTCTCCACGACCAATAACAGCTGCAATGGTCTCAGACTGAAGATTGTTTTCGTAGCTAATGTATGGGTACTGAATCAAGTCTGGAGTACATTTAACACGTCCGTAGATATCCGGAATACGCTGTAGGACTCGAGCTGTGTTTTTACGCTGTCCGGGCTGGTTGTTTGGTGAACCACTCGGTATTTTCCTATTAGTTACTTTCTCGTCAGGTGTGTCAAGAACTTTCTTGATAATACTAGTAACAAGAAACATCCCCACGTACACTGCAGCTTGTACAGCTAATGCTTGGGCAGCTGGCCAGATTACTACGTAAACGTGGCCACGAACTTTTTCTAGAGCTCCCTCGGCTTCTTTCGTAAGCGGAACTAGAGGAGTAATATCATGATCTTTAGTGATGAATTCATGATAAATTTTAGCAGTAGGGGGAAAGCTAGGGTATCTAGGTTTTACTACAGATAACAAAAACTCAGGAACACTTGAAAAAGTATCAAATCTTTCCCAAGTGTCCCGCTGCAGCGGATTTTCCGCCAAAATAATTGTTAAGTTTTTATTCACTTGTAGAAATTAACCTTTGGGTACCCTGTAGTGACTTGGTCTAAAGGCATATAGTATACCCCCTGTTTTGTCAAATGCAGGACCTTTCCTTTATAGTACACGCCGATGTGCGGCTCAAGCCTAGAGCGCTGTAGGAGTACAATCGAAGGGCTCTCTGGGGCATCTAAAGTAATCAAAGTATTAGCTACTTTCAGAGCCTTTTGATTGTACTCCTCAGCCCCGTGTTCTGCAGGTGTCTGGTCACCTAGATCAACACCAGTTAAATCCAGCCAAACTTCACGAACAAAATTGAAACAGTTGTAGGTTCTTGTAAACCTTTTCTCCAAATACTTTTCAATCATACGAACCCCGCAAGCATAGGAAATCTACCTATGTCGTATAGTTCACCAGTCCGAGTACGGTTGAATTGAGGAGGTTTTGCTGTAAAGACACACCCTTCTTTACTAAAGGCGAGGGCATTGATTTCTAGCGTAAATGGGCCAAACATAGGGCCGAAGTAAACTGGGTCTCCGTCTTCAATATTGAACTCGTCAGATCGATACTCCCTATATACTAGTTGAGGTTTTGTCACAAACCCGTTAGCGTCAGCGATTAGTTGAATTTCCGTAGAAAGAATAGTTCCAACATCACCTAGAGTAATTTCCATCTGTTGGTCTAAACTGCTGGTAGCACCTAGTGTTTTGATTTGCATCGGTAAATATTGGTATATGAAAGGTCCACTGTCGTCTTCATAATTTACCTTTACCCCGCCTTTCACGTTGCGAGTGAATCGGTAGTCACCGCTAAAGTTAGGATGTGTTATCTCCACACACTGTATTGTAATGATAGAAGGAGATGCTGAAATCAAATATTCTGATAATTCACTCACGATGGAATCCTTGTAAGTGTGGAAATGACGTTACCGAGTAGTTCTGTGCCGTAGGATCCCAGTCCAGATAGTAGTAACCAGTCAGGATTTACTAGCTCTGGGTTAACTAGTTGAATTTGATTATTAGGTGTTACAGCCTCTATCTCATAAATTCCATCAAGATTCAAACTAGTGGGTCCTTCCACATCAATTGAGGGAGCCAGTCCTGATTGGGCGCTAGCATCATTATTGCTCACACTATGATCATTGATACCTCCCGCTGTGGCAACATCTGTTCCGTCAAACTTCCACCATCCCACAAGATCTGAAGCAGCACTAACAGAAAGTAGATTTGGCGGAGTGCCGGCATTATAAATTTCAGTCACCTCTCCTGCAGACAGTTCACTATTCCACACTGCCAGGTGGGAAATATTTCCCTGAAAAGATCTAGCCCCATCCTCTCTATTACCTAGTGTAAGAATAGCAGACGATAGTGTAGTGGCCGATAAGTTATCATTTACAATAGTTACTGGTGTATCTACACCATCGATATATATCTTGACACCAGACCCGGCAGAAGAGCCACTATATGTTGCTACAAAGTGATAGCGTGTTCCATTTGTATAGGTAGAGGTAGTTTGTACGCGAATATTGTTAGTTACTGCTGTATTAATTAATCCAAACTGGACATGATTTCCACCTGTGACACCTGCCCCAGCTATAAACCAACCTCTTTGGTTGGCTGTTGTGTCTGCCTTTGAAATCATCCTACCACCGTTTACTTCAGTGAGAGAGCCGGCAGTGAACCATCCACTGATACTGAAAGGAGAAGTCCGTTCAAAATCTAAAACATCCGCAATACTAGCTCGATCGTTAACACCATCGAATATCCACTCGGTTGTTCCGGATGGGTGTTCTCCTTCCGAATTGAAGATCCTAACAGTATCGCCTGGCTGTAGTGGCCCAACTAGTCTTGGAGAAGTATGTGTGAAATTGACCAAGTCCGGACCTTGATAAGAAATCAAACCGGTATATGTAGGATTAACTTCTACTTCAAGCGTGGCTGTAACATAGAATGTATTACCGCTAACCTGCTGAAGTCTTGGCATTCCGCCTTTAGTTCGGCACCTGTGCGGAACAAGCGCACCGATATCAACAACCATATCTATCAGAAAGTATTCTGTAGCTTCTTTGAGAGTGGTCCTGAAGAAGCCCATGAAGTTCGTGTAGTCAATTGAGTTCAACTTCCAATTGACTGTCACTTCATGTGGAGCATAAAGAGCATTGGTAAACTTCCTGGTAGCAGTCCCTTCCAACAGAGTCTCTCTGATCGGATAGGTAGGAATGACGGAGTAGCCATCACGGATTGGTGTGAAGGTGCATTCTACAGTCATAGTTGGTTAACGGAGTGTAGCGAACGTTGACTGACGAGTGAAACGAGCTTTCTTGTCTTAAGCCCACACATCTTACGATACATAAGGTCATCTACAACCAATTCATCTTGGATGTCGGTAGTTAGGTTCTGTGCCACAATAATAATTGTTTCTAACTTCATAATGACGAATTACACTTAAAGCACTTCACCTGTCCAGGACTATACGCCACTTCCTTGCACTTCAAACACCCGCGAGGAGTGACTGGAGTAGTTGCATATTTCTCTTGAGCTGCTTCTTTAGCTCGCTTGGCTTTGCACCAGGCAATAAGTTCTTTGGCTGTTAGGATTGCGACTTCTTTTACTAATTTTGGGATCATCTTAACTTGCCTTTTTCAGTAACTTCAGGACAGGAAGAATTAAGGAACGTGTGTAGAATCTAGTTAACATCAACGTCCTGGTAGGATTATTTCGTTGCTTAGCTGGCATCGTTTGCCACCAAGATCGCAATAAAATTGTTGTTGGTCTAAATCTATCCACTAGACCCTCCTCCGACCAGTATCTAAGTTCTTTTGCATTGAGCGTGAGACTGGGCTGTTAGGATCGTTAATCATGCCGGCCACCACACGTCCTGTCTGGTCACGAATGGCTTTCGTAATCATGACTTCAACTTCCCCTGGGCTCAGTTCACGAGCTTCAACGTGAACGCCTGCATTGTTGTTGATTGTGATATTAGCGGGAGCAGAGGATGCACTAGGGGTTGCACCCTTGTTGATAAGGTCTAGGTTCTGCTTGCCCATGCGGCGAGTAGCGTCGGCATTGAGGACGTATTCTTGGCCGTGGACGATGCCTGCCGCGGCTTGAGGAGAACCATATCCGGTAAAGCCACCAGAGGCGAACTTCTTGGCTCCAAGCTGCCAACTGGATGCTTCTGCGGCACTCACAGAGCGGGCTCCCCCGGTGCCTGCAGTAAATGAACTTGGTCCTCCGCCTCCTGTAATTGAATTTGTTAACGCACCTAGAGCCAAATTCAGCGGTAACTGAATTAGAGAGCTAAGAGCTTGTTTCTGAACTGAATTAAGTACATCTACCAGTGCCTTACGCAAGTCTCCTAGACTTTCACTCATTACAATCGCATTTGCCGCCGCATCTGCAAAACCCTTGACTAAGGTTCCGCCAGGGCCAAAGATAGAATTCATCTGACCGGCAAAGGTCTCAAAATGTGTGTTTTCCCAGCGCATTGAGGCTTTTAGTTCTTCAATTGACTTAGTTGCTTGTTTTGCCCAGTCGGATAAGTGATTCTGTCTGGCGAAGTCCCTAAATTTTTCCAGCTCAATGACCTGTTGCTGTATTGCAAAGTTAGGGCTAATGGAGCTTGCAATGCTCTTCATGTTGTCAAATTTCGCTGTCTGGCGATCAGCAGTTTCTTCAATAAGCTTCTTACGGGCTTCTGCCAATTCTTTTGCTTTTTTGATTCCTTCTTCTGTCTGCTTTGCAATGATTTTATCTCGCTCAATCATTGACTTTTCTTTTTCCTCACGATGGATTTCAGCAGTAATTAGCTCTTCAAGGGCCTTGGCTTGTTCTCTATAGGCACTGCTAAGGCTACCTTCACCTTGTAGTGCCTTTTGAATAGAAGGCTTCAGGCTTTCAAGCATGCGGTGCAAGCGCTGTTTAACTTTTTCTTCAATATCTCCCAACTTAGAAGCATCTTCTTGGAATGTGGCTTCCTTTAGGAGATCCTCAAATGTCTTGCCGGCCTCTTTAGAGCCTCTCTTTTTTTCTCTTGTTATTTCAGCTCTAACAATTTCTTCTAGTTTTTTAGCTTGTTCTGTGTAAAGAGCATTTTCTTTTTTTAGTGTTTCAATCCTGCCGTTCTTATCACGTAAAGCTTTTTGTTTGGCCGAAGGATTGATTAACCACTCTTCAAGTTTATTATACTCATCGGCAGTAAATTGATTTTCAATCTTAGCTATCTCTTTCGAGATGTCTCCCATTGACTCTCTGATAGAAGGCTTTAACTTCTCAAGAAGACTACGGACCTTAGTTTTAATTTTGGCCTCAGTCTCACTAAGCCTAGACATTGATTCATCAAAAGCAGCATCTTCAAAAAGTGACTCAAACGTTTCCCCTGTTTTTTCTTTACCTTTAGGGTCACCAGATTTTGGTGTCATGTATTGAGGATTCATTTCAGGTGTTGTTGACAATTTATAAGCATTAAATCGACGACTAACTTCTTCTAAATGAGTAGCATCAGCATCTTTCTTAGCTCCAAGGGCTAATGCTCTTTCTCTCTCTAAGTTATCTTGTGTTCTAGTTGTTGATTCATCCCCCACAAGTCTTCTGAAGAATGTACCAGCCAAACCACCAGGTGTAAGGCCTCCTGTAGTACTTAGTGTTCTAGCCAAGTCAGTTAACTTAGCCAATCTATCATACATCTGATCCCAAGAGTGGGAGTACTTAACATCTTCACTGAATAGGCCAATAAACTTAGCAAAAGCGGAAGTTGTAGTTTCAATATCAGTGACTAGTGCTTGCAAATCTTGCTTAATTGTTTGGAACCAAGCATTTTGTATATTACTAATTTTTAAAATACCATCTTCAGAAGCATTAATTTTATCTGAAAATGCAACATAAGCTACAGTAGCTGCTGCAATCGCTGCTGCTAGCGCAATCCATGGATTGGCTAAGCCTGAAACCATCCACATAGCAAATTTACCTGTAGCTAGCAAAGACATTATTCCTGCAAGTGCCGTTGCTGCCCTAAAAGCTATGTCAAAGTTGTCAGATAGAAAGGACAGTGCTTTAGTGACTTGGTCAATTGTTCCTGACGATTGTCCGATCGCCACCATGAATTTATCCTTGATGACTTGAACCACCGATTCAAGAGTTGGTTTCATTTTGGCAAACTGTGCTTCGATCTTATCGGTTGCATCTACAATCGCGCCAAATACTACATCAGTTGTTAACTTACCCTCTGATCCTAATTTACGTAATTGACCTACCGTAACACCCATCTTCTTGGCAATAAGTTCTGCTACAATAGGTAACTGCTCAAGCACCGAGCGTAACTCGTCGCCCTTCAGTGTACCTGAAGACAGACCTTGTGATAACTGAATCATTGCATTTTTGGCTTCAATAGATGTTGAGCCTCCAACCGCTACTGCTTTACTTAATGTCTCTGTGAACTTAGCGGTCTCGATTTGAGATTTCCCTAGCGCCTGGACAGCTCTAGCGGTACGTGTGTAAATAGTACCTACGGCCTCAAGAGACATTCTTGAGCGTTGTGATATACCAATAAGATCTTTGGTGACAAAACCTAAATCTTGTTGGTTAGTGAGTACTGTTTTTATTTTGTTTTCAAAGGCTGTCCAAGCATTAGTTAGATCATAAACCTCACGAATAAAGGTTCGCACTGCCATAGCAGCAATGATACGGCCAACGAAACCTAGGCTTTGAGCTGCAGCTTGAGCTTTTTTAGGAGTATTACCCAGTGACTTATTGAGATCATCAATTGCTTTGGGGCTGAAATCTTTGGGGTTCGGTAAAGTACTTAAGGAAGAGTTGGCCCCAAGTGGCAGCAAAGGAGCTTTACCACCTCCACCTATCATTGATCCAGTGAATTGTAGCCCACCATTAGTTATTGTTGGGCTCATCTTGGCTGCCTTGGCAGCACTGGCTGCGGCCCTCTCAGCAGTCTTAGCTAGTTTTTCCTGTTCCTTCCAAAGTTTAGTTGTTTCTTTACTCCAATCGGTGGTAGCATCTTTAGCTTTATTGATTGTGGTTTTGAGGCGATTAAAATCCTCAGGAGCCATAGCATTCTTAGCTATCTGAAGATCAATGGGAGTCTTTGCGATTCTCTTTAGATCGCCAACGTGACGAGTTACTTTCTTGATCGCATCTAAAACTTCATCATCACCTTTAGGAGCGAATTGGACTAAAATTTCAGCCATTAGGGCTTACCTCGGAGGGCAATGCGACGGTTGTGGGCAAATTGCTCTCCCGCTTGGCGAGCTAGGGCGGTCATCCCGGCCGGAGCTTGGGCCGACCAGCCTTCTTCAAGCGCTTTCGCGTGATGCGCTGCGTTATATATGAAGTAAGACTCACCCGGTTTACGATCTGACGCGTCTATTTCCATGGAACCGTTGACTATTGTTTCAACGCCATCCTTGTCAGTGCCTTGTACCTCATATGCTCGAAATCGGCCTTTTCCGACACTAATTTGCCAGTTCGCGCGCATCATTCCTGTGTCAACAGGTGACGTTTGTACAGCTGTTTGCAGTACCACTTTAGCGGCACCCTTCACCACTGCCTCTAAAGATTCCCCTAACCTAAGCGCTTCACCTCGCAAAGACATCGCTGCTTCAGGTGACAGCACTGCTACAGCAGCTGCGGCTTGATGAATCTTCCTTATAGTAGCGGCAATTCCATTTTCGTGGACAGCTATGTCGATTCTGTGAGAACCATCAAAGCCAGAAGAGTCAAACTCAGCCATCTAGAATTACCTCTTTGGTTACAGGGCCCATTGCTTCTTTAAGTAACTTTTCTTCTTTCTTGCGAGCAAGTGTTGCTAACCTAGAAGCGGTTCTTTTTGCAATTACCTCAGCAGACTGCTTCTTCCCCATATGGGAAAGACTGAGATTCTTGCAGTGTTCCTGACTTAGTTCTTTACCTTTATTCCAGGGAACATTACCCATCAGTGTGGCACTGATACGGTCACGGACTTCCTGTGAAGGGGATTCTCTTTGTTGGCCCGTGTTTGCCTTTACGATTTTAGCAATGGTTTCCGGTGAAAGTGTTTTACCTAAATTGACTTGACGAAGATGCTCTTTCTGCTCGTCAGTCATTACTTGCTTACCCTTATTCCAAGGTTCGGTACCTTTCCTAGAGCAACTCATTTTTAGTCGAGTTTCTTCAGATACCTCATGTCCCATTAAAGTCTGACTAATCTTTTCTCTAGTTTCTATAGAAACTTCCCTTCCCTTAGAAGCAAGAGATAATTTCTGTTTTACTTCGTCAGAAGCCTTTCTACCTGTAGCCGATTCACTCATCTTCTGGCGAGTTTCATCGGACATTGACTTACCTTTATGAGGACTAGGTTTACCTTTCTTGGCCTCAGACATTTTCTGTCGAGTCTCTCGGGTCACAATCTTATTACTGCGGTCAAAAAGAACTTGTTCTCTTTGTTCTTCCGACATCGCAAACCAAGGATTGAAACCTTCTCCTCCGGGGGCCATGTTGTAATGAGTCAGCCCCAGAGAGATACATTTTCTCTCAAAGTCACAACCGTCTTGCCAGCACTCAAGAGTACCGATCCATTCCCAGTCAAATGCCTCAAGTCCATACTTACGAAGACCATTATGAAAATGATAATTTAAATCGGCTCGGGCATGTTTACGATGTTCCCTCCATCGTTCTTCTACTGGTCTAGTAGTTATTCCAAGATAAGCCTTGCTTGTTCCTTTAAGAGTTACTAAATAGACGTTACAAGGCCTACCTTCTCTAAAGTCGCTACACTTACCTCCGGCACCCGTAGTGCCCTGGACAACAGTATCGGCAGCGATAATGTTGGTCTCCAGTTCTGTTGTTTTAGTGCTCTTTTTCACTTGGCTGATTCCTTGTTTTTATCAGAGCACCATGACAAATAATGACTGTCCAATTGCCTGATGTGGAAGTGCATATCTCTGTTAAATTCTTCACTTCCTCCGTTAATTGTACAGTACTCTTGCACACTTGTCCATGGAATGGGCCCGAGACCCATTCCCATCTGACGACAAGTAGAAAGATCCCAGAATGCCTGTAGGAATATTTCCAAGCCAGGCATTAGTTCAGGTTCATTTTTTATGAAGTCTGGTAGCGGCATGCCATTTTGCATGCAGCTTTTGACGATAAAGGCTACGTCTTCAGGGTCATGTGTCACCTGCCACAGCATGACCTCTTTTAGTTTTTTGCTTCGGCCTCTAGTGCTTCCGGTCGGTAATTGTCAAAGTTGGTAGCTTCCGTCAAAAGACGATCAGACAGCTCTGTAAGCTGAGCCAAAACAACCATGTAATTCTGACTCGTAGCTGGCAAAATATTTCCTGTGTTCGGATCCTCAATACCATCCACATACTTACCATCTACGAACGTTTGCCAAGTGTTGGGTAGAACAACCGTCTCACAAAAGGCTTGGAGATAGAGCTGATCCCGCTTGGCCTGCGGAATATCTTCCTGCTTCATTTTGCGGTAAGGCTTCATCAGTTCATTAATGCGCTGATGGTAGGCTCGATTTTCGCCTCCTAAGCGAGCGAGACGGACTTGAAACATCGGACCTTCGGCATCGATTTCTTCGTAGAGGATGCCGCGGGTTTCTGCTAGTTTGTTTGTTGCGAATTTACGGGCTAGTCTTGAATTTGCCATATTGGTGGTTATGTTTCTTTTGGTGGGATTTGGGGTCGACGTTGTTGGGTTTGGGTTATTGTTTAGGAGAATCAGTCAATCGTCGCTACGCTTGATTAACCGATTAGTGTGAACGGCTGGACCGCCGCGGAACCCACCGAACGCGATGGTCCAGCCTCACGATTGG
>Ga0315910_10000397_pt1 | contig 43664 bp, 40 predicted proteins | sample EdamamesoilMG_FD_204470 | JGI IMG/M metagenome (GOLD analysis project Ga0315910, IMG submission 204470) | Garden soil microbial communities collected in Santa Monica, California, United States - Edamame soil | ecosystem: Environmental > Terrestrial > Soil > Garden | place: USA: California...
GCGAGGAAGTAGAGCTCGCCGTGGAGGATGCCGAGCGCGGCGCGGATCAGGGTCTCGTGCGAGGCGTCCATCGTCTCGCTGATCTCCTGACGGAGCGCCTCGACCTCCTCCTTGGGCATGGCGCGCTGCTGGCCGAGTTGTTCCTTGTAGCCGGCGAGCTGCTGCTCGAACTCCGGCGACCGCTCGATGCGGTCGCGGATCGCCTTGCCGGCGACGGCGGGGCGGCCCGATGCGGCGGCGCGCGCGGCGTTCTCCGCGGAGAGCGTCGCGGGCGGAGGGAGGCCGAGCTCACGGGTGCGCTTCTCGGCGCCTTCGGAGCGGGGCGGCTGGGTCGGCGGGATGAGGTTGGAAACGTCCATGACTTCGCCTCGAGCTGCTGCTGAGTCATCGCCTTCAGGTCGTTCGACGGAGTGATCGGACGTCTGAAGCGGTCACATGAAGAAAAAAAGGACTCAGCAGAGTCCCCTGGGTCGGAAGAGAACGAGGAGCTCGCGCCGGAAGCGGATGCCGGTCGCGGGGCTCCACGCGGCCGTTCGAAGGCCCTCCGGATACGACGCAACTAGTTGACATGAAACTGGTTGTGACGTCCGTCGAAAGGCGAACCGCCTCCCTCCCGCACCCTTGGCACCGACGTTGCCAAGCCGGACGCGGCGCCACGGGCAGAGGGCTCGTGGCGGGGAGGGCCGCGCCGCTTGTCCGTCCGCTCGATCACCACCGGACCGTCGTCCGCGAACGAGCTGCTCGCACCGGCCACGCCGGCCGAGCGCGCGCCGACTGACGTCCGTTTCGAGCAGGAGCTCGGACGCGAATCGGCACGACTTTCCCATCGCGGCGATGAGGCGGAAGAGCCGGTCGCGATGGCGTCCGAGCGGGCGCGCGACGACGCGACGCCGCCGGACGAAGGCGATGCGCTCGACGACGCGACGGCGCACGACGCGCTCGGGCCGGTCGGCGAGGGCGACGAGACGGCGCTCCGCGACGGAGAGGCGGACGCGGACGACGACGACCGCGCCACGAGCGACGGCGACGACGAGCTCGCGGCGCTCGAGCAGTTGCTCCTCGCCGTCTCGGGTGCGCCGCAGCAGACCGCGACGATCGCTCCGACGATCGCGCCGAGCGGTGGCGACTCGACGCTCGTCGCCGAGGGCACGGTCGCGGCGATCGCGACGAGCGGCGTGGCGAACGGCGCGAAGAGCGGCGCTCCCGCCGGCACCGCCGCGGGCAGCGCGACCGTCGCGACCGCGACGACCGCCGCTCAAGACGCCGAGAGCGGCGACGAGTCGACGATCGAAGGCGCGGGCGATGAGTCCGCGACGGTCGCCGACTTCGCGGCCGCCGTGAAGGCGGGCGTCGCCGCTCGCGCCAAGGGCGACGGCGATGCGCTCGACACGAGCGCTGCGGGCGGAACGGAGCCGGCACCGGCGACGCTCGACCCCGCGCTGGCCGAACGGCTCGCGCGCGAGCTCGCCGAGGCGCGGCCGCCGGCCGAGGTGCGTCCGCTCGCCGCACCGAACGCGGTCGCGGCGTCGGCTCCGGCGTCCGAGAGCGTCGCGCCCGCCGGCCTGGCGCGCGCGACCACGACGCTGGCTCAGCTGCCCGCGCTGCTCGACGACGGCTTCGTCCGTCTGCAGCGCCACGACGGCCGCTGGGAGGCGGAGATCCGCCTCGACCCGCCCGAGCTCGGAGTCGTCCGCGTGCGACTCGAGCTCGACGGCGGCCACCTCCGCGTCGTCGCGCGCTGCGACGACCGCGGCGTGGAGCAGCAGCTCGAGCAGCACTTCCGCGAATGGGACCAAGACCTGCGCAAGCAGGGAGGAGAAGCGTCCTTCGATCTCGGTCGGAGGGCGAAGGAGGAGGAGCGCGCCGCGATGCCGGCGAGGGGCGAGCGATCGCTCCCGCAGGCGCGCGCGGCGCGGTCCGGAGGCGGGGTGGGACCGGGGGCGGGATTGCGGGTCGACCTGCTCGCCTGAGCAGCGGCGCGCGCCAGCTCCCGGTCCGCGTCCTCCGGATGCGGCGACATCGAAGCGAGGGAACCATGTCCACGATCGCTGACCTCGGCAGCACGACCGGCTCGACCGGCGGCGCCATCGACGCCCGCAAGCTCTCTGCGGGCACCGACTTCTTCAAGCTCCTCTCCGCGCAGCTCGGCGCGCAGGATCCGCTGAACCCGATGGACGACACCGAGTTCCTCGGGCAGCTCACGCAGAACAGCCAGCTCGAGCAGACCATCGAGACCAACGACCGCCTCGGCGTCATGGTCGCGATGCAGGAGTCGCTGGCCGCGCTGTCGCAGATGACGCAGAGCGCCGCGCTGATCGGCAAGAAGGTCGACTACGTCGATCCGAACGGCGGCGGCGAGAGCAGCGGCACCGTCAACGCGGTGCGCGCCGAGGGCGGCCTCGTCGTCCTCGACATCGACGGCGTCGCCGTACCGATCCCGAACATCACCGCGATCCGCGAGCAGGAGTGATCCGATGTCGAGCGCACTCACCTCCGCCCTCTCCGGCCTCCGCGTCCACCAGTTCTACTTGGACGTCGTCGGCAACAACCTCGCCAACTCGAGCACGGTCGGCTACCAGTCGTCGCGCGTCACGTTCTCCGACGTGATGTCGCAGACGCTGCGCGCCGGCTCGGGCCCGACCTCGACGCTCGGCGGCGTGAACCCGGTCCAGATCGGGCTCGGCGTCCAGATCAACTCCGTCGACATCCGCAACCAGCAGGGCGTGCTCGACGACACCGGCCGCCCGTTCGACCTCGCGATCCAGGGCGAGGGCTACTTCGTGCTCAACTCGGGCGCGCGCAACGTCTTCACGCGCGCCGGCACCTTCGGCATCGACCGCGACAACTACCTCGTCGACACCGGCACCGGCTACCGCGTGCGCGGCGTCGGCGGCCAGGACATCCAGCTGCCGCTCGACACGCTGCAGCCGGCGCGCGCCACCGGGATGATCCAGCTCGGCGGCAACCTGCCGGCGAAGGTCGGCGGCCCCGTCGCCGAGGTGCTCGAGACGGCGGCGGCCTTCGAGGGCGGCACGCCCGCCGCGCTCGCCGGCTCGGCCAGCGGCCCGTTCGCGTTCACCGACGGCGACACGTTCGACGTGCGCGTCGACGGCGGCGCGGCGCAGACGATCACGCTCCGCGCGGCCGACTTCACCGGCATCGGCAGCAACATCGCCACGGCCAGCGCGACCGACGTCGCGACGATCGTGCAGCAGCAGCTCACCGGCGCGACGGTCGACGGCTCGAGCGGCCAGCTCGTGATCACCTCCGACCGGACCGGCATCAACTCGACGGTCGAGATCGACGACGGCGTCGGCTCGCCCGCGTCGGTGCTCGGCCTCTCGACGACGCTCACGCGCGGCGTCTCGACTCCCGCGACCGCGGCGACCGACCTGAGCGACCTCGCCGACAACCTCGTCGACTACGTCGCCGGCGACCGGATCGAGGTGACCGGCACGAACGCCGCCGGCCAGGGGGTCGCCGGCACCTTCGTCTACGGGACCGACGGCACCACGCTCGGCGACCTCGTCACGTTCACCAACGCGCTCGTGACCGACGCGACCGCGACGATCGACGCGAACGGGAACATGGTCGTCACGGCCAACGCCACCGGCGCCGCGTCGCTCTCGCTCGCCTTCCTCGACGACCCCGCCAACGCCGGCGGCACCACCTTCGCCAGCCACGGCTTCTCGGTCGCGACCGACGGCCAAGATCCCGACCAGGCGCGCACGTCGATGGACGTCTACGACTCGCGCGGCCTGCGCCACACCGTCACGCTGACGATGACGCGCGTGACCGCCGACGAGTGGAACCTCGCCGCGACGACCGACGACCCGAACGACGTCGTGATCGACGGCGCGGTGCAGAGCATCCGCTTCAACCAGGACGGCAGCTTCTTCGCGAACACCGGCGTCGGCACCGGCGACGGCGACCTCGAGATCCAGTTCGCCGGCCTGACCTCGGCGCAGACGATCGCGCTCGACCTCGGCACCAGCGGCCAGCTCGACGGCATCACGCAGTTGGGCGACACCACCAGCCTGCGCGCGATCACGCAGGACGGCTACGCGGTCGGCGAGCTCGTCTCGCTGGCGGTCGGCAGCGACGGCGTGATCACCGGCTCCTACAGCAACGGCCAGCAGCAGGCGCTCGAGCAGGTCGCGCTGGCGACCTTCTCGAACCCGGGCGGGCTGATGCGCGCCGGCGACTCGCTCTTCGAGGAGTCGACGAACTCGGGAGTCGCGCAGCTCCAGGCGGCGGGGACCGGCCGGGCCGGCGCGCTGACGGGCGGCGCGCTCGAGTCGTCGAACGTCGACGTCGCCGAGGAGTTCGTCCACCTGATCGAGGCGCAACGCGGCTTCCAGGCGAACGCGCGGGTGATCCGCGTCAGCGACGAGCTCCTCAACGAGCTCGTGAACATCGTCTGATCGGAGCCGTGCCGTGATCCACCAGGCGCTCCTCTTCGGCCGTGCCGCGACCCTCACGGTGGAGGAGGCGCTCGCGGCGGCGCGGCGCGGCATCGCGAGCGAGGGCGTCGTGCTCTCGCCCGCCGAGGTCGCCGCGTCCGCCGCCGTCGTGCTGCTGGTCGCGTGGCTCGCGCTGCGCGTCGCGGGCGAGCTGCGGCGGCGGCGCTGGAGCGAGCGCCACCTCGCGCGTCTTTCCGACGCCGGCCTCCATCCGTCGGAGCTGGCGCTCTTCGAGCGGGTCGTGCGCGCGGCCGAGCCGGGCGCGCTGGCCGACCTGGTCCGGCGGCGCGGCGCGTTCGACGCGGCGTCGGCCGACCTGGTGGCGCGCCACGAGCCGCGCGCGGGACGCCAGGCGCTCCTCTCCGAGCTGCTGGTCCTGCGCCGCCGTCTCCCGTTCGACCTCCCGCGCGACGACGCGCCGCGGTTCGAGCGCGGCGCGCCGGTGCAGCTCTACGTCGCGCTCGGCGACCAGGCGCGCCGCGTGCGCGCCGTCGTCCTCGCGACGCGCGAGCACGGCCTCCAGCTCGCGGTGGAGGAGCGCGACCTCTCGCCGCGCCTCGACGCCGCGCTGGCGGTCGGCGAGGCGGCGACGCTGGTCGTCGCGCGCGGCCGGCGGCTCGAGGAGGCGCGCGTGCGGGTGCGCGGCCGCGTGGCCGGCCGCTCGCTGCAGCTCCTCGTCGACCGCCCGGCGACGCTCTCGCCGTCGCGCGTCCGCCTCGCGTGGGCCGGCGCCGACGAGCGCGTCGCGGTCGAGCTGGTCGAGCGCTGGTCGGAGGAGCTGGTCGGCGACGCCGTCCCGACCGTCGACGCGCGCGTCGTCGCGAGCTGCAGCGACGGGCTCCTCCTCGAGTTCGGCGCGATCCGTCCGCAACCCAACGAATCGATCCGCGTCGTCGACGGCGCGCAATCGGGCCTCTACCGCGGCTTCGCCACGCTCGACGCGAGCGGGCGGGGCGGCGCCGTCTTCGTGATCCGCAGGAGCCACGCCGCATGAACCCGAACCCGCTGCAGCAGCGCTACGCCGTCCTCCGCGAACAGGCCGCGCGCGGCGCCGACGTCGCGACCTTCGCCGCCTACGAGCAGCTCTGGAAGGACGCCAAGGCGGCGGGCGACCACGCGCTCACGAAGCGCGTGCTGCGCGACCTCACCGTGCTGACGGCGCAGCTCGACCCGCAGCTCGCGAAGTCGCTGGCGGCGGCGTGCGCCGCGACGCCGGGCGGTCCCGACGTGACGGTCGTCGTCGCGGGAGTCCCGGAGCGCGCGAACGAGTCGCCGGCGCTCCGCTCGCTGGCGCGGCAGAGCGTGGCGCAGGAGCGGATCGAGACGATCGTCGCCGACCGCGACGACGCGGCGGCGCGGAGCGAGGCGCTGCGCGCGGCGCGCGGCGCGATCGTCCTCTTCGTGGCGCACGACGTCGCGCTGGCCGACGACGCGGTCGCGCGCCACCTCGCGGCGCACGCCGCGGGCGGCACGCCGCGCGCCGTGCTCGGCGCGATCGAGTGGGAGGGGCTCGCGCTGAGGCCGCTGGCGTGGACGCTCGACGGCCTCGGGCTGCTGGGCTGCCAGGCCGGAATGACGACGGCGGGCGACGCGCCGGCCGAGTGCGTCGCGCTCGACCACGCGAGCTTCCCGCGCCAGGCGCTCCTCGACGCCGGCGGGATCGACGCGGGCCTCGGCCCGTTCGCGGGCGCCGAGCTCGGCGTGCGGCTCGCCGCGGCGAAGTGGACGATCACGGTCGATCCGGCGATCGGCGCGAAGCGGACTCCGTCGCTCGACCTCGCCACGTGGCTCGCGCGCTGCCGCGCGATGGGCGGCGACTGGCCGCGCCTGCGCCAGCTCCACGGCGCCGCCGCGCGCCCCGCCTGGATGGCGGAGATCGGGCTCGAGCAGTCGGCCGGCGACGCGCTCCTCGAGCGGCTGCTCGCAGGCTCCGACCGCCATGCGCGCTGCGTCGCGGCGCTGCGCGACTCGCTGGTCGAGATCGAGCTGGCCGTCGCGCGCGACCCCGCCGGCGCCGCGGCGCTGCTGGAGAAGTTGCGCGCCGACCTCACCGCGACGCTGCTCGACGTGACGCGCCACGAGCTGATCCGCGGCTTCGTCCACGCGACGAAGGGCGGCGCGAGCGAGCAGCTCGAGCGCTGCGCCGTGCGCACCGAACGCGGCGCGGCGGTCGTCGTCCTCGCGAACGACGGCTCGGCGCAGGCGGCGACGCTCGCGCTGACGGAGCTGCCGGCGTGGGGCGAGGTGGTCGTCGCGATCCCGGAGGGCGCGCCCGAACGGCCGCTCCCCGCCGATCCGCGCTTGCGCCGCCTGCGCCTGCCGGCGGGCGCCGGCGCGCCGCACCTCAAGCGCGCGCTGCTCGAGAGCTGCGGCGCCGACTTCTTCGTGCTGCTCGACGGGAGCCTCGTGCCGACGCGCGCCGATTGGGAGGCGCTGCGCCTCACGCTGGCGACGCTGCCGAACGTCGGCGCGTGCAACGTCGAGGGCGAGGGCGGTCCGCTGGCGAAGGCGCGCCTCGCCGCGCACCTGCCGAACGACCTCGTGGCGGTGCGCCGCGACGTGATCGAGAGCGACGACCCGGAGTCGGGCCCGCTGCTCGACCGCCTCGTGCGCCGCGGCTACCGCTTCGCGACGGCGACGCCGGCGCGCGAGTCGACCGCATGCAGCCGCTGACGATCGTCAAGGTCTGGTACCAGAACGACCCGCGCGACAGCGGCCACCGCGACCAGTGGGTGGTGCGGGCGCTGCTGGACGATCCGCGCGTCGCGCGCGTCGTCCATCTCGAGCCGCCGGTCGCGCGCGAGCGCCTCGACGCGGCGCGCGGCAGCGCCGATCCGACGCTCGCCAACGCGGCGCGGCGCGCGACGGGCGTGCGCGACGGGAAGTCGTGGGAGCTGACGCCGACATACTCGACGGCGCCCGGCGCGGGCGATCCGTGGCGCCAGGTCCTCGCGCAAGTCGCGGCGTTCCTCGCCGAGGCGGGCGCGCACGGGGCCGGCTCGCTCCTGTGGGTCAGCGCGCCGTCGACGCTCGGCGACCGGATCGTCGCGACGATGGGGGAGTCGTTCGGCCGGATCGTGACCGAGCTCGAGGACGACCATCGCGAGTACGCGCCGCCGCGCAGCGCGCAGCGCCTCGCGCTCCATCGCACGTACGAACGGCTCGTCCGCGCGAGCGACCTGCTCGTCGCGAACAACCCGTGCCTCCTCGCCGAGTGGCGCTCGGCGCAGCCGGCGCAGCGCCTCGTGCGCAACGCGGTCGACGCCGCGGCGTTCGCGTCGCTGCCGCCGGAGCCCGCCTGCCTCGCGGGCGTCGCGCGGCCGCGCCTCGCCTACGCGGGCAACCTGCGGCTGCGCCTGCAGCCCGACCTCTTCCGCGCGGTCGCCGCCGCCTTCCCTCGAGCGACCCTGCTGCTGGCCGGCGTCGGCGGCGAGGCGCTCGCGCCCCACCTCGCCGGCCTCGCGAACGTCCGCTTCGTCGGCGCGCTGCCGAGCCGCGACGTCGCCCCCTTCCTGATGCACGCCGACGTGCTGCTGATGCCTCACGTCGTCGGCGCGCTGACCGACTCGATGGACCCGCAGAAGCTGAACGAGTACCTCGCCAGCGGCCGGCCCGTCGTCGCGACGCCGGTGGCCGGCGCGCGCGAGCAGGGCGATCTCGTCGCGCTCGCGAACGATCGCGACGGCTTCGTCGCGGCGGTCGGCGCCGCGCTGCGCGAGCGCGATCCCTCGCCATCGGCGCTGCGCCGCGCCCGCGGCCTCGCGCGGAGCTGGAGCGACGTCGCGCGCGAGATCGTCGACGCCGCGCGGACGATCGAGCGGCCGCTCGCCCGTCTGCGCGAGGAGCGGGCGCTCGGCTACTTCCAGCATGAGCGGCCCGAGGTGCGCGCGCTGGTGCCGGCGGACGCGCGGCGCGTGCTCGACGTCGGCTGCGGCGCCGGCGCGCTCGGCGCGGCGCTCCGCTTCGAGCGGCCCGAGATCGAGATCACCGGCATCGAGCTCGACGCGAAGGCGGCGCGCCGCGCGGCCGGCTCGCTGTCGCGCGTGCTGCAGGGCGACGCGCTCGCGCGGCTGGCCGAGCTGGCCGACGGCAGCTTCGACGCGATCCTCTTCGCCGACCTGCTCGAGCACCTGGCGCAGCCCGAGGCGGCGCTCGCCCACGCGCGCCGGCTGCTGGCGCCGGGCGGCGTCGTCGTCGCGAGCCTGCCGAACGTCCGCCACTGGTCGGTCGTGCGGCAGCTCCTCGAAGGCGACTTCCGCTACGAGGCGGCCGGCATCCTCGACCGCACCCACCTCCGCTTCTTCACGAAGCGGAGCGCGCTGCGACTGCTCGAAGGCGCCGGCTTCGCGGTCGACCGCTGCCAGGGCGTCCATTGGGACGACGGCGCGATGCCGGAGGCGCTGCTGCGCGCGCTGGCCGACGGCGGCCTCGACGTCGCGACGCTCGGCGCCGAGGCGCGCGAGCAGCAGTGGCTCTTCGTCGCCCGCGTCGCCGTCGCCGCGGCCCCGGCCGCGCCGGCTCCCGTCGCGGCCGTGCCCGCGGCAGCGCGCTCCGCGGCGCGCACGAGCGTCGTGATCCCGGTCTGCAACGCCGCCGACTACACGAAGCAGGTGCTCGAGGAGCTCGCCGCGCGCGGCGACGGCGTCCTCGAGACGATCGTCGTCGACAACGGCTCGAGCGACGCGACGGCCGCGGTGCTCGCGCGCCATCCGTCGCTCCGCGTGATCCGCAACGCGGAGAACCGCGGCTTCGCCGGCGCCGTCAACCAGGGGATCGAGGCGGCGCGCGGCGAGTTCGTCTGCGTGCTGAACAACGACACGCTCCTCACCGACGGCTGGCTCGCGGCGCAGCTCGCGTGGCTGGAGCGCGACCCGTCGATCGGCCTGGTCGGCCCGGTCACGAGCTACGCGAAGGGGCGCCAGCAGATCGACCTCGGCGAGGGGGCGCCGCTGCCCGACCGCGAGACGCTGCGCGCGCGCGCGGCCGCCTGGTGCGCCCGCGAACGCGGGCGCCTCGAAGACGTCGCGTTCCTCTCGGGCTTCTGCTTCACCGCGCGCCGCCGCGAGCTGCTGCCGATCGGCGGCCTCGCCTCGGCCTACGGGCGCGGCACCTTCGAGGACGACGAGCTCTGCCGCACGATGCGGCGCGCCGGACGGCGCCTCGTGATCGTGCGCGACGCCTACGTCCACCACTTCGGCAACCGGACCTTCCGCGCGCTCGCGATCGACCTCGACGCGCAGCAGAAGGAGAACCTGCGCCTCTTCGCCGAGCGCCATCGCGACGACCCCGGACTGCTGGCGCGCCTCTGCGCGGAGCAGGGGAAGTGGCGCGACGTGCTGCGCCTCGCCCACGCGGCGATGGCCCGCGAGCCGCGCGACCTCGACGCGCTGGCGCTGGCGGCGCGCGCGGCGGGGGAGCTCGGCCGGCCCGCCGACGGCGCGCGGCTGGCGGCCCGCTACCTCGCCCGCTGCCCGCACGACCGCGAGCTTTCGGCGGTGAAGGCGCGCTGCGAAAGCCTTTCGGAGCGGGCAGCCGCGACCCGGAACGAGGTGCCGACGACGGGCTGACCGCCGACCGGACTCGATCGGCGCAAGTCCATGCTGGGCCGCGACTTGGGCCCAAGCGGCAGCGGCGGCACGCGACCTGCAACAGGGTCGCTGCCATGCCCAGCATCACTTCCGTCGATTGCCGCGGTGCCTCGCGCCAGATCGCCGCCTCCATGCAGGCGCTCGAACGGCGTTTCGAGATCGTCGCGGACAACCTCGCCAACCTCGAGACGCCCGGCCACAAGCGGCTCGTCGTCTCGTCGCATGGTTCTTCGGACGAAGCGGACGGCGCTGAAGGGGATTACGGCGGCGCGACGCTGACGCGCGACTTCAGCCAGGGCGACCTCGTCGACTCGGGCGATCCCGCCGACCTCGCGCTCGACGGCGAGGGCTTCTTCGCCGTCGAGCACGAGGACCGCCTCCACTACGTGCGCGGCGTCCACATCGTGAAGGCGGTCGACGGCACGCTCTTCGACGCGAAGGGGGCGCGCCTCATGGGCGAGGCGGGCCCGATCCGCGTGCCGAACGACTCGGTCGAGGTGACGGTCGAGGCCGACGGCACCGTCGCGGCCGACCGCGTCCCGGTCGGCAAGCTGCGCGTCGTCACCTTCGTCGACCCGCAGCTGCTCGTCGCCGAAGGCGGCGGTCGCTTCACGGCGCCCGACGGCAGCGAGGTCGTCGCGGCCAACGCGACCACCGTGGCGCAGGGATCGCGCGAACGCTCCAACACGGAGCCGGTGCGCGAGCTCGTCGAGATGATCGTCGTGCAGCGCCAGTACGACGCGGCGCAGCGTGCGCTGACGACCGAGAGCGAACTGCGCCAGCGGCTCAACGAACTGTCGCGCTGAACCAGGAGAGACGTGCTTCCATGATGAAAGGCCTCTACACGGCTGCGTCCGGCATGAAGGTGCAGCAGGTCAACGTCGACGTGATCGCGAACAACCTCGCGAACGTCAACACGGCCGGCTACAAGCGCACGCAAGCCGACTTCCAGGACCTCCTCTACGTGGTCCTGAAGGAGCCGGGCGCGCAGACGCAGAACGGCTTCACGACGCCGTCGGGCGTCCAGATCGGCTCGGGCGCGGAGCTGGTCTCCACGACCAAGGTCTTCACGCCGGGCGTGCTGGAGCAGACGGATCGCGCGCTCGACGTCGCGATCCTGGGCGACGGCTTCCTCGAGGTCGATCTCCTGAACGGCCAGAAGGGCTACACGCGCGACGGCGGGCTGCGCCTCGACGGACTCGGCCGCCTGGTCACGGCGCAGGGCTTCCAGATCTCGCCGGGCATCACGATCGACGACGCCGCCGACAAGAACATCACGATCGCGCAGGACGGCACGATCACGGTGCGCGACGCCACCACGCAGGCGGTCACGAACCTCGGCACGCTGCAGCTCGCCCGCTTCGCCAATCCGGCGGGGCTGCGCGCGTCGGGCGGCAACCTCTTCGCCGAGACCGCCTCGTCGGGCGCGCCGACGCTGTCGAACCCGGGCGAGGGCGGCACCGGGCTGATCGCGCAGAACACGCTCGAACGGTCGAACGTCAACGTCGTCAACGAGCTCGTCAGCCTGATCACCGCGCAGCGCGCCTATGAGATGAATTCGCGCGCGATCCGGGTCGGCGACGAGATGCTCGCCGACGCGTCGAACCTGGTGCGCTGAGATGGCGACGCTGGCCGCGCTCCTCCTCGCGCTCCTCCCGGCCTTCGCGGGCGTCCAGGACGCCAAGGGCGCGAAGGAGGGGGGCGGCGCGAAGAAGGAAGCGAAGAAGGACGCGAAGCAGGACGGGAAGCGCGACGAGAAGCAGGACGCGAAGCCGGAAGGGAAGAAGGACGCGGAGGAGCGGCTGCTGATCCAGCTGAAGCCGCGCGTCGCCGTCACCCACTCGCCGGTCCTCCTCTCCGACGTCGCCGAGCTGCACGGCCCGAAGCCGGAGGCGGACCGCTTCGCGAAGCTCGAGATCTGCCCGGCGCCCGCCGCCGGCAAGCCGCGCTACGTGACGCCGGCCGGCGTCCGCCTCGCGGCGCGCCTCGCCGGCATCGCCCTCCAGCCCGACTCGGTGGTCGGCGCGGCGCAGGTCGAGATCGTCGCCAATTGGACCGAGCTCACGAGCGACGAGCTCTTCGAGCAGGCGCAGCGCTGGATCCTGGCGCAGGCCGAGGAGCTCGGCGACCGGATGATGCTCGAGAAGGCGCTCAAGCCCGACGCGCTGCCGCTGCTCGACGGCGCGGGACCGGCGGAGTTCGACTGCTCCTTCGTCTCGCGCGCGCGGACCTCCGGCACGGTGCAGGTGAAGATGACGGTGCGGCAGGGCACCACCGTCGTCGGCGAGCGCGTCGCGAGCTTCCGCGTGCGCCGCTTCGGCAAGCAGCTGCGACTCCTCACCGACGTGCGCCGCGGCGAGAAGATCCAGCCGTCGCAGCTCCTCGCGGTCGACGGCGAGTGGACCGCGAGCGGCGGCACGCCGGTCCTCGCGGTCGAGGAAGTCGACGGGATGGTCGCCGCGCGCGACCTCGCCGCCGGCAACGCGCTGACGCGCGAGCAGCTCGAGGCGCCGCAGCTCGCCGAGCGCGGCGACACGGTCCAGCTCGTCATGCGGCAGGGCTCGATCGAGATCGTGCTGATGGGCACGGCGCAGCGCGCCGGCCGCAAGGGGGAGGTCGTCCCGGTCCTCAACCCCAGCACGCAGAAGGTGATCTCCGCCCAGCTCGTCTCGCGCAACGCGGCGGGCTACGCGGTGGCGATGGTGAAGTGAATCTTTTTCCAGGCGGCGGCGGCGGACGGTCGATCGTGGGGATGGAGGAGGGGCTGCGATGAGCACGGGGTGCGGGGCGGCGCTGCGCGTCGCGGCCGCGGCGGGCGCGCTGGCGTTCGTCGCGGGCGAGGCGAGCGGCCAGGCCGAGGCGATCAGCAACTCGCTGTGGCGCCGCGGGCATGACGGCGGCCGCTCGATGCTGGCCGACCACGTCGCGACGCAGGTCGGCGACGTCGTCACGGTGATCGTCCGCGAAGGCCAGACCGTGCAGGACGACGGGAAGATGGAGGTCTCGAAGGACTCCGAGCTCGACTCGTCGCTGGACGTCTTCGACATCGCGCCCGACGCCTTCTCGACGCTGCCCGCGCTGAAGTACACGAGCTCGCGCTCGATCGAGGGCGAGACGAAGTACTCGCAGAAGGGGAAGTTCGAGGCGCGCCTCACCGCCGTCGTCCTCGACGTCAAGCAGAACGGCACGCTGCTGATCGAGGGCCGCCGCACCATCCACCTCGACGGCGACCTCAAGGAGATGCGCGTGCGCGGCCTCGTCCGCCCGCTCGACATCTCCTCCGACAACACGATCCCGTCGGACCGCATCGCGAACGCCGACATCCTCTACGAGGCCGAGGGCGCGCGCTCGAAGGCGGTCGAGAAGAACTGGTTCGAGCGCGCGCTCGACTGGATCTGGCCCTTCTGACGGGAGATGACGATGACCCTCCTCACCGCGCTGCTCTCGTCGTTCCTCCTCGTGCAGGGCCCGCCGCCGTACCAGCAGGCGCCCGTCGTCGTGCCGGTCTATCCGCCGCCGCCGGGCTGGAGCGTGCCGACGGCGACCGAGTCGCAGCCGTCGACGGCGCGCGTCGTCACGAGCGCGATCGAGACCGCGCCGCTGCAGCCGCCCGAGGCGGTCGCGGACGACGAAGTGCGCGTGCGCATCTCCGACCTCGTCGACATCGAGGGCGTCCGCTCCAACCAGCTCCAGGGGCTCGGCCTCGTGACCGGCCTGAACGGCACCGGCGACAAGGGCAACGCCGCGCGCCAGCTCCTCGCGAACTTCATCAAGAGCAACCGGATCAACATCCGCGAGGCCGACGTCGACATCGCGAACGTCGCGCTCGTCAGCGTCACCTGCCTCCTGCCGCCCTTCAAGAAGGCGGGCACCGCGGTCGACGTCTCGGTGCAGTCGATCAACGGCGCGACCTCGCTCTTCGGCGGCCAGTTGCTGCAGACGCAGCTCTACGGCTTCGACGGCGAGGTCTACGTCGTGGCGGCGGGCTCGGTCCCGGTCGGCGGCTTCACCGCGTCGGGCAAGGCCGCTTCCGTCACGCAGAACCACCCGACCCACGGCCTGATGACGGGCGGAGGCATCGTCGAGCAGGAAGTGCCGATGAGCCTGATCGCGTCCGACGGCTCGCTCCACCTCCACCTGCGCAACCCGAGCTACGTCACGGCGGTGCGCGTCGCGAAGGAGGTCACCCGCTCCTTCTCGCTGCCGGCGCGCGCGATCGACCCGGCGACCGTCCGCATCACGCTGCCGCCGAGCCAGCGCCAGGACCCGATGGAGGTGATCGCGAAGCTGAACGACTCGACCGTCGCGCCCGCCGACGAGGCGGTCGTCGTGATCAACGAGCGGACCGGCACCGTCGTCGCCGGCGCGCAGGTGCGCATCTCCCAGGTCGCCGTCACGCACGGCAACCTGACGATCTCGATCGCCGAGACCGAGGAGGTGTCGCAGCCCGAGGCGTTCGCCAGCGGCGACACCGCGACCGTCGATCGCACCGCGATCAACGCCGAGGTGGAGAAGCGCGGCCTGCAGGTCGTGCAGGGCGGCACGAGCGTGAGCGACCTCGCGGCGTCGCTGAACCGGATGGGCGTCTCGCCGCGCGACCTGGTGGCGATCTTCCAGGCGTTCGCGAAGGCGGGCGCGCTGCATGCACGGCTGGAGATCCTGTGATGGGGACGATCGAAGGCGGCGCGAGCCCGTCGGTGCCGAGCCGCACGCTCGAGCTGCGGCGCGGCGAGTCGGCGGTGAAGGCGGCGGCGAAGGCCGACGCGGCGGTCGAGGCCGGCATCGCGCAGGTCGCGCAGGGCTTCGACTCGCTCTTCAGCGGGATCCTCGTCGGCGAGCTGACGCGTCCGCTGCAGGCGGCCGGCTTCGGCGGCAGCGGGCCGGGCGCGTCGGTGATCCAGGGAATGATCGAGACCCACCTCTCCGACCACCTGTCGAAGGGCGACGGCCTCGGCGTCGGCCGCCTGGTCGCCGACTCGATGCGGCGGTTCATGCACGGCGCCGTGGTCAAGCCGGCGAAGCAGGCAAAGGGGATCCGATGAACGACCCGTTGGCCGCCCTCGAGGCGAACCTCGCCGCCGAGATCGCCGCGCAGGAGCGGATGCAGCGGCTGCTCGACCGGCAGCTCGCGATCCTGACCAAGGGCCGGAGCGCCGAGCTCTCGGCCGTCCTCGCCGACGCCGAGCGCGCGGTGGGCGAGAGCCAGGGGCTCGAGGCGGAGCGGCGGCTCCTGCTGCAGCGGATCGCCGCGCTGCTGGGCGTCCCGCTGCGCGAGCTCACGCTCCGCAAGATCGAGGAGCTCGCCGGCGCCGGCTCGACCGCGCTCACGACGCGCGGCAGCGAGCTGAAGGAGCGGCTCGAGCGGATCCGCGAGAGCAACCGCCGCGTGCAGCTGCTGCTGCGCCACTCGGTCCACTTCATCGACGACCTCGTCGCCCTCGTCTCGGGCGGCGCGAACGAGGCGGCGCGCGCGCGCACCTACGGGCGCGACGGCGGGCTCGACGCGCGCGCGCCGGGCGCGCTGGCCGCGGAGGCGTGAGATGCTCGGCTTCTCGATCGGCCTGAGGACGTTGCGCGCGGCGCAGGTCTCGATGGACCTGGTCGGCCAGAACATCGCCAACGCGTCGACGCCCGGCTACTCGCGCCGGCTCGCGTCGCTGGGGCAGACCGAGCCGTGGCTCATGGGCCGCTACGCGCTCGGCACCGGCGTGCGGGTCGACGAGCTGCGCCGCGTCCACGACGGGCTGCTCGAGCTGCGGCTGCGCGATCAGCGCCAGGTGCTGGGCCAGCTCGAGGCGTCGGGTTCGCTGCTGCGCCAGCTCGAGGGCTTCTTCCAGGAGCCGTCGGAGTCGGGCCTCGCGGCGCGCCTCGACGACCTCTGGAACTCCTTCTCCGACGCGACGCGCGCCGGCGACGACACCGCGTCGCGCGACTCGCTGGTGCAGTCGGGACTCTCGCTCGGCGCGGGCTTCCGCCAAGTCGCGGCGCAGGCGGCGTCGCTGGGCGGCGAGGCGCGCGGCTCGATCGACTCGGCGGTCGGCGTCGTGAACGGGCTGCTCTCCGACATCGCCGCGGTCAACGACCGGATCATGAAGGCGCGCAGCTTCGGCGCGACGCCGGGCGACCTGCTCGACGCGCGCGACCGCCTGGTGCAGGAGCTTTCCGACTGGGTCGATCCGCAGGCGATCGACCGGCCCGACGGCACGGTCGACGTGCTGCTCGACGGGATGCTGCTGGTGTCGGGCTCGACCGCGCGGCCGCTGGCGACGCGGATGCCGGCCGACGGGACGGTCGCGATCGTGATGCGCGACGGCGGCCACGAGCTCGAGATCTCGGGCGGACGGCTCAAGGGCTACCTCGACCTCGCGCGCCTCGCGCTGCCGCGCCGGCAGGCGGAGCTCGACTCGATCGCGCGCGCGCTCCTCTACGAGGTGAACAAGCGCCACGCGACGGCCGTCGCGTCGGACGGCCCGTGGTCGCAGCTCACCTCCGCGGTCACGATCGGCGACGCCGACCACGACCTGCCGCTGTCCGAGCTCGACCTCCCGTTCGCGGTGCAGGCGGGGCGCCTCACCGTGAACGTCGTCGACGAGCAGACCGGCTCGGTCGCGCAGCACTTCCTCGACATCGACCCGCGCACGACGACGCTCGACGATCTCGCCTCGATGCTCGACGGGCTGCCGCACGTGTCGGCCAGCCTCGACTCGGTCGGCCGGCTCCGCGTCGCGGCCGACAGCGGCTACGGCTTCGACTTCAGCGCGCGCCTCGACGTCGATCCCGACGACGCCGGCTCGTTCGGCTCCGACCACGCGACGCTGACCACCGCGGCCGAGCCGTTCGCGCTGGCCAACGGCGCCACGCTGAGCCTCGCCGTCGACGGCGGCGCGCCCGTGACCGTGACCTTCAACGCCGCGTCGTTCGCCGACATCACGCAGGCGACCGCGGCCGAGGTGGCGGCGGTCGTCGCGGCGCAGGTGCCGGGCCTCTCCGCCGTCGCGCAGGACGGCCGCCTCGTCCTCGCGTCGTCGACGAACGGGACGACCAGCTCGATCGCGGTCACGGGCGCGTCGAGCAACGCGCTCTTCGCCGTCGGCGCGAGCGACGTCGGCAGCGACGCCGCGGTGGCGGTGCGCCTCTCCGGCTCGCCGAGCGACGGGCATGCGGGTCGCTACACGCTGCGCGCGCTCGGCGACGGCGTGATCGGGCTGACGCCCGGCCTCGCCGCGGGGCTCTTCGACGAGACGGGCGCGCAGCTCGCGACCTTCGACGTCGGCGACGGCTACGTGCCGGGCGATCCGATCGAGGTGGTGCCCGGCGTCTCGATGAGCCTGACCGCCGGCACCGTCACGGGCAGCGCGGGCGACCTCTTCGAGTTCGACCTCGTCGACGAGAGCGACACGTCCGACGTGCTCGTCGCGCTGCAGCTCGGCGCCTTCTTCACGGGGCGCGGCGCGGCCGACCTCGACGTCAGCGCCGAGATCGTCGCCGATCCGCGGCGCGTCGCCGGCAGCAGCACCGGAGAGGCGGGCGACACCGGCGCCTTCCTCGCGCTCTCGGGGCTGCGCGACCTCGCGCTCGACGCGCTCGACGGCAAGACGCTGCAGCAGGGCTACGGCGAGGTCGTCGCGAGCGTCGGCGTCGACGTGCGCACGAACGAGACCGCGACCGAGGCGCAGGGGCAGCTGCTGGCGTCGCTCGAGTCGCGACGCGAGGAGATCTCGGGCGTCAACACCGACGAGGAGATGGTGCGGCTGCTCGAGTACCAGCACCTCTACCAGTCGGCCGGCCGCTACCTGCAGTCGGTGAACGCGATGACGGAAGAGCTCTTCCAGCTGATCTGAGACGCGAGGCCGGGGACCGACGATGCGCATCACGCAGAGCATGATGTTCCGCCAGCAGACCGACGGGTTGTCGGCGGCCTACGCGCGCCTCTTCGACGTGCAGGCGCAGCTCTCGAGCGGACGGCGGCTGCTGAAGCCCTCCGACGATCCGTCGGCGATCCGGCCGGCGCTCGACGCGCGGTCGGGGCGGCGCCGCCTCGAGCAGACGCGGAAGGACGCCGACCTGGCGAGCAGCGAGCTCGGCAGCGCGGAAGGAGTCGTGCGCAACGCCACCGACCTCGTCGTGCGCGCGCAGGAGATCGCCGTCGCCGGCGCGACCGGCACGCTGAGCCAGAGCGACCGCGAGTCGCTGGCGGTCGAGGTCGACGGGCTGCTGCGGCAGCTCGTCAGCATGGCGAACTCGCGCGGCGCGTCGGGCCACCTCTTCGCGGGCGGCGCCAAGGGCACCGTGCCGTTCGAGGAGATCCAGACGGCGGACGGGCCGGTCGTCGTCTATCGCGGCGACGACGCGACGGCGGTGGTGGGCCTCGGCGACTCGCTCGAGGTCGAGCTGAACGTCCCCGGCTCGCGCCTCTTCGGCGGCGGCACGCGCGGCGCGACGCTCTATTCGGGCGCGACCGGCGCGGCGGCGGGCAGCGGCAACGACAGCGCGCGCGGCAGCGACCACCTGACGGTCGCGCACGGGCAGACGACGCTCGGCGACGGGCTGCTGGCGGGCGGCGACTCGCTCTCGGGCGTGCGGCTCGGCGCGTCGTCCGCGGCGGGCGACACGCTGCTGGGGCCGGCGGGCGCGTGGTCGCTCGCGCTCGTCGACGTCAGCGGGACCGGCAGCTCGGGCACCGTCTCGCTCGGCGGCGGGCCGCCCGTCGCGTGGACCTCGGCCGACACCGACCTCGCGGTCACGGCGCCCGACGGCACCGTCGTCCATCTCGACCTCACCAGCGTGACCGCCGGCTTCAACGGCAGCGTCGGCGCGTCGGCGACCGGCACGCTCTCGCTCGACGGCGGGCGGACGACCGCCACGATCGACTTCAACGCCGCGAACCAGCTGATCGTCGACTCGGAGACGGGCGGCAGCCTCTTCGTCGATGCGCGCGCCATCCGTCGCGCCGGCGTCGACGGGCTGCGCTTCCCCGGCTCCTACGACCTCTTCGCCGCGATGATCGAGCTGCGCGACTCGCTCCGGAACGTCGACGGCGACGCGCCCGACGCGCAGAACGACCGGATCCGCGCGACGCTCTCCGCGTTCGAGGACGGCGAGGACCGCCTGCTCGCCACCCTGTCGAGCCTCGGCGCGCGCATGCGCCTCGCCGACACGACGCGCGCCCGCGCCGACGAGCTCGACCTCCTCCTGGCCGAGAAGCAGTCGAGCCTCGAGGACGTCGACTTCGCCGCCGCCACCGTCGAGCTCTCGCAAGCCCAGCTCGTCCTCCAGGCCGGCGTCGCCCTCACCAGCCGCATCGCGCAGTTGCCGACGCTGTCGCAGCTCCTCTAGGCCGGGAAGCCGACGTACCGATCCGGGGACGATTCGCCGGCGATTCCAGCGGGCGCACCGACGCGGGAACGGATCGCCCGCGTTTCCCGCGCTCGCGGAATCCAGCGACGCCCCCGGCTCCGTAGCGCTGGGGTGCGAGCGGTCCGACGGGCCGGCGTGGCCGGCCGCGCCTCCGTGCGGAGGGTCCCCCCGGACGGCTCGCGAGCCGTTCGAGGATTCCTCCCATGTCCGATTTCCCGTTGCGAGCCGGCGCGGCGGGCGCCGCGTTGCTGGCGCTCCTCGCGTCGCCGTGGTCGAGCCACCGCGAGGCGCCGCTGATCACCGAGTTGCCGAAGGTCGACGCGACCGACTTCTACCTCTTCAACAGCTACGAGCCGGGCCGCGCCGGCTACGTCACGCTCATCGCCAACTACCTGCCGCTGCAGCCCGCGTACGGCGGCCCCAACTACTTCGCGCTCGACCCCAACGCGCTCTACGAGATCCACGTCGACCACGACGGCGACGCGGCCGAGGACCTCACCTTCCAGTTCCGCTTCCAGAACAACCTGAAGGACCTCGCGTTGGCCGTCGGCCCGCCCGGCCAGGAGAAGTCGATCTCGGTGCCGCTGATCAACATCGGCGCGATCGACGCGACGAACACCGCCAACCTCAACGTCGGCGAGACCTTCACGCTCGACGTGATCGAGGGCAACCGCCGCACCGGCAAGAGCACGCCGGTCGTGAACGCGAAGACGGGCGCGAAGGTCTTCGAGAAGCCGGTCGACTACATCGGCACCAAGTCGCTCCCCGACTACGACGGCTACGCGGCGGCGCGCACCTACGACATCCAGCTCCCCGACGGCTCCATCGGCCGCCTGTTCGTCGGCCAGCGCGACGACCCGTTCGTCGTGAACCTCGGCGAGGCGTTCGACCTCTTCAACCTCAACCCGCTCGGCCCCGTCGACGGCGGGGAGGACGTCATCGCGGACGACAACGTCACGTCGCTGATCCTCGAGCTGCCGGCGCGCTACCTCACCGCCGGCGGCAAGGGGACGATCGTCGGCGGCTGGACCACCGCGTCGCTGAAGGAGGAGGCGCGCTTCAAGAAGAAGCCGACCTTCGCCGAGCCGCAGGGCCACAAGGGCAACTGGGTCCAGGTCTCGCGCCTCGCGAGCCCGCTGGTGAACGAGCTCGTCATCGGCGTGAAGGACAAGGACCGGTTCAACGCGAGCGAGCCGAAGGACGACGCGCAGTTCCTCGACTACGTCACGAACCCGACGCTGCCCGAGCTGCTCGAGGCGCTCTTCGGCGTGCGCGCGCCCGACCTCTTCCCGCGCAACGACCTCGTCTCGGTCTTCGTGACCGGCGTCGCCGGCTTGAACCAGGACGGCGGCGTCGGCGAGATGCTGCGCCTCGACACGGCGATCCCCGCGACGCCGCGCGCGCTGCAGAACAACCTCGGCGTGATCGGCGGCGACCTCGCCGGCTACCCGAACGGCCGTCGCCTCGGCGACGACGTCGTCGACATCTCGCTGCGCGCGGTGATGGGCGTGCTCCTCGATCCGAGCGTCGCGCCCGACGGCGCGTTGCCGTACACCGACGGCGCGTACGTCGACGCGACGCACTTCGCCGACTCGTTCCCCTACGTGAACGCGCCTCATCCGGGCGCGCCCAACTCCTGATCGCCGCCCTCCGCTCCAGAGCCCCCTCGGCCGGTTCCGTCGGCCCCTTGCGCACGGGGGACGTGCGCAGGGGGCGGGCGGCGCCGGCCTCTTCCCGTTCCTCGCGAGCACTCGCATGACCCTGCGCCGATTCGCGCCGTCGCTCTTCGCGTGCCTCCTCGCCGTCGCTCTCGCGCCGCGCGCCGCCGCGCACGACTGGTGGCTCGAAGTCGGCGGCGGCGCGGCCGTCGGCGAGTCGGTCGATGTCGCCGCGACCGTCGGCGTCGCCTTCGCGGGCGAGCGCGTCGCGCGCGACCCGAAACGGATCCGCCGCTTCGTCGCGCTCGACGCGCAGGGCGAGCGGCCGGTCGACGGCGCGCCCGGCTCCGATCCGCTCGGCCGCGTCGAGCTGCGCGCGGCGGGCACGACGCTCGTCGCCTACGAGAGCGAGCCGGCGCGCCTCTTCCTGCGCGCGCCCGAGTTCGAGAGCTACCTGCGCGAGGAGGGGCTCGAGGCGATCGTCGCGAAGCGCGCGGCGCGCGGCGAGTCGGCGAAGATGGGGCTCGAACGCTACTCCCGCTGCGCGAAGGCGCTGGCGCGCACGCGCGGCGCGCCGCTGCTCGATCGCTCCGTCGGATTGCCGCTCGAGCTGGTGGCCGAGGGCGATCTCGCGTCGCTCGCGGCCGGCGGCACGTTGCGCGCGCGGCTGCTCTGGAACTCGAAGCCGCTCGCAGGCGCGCTCGTCGTCGCGATCGAGCGCGGCCATCCCGACGCGAAGGTCGCCGCGCGCAGCGACGCCGACGGCAACGTCGCGCTCGTGCTCCCGCGCGGCGGCTTCTGGCTGGTGAAGACGGTCCACATGGTCGAGGCGCCGGCCGAGACGCGCCTCGATTGGGAGAGCTGGTGGGCGTCGCTCACCTTCGACGTCGCGCCGCCGCCCGCCGCGGCGCGCTCGGAGTGATGCCGTGGCGCGGAGGAACCGCCCGCGCCGAGCGACGCCGCGGAGCCTCCAGGTCGCCGCTTGTGCCATCGCGGCGGTCGCGGTAACGCACAGCTCCCCTCGACCGGTGGCCGATCGCACCATGCCCACGCGCACGTCGCTCGTCCGCTCCGAACCTGCGCTGCTGCAGGAGCTGGTCCGTCGCATGGCGGGCGGCGACGAGTCGGCGCTGGCCGAGCTCTGGGACGCGACGCGCACGCTGGTCTTCGGCCTCGCGCTGCAGGTCGTGCGCGACGAGGGCGGCGCGGAGGAGGCGACGCTCGACGCCTACGCGCAGGCGTGGCGCGACGCCGGCCGCTTCGACGCCGGCCGCGGCGCCGTCATGGCGTGGCTGCTCAACCTCGCGCGGTCGCGCGCGATCGACCGGCTGCGCCAGGCGGGCGGCGCGATGCGCCGGCGCGAGACCCCGCTCGAGGGCGCGCACGATCGCGCCGCCGCCGCGCCCGCGCCCGCCGAGCTCGCGTGGGCGGGGGAGCGGCGCGAGAAGGTGGCCGCCGCGCTCGCGCGACTGCCGCCCGAGCAGCAGGAGGCGGTGCGCTGCGCCTTCTTCCTCGGCATGAGCCACACGGAGGCGGCGGCCCATCTCGGCGCGCCGCTCGGTACCGTCAAGACGCGCATCCGCACCGGGCTGCAGCGGCTGCGCGAACACCTCCAGGACATGGAGGCCCCCACGTGAGCGACGCCTTGAACCACCCCGACGAGCGGCGCGACGACCTGCGATGGCGTGCGCAGCAATACCTGCTCGGCGCGCTCGACGAGGACGAGCGGCGCGCGTTCGAGCGCGCGCTCGACGACGGCCGCGACGCCGAGACGGCCGCGCTGCGCGAGGCGCGCGAGCTCTTCGGCGACCTCGCGCTGACGGCGCCGCCCGCCGCGCCGCGCGAAGAAGCGAAGGAGCGGCTGGCCGCGCGGCTGCGCGCGGAGTTCTACGGCGAGCGCGTCTCGGCGGCGCCGCAGCCGTGGAAGGCTTGGGCGGAGGGGGGCGAAGGGGCGAGCTTCCGCCGCCACGACGAGGGCGCGTTCGAGCCGACCTCGTCACCCGGCGTCACGGTGCGCCGCCTCCACGTCGATCGCGCCGGCGGCCGCGCGACGATGCTGGTGCGCATGGAGCCGGGCTCCTCGTATCCCGGCCACCGCCACGGCGGCTTCGAGGAGTGCTACGTGCTGTCGGGCGACCTGCGCCACGGCGACCGCGTGATGCGCGGCGGCGACTTCGAGCGCGTCGACGGCGGCTCGTGCCACGGCAAGCAGTGGTCGGAGGAGGGGTGCCTGCTGCTGATCCACTCGTCGCTGTCGGACGAACTGCTGAGCTAGTGGCGGCGCCAAGCCTGGCGCCGCGGCGTTGGTGGCGGCGCCAAGCCTGGCGCCGCGGCGCGCTACCATCGGCTGCTCGATGGAGTCGATCGCCACCTCGCCCGCTGCGCTGCGACGCGTGATCGTCGCGTCGAGCGTGGGCACGCTCTTCGAGTGGTACGACTTCTATCTCTACGGCACGCTCGCGGTCTTCTTCGGCGACCTCTTCTTCCCGAAGGGCGACGCGACTGCGGCGCTGCTCGGCAGCCTCGCGGCGTTCGGCGCGGGCTTCGGCGTCCGCCCGCTCGGCGCGCTGGTCTTCGGACGGATCGGCGACCGGGTCGGCCGCAAGTACACCTTCCTCGTCACGATCGTGACGATGGGGCTCTCGACGGCGCTGATCGGCCTCCTGCCGACGTACGAGACGGCGGGGCTGCTGGCGACCGCGCTGCTGGTGGCGCTGCGGCTCGTGCAGGGGCTCGCGCTCGGCGGCGAGTACGGCGGCGCGGCGACCTACGTCGCGGAGCACGTCGCCGACGAGCGCCGCGGCCGCATGACGAGCTGGATCCAGACCACCGCGACGCTCGGCTTCTTCCTCTCGCTCGGCGTGATCGGCGCGACGCGCGGCGCGATGAGCGCCGAGGCGTTCAAGAAGTGGGGCTGGCGCCTGCCGTTCCTCGTCTCGTTCGTCCTGCTCGCGATCTCGGTCTGGATGCGGCTGCGCATGAGCGAGTCGCCGCTCTTCGCGAAGCTGAAGCGCGAGGGGCGCGTCGCGGCGAACCCGCTGAAGGAGAGCTTCACCAACAAGGTGAACCTCCGGTACGTCCTGCTCGCGCTCTTCGGCGCGACGGCGGGGCAGGGGGTCGTCTGGTACACGGGGCAGTTCTACGCGCTGACGTTCCTGCAGAAGACGCTGCAGTTGTCGTGGCAGCTCTCGTACGGCGTCGTCGCGGTCGCGCTGCTGATCGGCACGCCGCTCTTCGTCGTCTTCGGCGCGTGGTCGGACAAGGTCGGCCGCAAGCGCGTGATGCTGTGGGGGATGGCGCTGGCCGCGGCGACGTGGGTGCCGACCTATCGCGCGATGACGGCGCTGGCGAACCCGACGCTGGCCGGGCCCGTCGTCGAGCTGCCGGCGGCCACGATCGCGGGACTCGTCGCGCTCGTCGCGCTGCAGATGGTCTGGGTCGCGATGGTCTACGGGCCGATCGCGGCGTTCCTGGTCGAGCTCTTCCCGACGTCGATCCGCTACACGTCGATGTCGCTGCCCTACCACCTCGGCAACGGCTGGTTCGGCGGCTTCCTGCCGCTGATCGCGGTGGCGGTCACGGAGTCGGAGCGCGTGAAGGGGTGGCTCGGCCGCGACGCGATCTACGCCGGCCTCGCCTATCCGATCGCGGTCTGCCTGCTGTCGCTCGTCGTCGGCGGAATCTGGCTGCGCGAAACGAGGGAGCGCAAGATCGACACGCCGAGCCAGTGACGCCGCGGGCGATTCGTTCCCGCATCGGTACGCCCGCGGCGATGCGTCAACTTGACCGGTTTCGCTGCCGTTTCGGTCCAGGACCAAAACAGCAGCATTCGGTGACACGAGTCGTCACGCGGCGGGTGTGCCGGAATTGCCGGCGGATGTTTCCCGCGTCGGTATGCCGGCGAGCGCCCTATCGCTTGGCGGTCAGGGACTCGACGACGCGGGCGCCGAGGCGGCCGTCGACGACGACGATCTCGGCGAGGGCGATCGGCTTGCCGTTGACGTAGAGCTCGATCGGCTGGCCGGCGTGCTTGTCGAGGTCGATGATCGAGCCGGTCTGGATCGCCATCACCTGCTCGAGCTTGAGCTCGCGCGTGCCGACGACGGCGGCCACCTCGACGCCGACGTCGAGCAGCAGGCCGAGGTGCTTGCTGTCGCGCGCGGGCGCGCTGGCGGCGAGCTCGGGCAGCGCGACGGGCGCGACCGCGGCGGGGGCGTCGTCGGGCAGCGAGGTGTCGATCGAGGAGAGGAGCGGCTCCTGCGGCTCCAACGGCTCGGCCGGCACCGCCGGAGCGGCCGCAGCGGCCGCAGCGGCCGCAGCGGCGCGGGCCGCGTTCTCCTGGACGACGGGGGTGTCGCTGCCGGCCATCGACTCAGGTTCCCTTCGTCTTCGGGGTCGCGTTCGGATTCGCGTTCACGTTCGCGCTCGCGCCCGTGACCGGCCGCGCCGCGTTCGCGCGCGCCGCGGCGTTCGCGCCGGCCGGTGCCGCCGCGCCGCCCGACTTCGCGCCGGCCGCCGCGCTGTTGGCTTTCGCGGGCGCGGGCGTCGGCGCCGCCGGAGCGGGCGCCTCCTCGAGGAGCTGGGTCACCTCGATCGCATAGCGCCGCTCGTGCGTGCCGAGCTTCGCGCGGAAGCGCGGCTTGCCCTGGATGCGGACGTCGATCGGCTCGCCGGGCGGCAGCTCGAAGAGGACGACGTCGCCCGGCGCGAGCGCCGACGCCTCGTCGATCGAGAGGCGGCAGCGCGCGAGCTCGACCATCAGCTCGATCGGCGCGCTCGCCAGCGGCGGCGTCATCGCGTCGCTGGTGGCGTGGTGCTCCTCCGGCTTCGGCTCGGCCGCCTGCAGCAGCCGGCGCGACACGCAGAAGAGGAGCTCGTGCTCCTGGTCGAAGAGCTTCACCTTCCACGGGATCCGCGCGAACGGCTCCTCGAGGTCTGGCATGAAGGTCAGCAGCGGTTCCGTCAGCGGCCGCGACGGCGCGAGCGTCAGCTGGACCGGCGGCAGCGCCAGCGCGCGCGCGAAGCCGGCGAAGACGTCGCGCAGGAAGCGCATGCCGAGCTCGGTCTCGATCGTGGTGGGGGGCTTGCCGGTCGACTTCGCGTGGCCGGTGCCGCCGAGCGTGCGGTCGATCGCCGCGTAGACGAGGTCGGGCGCGCAGCCCAGCAGCACGGCGCGGTCGCCCCGCTCGCCGCTGCCCGCGCCCGAGTACCACCACGCCTTGCCGCCGTGGAAGCTCGCGAAGTGGCGGACGCGCGCGACGTCGGCGTCGCCGACCGACACCTCGGTCCGCATCCGCAGCAGGCGGCGCACGTGGATGCGCAGCTCCTCCGCCAGCGACTCGCGCTGCGTCGCCAGGCGGCGTGCCGCCTCGCGCGGCATCGGGGCCGGCGTCGAGAGGTCGTAGGCCTGGGCGGCTTGGCTCATGAGAAGAGGAGGTCGTCGAAGTAGACGCCGGTGATCACGCCGGCCGACGGGTCGGCGAAGAAGAGCGGCGCGAGGCGGTCGAGGATCTCGAGCTTCAGCACCTCGCGGCCGCGCGGCGTCTTGAGGTCGGCCGACTGCTTGCTCGAGAGCAGCATCAGCAGCGCGTCGCGCACCACCGGGTAGAGCTGGCCGCCCTTCGCGCCGTCGGTCTCGAGCGCGGCCAGCGTCGGCTGGTCCTTCGCGCGCACCTCGACGTAGAGGCTGAGCTTCACCGTGACCGGCGTGCCCGTGTCGGCGAGGTTCGCGATCAGCGTCGGCAGCGCGAACTTGTGCGGCGCGACGAAGCGGTCGAGCGCGGTGGGGGGCGGCGCCGGCTTCTCGTGCGTGACCTCGACCTCGGGCTCGTGCGGCTGCGTGACGATGCCCGACGCGATGCCGAGCCCGACCGAGAGCGTCCCGCCGATCAGGAACGGGAGCGCACGCTTGAAGCCGGCGGGAGCGGCCGGATCGGCGAGCACGCCGTCCTTCGCCGACTCCCGGGCTTCCTTCGCCCCGCCCTTCTCGCTCGCCTCGGCCATTCGCCGCTCCCGACTCCGGCACTCTCCGGTCCGCTATCGGTCGCCGCCGTCCCCCTGCTGAAGGGAAGGCGGAAAGTCGTTCCGAGGAGCCGCCGCCCCCCGGGAGAGCGCTACTCCTCGCCCTCCGACTCGGCCGCCTTCGCCCGGAGCAGGCACTCCGTGACGCGGGCGAGCTTGTCGTCGGTGATGAGGCTCATCACCTCGCCCGCCTTCACGAGGTCCATGCGCATCAGGATCAGCGCCGCCTTCTCGGGCGGCGAGCTGGTCAGGAAGTTGGCCGCGGCCTGCGCCTCCATCGACGCGACGAGCGCGGCGAGGCGCGCGATCGCGGCGGGGTCGTAGTCCTCGGTGGCGCCGGTCGCCGTCGCGATCGGCGTGTTCAGCTGCAGCTTCTCGGCGAGGCCCAGCACCTCGGTGCGGCGCGCCTCGATCTCGCGCTCCATCGCCTGGAGCTCCTTCTCGCGCTGGTCGAGCGCCGCCTTGCGCGAGTCGTTGTCGAGGCGCTGCTTGCGCAGCTCGTTCATCAGGTCGCTCGCCTCGGCGATCGAGATCGGCTGCGGCAGGTCGAAGAGCGCGCGGCCCGAGGCGAGCGCCCCGGCGCGCTTCGCCTCCTCCGTCCCCTTCGCCGCGTGCGGCGCGGGCTTGCCGTCGAGCGGCAGCGACGCGGTCGCCTCGCCCTCCGCCTTCGCCGGCTCGTGGGCGTCGGCCTTCTTGCCGCCGAGCAGCCGTCCCTGCTGCAGCAGCACGCCCATCGCGGAGAGTCCGAAAAGCGCGAAGCAGAACGCGCCCATCCGCAGCCACGGCATCGCCTTCGTCATCGCAGTGCCTCCGTGAGCGCCGCGCCGGTGCGCGACGCGATCTCGTCGAGTTCCTTCTGCTCCGCCCGCTGCGCGTCGTCGCGCTCGCGCGCGGCGCGCCGCTCGAGCAGCCGCTCGATCGCGGCCGCCCGCTTGCGCGCGTCGCGCAGCGCGTCGAGCGCCCGCGACTCGCCGCGCCGCGCCGACGCGAGCTTCTCGCCAGCCCGCTCGATCCCCTTCTCCAGCAGCGCGTCGGTCCGCTCGCGCGCGAAGTCGGGCAGCTCGCCCGCGCCGCGCCGCGCGCGCTCCTCCTCGTCGCGCCGCGCGCGCTCCGCCAGCAGCGCCGCCTCGACCGTCTCGCAGCGCGAGACGAGCTGCCGCGCGCGCGCCAGCGCCAGCTTCTTGTCGCGCACCTCGGCGTCGACGAGGTGCTGCCAGGAGAGGAGGCCGCCCTTCCTCACGCCGGGCTCCTCGGCTCGGGCGTCTCGGTCAGCGCCGCCAGCGCGGCCAGCGACGTCGCGAACGGCGTGCGCTCCTCGGGCGCCTGGCGCAGCAGCGCGTGGATCTGCGGCAGCTTGTCGATCACCTTGTCGAGCAGCGGCTCGCTGCCGCGCCGGTAGGCCCCGATCTCGATCAGGTCGCGATGGTCCTCGTGGAGCGCGAGCCACTGCCGCAGCTTCTGCGCGGCGGCGAGGTGGCGCGGCGCGACCACCTGGTCCATGAGACGCGACAGGCTCTTCAGCGGGTCGATCGGCGGGTAGTGGCCGCGCTCCGCGAGGCTGCGCGACAGCACGAGGTGGCCGTCGAGGAGGCCGCGCAGGCAGTCGGCGACCGGGTCGTTCATGTCGTCGCCCTCGACCAGCACGGTCAGGAGCGCCGTGATCGACCCCTTGGTGCTGGTGCCGAAGCGCTCGACGAGGCGCGGCAGCTCGGAGTAGAGCGACGGCGGGTAGCCGCGCGTCGCCGGCGGCTCGCCCGCGGCGAGTCCCGCCTCGCGCAGCGCCATCGCGAAGCGCGTCGCGCTGTCCATGACGAGGAGCACCCGCTTGCCCTCGTCGCGGAAGTGCTCGGCGACGGTGGCGGCGAGGTGGGCCGCCTTCAAGCGCTGCAACGCGGGGCGGTCGCTCGTCGCCGCGATCACGACGGCGCGCGCGAGGCCGTGGACGGCGAGCTGCTTCTCGACGAAGTCGCGCACCTCGCGGTTGCGCTCGCCGATGAGCGCCAGCACCGTCACGTCGGCCTTCGCCTCGCGCAGGATCTTGCCCAGCAGCGTCGACTTGCCGACGCCCGAGCCGGCGAAGATGCCGACGCGCTGCCCCTCGCCGAGCGTGCTGAGCAGGTCGATCGAGCGCACGCCGGTCTCGAAGCGCTGCGCGATGGCGGGGCGGCTCATCGCGTCGGGCGGCGTCGAGACGACCGCGCGCCAGCCGGCGTCGCGCAGCTCGCCCTTGCCGTCGAGCGGACGGCCGAGCCCGTCGAGCACGCGGCCGAGGAGCGCGTCGCCCACCGGCGCGGCGAACGGCTCGCCCGTCGCGATCACCGGCGCGCCGTCGGCGATCCCCTCGAGGCGCTCGAGCGGCAGCAGCGTGGTGCGATCGCCGCGGAATCCGGCGATCTCGACCGCGACGTCGCCGCGCGCGCCGCGGACGGTGCAGAGCTCGCCGATCTCGCCCGGCAGCCCCTCGGCCTCGAGCGTCATGCCGACGAGGCGGCGCACGCGCCCCTCGCGGCGCAGCGCGGGCGGCGCGGCGACCCGTTCGACGAAGCGCGCGAGGGCGATGCCCGCCTTCATCGCGCGCCTCCGCCCAGCAGCCGGCGCCGCAGCGCCGCGATCTCCTCGTCGAGCGACCAGACGACGCGCGCCGCGGCGAGCTCGAGCGCGAGCGTGCCGCGCGGCGACGCGGGATCGGCGACCAGCTCGAGGCGCGCGCCGGCGGGCGCGATCTCGGCGAGCTTCGGCCGGATCGCGGCGGCCTCGTCGGGATGGGCGCGCAGGACCGCGGGCGCGGTCTCGAGCTCGCGCCGGCGCGCGTCGAGCAGCGCGCGCAGCGGCTCCTCGAGGCCGAGCTCGCCGCGCTGGCACTTCGCGCGCGCCAGCGTCTCGGCCGCGGCCAGCGCCAGCTCGACGCAGCCGCGCTCGATCTCGCCGAACGAGGCGTCGAGCTGCGCCTTCAGTGCCTTGAAGCCGGCGTCGAGCGAGCGCGCCAGCGGCGCGGGGTCGACGCGCGGCGCGGGCGGCGGCGGCGGCAGCCGCTCGACGATCCTGATCGGCAGCGCGCTGCGCACGCCGCCGGCGCGGGCGCCCGGCAGCCCGTGGCGGACGACCGGATCCGCGGCCGCGTCACTCGACGACGTCATCGCCGCCCGCCCTCCGCAGCTTCACCTCGCCGCTCTTCATGAGCGCGCGCACCTGGTTCAGCAGCTGCATGCGCGACTGCTGGATCTCGGCCACCGAGAGCGCGCCGAGCAGCTCGCGCTCCTCGAGGATCGTCTCGCGCGACCGCTTCGAGACGTTCTCGAGGATCGAGCTCTCGACCTCCTTGGAGGCGCCCTTCAGCGAGACGGTGAGCACCCGCGTGTCGACGCCGGCGAGGACCTTCTGCATCGCCTTCTTGTCGATGCCGATCAGGTCCTCCATCGTGACGCGCTGCTCGTCGATCTGCTGGTAGATCGTCTCCTCGTCGGCCTGCAGCGCCTCGGTCAGCGCCGTCTCCGAGTCGGTCGAGAGGTAGTTGATGATCTGCGCCGCCGCCGCGACGCCGCGCGCGTCGCCGCGGGCGTCGCCGCGCCGCGACGGCTGCACCGGCGCGAGGCGGGAGAGGAGCGCGGTCGCGATCTCGTCGACCAGCTCGGGGAGCGGCGTCGCCGTCTTCGCGATGCGCGCGACGATGGTGGGGCGGCGGTCGGCGGCGAAGCACTCGAGGATGCGCGCCGCGGCGGTCGGCTTCATGTTCGCGAGGACGATCGAGCAGACCTGCTCGTTCTCGTCCTGCAGCACCTCGGCCACCTCGTGGGGCGGCAGCATCTCGAGCGGCGCCAGCGGGTTGCCGCGCTCGCGCAGCCCCTGGATCTTCTGGAGGTGGGCGTCGGCCTTCTCGGGGCCGAGCGCCTCGCGCAGCAGCTCCTTGAAGTCGTTGGTGGCGGACGCGCCGGCGGTGATGCGCTTGATGAACTCGCCGAGCGCCGGCTCGGTGTCGCCGGGCGTCACGTGGCGGTCGGAGAGCTCGACCATCGCCTCGGTCACGGCGTCGAGCTTCTCGGCCGGCAACCCCTGCATGAGCTTCGCCGCGACGTCCTTCTCGAGCCCGAGAAGCACGCCCGCGATCTTCTGCACGCCGCGCAGTTTCATCGCCATCGCTCCGCTCGCTCGCGCCGCGCCGTCAGGCCGCGGCCTCTTCCTTGAGCCACGCCATCAGCACGTCGCGCGCCTGCTCGGGGTGGTGGTGGACGAAGCGGGCGAGGCGGGTGCGGGCGTCGACGCCGCGCGCCTCGCCCATGACCAGCTCCTGCAGCTCGTCGACCGGCTCCTCGCCGTGCTGCACCGCGACGTGCTTCGCCGCCTTCGCCGCGGCCGCCGCGCTGACGCCCGGCGGCAGCACGAGCTTCGGCTTCGCCTTCGGCTTGCCGCCGCGCACGAGGCGCACGAGCGTGACCAGCACGACCAGCACGACGACCGCCTCGGCGAGGTTGCCCGCCAGCGGCAGCAGGTTCTCGAGCGCGAAGGGGCCGGCCAGCGCCTCGGGCGCGGGCGGCTTCACGAAGGGCACCTTCACCATCTTGAAGGTGTCCTTGCGGCCCTTGCCCGACTTGCCGCCGTCGGTGAAGCCGACCGCCTCCTTCACCAGCTCCTCGAGGTCGCTCTCCTTCACGGCCGCGGCCTTGCCGTCGGCGCCCGCCGCGAAGATCGACTCGTCGACCAGCAGGCTGACGGAGAGGCGCTTGATGTCGGCGCCGGCGTCGATCTCGAGCGCGCGCTCGATCCCCTCGCGGAACTCGTCCTGCTGCTCGGTCACGACCGGACGGGCGTCCTTCGACTTCGACCCGGCGGAGCCGGCGTCGCCCTCGATCGTCTTCGACGACTTGACCGGGACCTTGTTGTCGTCGCCGACCTTCTCGGTCGTCTTCTCGCGGTAGCTCGTGTCGAGCTCGACGCTGACGCGCACCGACGCCTTGCCCTCGCCGAACGCGGCGCGCAGCTGCGACTCGGCCGCCTCCTGCAGCGCGCGCCCGACCGCCTGCTCCTTCTGGAGGTTGGCGAGCGTGCCGAGCGGGTCGCCGTTCCCGTCGGCGCGCGGGAAGAGGAGGTTGTAGTTCGCGTCGCTGATCTTCACGTCCTCGGCGCGCATGCCGTAGCCGACGCCCGCCGCGACGAGGTGGGCGATCGCGGCGACCTGGTCGGGCGAGAGCGGCATGCCCTGGCGCAGGTGGAGGATCACCGACGCCGACGCGCGCGCCTTGTCGCGCGTGTAGACGCCCGGCGGCTGGAGGTGGACCATCACCTTCGCGGCGCGGACCGGCGGGCACTCGGCGATCGACTTCTCGATCTCGCCCTGGAGCGCGCGCTGCAGGTTCACCTGGAACAGCGAGTCGGTGATGCCGAGCTGGTTGCCGTCGAAGAGCTCGAAGCCGCGCGAGCCGAGCGTGGGGAGCCCCGCGCCGGCGAGCTGCATCTTCGCCTCGGCGACGCGCGTGTCGGGCACCTGCACCATCGAGCCGTCGGCCGACAGCTGGTAGGGGACGCCGAGCTCGTTCAGCTTGGCGACCACCTCGCTCGCCGCCGCCGGCTCGAGGCCGCCGTAGAGCAGCACGAAGCTCTCGCGCCCGCCGAGCAGGCTCGAGAGGACGGCGACGACGATGCCCAGCGAGGCCAGCGCCATCACGCCGACGCGCTGCCCGCGCGAGAGCTTCGCGTAGACGTCGCGCGGCCGCGCGAGGATCTCCTGCCAGAAGTTCATGCTCGGTTCCTAGGTCGCGCTCACACCTGGAGGCGCGACAGCTCCTGGTAGGCGTCGGTCAGCTTGTTGCGCACCTCGAGCAGGAAGCGGAAGGCGACGTCGGCCTTCGCCATCTGCGACATCACGTCGTGGAGCTCGCCCTTGCCCTCGATCGCGTAGCTCTCGAACGCCTTCTCCGCGCCGCGCTGCTTGCCGCTGGTGTCGGCCAGCAGGTCGGCGAACGCCTCCGCGGCGCCGCCGGCCTCCTTGCCCTTCGCGCCCTGCTGCGCCTGCGCCAGCAGCGAGCGGACCTGCGTGACGTCCATCCCGCTCATCGCGTCATCTCCAGCGTGCGCGCGAGCATCTGCTTCCAGGTGCGCAGCGCGGAGAGGTTCGCCTCGTAGGTGCGCGACGCGTCGACCATGTCGACGAGCTCGTCGACGAGGTTGACGTTCGGCATGCGGACGAAGTCGTCCTTGTCGGCGTCGGGATGGCCGGGGATCTTCACGTGCTGGAAGTCGCCCGGCACCGACTCGACGTCGGCGCGCACGCCGCCGGCGGGCAGGCCGCCCGCCCGGCCGCGCCGCACCTCCTCCTCGAGGACGCTGCGGAACGTGACGCGCTGGCGCCGGTAGGGCTCGCCGTCGGCGCCCTTCGTGACCTGCGCGTTGGCGATGTTCTGGCTGATGACGGCCAGGCGCGTCCGCTCGGCGGAGAGGGCCGAGGCGGAGATGTCGAAGACCTGCATCGAGACCGGTTCGGACATGGGGCGCTCCTCTCTCAGGCCTGGCCGCGGATCGCGCTGCGCAGCGTGTTCAGCTTCGAGTTCACGAAGAAGGTCGCGAGCTCGTGGAGCAGCGCGTTCTTGTCGAGCTGCACCTGCTCGCGCTCGAAGTCGACCGAGTTGCCGCTGCGGCCGGCCGCCGCGACGCGGTCGATCGCCGGCGCGGGCCGCGCCTTCGCCAGCGCGCCCGCGTCGCCGCGCTCGCGCTCGGCGCGGAACGACTCCACCAGCGCGGCGAAGTCGACGTCGACGCGCTTGTAGCCCGGCTCGCTGGCGTGGGCGATGTTGGTCGCCAGCGCGCGGGCGCGCGCCGACGTGAAGTCCATCAGCTTGTTCGCGACGTCGAAACCGCCGGTGAGGTCGCTCATGACGGAACTCCCGCCGCCTCGAGCTCGGGCGCGCGCTGGCGCGCGACGCCGCGCGTCGGCTCCGGGACGTCGAAGCCCTGCGCGCGGTAGAGGCGGAGCTTGTTGTTGATGGTGCGCGCGGTCACGTCGAGCAGCGACGCGGTCCGCGTCCGGTTGCCCGCGGTGGAGCGCAGCGTGCTGAGGATCAGCTCGCGCTCGACGTCCTCCGCGCGCATGCCGACGGCGGCGGCCAGCATCTCGCCGCGCGGCGGCTCGCCCGCCGGCAGCGGGAGCGCGTCGGAGTCGATCACGTCGCCCGCTGCCAGCACGACGGCGCGCTGCACGACGTTCGAGAGCTCGCGCACGTTGCCGGGCCAGCGGTAGGAGGCGAGGCGCAGCAGCGCGTCGGGCGAGAAGGAGCGGACCTCCTTGCCGTTCTCGCGGGCGAAGCGCGCCAGGAACGCCTGCGCCAGCTCCGGCACGTCGCCGAGGCGTTCGCGCAGCGGCGGCAGCCGCAGCGGCACGACGTGGAGCCGGTAGAAGAGGTCCTCGCGGAAGGTCCCGTCCGCGATCGCCTTCTCGAGGTCGCGGTTGCTGGTCGCGATGACGCGCACGTCGACCTGCAGCGTGCGCGTGCCGCCGACCCGCTCGAACTCCTCCTCCTCGAGGACGCGCAGCAGCTTCGCCTGGATGCGCGGCGAGACCTCGCTCACCTCGTCCAGCAGCAGCGTGCCCTGGTGGGCCAGCTCGAAGCGCCCCTCGCGCCGCTGCATCGCGCCGGTGAAGGCGCCGCGCTCGTGGCCGAAGAGCTCGCTCTCGAGCAGCGTCTCGGAGAGCGCCGCGCAGTTGACGCGGACGAACGGCCCGTCCTTGCGGGGCGAGAGCTGGTGGAGCGCGCGCGCAGCGAGCTCCTTGCCGGTGCCGCTCTCGCCGCGGATGAAGACGGTCGCCTTGCTGGCCGCGACGCGGCGCAGCTCGTCGCGGACGCGCTCCATCGCGGGCGAGCCGCCGATCAGCTCGCGCGTCGAGGAGTCGTCCTCGAGCTGGCGGCGCAGGCGGCGGTTCTCGTGCTGCAGCGCCTTGCGCGCGCCGAGCCGCTCGAAAAGGAGCGCGAGCTGCTCGGGATCGAACGGCTTGAGCAGGATGTCGTCGGCGCCGGCGCGCAGCGCGTCGACCGCGAAGTCGAGCGTGCCGTGCGCGGTCATCAGCGCGACCGGCACGCCGGGCGCGAGCTCGCGCGCCGCCTTCAGCACGCCGAGCCCGTCGACCTGCGGCATGCGCAGGTCGGTCAGCACGACGTCGAACTCCTCGCGGCCGAGGAGCTCGACCGCCTCGCGGCCGTTCTTCGCGGAACGCACGGCGACGCCGAGCCCGGCGAGCGCCTCCACGATGTACTCCCGGCCGAGCTGGTCGTCCTCGACGACCAGCGCGCTTGCGAGCTTCATGCTTCGATCTCTCCGGGGGGCGGGAGGGCGGGCACGCGGCCGGCGGCGGCGACGCGCGCCGGCAGGTCGGGCAGGCGGACGGTGAAGCGGGTGCCGCCGCCGTCGCGGTCGGCGACGACGACGCTGCCGCGGTGGAGCTCGACGATGCGGTGGACCAGGAACAGCCCGAGGCCGGTGCCGTCGGCGCGTCCCGTCACGAACGGGCGGAAGAGGCGGGCGCGCAGCTCGGGCGCGATGCCGGGGCCGTCGTCCTCGACGTGGAGCACGACCTCGCCGACTCCCGCCTCGGCGCGCACGACGACGTGGCCGCCGGGCCCGGTGGCGCGGCGCGCGTTGTCGACGAGGTTGACCAGCACGCGCTCGATGAGCGCGGCGTCGCACGCCGCCTCGAGGTCGGCCGGATGGGGGAGGCGCACGTCGACCGCGCCGAGCTCCGCGCCTTCGGCGAGGCTCGCGCGCAGCCCGGCCAGCAGCGGCGCGAGGCGCGCGCGGAGCGGCCGGAAGCGCTCGGGCCGGGCGAAGCAGAGCAGGTTCGTGATGATCGAGTTGGCCTGGCGGACGGCGAGCCCGATGCGCCGCGCGTGATGGATCGCCTGCTCGTCGCGGTCGCCGAGCGACTCGCGCAGCAGCGCGGAGAAGCCCTCGATCGCGGTGAGCGGGTTGCGGATCTCGTGGGCGATGCCGGCCGCCATCTCGCCGAGCGCGGTGAGCGTCTCGCGCCGGCGCGACTCGTCGCGCAGCGCCTCGAGCTCCGTCTCGTCGTTCAGCACCTCGACCTCGCCGAGCGCGCGCCCCTCGCCGTCGACGACGGCGGTCCGCGTCGAGCGGACGATGCGCGCCTCGCCGCCGAGCCGCAGCGGCCGGCACGGCAGCGCGAGCGTCGCGTCGTGATCGTCGCCCGGCCCGCGCTCCGGCTCGCAGAGCGGGCGGCCGCGCTCGTCGGCGAGCTCCGACTTCGGCCGTCCCGCCAGCTCCGAGGGCGCCGTGCCGCAGAGCTCGGCGAAGCGGCGGTTGGCCAGCGTGACGCGCCCCTCGCGGTCGGTCACGACGACGGCGCCGCCGAGGCTCGACAGCACGGCGTCGAGCTCGGCCACCTTCGCGGAGAGGCGGCGATTCGAGTCGGCCAGCGCGAGGTCGACCTTCGCCGCCTGCGCGCGCAGGCGGTCGTACGCCTGCTCGAGCTCGCGCGAGATGCGCGTGAAGGCGTCGAAGCTGCGCTGCAGCTCCTGCGGATCGCGCGCGACGACGGGGGCGTTCATCGCTGCCCTCCCGACGGAGCGGCGGCCTTCTCGCCGGCCTGCGACTTCTTCGCCTCCTGCAGCGCCGCGAGCGCGCGCGCCACGCGGAGCGAGAAGCCGGCCTGCTGGCCCCACGGCGTCGTCGCCTCGTCGGTCGCGACGCGCTCCCAGATCGCGATCGCCTCGTCGACGCGGCCGAGCCGCAGCAGCGCGTCGGCGCGCTGGTGGCGGCTCTCGGGCGCGATCGTCGCCGGGTCGGTCACGCGCGACCACGCGTCGAGCGCCTCCTGCCACCGGCCGGCGCGGTAGAGCGCGGCCGCGGCCAGCAGCGGATCGATGCCGCGCGCCACCGCGCCCGTCACGTCGACGCCGTCGACGACGGCCGGGCCCGGCGCGCCGCGCGGCTGGAGCGGGCTCGCGATCGAGGAGTGGTCGAGCGGGTTCTGCAGGCCGAGGCCGCTGCGGCGACGGTCGGCGTTCGCCTTGAGCTCGAGCTCGAAGTCGAGCAGGAGCTGGAGGAGCGGGGAGGAGCCGGGTGGCGGGCCGGCGGCGACGTGGTCGCGCTGCGCGACGAGCCGCTCGAGCTCCGCGTCGAAGCCGGGGAGCAGCCGCTCGCGCACGGTCGCCGGCTCGACGCCGAGGCGCGTCGCGCCGCGCACGTCGATCTGAGCGAGGACCTCCTCGCGCGTCGGCGCGCCGAGCTCGAGCTCGCGGAGCGGCACGACCTCGCCGCCGCGCACGCGCTGCTGCAGGTCGAGCAGCTGCGAGATCAGCTGGTCGAGCTCGCCGATGCGATCGACGTGCACCTCGGACTGCGGCGCGGCGAGCAGCGCCGCGAGGATCCAGTCAGCTGCCATCGCTCTGCTCCTCCGGACGCGCCGCGTCGGGCGGCGGCGTCCCCGTGAACTCGGTCCAGGCGACGTCGGGCGGCGCGTCGCGCAGCGCCTCGCGCGCGATCGCGGAGAGCTGCTCGCGCTGCGCCGGCTCGGCGCGCGGAAGGGTGTCGCGGACCACCGCCAGGCAGCGCGTCCGGTTGCGTTGCTGCAGGAAGATCCCGGCGAGCTCGATCGCCGCCGCGACCTCGTGGCCCGGCAGCTTCTGGCGCTTCTCGCAGACGCGCGCGGCCGCCTCGAGCTGGCCGTCGTCGCGCAGCAGGCGCGCCCAGAGCTCGAGCGCCGGCGCCGCCAGCAGCGGCCACGACGACGAGCCGACGCGCTCGAGGTGGGGCTGCGCGCGGGCGAGCAGGCCGCAGTCGGCCCAGATCCGCCCCTCGAGGAGGTCGGCGGCCGTCGTGAGCTCGTCGCCCGGCTGCAGCTCGCGCGCGCGGCGGACCGCCAGCAGCGCGGTGAACGGATCGTCGAGATGGAGGTGCGCCTCGCCGAGGAGCAGCCACATCGAGGCCGCCGGCGCCCCCTCGCTCCACTCCTGCGCGCACTGGCCCGCCGTCGCGACGACGCCGTTCCAGTCGCCGAGCCCCGCCTTGCTGCGCGCCATCGCGGCGTGGCCGCGCGCGAGGAGCGCGGGGTCGGAGGTGGAGCGGAGCGCGAGGTCGAGCGCCGTCACGGCGCGCTCGTGGTTGCCGCTCTCGTTCAGCAGCTCGGCCGCCATGACGAGCGTCTCGGGCGAGAGCTCGCCCTGCCCCTCGACGACGAGGCGCAGCACCAGCGCGGCCGTCACGGCGTCGCCCTGGCGGCGCAGCGACTTCACCGTCTCGAGTCGCGCCGGCGCGACGAGCGGGCTGGTCGGGAAGTCCTTCGCGATCGAGAGCCACTGCTCCTCGGCTCCCTTGTCGTCGCCGGTCGCGGCGTAGGCGTGGCCGCAGCGGAAGTAGACGAGCGCGAGGTCGCCGAACTCGCCGTCCTCGGGCTGCCGCTGGCTCCGCATCCCGCGCGCCGACTCCTCGAGCTCCTTCCAGACGGTGATCGCACCGGCGAAGTCGCCGAGCTGGTAGAGGGCGTTGCCGATCTGGAAGCGCAGCCGCGGCGCGTCGACCTGCAGCGGGTCGCGCAGCAGCGAGTCGCGCCAGCCGTCGATCGCGCGCTTCAGCGCGACCTCGGGCGCGGCGCCGGCGGGGTCGTCGGCGTGGAAGCGCAGCGATCCGCGCACCACCTCGCCCCAGAGCCCGGCCGCGCCCGCGATCCACTCGACGGCCTCGCGCAGCGGGCGGCGCGCGAGATGGACGTCGATCGTCGTCTGCGCCAGCAGCGCGGCCTGGCCGTCGTCGACGCGCAGCGCGCGGCCGCACTTCTCCGCGACCTGCCGCAGCACCTCGTGCGCCGGCGCGTCCCACGCGACGACGTCGACGAGCTCGGCCTCGCCGGGCTTCGAGACGAGCGTGACCTCGACGCCCTCGTCGCGCGGCGCCGCGACGCCGGCGGGATCGCCGCCCTGCGCGAGGAGCGCGGAGAGGAACGCGGGGAGCGCGCCGCTCATCGCTGCGGCTCCGGCGTCGCGCCGGGCAGCGGGGCGAGCTGGCCGCTCGCCACCGCCTGCTGGTACCAGGCGTCGGCGACGCGCGCGGCCGCCTGCGTCGCGAAGGCGACGTCGTTCGCGTCGAGGCCGTCGCGGCGCGCGAGGAGGGCGCAGAGCTTCTGGCGCGCGCCGTCGAAGCGCCCCTGCGCGGCGAGCTGGCTCGCGTCCTCGAGGACCAGCGCCGGCTCGTGGCGGTCGACGCTCTGGTCGATCGCGCGCAGGTAGTAGGCCTGCGCCTTCTCGAAGTGGTGGAGCGCGCGATGCGCCTGGCTCAGCAGGTAGTAGGCCTCGTGCCGCTGCGACTGGCCGAGGAGCGCGGGCTGCTCGAGCAGCGGCTCGAGCAGGCGGATCGCCGTCTCGTAGACGCCGCGGTGGAGCTGCGTGCGCGACTCGAAGAGGAGGCGGTCGATCTCGGCGGCGGCCTCGGCCTCCTGCTTCGCGAGCGCGCCGTCGCGGGTCGCCCCCTCGGCCGGCGCGGCGGGCGGCGCGGCCGTCTCGTGCGGCGCGAGGAAGAGCTGCCACGTCTGCAGCGCGAGCAGCAGCGTGACGACGGTGCCGAAGAACCAGGTCGCGGTGGTGGTGGCCGGCGTCGCGCGCGGCGGCGACGCGTGGCGGCCGCGGCGCCGCTCGACGATCGGGAAGTCGGCGGGCGACTCGAGCAGCTCGTCGGCGATCGGCTCGACGGGCCCGAGCTTGCGCTCGAGCTCGTCGTCGACTTCCTTCGCGACATCCTCCGCCATGCGTCTTGCCCCGCGCGCGCGCCCGGACGGAAGCCCCTTCCCGGAACCCTTTTCCGAGGCGACGTGCAGGCCCCTCATCGGGCGATTTCTTCCGTCGGCTTGAGCGCGACCCGGAAAAAAGGGGCAGGGCGCCGCGGCGCGAGGGGCGCGGCCGGAGGGAGGCGGCGCGGCGGGACGCGGCAGGCCGTTTGCCCCGGCGGCCCGCGCCATGGAGAAGCCGCTCCTCAGCCTCTGCATGATCGCGAAGGACGGCGGCGCGTCGCTGACGCGCTGCCTCGCCAGCGTGCGCGGCGTCGCCGACGAGATCGTCGTGGTCGACACCGGCTCGCGCGACGACACGGTCGCGCGCGCGGAGGGGGCCGGCGCGCGCGTCGTGCGGCGGCCGTGGGACGACGACTTCGCGGCGGCGCGCAACGCCGGGCTCGAGGTCGCGCGCGGGCAGTGGATCCTGCTGCTCGACTGCGACGAGTGGTTCGACCCGCCGCAGCCGCGCCAGCTCCGCGACGCGCTCCTGCGTCCGGCCTACCTCGGCTACTTCCTGCCGATCGTCAGCGCGCTGGCCGGAGGCGAGCGGCTCGACTCGACCATCCTGCGCCTCTGGCGCCACTCGCCCGACGTCCGGTTCAAGTTCGCGATCCACGAGCAGGTGCTGCCCGACCTCGAGCGCGTCGCCGCGCGCAGCGGGCAGCGGTTCGCGCTGCTGGAGGACCTGCGCGTCCTCCACGACGGCTACACGCCCGACGCGATCGCGGCGCACGGCAAGGTCGAGCGCAACCTCCGCCTCTTCCGGAAGGCGATCGCGCAGCATCCCGACGAGCCCTACCTCGCCTACAAGTTCGCCGACTTCCTGCGCGGCCAGGCGGAACGGAAGGGCGAGGCGTTCCCCGTCGCGGAGCGCGCGCTCGAGCTGGTGGAGGCGGCCGCGCGGCGCGGCGGGGCTCGCCCGCCCTACTGGGCCGAGCTGCTGACGATCGCCTGCGCGGCGCGGCTCGAGGCGGGGCGCAAGGAGGACGCGCTCGCGCTGCTCGAGATCCATCCGCCGCGCGCGCTCGCGTCGCCCGCCTACTCGTACGTCGCGGCGCTCGCGCGCGAGGCGAGCGGGCAGCTCGACGCCGCGCTGGCCCACGTCGAGGAGTGCTGCAGCGCGAAGCGGTCGGTCCACCAGACCGCGTGGCGGCCGAGCCTCGCCGGACCGCAGGCGCTCGCGCTCGGCGCGCGCATCGCGTTGGCGCGCGGCGACGGCGCGGCGGCGCTCGCCTACGCCGATCGCGCGCTCGTGGCGCGGCCCGGCTACGCGGCGGCGATCCAGCTGAAGGCCGACGCGCTCGTCGCGACGCAGCGCGCGGGCGACGCGGTCCGGTTGCTGCTGGCCGAGGTCGCGCAGGCGCCCGACGCGCGGCGCCACTGGCGGCAGCTCGGCGTCCTGCTCGCGCGGCTCGGTCGCGCGGAGGAAGCGCGCCGCTGCCTCGCGCGATCGGAAGAACCGTCCAGCGCGATCGCCTCCTGAGCGGCGGCTTCGGGGCAAACCCCCGCTCGGAACAGCTTTCCGGCGGCGCCGACAGGCCCGAGAGGATCGCGTGACCGACGGAGGGATTGCGCTCCCGCGCAGTTCTCCGAGGACGCGAGTCATGTCGCCGTGCCTGCCCGCACCGCACCCATTCCGCCGATCGCCACCATCGCCACGACCGCGTTCGCGCATCCGCGGCATGGGCCTGATCGATTGCCTCATGTCGATCGTCGTGATCTCGCTCTCGTGCTTCGGCTTCCTCGCGGCGTCGATCGCGTCGACCCGGCTCGAGGCGGAGACGCGCGCCGTCGCGGTCGCCGTCGAGCTGACGCGCGACGTGCTCGAGGAGCTGCAGGCGACGCCGCTCGACGAGGTGGTGGCGCGCTGGAACGACGACGCCGCCGACGATCCGGGAGGCGCCGGCAGCGCGCGCGGCGCGTCGTTCGTGCTCGACACCTGGCGCGCGGTCGGCGAATCGCACGGACGGAACGGACTCGACCACGGGAAGGGGAAGAAGCTCGGCCTCGACGACGCCGAGGTCGCCGGCGGCAAGGAGGCGCTCCCCGGCCAGATGAAGTGCGAGGTGCGCATGCCGACTTGGAAGAACGGCGCCGGCGTCGCGCAGCTCACCGAGAACAGCGACCTGCCCGAGTTCGGGCTGCCCGCCGACCTGAACGGCGACGGGACGATCGACTCCACCAACCGCATCGCCAGCTTCCACGTCCTGCCGATCGTGATCCGGATGGAGTGGCCGACCTCCGACGGCGGCACGCGGACGCTCGATTTCGCGGCGGTCCTCGGCGGGAGGGCCGGCAAGTGAGGCGCTCCCGAGCCGGATTCACGATCGTCGATCTCATGGTCGCCCTCGTCGTCTCGGTGGGCGTGATGGGCGGCCTCTTCGCGTTCCTGCAGTCGGCGATCACCGGCAGCCGCATGACCGCGGCGCGCGCCGTCCTCTCGCGCCACGCGCACGACGTCGTCGAGCGCGTGGCCGACCTGCTGCTGCTGGCCGACCTCGACTCGCTCTCGCCGGCGGCGGCGCCGCTCGGCGCGACCTTCCTCGACTACCGCGTGCCGGAGTCGGTCGATGCGGCCGGAGTCACCTGGGCCAACACGGCGCGCATCGAGCGGCAGGAGGACCCCGCCGATCCGGCCAACGGCCTCGACGACGACGGCGACGGGGTCGCCGACGAAGGGGTTGTCGTGCTGGTCCGCGAGCTCGGCCTCGCGGGCGAGCAGCAGACGATCCTGGCCACGAACGTCGCCCCGTTCCTCGAGGGCGAGACGCAGAACGTCGCCGACGACAACGGCAACGGCCTCGAGGACGAGCGCGGCTTCTGCTTCGAGCGCACCGCCGAAGGCCGCGTCGTGGTCCGGCTCACGCTCTTCTCGAAGGTCGCAGGAGGGCTGCTGACCTACTCGGCCGAGGCATCCGTCTTCCCGCGCAACTAGCCCGCCGTCGCCCGGCGCGGCCCGACAGGGGCATCCCCATGATCGACCACCTGAGACTCCCCGACCGACCGGCTCGCCGCGCCCGCCCGCCGCGCGAACGCGGCAGCGTGCTGATCGCGTCGCTCGCCGTCGCGCTGATCCTCGCAGGGATGGCGGCGTCGATGCTGACGATCGTCCACTCCTCGAACGTGAAGTCGCAGGTCGACCGCGACGACCTCATGCGAACGTCGATCGCGCAGTCGGCGGCCGGCTTCGCCGAGATCGCGCTCCTCGGCGGCGGCGACGGCGACCTCGGAAGCGCGCAGGCGCCGATCGCCTGCGGCGAGGGGGCCTACTGGACGGTGGCGACGAAGGACGCCGACCAGACGGTGCGGGTCGTCTGCTACGGGCAGTACCGCGGCGCGACCAAGGCGATCACCGCGGTCTACCTCGCCTCGCCCGGCCTCTTCGACAACGCGATCTTCGCCGGCAACTCGTCGGGCGACCCGAGCTACGCCCTCAAGTTCGGCGGCAAGGGCTCCGAGGCCGACGCCGTCACGGGCGACGTCTTCAGCGGCGGCGACGTCGCCTTCTCCGGCGGCGCGACGATCAAGGGGACGCCGCGCGCCAGCGGCAAGGTGATCGGCAAGCCGGGCGAGAACGGCGTCACGCAGGCGATGCCCGATCTCCAGGCGATGCACTACGACAAGATCGCCGACGTCGACGTCGCGAAGAACTTCAAGGCCGCGTCCTACAAGTCGGACGACGCCGGCGGCAAGGCGTGGCAGCTCCCGGAGTCCGATCCGGCGCACATCTTCCGCAAGAACCCCAGCGATCGCGACGTCGAGTTCAAGTCGACGACGAAGGAGGACTACTTCCTCGAGGATCCCTACGAGGACG
>Ga0315910_10000399_pt1 | contig 43600 bp, 29 predicted proteins | sample EdamamesoilMG_FD_204470 | JGI IMG/M metagenome (GOLD analysis project Ga0315910, IMG submission 204470) | Garden soil microbial communities collected in Santa Monica, California, United States - Edamame soil | ecosystem: Environmental > Terrestrial > Soil > Garden | place: USA: California...
CGGCGCGCCCGGCGACAACGAGTACGCAGGCTCGGCCTACCTGTTTTCGCTCAATGCCACTCAGTTCTACCAAGATGGGCGAGCGGTCGCGAGCAATGCCGCGGCCGCGGCCGAGTTTGGCAACGCGCTCGCGCTCGCACCCGGCGGCCATCGCTTGGCCGTGGGCGCGGCGCTGCAGCCGGACTCAGACCAAGACCAAGCCGCCCCAGAAACTGGCGCAGTGTATGTCTTTGATTTCGATGCGGACCTCGGTTTGCAGCAAACCTTCTCCACCCAAGCACCCAATGCAGACGCTGGCGATCGTTTTGGTCGCTCGATGACCTGGGCGGACTCAGGATTGACCTTGTTCATTGGTGCCACGCGGGAGAGCAGCGCCGCCACTGGCGTCGATGGGGATTGGACAGACAACGCCAGGCAGCAGGCAGGCGCAGTCTACCTGCTCAACCAAACCATCGTGACCGACAAATAGTGTCATTACGCCACGCTGGAAGGATGACCAGTTAACGCAGACGACTGTGACAATTGCATGACTCCCATGGAATATGTCAGCAACGTTTAATGGAGCAGGGGGCATGAGCTGGCGCTTGTTTTAAACAGCAGCCGTCATTGTCGCCCCCTTTTGATAGTCACAGTTGAGGGGCACGTGGTAGCTCCCCTGCATGGACGAAATGCACGAACTATTGCGCGCCTACGATGAAGTGAGCGCGCTGCATGCGGTCCTTTTGGACGAGGACGCGCGGCATGGAGAACTCTTCCGATCCATCCACCCGGATCAGCGCGATTCAGCGCGCAATCTGCTGCACTACACCAAGCTGCGCAAAGCCGATCTCCGTCCACTCCAAGACACGCTACGACGTCACGGGCTCTCCAGCCTGAGTCGCAGCGAGGCCAGCGTGCTCTCGGACGTCACGCGCGTGCTGCGCACGCTCGGTCGACTCACCGGCCAGGCTATTCATGAGCCGTCGTTTTTTGATCCAAGCCCACAGCTGGAGCAACACACCTCCGATCTCTTGGGTATGGAATGCGGCGCCAGACGGACGCGCATCATGGTGACGGCGCCCAGCGCCGCCGCCGAGGACCCCGAGCTGATCCGCGCGCTGCTCGAGGCAGGCATGGACATTTTGCGCATCGACTGCGCCCGCGATACGCCGGAAGATTGGAAAAAGATGACCACCCACGTCCGCTACGCTGAAGAGCGCACAGGACGGTCCTGCTTGATCTTGTGTGAACTCACTGGTCCCAAGTTGCGCACCGCGACGTGGGGCAAACGAGACAAGGGTAAGGTGACGCTCAACGTCGCTGATCGCTTCTATCTGACCGCTTACAGCAGTGAAACGCAGCACGGTTTGCCCTCGGTGCCGTGCGCCGCTCCCGCGCTCTTGGGCGATCTACAACCCGGCCACGCCATCTGGTTCGACAACGGCAAGTTTGGTGGGGAGGTGCTGGAGGTGGAATCGGACCGCGCGCTCATTCGTGTGCTGCACGCGCCTGAGGACGGGGGCAAGCTCAAAGGCAATCGGAGCATCAATGTCCCCGACACGCAGGTCACGCTGCCCGCGTTGTCTCCGCGCGACCTGCGCGACCTGGACACCATCACTGAGATCGCTGATTTGGTCGGGCAGTCCTACATCCGCGACCCCAGTGACGTGACGGCGCTCAACGCCGAGCTCGCACGCCGCAACGCTACCCACCTGGGCATCATCTTGAAGATTGAAACCCCCGGCGCGTTTGCCCAGTTGCCCGCCATCCTGCTTTCAGGAATGAGCAAGGCGCGCTTGGGTGTGATGGTTGAGCGCGGCGACCTAGCCATCGAAATGGGCTTTGATCGCTTGGCTGAGGTACAAGAAGAGATCTTGTGGATGTGTGAGGCCGCTCATGCCCCGGTCATCTTGGCTACCCAAGTGCTCGAGCGCATGACCACGGAAGGCCAACCCACCCGCGCTGAAGTCATCGACGCGGCCATGAGCGCCCGAGCCGAGTGCGTGCTGCTGCAGCGGGGCCCGTACGTGGTCCAGGCAGTCCAGTTCTTGAACAACGTGCTGAGTCGCATGGAGCAGCATCAAAGCAAGACGCGCCCCTTGCTCAGGCCCCTCACCATCGCCAGTTGGCTGGATGAAGATGACGAGGATGAGAACTCCGTCGCCGCCGCGTCGGCTGAATGAAGCCGAGGTTCCGTCACAGGTACGCCGCGCTCATCCCCGCACAAACGGCCCACTGATGGCCAGCGTCAGGCCTTCTTCCTGGATGTTGACGAACATCACGCTGCCATCCGGTGAAAAGCAGACGCCGCACAGTTCGCTCTTGCCTTCATTCAGCACGTTGCGCGCAAATGTCTCCACAGCGCCATCTGGGCCAATGCGCCGGATGTGATTGGGGCCATCGTTGTCCTCCACCACGTACACTTCACCCGCCGGCGAGACAGTGATGTTGTCCGGGTTGACGAGGGCATCTTCATCTTCGGCCTGAGCAATCAAGGTGAGCGTGTCGTGCTTGGGATCGAGGCGAAACACTTGACCCAAGCCGCGCGGCCCGCCCTCGGTGGACACGAAGAACACCGAACCATCAAAGAACCAGCAACCCTCGCCCCGATTGATCTCGGCGGCGCCGCGTTCAAAGGCCTGCTCCGCACAAGTCTGGTCTTGCCCTTCGGGATCAGCCACCTGCACCCATTCGACCTTGAACTGATCGCCGATGGACAGCCCCTCGGAGAGCGGCAGACGGGGCTGGCCGTGGACCTTGAGGGCCTGCAGTTTTCCAGCAAACGGCCCCGTATCCGGCACGTGGCGATAAAAAGCGCTCTTTCGCTGGTCCTCGGTCAAGTAGATGATGGACGTCTCCGGGTCGACGGCCGCAGCCTCGTGCTTGAAGCGCCCGAGCGACGGGGCCCGTTGCGGCTTGGCCACCTGCTCCGCGTCGATGTCGCATAAAAATACGTAGCCGTGGCGTGCATCTTCGCTCTCTTCACAAGTGAGCCAACCCCACGGGCTTTGGCCACCCGCACAATTGCGCGCGGTGCCCAAGAGCACGTAGTTGGAGCTTTTGCGCGTGAGCGAGGCCTTGTCGACCACCACCCTACTCACCCCACCGACCATGTTGGGATCGTAGGCCACGTCGGGGTCGCTGCTTCCCACATCCACCTCGTGGTTGCGCATCAAGATCCACTGACCGTCCTCCCCCTCAAAACACGCCATTCCATCGGGGCGTTCACCCACCGGGTGTCCGTCGCTCATCTCATCGCCGCTCTGCTCCAAGACGACGTAGCGATAGCCGGCGGGCAGCTCCAAGATCCCCTCAGGATCGGGCTCGAGCGCGCCCAAGGGAGAGCGTGCCGGGGTGTCCTTGGTGCAGGCCACCACAGTCGGCGCGCAAGGCGCGGCGCCCAGCGTCAGGCAACCTTGAATGAAGGAACGTCGCAGCATCTTCATGACATCATCCCGTCTCGCCCCTGGGCCTAAAGCGCGTCATCCAGATCCAAACACGGCCAACTCTCCCAACCGGGCTGCAGTGCCTGGGTGCTCTGCGGGACGAATCCGGCGTTGCAGCCTGCCAAACAGTCGTCGTGTTCATAATTGGGCTTGGGGCTCTTGTAGTGGCAGTCACCCTCGGCAAAGCCGGGGTCACCCTCTTCATAACAGGCCGCGCAACGCCCGCAAAACGCTTCACACAACGCTAACGTTCGCTCGGGACCAGGTGGCAGATCCGCATACCGCGCCTTACCACCGTAATCTCCCAAATTGCAGGCCAGGTTGTGCTGCAGCTCTTGCTCAGGCTCGTCAATGAGTGACAGCACGTCCCCCCAAGAGACCAACTTGAAGTTCTGTTTGCCCACTGGGTCCCCGTTGAACCCATCTTGCACCACCAAGAGCCCGGCAGAGAACTCGCCACCCAGGTCCGCGCTGCTGACGTCCAACCCGTCCGTCTCTTGCACGCCGTCAATGCACGCAGGTCCACCGCCCCACACCGCGAGCGTCAACCGATGGTCGTAAGGCGGATTGCGGTCAAAAAGCACCAACTCGTGCTCACCTTGGGCCGAAACCACCAAGTAGCCTTCCCCCGCCCCCGCTTCGGCAATGGCCATGCCTTCGACGTCGGGCTTGAGCACGCGGTCCGGATCCATGGTCGATGCGATCATCTTGCCGGCGATCGCCCCTTCGCAGTCAGGAACGTCCTCCCCGGTGCTGGGCGCGTCCTTTTGAGCAGGGAAGACCCACAAACCGTAGGCCTCTTCCCCAGCAAACAGCCGCTGGTGCGCGTCGTCGGCTACACAACCCTCGGGCTGGGTCGGGAGACAGAACTCACGCACTTGTTCAGCTTGCACGCTCTGCCCATCTGCTGTGAGTTGATACTGAACGAAGCGGCCTTGTTCATTGTTGACGAAAGCAAACACGTCTCCGCTCGGGCTCTTGTACATGCACAGCCCGTAGCTTCCAGGTGTGGTTTCGACGGTCTCCGTCGCCACATCCGTGAACCGTCGCGTGTCGTAGTCGTAGGCGAGCAGCACTAAGGTGTCGTCAGTGCGGTTGGTGGCCGTGATCAGCTCCACGTGTTTGCCGTCGAGTTCGAAGGGCCGACTGTCCACGTTGTTGAGTTCACCGAGCGCGAGAAAGTCCAGTTCCTTGCCCTCGAGATCGTAGACGAAGAGCCCGCCCGAGGCGGTCTTGTCCGTGGCCAGCACCACCGAGTCTTGTGGGCGCACGGGGTGCACGATGATCACGGGATCGTCTGCGGCATCTCCAAAGCCGTGAACGGGCTCGGTCTCCACCCGTGGAATCACGGCGGGCAAGTCCGGCTTGGGGGGCGGATCGCGCTCATCGATGCCGACGAGTCCCGTCCCTCCGCCGCCACCTTCGCCTCCGCTGGTCGTCGCACCTGGATCGTCATCCGAGGAACATCCCCCCGCCGCCAGGGTCAGCGACCCCACCGTCACGAGCCACAGCAAACTCAATTGGAGAGCACGCCGATAGCCCGGATGGTTCACTCGCCAGGCTGCGCGCGTCATCGCTCTGGGGTCTCCAAATCGTTGTCCGCGCACTGCACCGTGAATGACCCTTGAAGCCTCCCGCCGCTGGCCAACTCCAGGTCCACGTACGCTCCGTACTTTCCATCACCCGACGCAATGATGACGCCGCTGTCGTCCGGCTCACCGGACAGCAACTCGAGCGCCACGGTGCCTCCCACCGCTTCATCTTCGAACTCTTCTGCCTGAGGTCCGTCTTCATCTACCTTGATCCCGAGCGCCACTTCGGCGTCGTCCCCGGCCACCAACATCGCACCCACTTCGCTCAGCAAGTCAGGCTTTTCAAGCTCCATTTGGAACTCCGCCAGCGCGTCGTTGCGAAAGAAGTTGAACTTGATCTCCACCTTCTGCAGGTAGGCTTCATCAAACGTGCTGGGGTCCCCCACATCCGGGACGATGTAGTTGCGCTCGCAGTACGCCGTGCCCACACCGCTGGCCTCCGCCTCGTCCGCCACCAGCTCGAGCTGCTGTTCGGCCACCGTGCCCGCCAGCTGCACGTGCGGGGTGTTGCCCAGCCAGACAGTCGGTTGGTCGCTGTCGCCCCCGGCCTCACCGCCGCCGCCATCGCCTTCGCCCCCAGCGTCATCACACGCGAAGGAGAAGAGCAGCACAAACGGGACGACGCTCACGGCGCGGAAAAGAAATCGCATGGGCCCGTGTCTAGACCTTTCGGCCGTTCCACTGGGTAACATCCCCGCAACTTCGCAAGCCACCGCGCGACGATTCGGCGCGCCATGTTGCCGGGACGTGACAGCCAGGCGCCCGCCGGCCTGGCTCGGCGACGGTCAAGGGACACAGCCCAGCCGCTTGTGTCACGGGCCAAGTGGCGCGGCACCGATCGCTAGCCAAAACACTCAAACTGGCTAGCCAATGCGCCAGCCGGACCGCTCGACACCGCGCTCATCGGCGGCTCACGGTCAGCAGCTCTGCGCAGTCATGCGGCAAGATTCCGCATCTACTCAACAGATCACAGTATAGACGCTTGCGTTGAAGCGAGCCTCTGTGGCGTCCCACAGCAACCAGCCGTCGAGCCGCAGCGTGCGCGATTCAGCAACATGTTGAGATGCGCCACCACAGTGATAGCGCGCTCCCGTGATGATATGAAATTGTGATCGTTCACACATCAATCACTATTGCGTTTGTTCTCAAACTGGTGGAAATAAGTAGGCTGACAATGGGAGGGTGATGATGACCAGACGAATCGCGAAACGTGGTTGGACTGTAAACAAACGAGATGGTGCATTGAGCTTTGGCCTCAACCTGGAGCCGGCACGCAGTCCGCAGAAATTTGGCTATTTTGCGCGGATTTTTCGGCTCTTGACCTGCCTGGTGCTGGCCTTGGGGGTGACCGCTTGCGGTTCCACGCAAGGCCAGCAGCAAGGGGAGGAAGAGCACGCGACGCGCAAACAATTGAGCACCGCAGATCCATCACGAGCGTCCGCACCGTCACAACCTGGACGGTCGGATCGCGACGGTACCAGTCAGTCACCCAATGCCGGCGCCGCGAAGCAACGCACAGTCTGGGTGGTGATGAAACAGAAGGCCAGTCTCAGCGGAGCGCGCGCAACCAAGGATTGGAAGGCACGTGGACAGGCAGTGTACCAACAGCTCACGTCCACGGCCAAGACCAGCCAGGCCAGCCTTCGTCAGCTGCTCACTCAGAAGAAGCTCACTCATCGCTCGTTTTGGATCGTCAACAGCGTTCAAGTGACCGCTGACGAAGCAACCATCGCCGACTTGGCAAGCCGGCCGGACGTCGCACGGATCGTGGACAGCCACACCTTCTCCATTCCACGCCCCATCATTCACTCCGGACAAAGGAGCGTGGCGGCAACGGAGTGGGGTCTCGACGCCATCCATGCGCCGCAAGTGTGGGATCAATTTGGTGCGATGGGTGAAGGCATCGTCGTGGCCAACGTCGACACTGGTGTCGACTACACGCACCCAGCTCTGGTGGGCCAGTACCGTGGATCGCTCGGCGACGGAAACTTCGATCACCAATACAACTGGTTCGACCCGTCCGGGACCTGCGGAGACACCCCCTGCGACAACGTAGCGCACGGAACGCACGTGATGGGCACCATGGTCGGCGATGACCATGAAGGCAACCAGGTGGGCGTGGCACCCAAAGCGCAATGGATTGCTGCCAAGGGTTGCGAAGATTTCTTCTGCAGTGACGCCTCCCTCCTTGCGGCCGGCCAATGGATTTTGGCTCCCACGGACAGCTCAGGCAACAACCCACGTCCGGACCTGCGGCCACACATCGTCAACAACTCATGGGGTGGCGGCAGCAGCGATTTCTACATGGAGATCGTCGACGCTTGGGTTTCCGCCCAAATCTTCCCGGCGTTCGCCGCGGGCAACGGCGACCCGATGTGCAGCAGCGTGTCTTCTCCGGGGGACTATGCTGCGTCCTACGCGGTGGGCGCGTTTGACAGTGAGGGACAGATTGCTGACTTCTCGCTGCGTGGGCCCTCTCTCTTCGGACCCACCAAGCCCAACATCGCGGGGCCGGGTGTGTTCGTGCGCAGCAGCGTACCGGGCGGCGGCTACGATTTCTACGACGGAACGTCCATGGCCACACCGCACCTCGCTGGTGCGGTTGCGCTGCTGTGGTCGGCTGCGCCTGCTCTGGAACGCGACATCGACGCCACACGGGCGATCTTGGATCAAAGCGCGGTGGACGTAGCTGATCTGTCGTGTGGAGGCACTGAAACGAACAACAACGTTTGGGGTGAAGGACAGCTCGACGCCTTGGCTGCGATGCAACTGGCGCCCATCGGTCCGACCGGCACCCTCGTGGGCACCGTGACCGACGCCGCCAGCCAACCCATTGCGGGCGCGCGCGTTCAGGTCCTGGTGAGTGAGTTCAAGCGACAGGCCTTTTCGGGCGCCGACGGCAGCTATTCGCTGCGTTTGCCGGTAGGCACCTTCGACGTGACGGTGACTGCGTTCGGCTACCTGCAAAGTGAAATCCCTGGCGTCGTGATCGAACAAGACGTGGTCACCACGCAGCCCCTCGTACTGGAGAGCGCTCCCCGCTACGCACTCAGCGGAACGGTGCGTGACGCTGACGGTGCGCCCTTGGAAAACGTCACGGTCCGCATCGCAGGGACTCCCATCGCGCCGGTCGCGACGGACGCCACGGGCAACTACGCCTTCCCTGATGTGCCAGAGGGTACCTATGACCTCCAAGCGGATGGTGGCGGGTGCTTCGTGAGCTCAAGCACGACCATCGTCGTCGACAGCAACCTCGTCCACGACTTTGAACTGCCTCAGCTGCAGGACGGCTACGGCTACAAATGCCAACTGGTCGCGGCAACGGGCGCCAGTGGTGACACTGAGCTGTATCTGACGGGCGACGAGAACACTCAGCTGATCGATCTGCCGTTTCCCTTCACCTACTACGGTCAAACTTATGACCAAGCGTACGTAGGCACCAATGGCTCGCTCAGTTTCACCTCCCCGGGAAGCACCTTTTTCAACGCGCCCATCCCCAGCACGGAGGATCCCAATGGCGCAATCTTCCCGTTCTACGAGGATTTCCTGATCGAGCCGTTCCTCGGCGGGGGCATCTTCACTGCGGTGGTGGGGAGCGCGCCCGAGCGTTCATTCGTGATCGAGTGGCGTGATGTAGCCCTGTACATGGATACGAATCTGCAAGTCAGCTTTACACTGATCCTCAGCGAGTCAGGGGGCATCTCCTTCGAATACGGGTCCGCTGACGGTGATCCGCTCCAGCGCGGAGCCTCCGCGTCAGTCGGCATCGAAGACGAGAAGGGAGCCATTGGCTTTCAGTACTCGTACAACCAACCGGTGCTCGAGTCTGGTCTCGCCGTCGAATTCAGTCTGCCGCCTTCGGGCATCGTCAACGGAGTCGTGACGAGCGGAAATGACGGTTTGCCCATCGCTGGCGCAAGCGTGCGCTTCAACCTCGGTGATGAGGTCGTACGCACAGCCACCACCAATCGGGACGGGTTCTACCAAGCTCAAGTCCCCGTTGGCAGCTACCAGGTGACCGTCGAAAGAAAGGGCTATGGCTCGCAAACGATTCCCGTCGAGGTGGAGCTCAACCAAATCCTGCAGCGCAACTTTGCGCTCCAGAGCGGTTTTGCCAGCCTCTCGCCCGCTTTGGTGCAACTCGTCCTGCCCCCCGGAGAGGTCCGGACGCGTACGCTCACGTTGAGCAACACCGGCACGCTCGGCTTTGATTTCGAAATCAACGAGTCAGGCGGAACCAAGCAGCAGGTTACGGCGACGCGTCTGCTGAAGCGCAAAGCCACCACGTCCAACTCAAATATAGCGAACACACGTGAGCTGTATACGAACCGTCCAGCTGCCCCGATCTCGCCCCTAGCCGCAGGTGACGTCCTCGCGTCTTGGCCGGTGGAATTGGGCTGGGCATGGGGTGTTGGGTTTGCCAACGACGTGTGGCTGGCTGACATCTTCGCCAAGCAGGTGGCCGAGTTCACCCCGCTGGGTGAGCCAACGGGTCGCTCCTGGTCAGCTCCAGGTCAGGCAGAGGCCATCGGTGACCTGGCCTACGATTCAACTCACAACTTGATGTGCCAGGTGGACATCTACGGCGGAAATGGCATCCGTTGCTCGGATCCCGACACTGGGGTTGAAGCAGGGCTGATCACTGGGCCTTGGACAGCCATCGACCAGCGTGGTTTGGCCTATCGCCCCGACGACGACTCCTTCTACATCGCTGGCTGGAACGATGGTGTCATCTACCACATCCAAGGTTTGTCTGGCGGCGCACCTGGAGACATCATCAGCAGTTGTTCACCACCAGACGGCAGTATCGCTGGCTTGGGCTGGAACCCTGGCATGCAAGTGCTGTGGGCCTCAACCAATTCACCAACGGACACCATCTATCAGCTGAATCCAGAAGACTGCACGGTCCTCTCGACACTAGCGCACCCGACCCCGGGTGGGTATTGGGGCGCCGGACTCGATGTCGACGGGATGGGCAACTTGTGGACGATCTCTCAGATGAACAACACTGCCTATCTGATCGACAGCGGTGTACCGGCCTTCAACGACGTCTCGTGGCTGAGCGTCCGTCCTGAAGGCGGAACAGTCGCTCCAGGTGCCAAGACGGACCTCACGGTCAGCGTTGACACCAGCGGGCTCACCACCGGACAGTACTTTGCTCAACTGATCATCGAAACCGGGGCGCCCAATCAGCCGTTCATCCGCGTGCCGGTCACTGTCATCATCACCGACTACATCAAGGCTCTCAATGCAGGTGGCCAGGCCTACACCGATAGCACTGGTGATCCTTGGGTGGTCGACAAGAAGTACACCACGAGCAGAGGCTGGGGTTACATTCAAGACGGGAAAGTAAAAACCACGAAGAACGAAATCACTGGCACAACCGACCCTGTCTTGTTCCAGAGCCAACGCATCGATCCGTATGCGTATCGCTTCGACAACGTTCCTCTGGGGATCTACGAGATCCAACTTTTGTTCGCTGAACTCGAGAAGCTCAAGCCCAACAAGCGTCTGTTTGACGTGATCGTAGAAGACACCACGGTCCTCCCCGCGCACGACATCTCCTATGAGGCGGGTAAGTTCGCGGCGGAACGCAGGACCTTCTTCGTTGAAGTCACTGACGGACGCTTGGATGTGCGCTTGATCGCACGCAAAGGTTACGACAAGCCGGTGATCAACGCCTTGCGCGTCATTCATCGCGTCGATCGCTGACCTGGCCGCGCTCGGTCAAGGAACCACCCCGATGCATGCCATCGGGGTGGTTTTTCTTTTTCCCTTCGCTGCTGGTGCAAACTTTTGACGAGCAAATCCCGGGGACCGCTGTCGCGGGTTTCGTCGCGGGGGCATGGTCTGTATCAATCAGTGGCAAGCACCATGGCCAAATCACAAAAGAAATCACCCAAGGTCCCCGCTCGGTCGCGCGCCAGGGAGAGCAACGCCGACAGTGCAGACGTTGTGCCGAGCGAACTTAGGCGCAAAGACTATGAGCGCACACTCAAAGAACTACACGGCGACCTGGTGCAGCTGCAACGCTGGGTCGTGCAAGAGGGGCTCAAGGTCTGCATTGTCTTCGAAGGACGCGATGGGGCGGGCAAGGGCGGCGTCATCAAGGCGCTCACCGAGCGTGTGAGCCCGCGCGTGTTTCGCGTCATCGCGCTCCCCGCGCCCACGGAGCGGGAAAAAAGCCAGATGTACATTCAGCGCTACTTGCCGCACCTCCCCGCCGCGGGCGAGGTCGTCATCTTTGATCGCAGCTGGTACAATCGCGCGGGAGTGGAGCGGGTAATGGGCTTCTGCACGGAGAAGCAGGCAAAGGACTTCTTGACTGCTGTGCCCGAGGTGGAGCACTCCATCGTCAAGTCGGGGATCATCTTGCTCAAGTATTGGCTTGAAGTGAGCCCGGAGGAGCAGCAGCGTCGCCTGCACGATCGGGTCGACGACCGGCGCAAGACGTGGAAGCTCTCACCCATGGACATCAAGTCGTTTGGGCACTGGGATGACTACACGCGCGCCCGTGACGACATGTTTCTTGCCAGCGACAGCAGCTGGGCGCCATGGTTCGTGGCTCATTCCGAGGACAAGCGCCGCGTGCGGCTCAACGTGATCCGACACATCCTCAGCCAAGTACCCTACGAGGACTTGCCGCTGCCCAAGGTCAAGCTTCCGGAGCGTAAGGTCGGCAAGTACAAGCCCGTCGACCATCCCTTCAAGTTCGTCCCAGAAGCGGGTTGATCTCAAACGACCGTCACGGACCAGGCGCGTCGATACGGGCCTTGGGGGAGCCCAAGGTGACGCTCTGCGCCTGAGTCTCGCCCCGCTGCGCGAGCGCCGGAAACACCACTTGTGTCGACAAGAGGGGCGGCGCCGGTTCAGGCTGCGCAAGCATCTGCATCGCATCGTCGAACAACTCACCACTGTTGAACAGCGTCACCGGGTGCCCCGCAGCCGGATAAACGGGCATGCGGAGAAACACTTGTTGCCCATTGATGAAGTTCACCCGCGCCCATTGGGGCCGCTCGCTCGTGGAATCGTTGACCCAACTCACTTGCTGCACCACGGAAGACACCGACGCGAGCCCCCGCACGATGGCCGATGAATCGACCACCATGTCGAATGGCGCTTGCGTGATCAAGGTCTTGACCGTGCGTATGTTCTCCAAAAATTGCGCGGCCAGACGCGTGTCAGTCCACCACCGGGACGGAGCATTGGGTGACGTCGGCTCAGACTGCCAATAGGCTTGACCAGCCAGTGGATTAAAATCGATGTGGTAGACGTCCGTGCCGGGCAAGACGCCCAACGTTTCGTTCAGATCGGTGGGCGCGAGCGCATCCCCGGGGCGGCGACCGTACGCGAGCGTGCGGGACGCCGGAAGAAACCAGTCGATGGTCGTGGGGTCGACGCCCAAAAATGCCTGCAGCGTTTGCGTGGTGGTCAGCCGCTCTACAAAATAGTTCCACACCACGTCCATGTAGCCCCGTGGACGATCACACTGATACGGGTCGTACCCAGTCACCGCACACACGCTGGTGTTGAAAGAGTTGCGCGACCATTGGACATCCCCCATCACCACGGGCTGAATGAGCACCTGGGTCGCAAACTGTTGCTCGAGGGCGATGGGTTGACCACTGTCACTGCACTGCATCGTGCTTTGTGCATGCGCAGCGATCAGCTGTGCCAAGTCCGGATCAACGTAGAGCGCCGTCGTGTTGCTCAGTCGGGTCGAGTGGAGCAAATGTTGGAGCATCAACGTGGCCCGGGTCCCGCCGTAGCTCTCGCCCACCAGGATGATGTCGTTGCAGAGCAACTGCGGGTGACGTTTCAAGAACTCCAGCAAAAAACGCACAAAGATCGCAGCGTCGCGGTCGATGTCGATCCCCACCGGCGGCAGGCGGCCATCCAGGAGCGGCAGCGCGTAGGAGAAACCAGTGCCCGGCGCGTCGATGTGCAAGGTGTGCATGCCCCGATCCCAGCCGAGCGGATTGGGCACCGCATCGGTCCCTATGCCAGTGACATGCGGATCGAGGGTGAGCGGCGCGGTGTTGGCAGCCATCAAGGTGGCGGTCGACGCGCCTGGACCTCCATTGAAGAACAACGCAAGCGGGGCGCTCTCGCCCACTTGTGCAGGGTGAAACGTGTAGAACAGTCGGTGTGTTGGGCTGGTGCGTGGGTAGCCGTCGGAGACATAGTCGCCCCCCGGGATCTCAAAGAACCCGGCCTCTTCTCCCAGGTCGCTGATGTGACCGTCCGCGTCCAGACAGTTGTCCTCGGCGCAGGACCAGCGCGCATCCGCACACAGGCATCCGCAACACGTTGGTTCAGATGTGCCCCCGCCACTACCGCCACTACCGCTCGGCGTGCCGCCCACCCCCGCGGTCCCTCCACTGCCGCCGCTCGACTGTTCACTGCCGCCGCTCGAGGGCGTGCCCCCAGCGCCATCGACCTCCTCGGTTCGGCCGCCGGCGCTCTCCGCATCGTCCCCGCCGCTTGCTTGGTCATCGGGCACCGCGCCCCCTTCACTCACCGTGACCCGCCCGCCATCCCCGAGGTCATCAGGCCGCGCGCCGCCTGTCTCGGTCCGCCTCCTGCCGCCGCTGCCTGGCTCGTCGGAGTCCTCGCCCCCCTGGCCTCCCATGCCCTCCCCGCCTGGATCGCGGTGCGAACACGCAAACACCAGAACCGCCGCCCACGCCACCTGACCCAGTCTACGCCCTCGACTCACCACTGACCTCAAACCCATCATGCCCTATTTGTCGAGGGATGATAAGAACGGATTTGAGCCCGGCCACGTCCTTACTCCTTACGCAACGGCGCCGTGCCAGCGCTGGACATGGAGCTAACCTGGGCGGCATGGAAACTCAGCAACTGCATCGGGGGCGGCTCATTGATCATCTTCAACTCGTGGTTCGCGATTTGAGCGCGAGCCAAGCATTCTACCAGGCCGTATTGGACGCCTTGGGGATCCCTCTGGGCGGAGAAGGGCCCGGTTTCTTTTGGTTTGATGAGCTCTGTGTTTCAAGTCAGGACAGCCCAGCCGCTCAGGGTCATCTAACTGGACGTACGCACTTTGCGTTTCAGGCTGCCGATGAAGCGCAGGTGCAGGCGGCCTACAGGGCGGGTCTCGAGCACGGCGGCAAGGGTAACGGCGCGCCAGGCTTGCGCGCCTACCATCCCGGATATTATGCAGCTTTCTTGCTCGATCCGGATGGCAACAACGTTGAAGTCGTCTTTCACGGTGTGGCCCAGCGTTCAGCGCCCTCCGTCGTCATCGAGTTTACTGCATAACAATTGGGTCACATCCAGTTCGCTCACGCGGCGCGACCTGTTTTTGGGATCACCAGCGCTCGATGGCAGCCAGGACATGCTCGTGAAACGTGCCGCTACGAACGATCTCTTGGTAGTGGGGCACGGCGCCCACCCATTTGCCCAGCCGCACGTTGGGCTGCTGGGTGAAATACGCCGTCGGCAAACCCAGCAGTGCAGGCCCATCCATGCCAGCGGTCGTCACACCCATCTGGCCCACCACGCCGTGGTGTGCGCGCAGGACCTCGAACAATTGCAGTTGCGCGCGACGCATACCAATACCTTGGAACAGGGGCTGCTTCCAAAACAACGTCAAGTCGACCACTTGCTCCGGAACACCGTGTCCGCGTACGCCGTCACCCACCAAGACGGGAGTGAGTCCACAGGCCAGCGAGGTGCAACACAGGGCCAAGAGCTCGTCGTGCATGGTGTTGCGGTCTGGATGATGCTGACCGTAACGCACCCACAGCAGCACTTTCTTTCCTGGTCGCGCCGGCCGGAGCGCACGCGCGGCAAAGTCGAAAATGGCCGACGAAACTGGCTCATCGCCCAGGAACGCCCGTCGCACTCGTTGCTGTGCAGCCTGCGGCCCTGCTCGAAACCCACGCGCGATCAGATCGGGCAACGCCTTGTTGGCGCGCGGCCGCGCGCGGTACGGGACCACGCAAGCCGAAAGACCTGCTTGGTTGATAAAATACTGCGCCGCCAAGGTCTGCGGCTGATCGGGCTCGATCTGGATGTGGATAGCTCCCAGCGTGGCTGCCGCGGTCACATACCAACCTTCCCCAAAAGAGAACTTGGGATCGGCGTGGAAGGTGTACGCGTAGTTTCGGTCGACGAGCAGCGCCTGCGCGGCTTGCGCCGCCCTTCGTGCTCCCAAGGCCCAGCGTTGCGCTCGCGCTTGGTTCAAGCGCGCCGCGTGGCGGTGAGCCTCGTCCGCGGCAGCTTGACAGTCCGCGACGATCTCCGCCACACGTTGCCAACCATCCTCGCAATCTTCGCCGGTCGGCGCACGTTGCGCGCCCCGCGCCAACTGCCCCGCCCCGTAGCGCGCATCCTCCGCGCGCGTCGCCTGCGCCTGGAGCAAGATCCAGCGTGCCTCACGCGCCCATGCAAGCCCCCGGTCGAAAGCGCCATCCCTGACCAGATCGCTGTCCGGTTCGTTGACCTGTGCGAGCCCAGCCTCGGCCAAGGCGACAGCCTCGGCCAGGTGCGCACGAAACGTATCGCTCTGTCCGGCACGGCGGAGCGCAAGTTGCTGCGACAGGGCCTGCGACAGCGCCGTCGTGGCCTGCTGCAGGCATTGCTCGACGTTACGAGGGGAGCTCGACTCACTCATGATCAGCGCCGGCGCTCTATCGCCAGAATCCCCGGGCGTCGAGAGGCGAGACTGCTCGCCTCAGCCCATATGGGGCTCCCTCGTGGATACCTTTGGCTGTGAGGGCGACAAATGGCTACACTGCCGCTCAGTTGTTGCACACGGGGGGTCTCCATGCGCGGTCGTCTCGAGCACGTCAGTCCTGAGCCTCAGTTCGCGCTGATGTTGGCCGCGGCGGCGGCAGCTCACCTCGCGCTTTTGTCATTCAGCTGGGGTGCACGTGGGACACTGCCCTCCCCGGGTTCCCGCCCGCTCATCGAGTTCGACCTCTCGGTGGAGCCGAGCCCCGCTCCCGCTGCGGCGAGTTTGGAGCGCGCCGTCGCCCAAGGGGCAAGCGAGCCCGCACAACGCCTGCTCCGCACGGGAGCATCCTCGTCCACCAACGTCAAAAGCGGGCCGATCGCCACCTCCCCGCAGGGGGCACCAGCCGGCGACGCTGGGCCTCCGGCGACTGACGCCACCCCGCCCGCCCCGAGCAAGCCCGTGCGACTGTTTCTGCGCGGCGATGAGCTCTCACACATTGTCAAACCAACCACGCGGGACAATGGCCCCAGTGCGCCCGATCTGTGGCAAGAGCTACATACGCAAGACGCCTCCCGCGGGCTCTCCCCCGCGAGTCCCGCCGTAGCCGCAACGTATCACGCTGCCCCCAAAGCGCCCCGCGAGGGAAGCGCCCAGCTGCGTGTGCGGGTGGATGCACAGGGCAGGGTGACGTCGGTGCAGCTGATCGGACAAGCTGATCCTGATCAGTGGACGGCCATGGTCGACGATCTCCGCGCCCGGCTCAAGAGTGTACAATTTCGTCTGCCCCCCAAGTCCACGGGCCTGGTGCTCCAATTGCGCATCGACCGCGGCCTCGTGGCGAAAGATGCCCAGGACCGCTTCAAGGTGGAGCCCGGTTATGCCCTGGGCCAGGAGCCGCCTCCGCGCGGCATTGTGCGGGACGATTCAGCCCGGGCCTCCTTCGAGGAATCTGGACGCATCAGTCCTGCCGCGCGTATGGTTGACTCGACTTGGTTCCACGACACGAGCGCAACGCGCGTGGTGCTCGAGGTCATGAATTCCCAGTGAAGCATGAACGCATTTCCTCGCGCGGTGGGTTCATTTTCGTGAGGCAAAACGCACCATGCGCGGCAAATTGCACCAGCGGCGGTTTACGGCACTTCCTGATCGTCTTCACCCGGACCATGCCCCTCACCCACTCGACCAGCAGTTGTCAGCCAAGTGTCAAAGCGCGCCTGGAACTCAGCGGCTTGCCGGTGATCGACTCGATCCCGGTCGAGGGCAAGTAAGACCTCATCGAGCGCATGTTCGAGCTCCGGCGACACATGGTCCCGGTAAGTATTGAACCACGCGATCCAGCTCGCCAAAGCGAGCTTCTTGTCGTCGGCGGCCATGTTTGCAACCTCCGCCAAGTTGGGCAGCAAAGTGCGGCCGCTGCTGGCAAAATGAGGCACGTCTGGGCTGTGAGACATGACCCAAGACGATGCAAGTCTCGAACCAGGCTCACCCGCGGAGGACCATCAGTCCAAGTTCAACTGAGCGCGCAGCAAACTCCGCTCACCCTGCAAAAACTCCGCTTCCAGTACAGCCCCAGCGGGCACCTCAGCACTCGGGACGGTCACGCTCACCTGGTTGGGCTCAGCGCCGCCGACCGTCAAGTCCTGCTCACTCACGACAGTCCCGTTCAAACGCAGCACGGCACGGACCGCTTGGCCCGGCACTGTGAGCGTTGCCGTAGCATTGAGCTGCACGTCCGCGCCCGCGCTGGTGACCGTCAGGTACGCGGCGCCGTATTCACTCGCCGCCGTCACACCCTCGAGACCCAAGCTAGCAAAGTAGTGATCGCGCCAGGTACGCACCTCTCCTGCGGCCATGGCCCCGCGCTCCCAAAACTCGGGGGTCACCCCGTGCCACATCTCAATGGTGGGACGCAACCACTGCTCGCCGTCGTCCACATCCACGCCCACGCTGTCTCTGCCGAACGTCCACAATTTCAAACCGGGGGTTTGTTGATCCTCCGAGACGCGCAACACCGCCGTCTTGTTCTGGTGGTTGAACAATCCAGACCAATGGGCTTGGTAACTGGGATTGGCAAAACACGTGCCTTGATCCACCCAGTTTTCAAAATGCGCCAGGTTCTTCCATTGGAAGACCTCACCGCTCACCCGCGTCTCAGCATCGCCAAACCACGCCCAAGACTCTTCCAAACAATGCACTTGGTCCATGTCCGCCCAGATGCTCGTCTCAAGGGGGATCTTCGTGTCGCCTGGCGTCGAACCCGGCGCCAGAGTCGTCACAGTCCAAAACTCAAACCCATCCACCGCGCTGCTGCGGCTGTTGGTGAGGCGGGTCTGCAACTCAAGATCGCTCCTCCCCGCGCGTAGGGTCACGTCGAGCTCCACCAGGATGTCCGTGCGACCGACGTCGTAGCGCTCAGGAACGCCGGCGGCCAAATCGATGTCGTCTCGGCGCGACATGCGCACCGTGATGGCCTGAGCGCTCTCGGCAATCACCTCCAACTGATAAGGTTGGTTCCAATACTTGCCGTGCTCCGGCTCGGGAAAACTGGGAAATATCCCGCCCAGGATGACGAGATAGTTGTAGTAGAAGATGTCGTCACCCATCAGATACGGAGTACCCACGGGATTTTGATACAGAAGCTCCCGCTCGGTTTCCTTGTGCACAATACTGAGGATGCGTCCACCGTAGTCGGGCAAGAGCGTCACCTTGAGGTAGCCGTTCTCGAGGATCACGGTGTCAAACGTGGTTGTCGTAGGCTGCTGCGCCGGTACGTCCAGGCCGTTCCACACGTCGTCGTCGTTGGTCTCGATGGGAAAGTGCTCAAACGAGTAGCTCGACGCGCTGCGGGTGACCGTGTCCGCGCTCACGACGCCGCCCGTGTTGTCTTGTCCACCACTGCCCGTCGCAGCAGCGTTCCCCCCGGCCCCGTTGCCCCCAGTCGGGCCTTGGCCGCCGCTGCTGCCAGACGTCAACTGCCCACCCGTGCCCGTGCCTCCACCCGTGCCAACGGCGTCCTGCCCACCGGTGCCAGCTACTGCGTCCGGCGAAGATCCATTTGAACCACACGCTGTTGCGCCGCTCAGTGCAAAGGCGAAGATCCTCAATTGTGTGCCGCCCGCCCGACGCCGCAGCTCATGGTTTGGTCTTTTGAACATAGGTGTAAGCCAGAGGGTCGCTCGACCGCTGTTTTTCCCACTAATCAGCCAGCCACGCCGCGTCAATCCACCGCACGGCGAGCCGCTAGTCTTCCGCAGGACGGCCGCAAAATCTTCGCGAAAATCGCCATGAGCTGCCAGCCCAGCAACAAACAGCGCGCCGAGTCCACCTTGCTCACCGGCGCCGCTTCACAAGCCAATTTGCCTGCTCAATGCGGACCCGTAACGGCACGCTGGATCAAAACGCCGCAGCTCGGCAGCAAACTGTCTGTAGCCAGGCAACACGCGTTCGCACAGCCCAGCGGATACGCGACTGTCTTTGGACAGGTTGATCACACCAGCATAGCGAACGACCAACTCGTCGATCGCGGAAAAGAGCTGGAGACTCTTGCGGGAGGCGGGCACATCGAGCGCTAAAGCGATCCCTTCTCCAGAAAACCCAACGTAGCGCGGCTCTCCTTGAAACACCTTGAGCGAGCCGAGTGTTATGGGTACCCCTGATGCCTGCAACAAGCGCCGCAGATCGCATGAAAACTGGGGAAACGAATGGTGGGCAATGATGACTTGGTATTCGCGGAAGCCCCGCTTACCAAACAGCGCGTAGTAGATCTCCTTGCCGTAGATGGGAAAGAGCGCCTGTTGCAAGGGCACGTGTCTGACGCTCGGCCGTCGCACCAGCGCGCCGTACAGCGCTAAAGCGGGCCTGGTCGTGAGGCGATTCCAGACTCCGAGGTGCACATGAGCCGTCAGCGGTCGCTCGGCTAACTCGGCATGAGCGCTTTGTGTCTGTGGAACGAACCGCTCGATGTAGACCACGCCGCGTCCAAACTGTTTCTTGGCCAGGTTCAGGTCATGCCATGAGTAAGAAATGTCGGCGGTGTTCGCCTGCTCGCGCAGCAGCTCCGCCGCCTCGCACAAGTCACTGACCAACGTCGTTGTGACCTGAACACAACTGCCTTGTAGGGGTGCGGTATTGAGGACCACCTGGGTGACAATGCCCGTCAGGCCCAGACCGCCCAGCGTGAGCTCGAAGACGTCTCGCTCGCGCTGTCGCGAGCAATGTATTTCACCGTGGTCGACGTGTCTGAGTACGAGGGACTCGACCCAGCGCGAAAAATTGCCCGAGTGTGCTTGGCTCTTACCGTGAATGTCGAAGGCCAAACAGCCACCGATGGTGATGCGCGGGTAGCCCGGGAGCGCCGGCAAATACCTGCCTCTATCTGCCAGAAATGCGGTAAGACGCCCCACGGATATCCCTGGTTCCACCGTCACTTGTCCCGACTGCGGGGAGAACGAAAGCACTCGATCGAAACGCGTCATGTCGATGACGTGCACGTCTGGACCAAAACTCGCAGGCGAATACGACAGGCCTGCGCCACGGGCGATGGCGCGGGGCGCCTCCGCGATCAATTGCTCCAATTGTCGCGTCGTCTCCGGGCGACTCACCCAGCTGCGCTCAGCGGCAGTCCTGTCAAAGCTACGCAACTCTATCCCTGATGTCATGAGCATCCCATCCGCGGGCGCGCCATCGTACGCACCTCCCCGCGCGCAAGACAGCGTCCTGCGTCTCCATCACAGAACAATCCTGGTCGAAGGGCAGGTCTTGGACTAGCGTATGCCCTTCTATCGCATGCTCCGCAAATATTTTGTCGACCGCGGTCCCAAGACAATATTCTCGCTGTTCAAGCGGTTGCGTCGGGTCAATGCATTCACGCTCGCTGCTCTGGGCTGTTGTGTCCTTGCCATACGGATGCTGCTCTCGCGCGCTAGTCACCCACTCAATGGCTACGATGAGGCACTCTTGTTCCTCAATGCGCAGATGATGGCGGACGGGCGGGTCATTTACCGCGACTTTTACTCCAATTACCCGCCGGCCATGTTCCAGCTGGTGCGCGCCATCGCGGCGCTTGGCCTCCCCACCATCTGGACGATGCGTTCGCTCACCATCCTGGTGCACGTTGGAACGGCGCTCATCGCTGGTCGACTCGTGGCTGTCGCTAACGCGCCACCTACCCGACCGACGCTGCACCCAGCGGCTGTTTGCTGGCCCGTGACCGCGGCCATCCTGGTCCTCCAATCTGTGCTGACCTGCACGCCCTTCGCGTACGTGTATGCGGTGCTCGTGCTTCTCGTCATTGTCTGGGTATGGCCAACGCCTGGTCAGCCACGCCAGCGCTACTGGTTGTCCGGTGGGCTGTTTAGCCTGCTCTCGTACCTCCGGCACGATCTGTGTGTCTATGCACTGGGACTGGCCGGGAGCGCAGAAGCGTTGCGCTGGGTTCTCCGTCGACGCTCGTTGTTCTTTGGCGCGCGCCGCGAAGCGCTCGACTGGAGCGCCGCGTTCGTGGGCGGGGCAGTTGTGCTTTGGGGACCAGTGTTCTTTCGTGCGGGGCTGCGTCGCGTGCTGGATGACCTGGTGTTTGACGGTGCCAACATCACGTTGCCCGCCCGAGTCCTCCCTTTTCCTGAATTTTCTCCCGAAGTCACGGTGGCGGCGCTCAATTGGACGCTGCCTCCCTTGTTCGCCGAGCACTTGCAACTCGGGTTAGGTCTGATGGGTGTCATGTTGACTGTCGGTCTACTGTTTGCCGCACAGATTCTCTATTCCAAAGCCCCCATCACTCACCAGCGACGGCTGCGCGTGCTGTGTTTTCTGTTTGCGCTCGCCACAGTGCCCCAAGCCATGGGACGCACGGACTTTTGGCACGTGGTCTTCACACTCCCCATGATCCTCATCGCGTGTCCTTGGCTCTGGTCCTCGGAATGGACCAAGTTCCTGGGTTTGGGGCTCGCCTTGATGCCTTGGTTCTTGCACCCACCTCATTTTGCCAACGCCGAGCAGAGCAAGGCATATCTCGATCAGCGCGCCAACTCGCACTTCATGACGGGAGAAGATCGCGTTGTCGCAGACTTTCTCCGCGCGGAAACCGCGCCCGGCGAGCCCATCTACGTGGGCTGCGCGTCTCACCAACGTCTCACGTTGTCGCCACTGTCACCCTACTATTGGGCACACCGACCAGGCGCCACACGCTTCATGCAGCTCGACCCAGGGCTGGCCACCCGCACGGAGGGACAACAGTCTATGATTTTGGACCTGGAGCGCGTTCGTCCACGCATCGTGCTCCGCGCCGGTTCTTGCTGGTGGCACGAAGAGAACCTTTCTAACGTGCTTGGCTCAACTCTACTCGACAAGTACCTGGCGTCCCATTACGGGCGAAAGCAAGCGCTGGGCTCACTTTCGGTCTGGGTACGCCGTACGTCGAGCACCGTCACCCACTGACGCAGTGATCACGGCTGAGACGGGCACTTGCGACGACACGGGTCCTGACGACGACGTCGCCGGCGCTACCGAATCAAATGGAGCGTGGACTTGTCGTGTTCTGGCTCGATTGGTCGGCAATTCGTACTCAGCGGAAAACACCTCCCGGTAGACCCGTGCCATGTCGACCATGGTGGCCATGATGTTTTTGGGTGAGGTGGACGCACCTTTGCCAAATGTCCGCGGAAACGTCTGAATGCCCACCTCGCCGATGCGATACCCCCGGAGCATGGCTTTGATGGTGAGTTCCGCGCCAATGAATGGGCTGGTCGATGCGCAATGAATTTGCTCGGCGAGCGACTTGCGAATCAAACGCATGCCCGTACTGATGTCCCTGTATTGCGTCCTAAACAGCGCACGCAAAGTCTTGTTGTACACCCAGGAAATGAAAATGCGGTCCCCCGAGTAGATCTTGACGTAGCGAAACGTGATGATGAGATCGTAAAAGTCGCGTAGCGCGATGAGCTTGCGCAGATCATTGACGTCATACTCATCATCACCGTCGGTAAAGCAGATCCACTCGTACTTGCAGTTGGAAAGACCGGTGAGGACCGCAGCACCGTAGCCCAGGTTCTTGGGGTGATGAATGACTCGCACCTCAGGGTACTCGCGCGCCAGTTCGTCGGCGATCTCGCCCGCGCGGTCGGGCGAACCGTCGTCGACGATGACGACCTCGTAACGCCTTGCCACGTCACGCAGGACACACAACGCCTTCTCCGCAACGATGCGCACCGTGCGTTCATCGCGATAGACAGGAAAGAATAGACTGACGTCTGGCTTGTTCTCTTGCATCCTCGAATCCAGGCAATTCAAGCTCAGAGTAACCACACGGCACCATCGCGTGCAACACCGAACTCACCGACCATGCTGGATCGAGAGACGAAACGTTCCATCACTACCCGCGTGCCAGTTTGAGCCGCGTGTCAGTTTGAGCCGCGTGCCAGGTTTGAGTCGCGTGCCGGTTTGAGCCGCGTGCCAGGTTTGAGGCGCGTCGGCGCAAGTGAGACTCAGAGTAACTTCAGATAGGCGATGATGTCGGCCTTGTCCTGCGCGGTGGGAACATGCGGAAACGGCCACGGAAAACCCGAGAAAAGAAAGGTCGCCAGGTGGTCCTCATAGTGCTCCATCAGCTCTTCGAGGGACGCAGCCGAGTTGTCGTGGAAGTAGGGCGCCGTCTTGCTCACACCCCACAGCGTGGGGATCTTGAAGAAATTCAGGTCGCGCACGTCGCCGGTGATGAGCGCACGCCCCGGATCGGGTGTGACCACGGTGACAGTTGCCCCGGGATTGACTGGATCGGGAAACACAAACTCGTAGGTCGGATTGTCGTCCAGGTTGAATTCGGAGACATTGACGGTCTGAAAATGTTCGCCGACGGGCAGGCCCGAGTTGGCCTGCGTCTCATTGGTCATCGGGCCACCGTGACACTGCCCGCACACGTTGAAACGCGGGGCTCGTGAATCCTGCGCAAACCAGCGACGCCCGCGTTGCTCCGCCGCCGTCACACCAGCTGGCCAGGTGGGTGCCGGGCCACCTTGCGCATAGTTTCTCAGCAAGTCGCTCGAAAAAAAGTCAGGGCCTTGCTCGAACGCGGCGATCAACTCGAGTTGCGCCGGTGTCGGAGCGACCGTCGCCTGCGCGTGGCCCAAGATGGCGCCCAGCGCCTGATCCATCAAATCAGTCGCCCGACCATCCCACATGAGTGTGGGATCCAACGCCGGTGTGTTGAGGGTGCTGGGAACGCTGCGGCGAAACACAACCGAGGTGGCGTCCGGGAGGGCGCTCAGGAAAACACCTGGCGGCAGCTCGATCTCCACACGAAAGGTGGCGCGCGCCAAAAGCTCTGAGTAGTCGACCCCGATGCCGTCGTTGCTGTCGATCGATCGGAACATGGGGTCCGACGGATCCGCAGCATAGAGCGCTTGGATTTGCGCTGGCGTGATGGAACCAGTCTCCTTGGTGTGGCAGGTGAGGCAGGTTCTCCCATTGCCGCCAAACATCTCCTGGTTGAAGAGGAACTCGGGATCCAAGGAGACACTGCCGTCGCCATCACCGCTGTCCCCTCCGGCGCCACCACCGCTCACGTCGCCGTCACCGTCACCGCTCACATCACCGTCGCCGTCACCAGTCACGTCACCGTCGCCGTCACCCGCTCCATTTCCAGCACCACCACCGCTCACGTCCCCGTCGCCATCACCGCTCACATCACCGTCGCCAGCAACGTCCCCATCCCCGTCTCCGTTGCCGCTCGCGTCCCCATCACCAGTGACATCTCCGTCTCCGTCGCCAGTCACGTCGCCGTCGCCAGCTCCACTTCCAGCACCGCCGCCGCTCACATCTCCATCGCCAGCGACATCTCCATCGCCAGCGACATCCCCATCGCCAGCGCCGCTCACATCTCCATCGCCAGCGACGTCCCCATCCCCATCACCGTCGCCGCTTGCGTCCCCATCGCCAGTGACGTCCCCGTCGCCGTCGCCGCTCACATCCTCATCGCCGTCGCCGCTCACATCCTCATCACCGTCGCCGTTCACGTCCCCGTCGCCAGCGACGTCCCCATCACCAGTGACGTCGTCATCGACCTCCCCGTCAGCCGTTGTGGACTCCTGATCCGTATCCACTGCGTCGTTCGACGTGCCACACGCACTCAACCCTAAAGCCAATACGCTGGTTCCAACGAGCAGTTTGATTTTCATGACGCAGCCGAACCGCGCATAGCACAATCTGCTGCGTTGCGGAGCCTAGGGTCCTGCAGCTGGCCGCTGAAAGCGGAAACACGCGCGGGTTTTGGCGCCGCGCGCAGGCTAAGGAGCCGACCGCTCGCTGGCACTCATGTCTTGACGACTGAGATCCCGTACGCGCCAGTTCCTTTGCTCCGATCGTAGTGACGTACCTGAATGAAGTAGTTGCCCTGCGAAAGATCGACCGAGATCTTTGAATTTGAGCCTTGTCCTCCGTCGTCGTCTTCCGCAATGAGCTGGGACGGGCTGTCTGGGCCAAACAATTTGACGATGACGTCAGTACTCCCCCTGGTCTCAATGACGTAACTCCCTGGCTTGGTGACACGAAATTTGTACCGATCCTCCTCGCCGGGAGTGCGGATTTCCGCCGCGGCCAGCGTCGGCTCAAACACCGGGATCTCACGAAAGTCCTCAACATTTGCCAGACCTGGGTACATCACCTGGCTGGCAATGAAGGCCTTGTCGACAGCGGACAGCATCTCGTTCGGCTCAGTGTGGAACCCGTTCAAGGTCCATTCTTTCGGAAAGGAATAGAGCATGATCGACTTGGGGTCGAAAACGGTGCCGTTGACTTGATCGTGTTTGTACTTGTTGAGCACGTTGTGCCTGATGGTTTCTTCCGTCCAACTGTTGGGTGGGCCCTTCAGGTCCTTGATGACCTCAGCCTCGTTCCACCGGATCCCGCCCGCTGGATTCTGGTGTTCGTGCGCCAGGCCGATCGCGTGCCCAAATTCGTGCAGAACCACGCCCTCATCGAGCCAGCCCAAGTTGAGAGTTGCCTCATTCTTGGGGATCGTCTTGGCATCGATCCCGATGTACGACCACGCGCCGTCGTTTTCGTCGAAGGTCACGCGCACGTCACCTTGGCCCGTGCTGATGAACTCGAACTTCAGGTTGGCGTGGCGAGTCCACAGCACCGAGTGCTGGCGAACAAAGTCCTGCTGCTCGCTGGTTCCAGCTAGAAACGACACTCGCAGAGTCGCCCCCACGGGCCAACGTTTCCCGACCGGAGCAAGGGCCCGCGTACGGTCACCTATGCCCAAGCTCGCAAACGGAATGGCCCGGCGCAGGTCATCCTTGATTATTCGATCAAAGCAAATTTTCTTGGTCATTTCGATGTCCTTTCAGGTCGAACCAACGGACCCGTGAGTTGGTCCGGCGTCCCCATCGACGTCGGTCACGGCGCAGGGCAAAGCTCAACCCCTGACGGGATCGTCCGCCCACAAAACCCCTTCCTGTACTCCCCTTCGCAATGACTGAGGAAGTGCAGCTGCTACCCAGAACACCACGCGGCGTTCAACAAGAAAAGCTCCTTGCAGGATAGCCCATCCTCACCGAGCATGTCTACCCCTCGTTCGGCGTCACCGGGACGTTCTCTCCTGGCCTGTGCAGGTGGCGCATTCCGTGGGACCGCTCGCCCCGTCGGTTGCAGTCGTCTCACTCAGCTGTCGTGTGGTTCGAAACCGTCGGCCGAGGTAGCCACAATTTCTATTTTCGGCTTAGATGATCAAAGGGAGCGGCTCAGGGCATTGTGTGCAGGTTCGCGCACGGCCCTCAGGCGTGCACTCTCCGATCTCCGCTCGGTCTCATTCATGAAACCTTCACTTCGGACCTTTCTCGATTCCGGCCCGTTCGCGCCATTTGTACTCGGTACATTGGTGCTCGGTTGCGGTCTTTTGGCCAACTGCGGCGGTCGTGCGCAGGTCGTGTACTCCGATCAGGCGCCCGGGGAGGGCTCCACTCACGCGGGGGGCGCCGCGGGAAACGCGGGGGGCACCGCGGGAAGCGAGTACCCCATGTCCGCATCGGGGGGGTTCAGCTTCAGCTGTGACCAAGCAATATCGCAACAGTTCGATGCTGCAAACATGAGAGCTTACGACCCGCCTCAGCAGCTCGAGGAGCGCGTCGATCGCACCCTTGGCTTGATGAGCGCCGAGGCCAAGTACAGTCAGATGCTCGGTGTGCCGGTCGGCAAGAAAGATTACCGCGACATCCAGCGCAGTCCCGACACGGAGGTGCCCGGCCTGGGAACCATTCGCGGCTACCGTTATCGCGACGCAGGCCGTGGCGCGAACCTGGATGCAGGCCAGGACAATCGCTCTGATGACCGCTCGAACTTCGCGACCGCATTCCCCACGGCAGCGCTCCGCGCGGCGTCCTTTGATGTCGATCTCGAGCGACGCATCGGGGCCGCCATCGGTGACGAAGTGGCAGCCGCTCAAAATAACGTGCTCTTAGCCCCGCTCATGAATATCGTGCGCCACCCCTATTGGGGGCGCGCCCAAGATAGCTATGGCGAAGACAGCTATCTCATCGGTCGCATGGCGACCGCGCTCACCGTAGGGATCCAGACTTACGTCGTGGGTTGCGCCAAACACTTTGCTGCCAACAACATCGAGAAAGGGCGCGCCAACCAAGACGCCGTCATTGATGAACAGACGTTGCGCGAGGTGTATGCGCGTCACTTCGAAATGGTGGTGCAGGACGGTGGCATTGGCTGCGTGATGGCTGCGTACAACTCGGTCAATGGCGTAAAAATGACGCAAAACGAACACCTGCTCCGCGACATTCTCAAAGCCCCCATCGACCAGGGCGGGATGGGGTTTCAAGGGTTCGTGGTCAGCGATTGGTGGGCCATGCCTGGGGAGCAGCTGGCAGATGAGCAAAACACAGCCACGCTCCAGGCCTTGGCGACTGAAGCCGTGGCAGCGGGGATGGACATCGAGATGCCTTGGCAGTTCCACTACTCGCCCTCCTCGCTGGGCAACGCCGATCAGCAGCTGATCGATGACGCAGCCCGGCGCATCCTCACGCAGAAGTATCGCTTCGGGTCCGCCATGGACACGGACCCGTGGAGCCTCTTGCCGCCCCAGTCGACGCTGACAGGCAGCTCCATCGCGGCCAATGAAGCCCATGAAGCTCTGGCCGAAGAAGCCGCGATCAAATCCGCCGTGCTCTTGACGAATGGCCTCGGTGCAAACTCGGCTGTGCTGCCGCTCAACGACGCAGACCAGATAGCGGTGCTGGGTGTTCTGCAGGATTTTAAGCAACTCAGCTCATCGCTCCCTCCCGTTTGTCAGCTCCAACACTACGATCCCTGGTTGCCTGTCGATCGCGAATGCACGTTCAACTTTGCTACGGATCCAGCGCGCGGTGACCGCGCCTCCAGCCGGGTAAACGGGGATCCAGCACGGACGATTGGCCCATTTGCAGGCATCAGTAGGATCGCGGGCGAGCAGCGCGCGGTGACTAGCGGGAACGCCGCACAAGACGCTGCGGCCGCCGACGCGGTCGTCGTGGTGGTCGGTTATACCCCGGGGGACGAAGGTGAGGAGTACTACATCCAAACCGGTGGGGATCGCAGCTCGCTCGAGCTGCCGCCGGGGCACAATGAGCTGGTGATGAGCGTGCTCGACTTGGACAAGCCGACGGTCATCGTCATCGAGTCTGGATCCATCGTGAACCTGCCTTGGCTCAGCCACGCCAATCAGAGACAGGCCACGATTTGGGCGGGATACCCGGGTGTACGCGGAGGCTTGGCCCTCGCCAAGCTCATCTTTGGTCAGGAGAACTTTTCAGGAAAAATGCCCATGGCCTGGCCAACGGAGAGCGAGCTCGTGCCGTTCAAAGACAGTGAACTCAAAACCACGATGGGATACTTTTTTGGTTACCGCGAATTCGATCGCCGCAAGTACATTGAAGAAACCCCCGTCGAGCTCATCTTCCCCTTCGGTCACGGTCTGAGCTACGCCTCCTTCGAGTATTCGAACATCTCTGTGCCCTGCGCCACGGTCGACGCTGAGGCCGTCTTCAACGTCACTGTGGACATCACCAATACAAGTTCGACCGCTGGCGATGAGGTCGCCCTACTCTTCGTCAAACCGCCACCGAAACCCAGTGACCTCACCGGTGAGCGTCCTTGGAAAGAACTGAAGAGCTTTGCCCGCGTGTCCGTCCCGGCAGGGCAAACGGTCACGGCCCAGTTCCCTGTGCGCGTGCGCGACCTGCGCCGCTGGGAGGGCGGGGCGGACGGGCGCTGGGTCATCGATAGTGGCGACTACACGCTCTTGGTCGGTAAAAACGCCGCGGATGCCGAGACCACCAGCGCCCGCGGGGTCGTGACAGTTGCTGGAGATTGATGCCGACCCAGCCCAGCGGGTTACTCAAAACGTGCCCATCAATTGCACTTGATTCATGCTCGCTCCGGCGTAAAGCGCAGCAGGCGCGAAAGCGGCGTGATCATTGGGCGGCTTCTTGCCCGGAAGCACCGCCCAGAGGGCGATGGCAGCCACCGCGCCCGTGCCGGTGACGATCATACCCACCGTGGCCACGGTGCCGCGGTTGTACGCCTTCTGCTGCAGTTCCTGTTGGGTCTGTCCGGTCGCATCTTCAGCATCGGCTTTGGCCTGAATGGATTGAATGCCGAAGACACCCCACACCACACCGCCGGCCACAGCCACACCACCAGCGAGGAAGGCGGGCCACTTGCGAGCGAACAGCGAGCGCTCTGCGGCCCCCGCGTCGGGGTCTGGTTTACCCGCCGCTCGCTTTGGCATCTTTTGCAAAGAGGGGATGTGCAAATTCAGGAGCTGACGTTCCTTCGTCAGTTCGACGGTGCTCGACCAAGTCTGATGACCGGGCGCACTCACGGTGATCTCATAATGGCCCAAATCCAAGGGAAACGCCGTACGAAACACGGCAGGGGGAATGAGCTTGCCATTCCGCTTGATCGTCGCGTCCGCCGGGAGGTCTCTGGGGACCGTGAGTTGCAAACGAGAGAGCCGCGGCTCCAGCATCTTGGCTCGCTCTTCGGCGAGTGCCTGTCGCTTGTCGTCGACCTTCTTGGCCCAATCTGCGGCGTCACGAAATGCCGACCAGGCGCTGGCGAGATGAGCCAATTGCTCCTGACAGTATCCCAAGTGGAGCAAGGTGCCGAGTTGCGGATCCAGAGTGTAGCTCTCCTGGTACTTGGCGCAGGCGGGCTCGAGCTGACCTGACTGCATGAGTTCTGCAGCATCATCAAATGCGGCAATAGCGGCGGCCTTGTCCGTTGTCTCTGCTCGGGCGGGGACTGAAAAGAATAGAATGAGTGTCAAAAACGCCGCTCGGCGGCGCAAGAAAGGGGTCACAGTCGTCCTCCAAAATTGGGTTGATGGGGCTGGGTTGTTGTCACTGGTTCCGGCGCTGGAGCGGCGGCTTCTGGCTCGATCGCAGTCGATGCGGGCGCAGGCACCAGCACCTTGTTCTTCTTGGCCCCTGCTGCTCGGTGCTGGGGCAACGGGCCGTCCTGCGCGCGTTGGCTCTGCGGCTTCTTCGATGGTGCGGTCTCGGCTTGCTCGTCGTCCGAAGCCTCGCTCTCCCGTGGATGGGGCTCAAACGGGAGTTCTTCCAAGGCCACGCCGCGCACATCCTCGAACGTTGCGGGGACTTGCGGCGACGACGCGCGCACCACGGCATGGGGGGTGGACTCATGTAACGTCTCCTTGGAGCGGCCGGCGGCGAGCCATGAACCTCCCGTGGCTGACATGATGAGCACGACCCCGACCGCCACCACCAAAGCTAGACGCTTGCGGCGGCTGCGCGGATCGCGCCCCTCGCTGCTCGTCCGACCGAATGGCATGAGTGACTTACCCTTCGCGTCGGCCCATTCTAGGCCCTCGCCCCGCCCGACCTCGGGAGGAGCAAAGCTCGGGTGCTGTGAATTGTGGGCGATCCGCAAGATGCGGTCCGCATGGACCTGCCCCCGCACGGCGGGGCCGAAGGGCACCAGGGCCTGGGCGAGCTCACTCACGGACGGATAACGCAACACCGCCTCGAGGTGGAGACAGCGCAGCACGACTTGGGCGAGACCAGTCGGCAGGCCTCGGAGTCGCTCGGCGAGCTTGTTTGGGTCTGCCGTGGTGACTTGAATCACGAGTTCAGCGAACGTCTCGGCGTTGAATGGGGGCTGACCGACCAAGAGTTCGAACAACACAGCCCCGAGTGACCAAATGTCGCTGCGTCCATCGGCGTTCTTGGCCGCGATCATTTGCTCGGGAGCCATGTAATGGGGAGTGCCCATCATCACGCCACTGCTCGTGAGTGCCAGATCTGAGCTGCTGGTCGCCCTTGAGATGCCGAAATCAAGCAATTTGATAGCCAAGAGGCCATCCGTGCGCCGCACGCAATACAAATTGGCCGGCTTGATGTCCCGATGAATGATGCCGAGCGCGTGGGCCTCCGCTAAGGCCTCACACGCCTGCAACACGAACTCTACCGCTTGTTCAGCGGGGAGCTTCCCCCTGGTGAGCATGTCAGCCAGGTCCTCACCTTCCAGGTACTCCATCACCATGAACGGAGCGCCCGACTCCAAGTATCCGACGTCGCTCACTCGCGCCACGTACTCGCTCTTGATTCTCACAGCAGCACGCGCCTCGCGCGCAAAGCGCGCCATCGCCTGGGTGTTTTGAACGATGGATGGCAACTGTAGTTTGATGGCCACTCGCTCGTCCAACTGCAGATGATGGGCGGCGACGACCATACCCATACCACCCAAACCTAGCACTCGCTCAACGCGGTACTTTCCGGCCAAAACCGTGCCAGGCTCGATGAGTTCGCTTACTTTTTTCACCTTACTGCTCCGCTGCTCCACTCCTCAATCGACTCACACTTAGGTCACGTCTTGCACTTCACTGGCCGCGCGCGCCCATACTTAGGGTGTTCGTGCACACCGTAAGCCCGTGGTCGCCGCCCGCGTCGCAGGACTGACGGCCGCGCGTGCCGCCGCGGGTAGCAAGCTGATGTCCTGTGCGTTGGCCCCACCGCGACAACTGCGCGACGCACTGGCTGTCTGTTGCACGCAGTCGCTGCATGGAGACATGAATGGTGCGTCCCAATCGAGGCACCACTCCCGCACGTTGCCCGAAAGGTCACTGTGTTTCCAACGGCCGTCTCCAGGCAAGAGACTGCCCACGGCGTTCGAGTGTGTCGGGTTGCCCGAGCAAGAGCTCCCTTCGAGAACAAAGTTGGCGTAGGTGCAGTCGGGGGTGGCCTCTCCCCAGGGGTAGCTGCGCTCCTCGTCTCCGCCGGCTGCCACGTATTCCCATTCCGTCTCACTCGGCAAAAAGCCGCCATCCCAGATGCAGAACGCAGCGCCTTCGAACCAGTTCACGAAGTTCATCGGGAGGTTCTCGTTGTCCCCTGCGCTAGCAGTCCAATTGGTGTAACTGCCCTCGCGCGCGGCATCGGTCACATCGACCTGTGCTTCCCAGGCCGTCTCCCAACCTAGTTCGTACCCGCCCGCTCCGTCGGACAGTCCCCGACCAAGGTTCAAATGGACGTGCTTGCCCGCCCCCTGCATCGGCCGGTAACCGCCCTCCCAAGCGGCCTTGAACGCGCGAAAGCGACCGACGGTGACTTCGTACTTGTCCAATCGGAATCCAGTGATCGTCGCAGGGGCAGCGTCGTCCGTCCCACGCAGGAACGCGCCGCCGGGCACGACCAAGCTCTCACAACAATCGCCGGCCGCGGTCGGACCACACGTGGGCGCAAGGTCGGCGCAACTCGGAACATCGCACCAGCCTCCATTGCATGAATGCGCACACCCTTGTCGGTTCGTTTCGGTCTCATTGGCGCCGCACTGAACGCGCGCAGGACCACTTGCCGCGCAAACCCAGGTGTTTTCAGCCTGACCGGCACATTCAGGGAGCCTAGGCTGACAGGCCCCAAGCGCGCAGCCCAGCGTGGCCGCACACGCCGCGGCGCTCTCCAAGCTCACTCGGTCGGCTCCACACACTTGAGGGGCGTTGCCTGCGCAGGTCTCGATCGCCGCTCCTGGCTCCTTGTCTTGGCATTCGGGAACTATGCTCTCACAGACTCCCGTATTTGACCCCACACGCGTATCGCAACGCTCGGTCGATGCACACTGTCCGAGCGAATTCCACTTTCCTTCCACACACGTGAGTTGCACGCGTTGGTCCTGGCCCGCACAGGCAAAAACGCCATTGGGCGCGCACGGCTCACCAATGGCCCCCACGCTGGTCCGCTCAGGAGTTCCGCCCGTACCCAGACTGCCTCCACTCTCTGGCGCTCCCCCACTGGCGGAGCTTCCCCCAGTCATGGCTCCACCAACAGCAGTTGTCTCGAGCACATACGCCCCCGGCTGCTCGTTGCCCAGTATCAGGTTGCACCCCAATGCACTGCCAAACACGAGACCCCACCAAGGCTTTGGACTACCCATGTTGTCCGCCTGGGTGCGCTGCGAACCTGGGGGACTGCGTTTCAAATGCTCGCATATTTGGGTGCCTTCTTGAGACCGGGGACCCATTCAAAACTCCCGATTTGCTGGGCAAGGTGCGACGTTTCCACACTTGCAAACTACAGAGCCCAGAGCTGTGGAGCAACGCGATCGATGGTGCACGCGCGTCACAAGACTCATGAGCGCACGTCACGAAAACAAAACTCCACACCGCGACCAAGTCGCGCAATCCCTATTTCTGCGGCGGCTCACTCACGCTGCGCGCCTCCTTCCGGCCGGAAGACCCGAGCAACTCTGCCAAGAGTGACCAGCCTTCTCGCGTGTCCTTAGAAACGTGAGCGGCCTAAGCTCACGTCTCATGGTTTGCTCATCTCTGGTTTCTCTTCCCGCGCCAAAGGCCAAGCGGTCTCTTCGTCGTTGGGTGTGGCTCAGCCTGAGTCTCGCCAGTCTCGAGATCGGGGCGTGTGACGCACATGTTTCGCCAACGGTAGGGAGCGGCGGCGCGAGCTCTGGGGACGGCGGACAGGTCGCGCAAAACGCCGGCGGGGCCGATTCATCCGGACACTCCGGCGGCCGAGCGGGGGACACGGGACCAGACACGGAGGCCACTAGCTCCGACGGTGGACATCCGACTGGGATGGGTGGCGGGGAACAGGGCGGGGACAGCATGGTGGATGTCCCGACCGCCGGGGCAGCGGGAGCTGGGGGACAAGAAGAAGCTGGTCCAGGGGACGTCATTGCTCAAGGCGTCCGCTGGGTGGGACGCGTGGCCGAGGGTGATTCCACCCGCTTCGCTTGGTCAGGTACGGGATTCGTGGCGAGATTCCAGGGCACTGGTGTAACCGCATCACTCAAGAACGCCGAAGGGTATCTATTTCAGGTCATCGTTGACGGCAGTGTGCACCGTGCCTTCTTGGCCACGCGCGGCGAGGTGGCCTATCCGTTGGTCGAAAACCTCGTTCCGGGCGAGCACGTCGTGGAGCTCTACCGTCAAACCGAGGGTCGCTACGGGGACAGTCAGCTTCAAAGCCTCGAGGTCATCGGGGGCGCATTGTTAGCTCCTCCACCCGGACCCGACGCCGTACTCGAAGTCATCGGTGACTCCATCAGCTGTGGCTATGGAAATCTCGGCGTGGCGCCTTGTTCCTTCAGTTTCGGCACCGAAAGCCATTGGGATAGTTACGGTGCCGTGGCCGCACGCGCCCTGGATGTCGACGTCCACACACTGGCCATTTCGGGTCACGGTTTGACGCGCAACAATGACGGCACGGCGACCGACCTCTTGCCCGACGTGTATCGACGCACCCTGACGCGCGACGCAACCATCCTATGGTCGGACGTCGTGGCCCCCCAAGTCATCGTCGTGAACCTGGGCACCAATGACTTTGCCCAAGGCAACCCCGGCGCTCCCTTTCAAGAAGCTTACCTGAATTTCTTGCATAGCTTGCGTGACCTCCATCCCGACGCGTTCCTCCTAGCTACGCTCGGTCCCATGATGAAAGGCAGCAACCTAAACGCGGCACGGACGTACATCCAAACCGCGGTCTTCGCCTTTGAAGCGGACGGCAACGCGGGCAAGGTCGGGTTCCTAGAATACCCGGTTCAGGGCAACGACGCGCTCGGCTGCAACTCCCATCCCAATGTGGCCACGCACCAGAGTATGGGTGAGGCGCTAGCGGCGGAGATACGCGCGCTCGGAGTGTATTAGGCCCCCGCAGCGGTAGCCCCATCAGGGGTCCGCTGCGTGCACCTCCGGCGCGCACGGTACGGTGCATTGAAAGTGGTGGTACCATTGGTGCGCGACGATGCGCGTGGGAGGATCACCCTGGGACACGCGCAGATGTTCGGTAGCGTCCGGCTCAATGGTGCAACTCAGGGGGATATGGTCCTCGTAGTAACCGTCGATCAACAAACTGGATGAGTACACCTGCCGGGGTTGCAATGCCGTAGTGTTCGTCAAGCGTACGCTGACCACGGCGTGCTGCTTGGGCGCTAGGTCGAAGGTGCTCGGGGACAGCGCGAATGTAGCCGTCTGAGCGTCGGGCCCTACCAGCGGTGAGGTGGTGACGTGGAAGGTGCGGGTGCCTTCGCCCAGGTTGCGCACCACGATTTGTGCTTCCGGGGTCATACCGCGTTGGATCTTCCAATGGATGGGCGCAGCGACGCTGGGGTGAGACTTCCCGGCGCCCAGGCCCGTGGCTACGGCCTGCTGCGTGAGTTCGCGCTTTTCAAATACATCAGGCAATACCCGCGCTGTGATGGGAACGCACTGCTGCCATGAACCGGTGAACGTGAACTCCGCGTGGTATTCTTGGCCACTCACGAGGGCGGCGGTCGGTGCCAACCCAAGCGACACGTGGGTGCTCATTCCCGGAGCAAGCGACGCTGACGCGGGGGTAACGGTGATGACCGCAGCGCCAGGCCCTGGTCCCATCAGCGGCGTTGCTGCAAACGCGAAGGTGCGCGTGCTGGTGCCCTCATTGCGCACCACGACGCTGGCGCTGGGCAGCGAACCGCGCCCTAGTTTCCAGGTGATGCTTTCAACGCAGCGCGGAGGGCATGTGGTCTCGGGAATCGCGCAACAATCATCCTTGGCTTGAGCGTGCTTGACCGCGTCCTCAATGGCGGTGAAAAAGCGCTTCGCATGCGCACCCAGCAAAACATCCATCAGCGTGATCATTGGACTACCTCCTCCGGCTGAGGATCTGTCTCGGGATCCTGGGCCTTCAAACCATAGAGAACGAGATTGAGAACACCGTCACCAATGCGTGTGACCGCATTGAAAGTGCACCCAGCTGGCAACTTGCTGGGCATGGGGATCTCAAACTTTAGGTTCCTCGATTCGCCGGGCAAGAGCTGCCCGGCGCCTTCTACAATCTTTCCCTTGATGGGACTTGGTTCGTGACGACTCATGGTCGCGACAAATTCATCGAGCACCTTGTGATGGCCCTGGTCCCCGCTGCGCGCCACGGCGCCGTGAAAATGTCGATGCCAGTTTTCCTCCCCGGGACGCAGGCGCACGATCGCACTGCGTCGGATATAGGTCGGGACGTTGCCGGTGTTCTTCGCGTGCAATGCGAGCGACAAGACTTGATCGGCGCTAACCCCGTACGAGACGAGACTCGGGTGAATGCGGGTAACACGCAGCTCATGGACCTGGATGGTCGCGTCGGCGCGTACACCTAGCGGGTCCAAGAGCAGAGCGGGATATGTGCCGGGTGGGGCCGTGGGAGCAATCTGGATCACAAGGCGCACTTCACGCGATTCACACGCGGCGAGCTTGGCCTTGAGGTGTATCGGCCACGCTCGTGCCCCCGAGCTCACGAGCAAGATCGGTCCGGTCGGCGGCTCTTCGCCTTCGGTCGGGTCCTCGCCTTCCGGCGGCTCCTCGCCTTCGGTCGGGTCTTCGCCCTCCGACGTTGGCTCGGACGTGCAACAACTGGACACGCGCAGCTCAGGTGGCGCGCCCAGGAGGAAGAACTCGTTCACCTGGACTCGCGTCTTCTGTTGGTTGCACAACACCACGAAGCCCGCACATTCCGACGGGGCACCAGCAAACAACACATTTTGCCCTGGCACCAGTACCGGTTGGGAATGGAGCTCAGGACCCCAAACGACGTCCGCGGGAGTTGGAGGAGTGCTCACTTGCATCGCTCGGTCTCCTTAGGCTGGTAATCCTCACCGATGGCCATGCCTTCGCCACACACCGAGAACTTGAACAAGGTGACCCCAAGAACTTCGAGGCAAAATTTGAAGTTCACAGGCAAATGCAGCCGAAACGGACGCAACCCCAGCTCGAGCTGCAGCGGCGGAAATTCTTGGATGCGGATGTTGTCGAGGCCCAAGTCCACCTTCGAGTCGGTGTTGATTTGGGGCAATTCTTTGATGCTGACCGCCGAGTCCGTGTTGATCGTTGCCAGCTCCTTGATCCGAATTTCGTCAAGCCCTGCGTCGACGGTCAATCCACCGCTCAGAGCCGCGCCGACGGCCAATCCGCCGCTCAGAGCCGCACCGACCGTGCCGCCCAAAGTCACACCCAAGCCGCCAGCCACGTCAACCCCAACGTCGTCGTCGTTCCTGCCTGCCAGCGTGAGGGTGGCGTGGATGTTCTCCCAAGGGATACTGATGTCGCTCATGAATCGCTCCTCTCACAGGTCATTGGTTTTGGTCCGTATCTTTTGCGTCGGCTTCCCGCAGCTTGGGGTCGAATTGCCGCAGCGGGTGCCGCGACGGATCGAGCGCACCCGTGTCCCAGGGCTCAAAGGCGTTCTCGACGTTGGCGAGCCCGGTTGCGTACAGGCTGGGGAAGTGGCGAAGCAGCACATCTTTGAACAACGTGCGATCGACCCACTCTAGGCCTTCGCTCGTGTAGTACTCTTCCCGATAACACTCAGTGAAGAATCTATCCGCTTGCAGGCGACGTGAGGCGTTGAGGATGAACACCTCGAACAGCGTTTCCCCAAAGCCAAACCCGGTGGGTCGGTGCTGCTCGGCCAAATTGCCGACCAACAGATCGATGTCATCGACAGTCGCGTACACACGCTTCAGGCGTGCCACACTCTCTTCGTCTTGGGTGATGTCCTCGAAGCTACGGACTGGACGCAGACCCAAGGCGCGGCGGAACTGGTTGTAGCGTGGAACTCCACGTTCGCGATCGCGGAGCACGTCCACAGCAGCCAAATCATAGAACCCGGCGTGCGGAATGCTCAAATTACGCAACGTGTCTGGGTAGTTGTTGAGCACGAGCTGGCCCGAGTGCTGGATGCCAAAGGAATAAAATAGGTCAGCCATCGCAACCTGATCGCTGACCTTGTGAGATCCAGCTTGACGTGTTTGCGCCAGCGTGAGCCTGCGTAGTGGGGCGTCACCGCCTGCCACCGCGTACACGTCGATCGTGTCTGGCAAGAGCGAGTGGAGCCGGTAAACGGCCAAGAACTCACGCGTCAGTGAGTAGGCTACGCCGTGATTGTCGGTGGTGTTGCCCACGAGACCACCGGCCACTGGATCAGCCACGTTGATTTCTGCCAGGGTCTTGCGGTTGTTCTTGGCGCGCAGCAAGTTGGTGAGAAAACCGTACCAATTCGAGTTCATGGCCGAATTGAGCGCGCGATTGGGCAAGACCGCCGGCGTCCACTCCACGGTGTGGATCTTGGCCATGAGCGCGGTGTTGATCAGACGTGCGGTGTCGAACAGCTGCTGGTCGGTAAACTTTGGATAGTGGACGGCCAACATGTCACAGAGCAGGTTGTGCTCCTTGACGAACAACGTGTGCAAAAGACTCAATCCGAGCCACCAATTGCGTCGAAACCCAGTTTGCTCGACCCCGTCCTCGAGCACGGGCAGATTCCCCGTAGCTTCACTTACGCGCATTTTGCCACGTACGAAGCTGCGAAGCGCGTGTTGGGTCTGGAGATCACTGCCGTAAAGCTGCGACCCGTCCCACCAACTCGTCACTTCGTTGATGTGCGATGAAAACGCTTCACCTGTACGGCGGCTCGGATCGGTCTGCGACGGGCGCACCAGCATGTGCGTTTGGCGCAGGGTCTGGCGCACCGGATCGTCTTCATCCAGTGGAATGCGATAGGGCTCGCGGCGATGATCAGGTTCGCCGTAGCTCACCCAATCGTGGTTCATGAATTGGATCCAGGGTGCGGCGATCAGGTTCAAAAACGGAATCGGACGAAATCCGGAGTCGCGCGCCAGAAGCTCACGACTCACGGTACGCGGGTTTGGCGTCATCAGCCTAGCGCCCAGCTCCGGGGGGTTATCCCAGGGCCGCGTGTTGAAACCAAAACGTGTGTGCGCGGCTCCCGCCATCGGATCGGCCAAATCGTTGTAACTACCGTCGGCAGTGCGGGCGAATTTGGCATACTCGGGGATCGGACCACGCTGTTCGAAGAAACTCGTGTTCACGTTGTCGGGATAGGCCGAAAACAATTGCTGGCGGTTGAGGCGCTCACGTCTGCGCGCGAGCATCAACATGCTCTTGAGAAAACCGTGCTCGGACCAAGTCGTCCACGGGCTCCCCGTGTCCGGCTCGCCCCCAAAGCGGTTCGTCAACGCCTGAAGCCAAAGGCCGACTTTGACTCCCGCCGCAGTCCCGATCTGTGTGAGCACACGTTGTCTCGAACTCTCGCTGGGAGCAGCCACGCCCAACCGGTCCGACAGGTCAGGAACCCCCGGAGCCGCGGGAAACTTTGCTTGCTCAAAATAGGAGGGTGCTGGCACCGGGCGTGCGACGTCCGCCTCGGCGTTGGCGTGGGCTCGCTGCAAAAGAGCAAGTAAGCGCTCGTCCGTGGCACCGCCAACTTTGGCTCGCTGCAGGTGTTCTGCGGCCTCGGCATACTGCTCGGCGCGATAATGAGCGACCCCGAGCAGCGTCAGAACCTCTGGATCTGCAGGCAGAGTTTCCAAAAGGCTGATGGCGAGCAGTGGCTGCTCCTGCGTGAGGTACGACGTGGCCTGTTCGACAGCTGTTAGCTGCGGCTCAAGACGTTGAGATTCCGTTTTCGTTACCCTAGGTGCCATGACTCCCCCTTGCCCTCCGCTGTGGTGTCCACGTTTCCTGATTCAATTTTAAGCTTAACCCCCGGCGCCGACGGCACGCAGCACGCGCACCGCGACATGTGTGGCCTTGCGCAACGTCTCGAGCCCCGGGGAACGTTTGGCTTCAATCTCAATCGCAGCTCTCCACACGGAGCGCAGCATGTGTGGCACGATGTGCTGTGCAGGACACGCGCTCCATGTGTCACCCAAAAACGCGAGCGTGAGATCACCACTTTTGTCGTACGCGCGCGCGAGCAAGAACACGACCAACGACCGATGGCTCAGCGGTTTGCGCAAAAACGGCGCCTGCACCTCGCGTTCGCAGCCGCGGATCAGCACCGGCGGCACAATCAAGCACTGGCGCATGGCTTCTTCCGCTGTGCGCCCGGTCACCCCGGCATGTTTCGCCAGACTACGCATGCGACGCACCGAGCGTGTGATGTTCTCCATGCCGATGGAAGTGGCGTGAATTGCATGAATGTCGTTGCCCGCCGCGTCCGCCAGCGTCCGCTTGGCTGCTGCAAATTCCTCCTTGGCGCGTTTGCCAAGTTTGCGCCACGGCGGTTCGGTGGGAAAGTGCGCCACCCTCCGGCCTGCCGCATAGGTGGCCAGGGTCGCGATGTACCGAGGAGCGAAGAGGCGACCGCACCACTGCTGCACGTAAACGCCCACCATTTGTTCCGGGTCACCGGACGCCTGACTCTTGCTCGCGCCCTCAGTCTCAGATGATGCGTAGCCGGCCACGTAGGTACCCAGCCAAGTGGTGTCTGCGCCCACGACGCGCGTTGGTTCGTCGAGCGCATCGGCAAGTTCCCTCTGCTTGCGTGCCCGACTCGGATCGTCTCGCCGCAAGAATACCGGCAAAATTTGACCATCGAAGCCCATCGCGGCCACGGTCAATTGGTTCACCAGGCGCAACAAGAAGCCGCCAGAATCCTCTGGCGGTCGTAGTACGTCAGGGTGTTCGTTGAGCCAACGAATTTGATCCGGGTCATCCACGAGCAAGATGTCGAACAGAAAGGGAATTGCCAGTCGCATGGGGCCCTCCTTGGGCGATGGTCGAGTGTTCTGTGTTACCTAGGGCTGCGCTGCCTAGGCGCTGCCCAGACTCGCGAGGTACTTGAGCGCGCGGATCCCGGGCAAGAAGAAGTAAGCTCCGCCAGCGACGGTGACGAACCGTGGCAACCCGGTGTAGCGACGCCGCACCGGACTGTGCTGTTGCGTAAAACAGTTGCTCTCGAGGGTTCCGCAGATCGGATCCGACTCGCCCCGCAAGCCGCTGAAGCGGGGATCCGACAGCCATGAGTGTTGAATGAACTCAAACTGGCGCGCAATGTTGGCGTTGATCGCCACGAACATGAGGCCGCGTTCCTCCTGATCGACGGCTCCCGGCGCGAGCTCCTTGCCGTAGACCCTGCCCCGACGAATCAGTCTATGCCTGCGATTCACGCCCATGGAATCCTCGGTCCCCGGATTCGGATCCAGGGAATCCCGGGGGTTGGCGCGGCGCACGTGAGCGCCGACCGGGCACAACAAGCCGCTCGGGTCCTCTTTATGGTAGCCAAACTCGTTCTCGCGCGAGAGTGCCGCCTCGTCCTTCCACGGCGTTTTGACCAAAGATGCACCGCTTGGCCAGCGTCCCACCCATTTTGCCGCCAAGAGCGCGCGCGCTTCGGGGTTGGACGAGCCGTCCGGATGTTGTGTCAAATGGTCGAGGGTCGAACGAAATGCGACGACGTCCTGGCGCAGCTGACGGACAACGAGGTAAGTCCCGTTTCTGCCAAAGTCGCGCGCCGACTCCGCTTCGACATCGAGCGGTAGATGTTCCGCGCCGCTTGCCGACGATGCCACCAGTGGCCTCGAGGTGAGCAAGTCGTACTCATTTTGATAACCCAGGACGAACTCACCCGCCTTGATCACGTGCAGCGCCGATTTGCTCTCGTGGTAACCCTCGATGGCAGGCTGGGAGATGCCGTCGGAAAAGCCAAAATGCTCGCGGTCGATGGTGGAGCTGCACACCACTGAAGTCACTTCAGTCCAGCCTGAGTTCGACCAGCTGTCGCGCTGATGGGAGTACACCTCGGACAATGCTGCGTCACTTGTTGCATACAGCACCAGCACCGCGTGAATGGGCTCCGTGCCAGGTCCCCCCCAAGCCCACGATTTGGGGTCGCTCTTGCCTTCATCACCGAACAAGCGGCTGCGATGCGGGGTAGCCATCCCTTCAATGAATGGCTGTGAGAATCCGGCGAGCGTAGCTTCAGGCAGCCCCAAGCGCGCAAGACCAGCATAAGTAAACGCTACGTGGACCGCCGTTGCAGGCGACCGGTTTTCGCCCTGGGTGACCTGCTCGGCCAAACTCGAAAGCCAAGCGTGGGCCCGGGCCTCGCCCGTGAGCTGCAGCAGCACGTAACGGCACGCTTTGAGCTCACCGTAGCCACGGAAAACCAGCCCTTGCACGTCGGTCGACTCGATGCGCGGTGGCACCTTGGGCTGCGCGAGCGCGCGCTTGATCAGCGTCTGCTTACGGCGCCACAGATCGATCAACCTTACCGCAAGCGCAGCCATGCTTGTGCCTCTTCCTCTGATGGATTGCCGCTCAGTCCAGCGCGGAGCGCGGCGTTGTTCTCAATGTTGCGGGCTGACAAGGTCGGATACGCGGAGTAGGCGACCTGGACCGGAATTTGGTGGCGTCGCAAGTGATCTTTGAAGTGCTCCTCGTAGTTGGCACCCCCAAAAATCAGCCAGCGCGTTGGGGGATAGGCCTCGCCGTTGCTAAACACGAGATTGAGCCCCCAGCCCAGCAAGTTGATGAAGTCGTCGTTGTAACTCTCGACGCTCCCGTCGAAGTTGCTGGTAAAGATCATGCGTCGATTGGGCATCGGCACCCAACGTGCAAAGTGAATGCTCTTGACGCCCGCCAGGGAGTCTTCATTGAACAAATGACGCACGCCATAGTCGACGAGCTGCAGCACTGAATCGATGGCAGCGCGGCGCAGGGCTCCCGGCTTGACGAAGCCCCCGGCTGCGTACGCGTTGTGCGCGCTGTGGTCCTCGAGCACCGTAAGCCTGTCCAAATGGTCTCGTTCGGGTCGCACATGTCGTGCGTTTTCTTTCAACTCCTGCAGCCGAATCAACAGCACTCCCACCGACGTCACGGGCGTCAAGACAGGCCCCAAGAGCAGCACCAAAAGTGGGCGCAACACCCGGTCCAAGGTTTGTCGAACACGGTAGCCCAACTCTGTGCTGGGCGCCGGTTCGATGAGCGATGACAGCTTGGGATGTGCGCTCACGAATGCGCGCACGCGCTCCCGCACTTGCAGCGCCGAGCTATCCTCAGCGTCCAGGTGAGCCAAGAACTCGTCCACTGCGACGCGCAGCTCGGCTTCTTGTTTGATCTGTTCGACGCTGCGGCCGGGGCGGTGAGCATAGTGAGCACGCTCTTTGACGCGGTGGTTCTTCAAATAGTCGAGCCGAGTCGCAGCGGAGGGGTTGGATGGATAGTCCGTGCAATGACCGAACACACCATCCAGTCCTTCACCTGCCACATTGACCAAATCCGCCAAGAAGACGTCCGACGAGCCATCACAATCTGCCAACAGCAAAAGTTGCGGCGGGAGCACATTTCCCTGCGGATCGGACATGGCATCCCAGCAAAACACCCGGCCAAAATGGCAATTGGGCAGCTTGGCGAAGGGGACGAGTGTGTTGTGACCGGGGTCAGCGCGCATCCCCGTCAAAGTTTGCTCCAACGCCGATCTGCGCGACGGCTCCAACGTCGCAACGACACTCAGGGCTTCTTGGTGTGGCATGCGACTCAGACTGGAAATTGCAGTGTGAAGTACATGAGCCGTGTGTGACCCCAATAGACGAGCCCAAGATAC
>Ga0315910_10000400_pt1 | contig 43567 bp, 37 predicted proteins | sample EdamamesoilMG_FD_204470 | JGI IMG/M metagenome (GOLD analysis project Ga0315910, IMG submission 204470) | Garden soil microbial communities collected in Santa Monica, California, United States - Edamame soil | ecosystem: Environmental > Terrestrial > Soil > Garden | place: USA: California...
CCCACCCCCCCCCCGGCCCCCCGCCGGGGGGGGGGCGCGCCCCCCCCCCGCCCGACCCCCCCCGCGCGCCTGGCGCGGGGGGGGGGGGGGGGCCCCCCGCGCGGGTGCGGTCAAGTTGTCTTGACAACTTGACCAGGCGGGGCCAAAGTGAGGAGGCCGGTATGGCGCTCAACGAGGCATCGCCCATTCCCCTCTACCGCCAGCTCGCGGAGCAGCTCCATGGGCAGATCCGCAGCGGGGCGCTGTCGGTGGGTTCGCGCATTCCCAGCGAGCATGAGCTCTCCGCACGTTATCGTGTCGGTCGGCCGACGGTTCGGCAGGCGACCGAGTTGCTGGTGCGGCGGGGCGTTCTCGCGCGGCGCCGCGGCTCGGGGACGTATGTCTGCGAGCCTCCGCCTGCCGTCGATCTGTTCTCGCTCAGCGGGACCTCGGCGGCCTTCGAGCAACAAGGTCTGGCGGTGCAGGTCGAGCTCACCTCGGCGCTCGAGCGAGGTCTGCTCGGAGGGCCGGAGAACCCGCTGGCTGGGCGCGAGGTCTACCGCGTGTCGCGGTTGTTTCGCGTCGATGGCCTGCCGGTCGTGCTCGAACACCTCTGGCTCGATGCGGCCACCTTCGAGGGTCTGGAGCGCTTCTCGCTCGGGGGCCAGTCCCTCTCCGAGATCGTCGCGGACGAATACTTCTTGGTGCCGCAGGGGGCGGTGCAGACGTTTCGGGTCGTGCGGTTGCCCGCCTCCGAGGCTCGGCTGCTCGAGATCTCTCCGCGAACCGCGGTGCTCAGCGTGCACCGGAGACTGTCGTTTCCCAGCGTCGGCGAATGCATCGTCGTGCAGATGCAGTGTCGCACCGATCGCTACGTCTTTTCACAACATCTGGTCCAGGGCGCACTGCCCGGAGAGCGAGAACCCTATGAGTGAGCGCGGATATTACGGTGCCTATGGCGGGATGTACCTCCCAGAGATCCTGGTGCAGACGTTCGAGGAGCTCTTGGCCGCCTTCCAACAGGCGAAGGCCGATCCATCGTTCTGGGCAGAGTTCGAGCAGCTGATGAGCACGTATTCGTGCCGGCCCACCCCCATCACCTTTGCGGAGAACCTCACTCGGCATTTCGGTGGCGCCAAAATCTTCGTCAAGCGCGAGGACCTCAACCACACGGGGGCCCACAAGGCCAACAACGTGATGGGGCAGGGCCTGCTCGTCAAACGTATGGGAAAGACCCGCGTGATCGCAGAGACGGGCGCCGGACAGCACGGGGTGGCCACGGCGACCATGGCGGCCAAGTTCGGGTTCGAGTGCACGATCTACATGGGTGAGGTCGATGTGCAGCGGCAGCGGCCCAACGTGTTTTGGATGGAGCGCCTGGGCGCGCGCGTGGTCCCCGTCACCGCTGGTTCACGCACGCTCAAGGACGCCATCAACGAGGCTTTCCGGGACTGGGTGACGAACATGGACACGACGCACTACGTGCTCGGCACGGCCTGCGGCCCGCATCCGTTCCCGGAGATCGTGAGCTACTTCCAATCCATCATCGGCAAGGAAGCACGGCGGCAAATGCTGGAGCGCCAAGGGCGTTTGCCCAAGCGTGTCTACGCCTGCGTCGGCGGGGGGTCGAACGCGATGGGGATCTTCAGCGGCTTCTTCGATGAACCCTCGGTCGAGCTCGTCGGCGTCGAAGCGGGGGGCCACGGTTTGGAGAGCGGCGCTCACGCGGCCCGCTTGGCCGGGCGCGATGCTTCGGTCGGCGTGGCGCAGGGGTATCGCACCTACTTCTTGCAGGACGAAGAGGGGCAGATGAAGCACACCCACAGCGTCGCGGCCGGGCTCGACTACATTGGGGTGTCCCCGATCCTCGCGCATCTGCACGAGACGGGCGCCGTACGGTTCGAGGCAGCGACCGATGCCGAGGTCACGGAGGCGCTTGCCCTCACCGTGCGCAAGGAGGGCCTCATCCCCGCGCTCGAGTCCTCACACGCTTTCGCCCAAGCGTTCAAGGAGGCCCCCACGCTCTCCCCGGACGATTGCATTCTGATCAATCAATCGGGGCGCGCAGACAAAGACATCTTTACCGTCGCGGACGCGTTCGGCGACCCCGCGTGGAAACAGTTCATTCTGCAGAAAGCGGAGGAATACCGTGCTTGAACAGTACATTCGACAGCGGCGGCAAGAGCGGCCGATCCTGCTCATGACGCATATCGTCGTTGGATATCCGAGCTTCGAGGCGTCGCGTCGCATGGTGGACGCGATGGTCGCGGCGGGCGTCGACCTCATCGAGCTCCAGATCCCGTTCTCGGAGCCCATGGCGGACGGCCCCGTGATCCTGCGCGCCAACCAAGACGCCTTGGCCGCGGGCGCGACCGTGCAGCGTTGCTTCGAGTTTGCGGCCGAGGTCGCGGCCGCGCATCCAATACCGTTCCTCTTCATGACCTACTGCAACCTGGTGTTGCGGCCTGGCGTTGCGACGTTCGTCCAACGCATGGCGTCCGTGGGAATTCGGGGCGCCATCGTCCCGGATCTCCCGCCGGAGGAGGGCAACGACTACCTCGAGGCGATGGCGGATGCACGCTTGGATCCCATCTTCATCTTCTCGCCCAATAGCGTGCCGCGCCGCATGGAGATGATCGCGGCGCAAGCGTCCGGCTTCATCTATTGCGTGGCACGCAAAGGGGTGACGGGCGCCGAGACCTCGTTCACCGACGAGCTCGATCGCTACCTCGAGCGCTGTAAGGCGGCCACTTCGCTCCCGCTGGCGCTCGGCTTCGGCGTACAAGATGCGCGCGACGTCGCCTTTCTCACCGGCAAGGTCGATATCGCGGTCGTGGGATCGCAGACGATTCGGGTCCTCGATGAGCAAGGCGTGGACGCCGTCGGTCCGTTCGTCGCCGGCCTCCGCGAAGGGATCCCTTCGGGGTTGCGCCCCGTGGCGTGACGCCCCCGACGGAGCGGGCTATCGCAAGGCGTCGATGGCATCCTGCCGCGGTGCCGTCCACGCGGGCACGAAGCGCGGGCACGCGACGCCTTGCGGCAGGGGCATCTCCGGAAAGTCGGGACCCGCTTCACGATCGAAGCGCAGGTCCCCGAGCATCTGGGTCGAGGGCACCCAAAACGGTGCACGAGCGAACCGCAGGTAGGCCGCGGCCCAGCAATCACCGGACAGCCTTTGGAGCGCCTCGCGAGGCAAGTCGATGCGGCCATCGAAGTGGAGCGTTGGCGTGCTCTCGTCCGGCACCGGTTGTAGGGGCGCGGTGGGGTGGGGCCGGACGAGGGGGCATTGTTCGGCGGTGATCCACCTGGGCAGCAGACTTTGGCGCCCCACGCGAAGGATGAAACGAGCGTCGTCGGTGCTCGCGACGATGAGATCTCGGCACCAGGGCGTGGCGGGCAGGGGCGCGGACATGACCTCGAGCACCGTTTCTCCCGTCGTTGCCAGCGGGGCGCGCATCGTCTCGGAGAACATGGCCACGGCGCGTCGATGGGCCGCGACCGACAACCCGTAGAAGCTTGCGATGCCGGCCAGCCACGCGACCAAGGTCCACCCTTGGAGCGGAGCTGCCAGCGGCGCGAGTCTGGCCCAGAGCAGAGCCCATGCCGCGGCCCACGCCAGGACCAACGCTGCGCTCGCGCGAGGCAGCGGCAACGCCCAAGGCAGCGCCACGATCGCGAGCGTCGCCACGGCGAGGAGCCAGCGCATCGCGCGGGTGCGCACCATGAAGGCGGCGGGAATCGACAGCGCGCAGAACAACCATGGCTCGATGATGAACACGAGGTCGCCATAGAACCAGCGGTTGTCGAGCGGCCACCACGGGTGCACGCCGTAGGTGTTGGTGTAGTCCATCGCGAGGTGGAGCCAGCTGCACGCGAGCGCGACCCCGAAAACGGACATCGTCGCGCCGCGCGAGATCGGCGGGCCACGCCGGCGCGCGAGCCCAAGCAGCGCGGCAGCCACGACCACGCCGAACACCGCCGCGACCAAGAACGTGTGCGTGTGTCCGCGGTGGTGCAGCAGATACCCCAACCGACCCCCCGTGATCTCCGTGTAGACGAGGTCGAGATCGGGGGCGTTGCTCGCCACGATGGCGCCCACGTGGACGGGCGTCCAAAGACGCGTTCGTTCGGGCTCCGGCAAACGGGCCAATGCCCCTTGCGCAACGGCGACGCCTGCGAGCGCGTGCGTAAGGTTGTCCATGCGGCTTTGTGCGTCGCAGCGTCGCACAGCAGCGCCTTGCTGGGCACGCGGGGGCTTCGCGGCGATCACCTCGGGTCTACGAAGCTGTGTGATAGCTCACTAATCTCGTGATCTCGTGCTGCCACGCCTCCAGAGGTCTCGAACGCCCACCCAGCCAGGTTCGACCGGCGCGACACTTCGGTTTGACAAACCCGCCGCGCCTGGTTCACTCTCCGCCTCCACCTCGGGGCGTAGCGCAGTCTGGTAGCGCGTTCGGTTCGGGACCGAAAGGTCGGAGGTTCGAATCCTCTCGCCCCGACTCCTTTGACATCGTGAAACTCGCCCCCCTCACTCGCACAGAGTTCGGGGGCGAGTCGGGGTGACCGCGAGGCACCAAGTTGCGTCGTAGTGACGCCTGCGTCACCACGCGCAGCGACGATCGGGCCAGGTTTCTGCATCACCTGGGCCTCGATCCAATGTCCCTCCATTCATTCCATCGTCGTCAACTCCTCAAACAGAGCAGCTTCCTCGCGGGCGTGCCGTTCCTTCCTCTCTTGCGAGAGCTCAACGCCATGGGGCGAGGTCGCGAGCCGGGCAGGCGAGCCAAGATGGGGGGGTACGGGAAGCTCGTCGAGCGCGATCACGCATGGATCCACCTCCCCGAAGGCTTCTGCTACTACGCCTTCAGTCGGACGGGCGCCCTCATGTCCGATGGCCGGCGGGTCCCGGCTGCTCACGACGGAATGCGAGCCTTCGAGCTCCCTGGGCGACCAGGAGTCATTCGGCTGGTGCGAAACCATGAGCTCGGAGGCGTGGGCAAATCGGTTGGCCCCGCGCACGAGTCCTATGATCCGACGGCTCCTGGCGCCGTCACGGTGGTCGACTTCGACACGCGACGACGCAAGATGACGAACTCGTTCTTGGCGCTGTCTGGAACCATCGAGAACTGCGCGGGGGGCTACGGCGGTCGCAACAACCGTTCATGGCTCTCGTGCGAGGAGAGCACGGAGGGGCTGGCAGCGGGCTATGCCAAAGAGCACGGATACGTCTTCGAAGTGCCGGCCGACACCCAGGGCTTGGTGGCGCCCATACCCATCAAGGCGATGGGGCGCTTCACCCACGAGGCGGCCGAGCGCGATCCCGTCTCCGGCGTCGTCTATCTCACCGAGGACGAGGGGACGGACGGATTCTACCGGTTCCTGCCCAACGATCCGGACGACCTGTCCGCTGGCGGAGCGCTCTTCATGCTCGCCATCGATGGCGCCCCGCAATACGACACGGCCACCGATCAGGTCGTCGGCGCGACACTGACGACGCACTGGGTCCTCATCGACGAGCCTGACCCGGAGGACGCGGAGGACAACCCGTCGGCAGTCTTGGAACAGGGCGTCGCCAAGGGGGCGGCCACGTTCGCCGGACTCGAGGGGTTGTACATTCGGGAGGACGGCGTCGTGTTTTTCACGGCATCCGAAGGTGGCAACGCGGAACGGGGACAGATTTGGCAATATACGCCCATCGATCTCGAGCACGGAGCGTTGACGCTGGTGTTCGAGTCCACGGATCGCTCGGTCCTGGATGGGCCCGACAACATCTGCCTGAGCCCGCGGGGCTCGATCTTGATCGCCGAGGACGGCGATGGGAGCGAATGGATCGACGGCGACGACTCATGTCGTCAAGCCGGCGACAACTACGTGCGGTTCGTGACCTCGGACGGGGGACTCTACGATTTTGCCCGCGTCCCCAACAACGTCGACCTCGTCCTCGATGATCCCGAGGACTTCGAGGAGGATTGCACCGCCGATCCGTTGCCGGGCCCCGGTGAGGTGATCGGCGCCAGCGAGACTGCGGGCGTCGTGTTCAGCCCGGACGGCGAGTGGCTGTTCCTCAACCTCCAAGTCCCCGGCATCACCTTGGCGATCACCGGACCCTGGCATCGCGGGGGTCTCTAGACGGGCACGAACCCACCGGCCTGCGGAGTCGAAGGCCAGATATTGAGTTGCTACGTCCCCACGTTTGGGGGCTGCGAGACCCTTTCGGACAACCCCCGGGTACAGGGGTGTCGTTGACATTTCACGGCAGCGATTGCCGAGCCCGGCTCGCTCGTTTGCAATCGCCGAGCCCCGCCAAACGCTGCCATGGCCGCGTTGTGCGGGCTCGGTGACGGTCTGCCTGCGAGATGACTTCTCTGACGTGATGACGTTAGGGACCGCCCCTACTCGCAGGCGAGTTCGCCGTCGTGGCTGAGTGCCAGGTCGTCGAAGTAGACCGCGTTGGCCGGGCCTCCGCCGTGAGCGTGCCAGCCGAAGCTGAGGCGCGACAAGTTGTCCGGGAGATTGCCGGTGCCTGAATGCCAATCGTCCATCGACGAGGCGTCGACGAAGAGATCGCCGTTGACCGTCGCGTAGACGTGGTCGCTCGCGCCATCGAAGAAGCCGGAGATGCAGTGCCACTCGTTGGGAACGGGGGTGACACAGTTCGAGCATTCCTCCCACGGGTTCGGGGAGAGTCCATCGCCGTCGGCGCCGAGGTTCGAGTGATAGGTGTTGGCCTGCCCACCCAAGCGCACTTCGTCGGCGCTACCGGGCGTGGCGTCCGTGCCCGACGAAAGGAACGTGACGTGGTTCTCCCAACCCCCGGCTGCGAACTTCATCCAGAACCGGAAGTAGATCACGCCGCCGGGTGGCGGGAACTCGGTCGCGGTCGTGAAGTAGGCGTAGCTTCCGGCGGTCTGCGTCGAGACGAGGACGGAGTTGGACCCGCCGTGCGCATCCGCGTCGCTCACCGTGACCTCTCCGCCGTCGGTGAAGATCGTCCACGTCGCTGCGTCCGGAGGGCTGCCCGCGGCGGCGTCTTCGAAGTCCTGAATCAAGAAGGCGTCTTGGTCTCCGGAGTCTGCCCCCGAGGTGTCCTCGCCCGACTCGCTGGTGCTCGAAGAGCTCGAGGAGGTCGAGGCCTCGGACGCTTCCGCGGCAGTCGTTTCCTCCGACGAGGATGAATCCGAGGTGGTCGACGACGACGAGGTCGCATCCCCGGATTCGGACGCGCCCGACGACGACGCCTCGTTCTCCTCGCCTCCGCTGCCACTGGACTCGGCGCTGCCGCTGCTCGCATCCCCAGCCTCGGATTCGGACCCCGCGGCGTCCGAATCCTCTTCAGCCGAGTCCGCGCCCGTGCCCGAGGTCTCGGACGGCGCGGCGCAAGCTCCAACGAATATCGCGATCAAACTAAGTTCACGCACGTGCACGCGAAGCATTCCAGGTAGTGTGGGGCAGCCGGTCCCGCAACGATACGACGCAATCTGTCCGCCGCACCATCCGGAGACGACGTGGGATGTCGCGCCTCGGACGCCCCTCTTCGCGCCCATGGACCGTGTTGTCGCGCGCAAGATGATCGGGCACGCTGGGCGGATGCCCTCGGTCGTGCGTCGCTGTCTTGCTGCACGTGGGGTCGTTGCGTGAGCACGAGACTCGGAGCGAGCGGGCCGCCCTCGGGTGCGAGCCTCTGGGAGCGCACCCTCGCGCAGTTGCCCACGCTCGCCGCAGCCCCACGACGGTCGGGGACGGGGAGCGTCCACGAGGTCGTATCGTTGCCGCTGGGAGCGCATGAGCGCCGCTTCGCGCAGCCGATCACCTTCACTCCATACGCCGCGGCGACGCCGTGCACCGCCCGCTGCACGTTCTGCTCCGAGACGTTCGTGCCGCTCGATCGCCACGGGACGTCCGCGTCCCTGCGGCCAGGGCCTCGCTACTTCGAGCCGCTCCAAGCGGTGCTCGCTGCCTTGAGGCCCCTGCCGATGGGTTTGTCGCTCTCGGGTCTCGAGGCGACCTCGGACGCGGCGTGGCTCCTGGGTGTCCTGCGCGTCTTTGCGGAGCATGAACGCGACGGGGGCCGGCTGACGACGCGCGTGCTCTACACGAATGGATCGGGGCTGTGTGCAGAGACGACCGGGGCCACGTTGTTGCCGGCGCTCGTGGCCGCGGGCCTCACCCGCGTCGAGCTCTCGCGACACGCGGTCGATCCCGCGAGGAATGCCGCAATCATGCGATTCCGGCCCGGGGTCGCCGTCGCGGAGGCTCGCGTATTCGAAGCCATGGCGCGCGAGGTGGCGAAGGCCGTGCCATTGCGGATGGTGTGCGTGCTCCAGCGTGGTGGCGTGGAGACGGCCGAGCAGGCGCGCGAGTACCTCGCTTGGGCGGCGTCCTTGGGCGCCGGCGACGTGGTGTTCCGGGAGCTCGCACGCTTGGGCGATCTCTACCGACCTGGACGTTCGGTGCGGCTGGTGGGCGAACGGCGCGTCGCCGTGGAGCCGTTCATCTCCGCGTTCTTGCCAGGTCACGGGGTCGAGGTCGTGGATGGGTACTATTATTATAGTGTTCGTATTTCACGCTCTGCGGCGATCGATGCGATCTTCGAGGCCTCGGATTATGCGGAGATGAGGCGGCAGCACGAGAGCGACGTGATCCGCAAGCTCGTGTTTCATCCGCACGGAACGCTCGGAGGCGACTGGAGCCCGGACCGGGAAATCTTGTGGCCATGAGGTTTCCCGCGAGCTACGTGCAGTTCCTCCACGACGATGCGCTGGGGTCGATCGCAGACGCGGTTTTGCAAGAGGATCCGCTGGGTGGCCGCGACGTTGGTTGGCTCGCGCCGGCCCGCTTCGCCGTGCGGCACGCAAGCGCCCCGGGCGATCGCGTGTACGATCCGTTCGCCGGGTTCGGCACGACGTTGCTCGCCGCCGCGCTCGAGGGGCGCACGGGCGTCGGCACCGAACTCCACCCACCCCGCGTCGCGTTCGCACGTGCCCGACTCGCCGAGCATGCCGCCGCGACGAGGGTGCTCGAAGGAGATGCGCGTTTCGTCTCGGCGGCACCGCAGAGCATGCACCTGTGTGTGACGAATGTTCCCTACGTCCGCGCCGAGGCGCAGCCGGTCCTGCTCGGCCACGAGAGCCTGTACGCCGCGTCCTCGCTGCAGGACTACCTCGATCGGCTGCGGGCGGTGCTCGTCCGCACGCATTGGACCCTGCGCCGGGGCGCGGGGGCGGTGTTCTTCGCCGAGGACGTTCCCACGGCGGGCGCGACCGTGCCGCTCGTGGCGTATGTCACGGACCTCGTCGCGCAGATCTTCGACTACCAGGGACAAATCGCAGTGCTCTACCCACTGCGCAAGCGCGGGGGATCGCCGTGGGTCGGCCGCGACCATGAGGTCGCCATCGTCGCGGCGCGCCGAAGGCCGCGCGTGTGTGAGGCTACGGCGCAGGTCCTCCTGCGCGACCTCGCTGCCGAGGGGCACCCGTTTGTCGTCTTCGGAAGCTACGGCGAGCAACTTCGGGCGCAGACCGGAAGCGGTCCAGGGGCGAGCCATGAGCCCGCGGACATCGACTTGCTGGTGCCGTTTCGGTTGCCCGACCTCATGCGCTTGTGCGCCGCGCTGCAGCGGGCGGGGTTCGAACTCTATTCGTGGCAGGACCGCGTGTGTTCCGAAGCGTTGGACGTCGCGAAGCTCGCAGGACGCTCCTACCTTCGTGCGGGACGCCCGCGTGACGAGCTCGTCGTCGATCTTTGCTATGAGCTCCCGGGGGCCGACTTCGAGGTGCGGCTGGAACGGAGCCTCACGTGCGCGGGGCTGCGGGTCCTCGACGTCGGCGCGTGAGGGAATGCCCACGCGCAAATGCGAAGGGCGGAACCTTGGGAGGTCTCGCCCCAAGGGTTCCGCCCTATCGCGGTTCACCCACGCGTCCGCGACCCGAGGTCGCGGCGCGGTTTCGATGCTCTAACGTGCTGCGCGACGGCGGCGGAGGCCGAGGGCTCCGAGCGCGAGGAACAGGAGTGCCCCTTCACGGCTGCCATTGGGATTCACGGAGCACAGCCAGTGGTGACCGGGCCAACCGCCACCGCTGCCGCCACTCGTCGACCAGCTCGCGCTGTCGCCCCCGTCACCGTAGCTGCCGCCGCTGGAACCGTGCGACGACCCGCCGTCCGACGACCCGCCGGACTCGTAGCCCCAGTCGCCCCCGTCGACGTAGCCGTCGGTGGCCGTGTCGGTGTCGCCTTCCGCACCGTCGTCGCCGTCGTCGCTGTGTTTGCAGTCGTCGCCGTCGTCACCTTCGTCGACCTCGCCCGAGCCGTAGTAGCCGCTGTCGTTGTAGCCACTGTCGTAGTAGCCGCTGTCGTAGCTGCCGCCCTCGCCCGAGCCGTAGTAGCCGCTGTCGTAGTAGCCACTGTCGTAGTAGCCACTGTCGTAGTAGCCACTGTCGTAGCTGCCACCCGAGCCCGAACCGCCGTAGCCGCTGTCGTAGCTGCCACTGTCATAGCTGCCACCCTCGCCCTCGACCTCGTCGCCGCCGGTGTCGTCGCCCTCACCGAACGTGTCGAACGTGGTGGAACCTTCGGTGTCCGGGTATCCCGTCGTGGAGGGATAGCCGTCGGTCTCACCGTAGTAGTCGAAGCACATGCTCGAGAGGTACGATTCGCAGATCATGGGCAGCTCTTCGTCTGTCCATGTGCCCCCGTCCGGTCCACCACCGATCTCACCGCCGCCACCTTCGGAGGCGCAGCTGCAGTTGATGGAATCATAGCCCTCGTTGGAGGCGGTGCAGGAGCCGAGATCGCTCTCGCACTCGACGGTCGCTGCGTTCGCCGTGGCGCTCGCAAAACCAGCAAGGGACAGGGTGGACAGAAGAGCAAGCGCAAACCTAGTGGATCGAACCGGTCGTACAACCATGGGCCTAGGTATGCGGTACACCTTCGCGATTGTCACTCCCCGTGACTGGTGGTGCTCGGCGGAAGTTCTGCTCCACGCAGGCGTCATAGGAAAGGTCAGGATTCCGTGACGCGTGGTTCGGATAGCGGCCCACCGTTTCCCGTCGAAACACCCATCGGCCGACGATTGGTGGGGTCTTTCGCGCGCGAGAACGACGAGAAAAAGGCACGGCGCCGTGGAGCGGCGGCCGTGCCCTTGGTGCGAACCCGAACGCTCGCGGCTCAGTAGCGGTAGTGGTCGGACTTGTACGGTCCGTCGACGTCCAGGCCGAGGTACTTGGCCTGGGAGTCCGTCAACCGGGTGAGCTTGACGCCCAACTGGTCGAGGTGGAGGCGCGCGACCATCTCGTCGAGCTTCTTGGGGAGCACGTAGACTTTGTGCTCGTACTTCGAACGATTGAGGCACAGCTCGAGTTGGGCGAGCACCTGGTTGGTGAAGGAAGCGCTCATGACGAAGCTCGGGTGACCGGTGGCGCAACCGAGGTTGAGCAGGCGACCTTCCGCGAGCACGAGCACGCTATGACCATCGGGGAAGCGCCACTCGTCGAACTGCGGCTTGATGTTGATGCGCTCGATGCCGGGAACCTTGGCGAGGCCGGCCATGTCGATCTCGTTGTCGAAGTGGCCGATGTTCCCGACGAGGGCCTTGTCTTTCATCTTGGCCATGTGCGCGGCCGAGATGATGTCCTTGTTGCCCGTGGCGGTGATGAAGATGTCTCCGGTCGAGATGACGTCCTCGAGGGTCTTGACCTCGTAGCCCTCCATGGCGGCTTGCAGCGCGCAGATGGGGTCGATCTCGGTCACCACCACGCGCGCCCCTTGGCCGCGGAGCGATTGGGCACACCCCTTGCCGACATCGCCGTATCCGCAGACGACGGCGACCTTGCCGGCCATCATCACGTCCGACGCGCGGTTGATGCCGTCGATGAGCGAGTGGCGGCAGCCGTAGAGGTTGTCGAACTTGCTCTTGGTGACCGAGTCGTTGACGTTGATCGCCGCGAAAGGAAGCGTGCCCTCGCGCTGCATTTGGTAGAGCCGGAGCACGCCCGTCGTCGTCTCCTCGGAAACGCCCTGGCACTTCGCGGCCATCTTGGTCCACTTCCCGGGGCTCTCACGTTGGACGCGGGTCAGGAGCTTGAGGATGTGGCCCCACTCCTCGGAATCCGAGGCCGCGTTGAACGCGGGGACCTTGCCGGCTTTCTCGAACTCTGCGCCTTTGATGAGGAGCAGGGTCGCGTCACCGCCGTCGTCGACGATCTGATCGGGACCGGTACCGTCGGGCCAGGTGAGCATCTCGTCCGTGCACCACCAGTACTCCTCCAACGATTCACCTTTCCAGGCGAATACGGGCACGCCCTGGATGTCGTCCTTGGTGCCGTTGCGTCCCACGACGACCGCGGCCGCGGCGGAGTCTTGGGTGCTGAAGATGTTGCAGGAGGCCCAACGCACGTCTGCGCCGAGCTCCACCAGGGTTTCGATCAGGACGGCGGTCTGCACCGTCATGTGGAGCGAACCGGCGATCCGCACACCCTTGAGCGGTTTTTCCTGTCCGTACTTGGCGCGCAACGCCATGAGGCCGGGCATTTCTTGCTCGGCGAGTCGGATCTCTTTGCGACCGAGCTCGTAGGCGCTGAGGTCGGCAACTTTGAAGGGAGGTCGTGCCATGAGGATGGTTTCTTTCCGTGAAGAGGAATGGGAGGACCGGACTTGACTCCAGCGCCTCCATCCGTCAATCCGGATAGAATGTTGGACGAGAAGCACGCCAGCGTCAAGTGACGTGCTGGAGCCAACGCGGCGAGCCCCACCTCATGAGGGGGGCTCGCCCGCATGCACGGAGGGCGATCGGTTCGGAGCGGCTTGGCCGCCACAGGTCCGGTCTAACCGACGGGGAGGACCGTCTCACAGCCGACGCGGATCTCGACGGCGCCGCCTTGGCCGAAGCGCTCACAAGTCGACGCGCACACGAGGATCGACGTGGGATCACCCACCGCGGGATCGACGTTGTAGTACCAACCGCCTTCGGCCGTGCAGCTCGCTTGGCTCCCGACGTAGGGGATCGTCTGCGCGACCCCACCGTCTGGCGTGTGCTCGAGGTTCACCCGCCCGAGGTCGAGCGCCACGTTTCCGCTCGGCTCGGGAATGAGGTACTCGCACGAAAGGGCAGAACCGCGAATCTCGTCGAGCGCGGTGCGGAAGGCCTGGCCGAGGTCGAGGCTTTGGGGGTCGAGCAGGAAGGCTTGCTCGGTCCCTCCCGCGGCCGCGACCTCGTCCAGGAGGACCTGCCCCTCGACTTCACTGATGATGCCGATCACGAAGGTCGGGACCGAAGGGGACGCCGCGAGGGCGGAGGCTGCGACTGCGCCGATGCCCGCAGCGTCGGTGGGATCGCAAGCGGTGGGGATCCCGTCGGTCGCGAGGACGACCACGACGGTGCGATCGGGGTGGCTGCTCGCCCATGCGGCCGCGTAGTCGATCGCTCCCGTCAAGGCCGGCGCCGTCGGGGTGTCTCCGTCCGGGGCCTTGGCCGCGATCGCCGTGACGAGCGCGGATTCGTTCTCCGGCAGCGCCGCGAGGGGCACCTCGGGGGTGGAGTAGTCCGTCGTTTCGCACGAGGACTCTTCCACGCAGTAGTTGATGTCGAGGGGCACGCAGAGATCGAGAACCGAGCCGCTGCAGCTTTGACCCTCGGCGGGCGCACAAAGGCCGCCGCTCAAGCGGCACTCGCCCAACCGAACGCACTCATAGCCTCCGCAGTCTGCATCGTCGGCACAGGGGAGGATGCTCCCGCTGCCATCGAAGCACGTGCCGACGAAGCAAGGGCCGTAGTCGCCGCATTCGGCGTTGGTGGTGCAGGTCTCGGGGACGCCCGCGGCGTGGAGCGGGAAGTACTGCAAGCCGATCCCGATCTCTTCGGAGCCCGGATCGCCGATGAAGTCGGTCAGGGCTTGGCTGATCGCGCTCCACTTGGTGACGCCGGCCTGCCCGGTGTCCTCGAGCATCGAAGCCGAGGCGTCGAGCATGATGTACATGTCGAGGGGGGTGCGCTCCGCGGTTTGGATCTCGCCGGCGCAATCGCTCGGTCCCTCCGCAGAACCTTCTGCCGCGGAGCCCTGGCCGACATCGAGCCGGGTGCCTGGGCCGTCGCCCAGCTCTTCGATGGGAGCGTCGTCGGTGCCCGTGTCGGTGGGTTGGGTGCTTGTCGAGGTCGAGGCGGGGGACGATCCTGCCGTGACGATGCCCGTCGAGCTCCCGTCGTCGTTGGCTCCGTCGGGAGCCTCCTCCGGGAGGCATCCGCCGAAGGCGACGCCAGCAAGCACCGCCAAACCAACCACGTAGCGAATCCCCCATTCGCGTTTCACGCGACCATCAGACCATCCGTTCTCGCCGAGTGCAAGTCACGGCTCGAGCGCGACCAAAGTGTAGGGGTCGATGCCGGGAGATCCTTCACGACCGAGGGGTTCTCCCAAGATCGTGGAGGCGTTCATCGCGACGGGTCGCGTTCGAGCGGTGCTTCGGGGTCGTGCCGGGTGCCCGGAACGAACGCTTGCACGATGGTGGGATCCGGCGTCGTGCGAACCCCGGAGAAGCCACGCCGGGGATAGTCCAAGGTGGTGAGCACGTGCCGAATCGCTTCGCGGCGAGCAACTTTTTTCTCGTTGCCGCGGACGACGATCCACGGCGACTGGGGCGTGGACGTGCGTTCGAACATCGCCTGTTTGTAGCGCGAGAACTCTTCCCAATGCTCATTCGCGGCGAGATCCACGGGGCTCAACTTCCAGGCCTTGAGGGGATTGGCTGCACGATTGCCGAGCCGCCGCAGCTGTTCCTCGGCGTCGATCGAAAACCAGAACTTGATGATGCGGATGCCGTCGTCCACGAGCATGTGCTCGACTTGATTCACTTGGCCCATGAACGCTTCGTGCTGCTGCGCCGTGCAGAACGACATCACGGGCTCGACGACCGCTCGATTGTACCAACTGCGGTCGAAGAACACGATTTCACCGCCGGTGGGCAGGAGTCGAACGTAGCGTTGGAAGTACCACTCACCGGCCTCCACTGGGGTCGGCTTGCCGAGTGCGACGATCCGGAGATGACGCGGGTTGAGGTGCTGCGTGAAACGAAGGATCGCCCCGCCTTTCCCCGCCGTGTCCCGGCCCTCGAACAGGATCACGACGCGTTGCTTGGTCTCTCGGATGTGCCGCTGCAGCTCGAGCAGCTCGACCTGCAGCCGCAGCAGGTCGGAGAGGTATTCCCGGTCCAGTTCCTCGAGGTACTCGTCGAGCAGCGCGGCGTCGAACTGTGGATTGGTCACGTTCCGAGTCTACGCCGGCTTCTTGGGGCCGCGCATCCGATAGATCTCGGCGAGTTGCGCCGCGCTCGAGATCGAGGTCTCGAGATCGCGAAGACGACCATTGGCGAGGCCATAGATGATGCCGTGGACGGAAATCTCCTGACCCCGGCGCCACGCATCCTGGACGATCGTCGTGTGGCAGACGTTGTGCACCTGCGCGACCACGTTCAGCTCGCAGAGTCTGTCGGTGCGCTCTTGATCGGTGAGGTCGTGCTGCGCCGCGAGGTCGCTCGATTCGTAGACGTCTTTGATGTGGCGCAGCCAGTTGTCGATGAGGCCATACGGGCGATTGGCGAGCGCCGCTGCTACACCGCCACAACCGTAGTGGCCGCAGACGATGACGTGCTGCACCTTGAGGACCTCGACCGCGTACTGCAGCACCGAGAGGCAGTTGAAGTCCGTGTGCGTCACGACGTTCGCGACGTTGCGATGAACGAACACCTGGCCGGGCGGCAGACCGATGATCTGGTTGGCGGGGACGCGACTGTCTGCGCAACCAATCCAAAGGTAGGGTGGAGCTTGCTGCTTCGAGAGCTCCGTGAAGAACGTGGGGTCTTGCTGTTCCACTTCTTCGGCCCAGCGTTCATTGTTCTCGAACAGTTGCTTGAGAACTGGCATCCATCCTCCGTGACGAAAGGACCGTAGCACGAAAGCCGGGAGTGGCCGGCCGTGATGGGCGAGAAGCGGGGGCCCGGGTTCGGTCCTCGGTCGACAAATGCGAAGGTCCGCGACCGAACTCGGTCGCGGACCTCGATGTGGGGGGCTGCGCGTGCAACCCGCCAGGCCGCGCAGGCGGATCGCTTACTTGAGCACGCGCGCCATGGTCTGGCCGATGTCGGAAGGGGTCTCCGCGATCGCCACACCGGCGTCACGAAGGGCCTCGAGTTTGGCTTCCGCCGTACCCTTGCCCCCCGAGATGATCGCTCCCGCATGGCCCATGCGCTTGCCCGGCGGCGCGGTCGTCCCGGCGATGAAGCCCACGACGGGCTTCTTGACGTGGGCCTTGATGAAGGCGGCGCCGTCTTCCTCGGCGCTGCCACCGATCTCGCCGATCATCACGATGCCTTCGGTGGCCGGGTCTTCGTTGAACAGCTCGAGGCAGTCCACGAAGTTGGTCCCGTTGACAGGGTCACCGCCGATGCCGATCGCGGTCGTCTGCCCGAGACCGAGCGTCGTGAGCTGGTGAACGGCCTCGTAGGTGAGCGTCCCCGATCGCGACACGACGCCGACCCGCCCCGGCTGGTGGATGTACCCCGGCATGATCCCGATGCGGCACTGGTTGGGCGTGATGATGCCCGGGCAGTTGGGCCCGATGAGCCGCGAGCTGCAGCCTTCCATCATGCGCTTGACCTTGACCATGTCGGTGACGGGGATGCCCTCCGTGATGCACACGATGAGGGGAACGCCCGCATCGACCGCTTCCATGATCGCGTCGGCGGCGAACGGTGGGGGCACGAAGATGACGGAGGCGTTGGCACCCGCCTTCGTGACGGCATCGGCCACGGTGTCGAACACGGGCACCATGTCGAGGACCGTGGTGCCACCCTTTCCGGGCGTGACTCCGGCGACGACCTGCGTACCGTAGTAGGCGAGGGACTGCGCGGCGTGGAACATCCCCGTCTTGCCGGTGATGCCCTGGACCACGAGACGCGTATTTTTGTCGACCAAGACGCTCATTTCGTCAGCTCCACGATTTTCTGGGCAGCGTCGCGCAAGGATGAGCCCGTGGTGATCGGCAGACCGCTCTCTTCGAGCATCTTCTTGCCGGCTTCGACGTTCGTGCCCTCGAGACGGACGACGAGCGGCACCTTGAGGCCAACTTCTTTGACTGCAGCGATCACGCCCTGCGCGATGACGTCGCACTTCATGATCCCGCCAAAGATGTTGACGAGGATGCCCCGCAGCGCCGGGTCGGCGGTGATGATCTTGAACGCCGCGGTGACCTTGTCTGCCGTGGCTCCGCCGCCGACATCGAGGAAGTTCGACGGCTCCGCGCCGAAGTACTTGATGATGTCCATGGTCGCCATCGCCAAGCCGGCGCCGTTCACCATGCAGCCGATCGTGCCGTCCAGGTTCACGTAGCTGAGGTCGTATTTCTTGGCCTCGAGCTCCGCGGCGTCTTCTTCATCGGCATCGCGGAGTAGCTCGATGTCCGGGTGGCGATAGAGCGCGTTGTCATCGAAGTTGATCTTCGCGTCGAGCGCGATCACGTCACCCTGCTTGGTGATGACGAGTGGGTTGACCTCGAGCAGCGCGCAGTCGAGCTTCTCGTACGCGCTCGTGAGCGCGGTGAGGAACTTGCCGAACTTGCTGGCCACGGTAACGTCCAGGCCGAGCCCGAACGCGAGTTTGCGCGCCTGGTACGGCACCAACCCGACGGCCGGATCGATGCTCTCGCGCAAGATCTTCTCGGGGTGGGCCTCGGCGACCTCCTCGATCTCCATGCCACCTTCGGTCGACGCCATCACGGTGACGCGACCGGTCGCGCGATCGAGCGTCGCGGCGAGGTAGAGCTCGCGTGCGATGTCCACGCCTTGCTCGAGCAGGAGGCGGTTGACCACCTTGCCCTCGGGACCCGTTTGGACGGTGACGAGGGTGCTCCCGAGCATCTTCGCGGCGACCTCGGCCGCCGCATCGGCGCCCTTGACCACCTTGACGCCGCCGAGCTCCGGATGCTCTTTGAAGCGCCCTTTGCCGCGGCCACCCGCGTGGATCTGTGACTTGACGACAACGATCTCGTTGCCCGTACTCTCGATCAGCGCCGCCGCGGCTGCGCGGACCTCGGACGCGTTGAACACGACCTTGGAGAGCGGTACGGGGACTTTGGCCGCCTTGAGCAGCTCTTTGCCTTGATATTCGTGGATCTTCATCGAACGAGCCTCGGTAGCCTCACTCAGTAGGGAAGGATCTGCACGACCTCTCGCACCGCATTGGCCGAGATCTCGAGCATGGTTTTCTCAGCGTCGCCGAGCTTCATCTCGATGACCTTCTCGACGCCCTTGGCACCGAGGACCGCGGGCACTCCGATGAAGAGGTCTTTGTAGCCGTACTCGCCTTGCAGATAGCAAGCCGTGGGCAGGACGCGCTTCTTGTCCAAAAGGATCGACTCGACCATCGCGATCACCGCAGCCGACGGGGCGTAGTAGCCAGAGTAGCCCATCAGACCCACGATTTCGCCGCCGCCCTTGCGGGTGCGGTCGATGATGGCGTCGATCTTCTCACGCGGAAGGAGCTCGGTGAGCGGGATGCCCCCCACGGAGGTATGGCTCGGCAGAGGCACCATCGTGTCGCCATGGCCTCCGAGCACCATGCCGTGGATGTCTTCCACGCTGACCCCGAGCGCCTCTGCGATGAAGTACTTGTACCGCGCGGTGTCCAGCACGCCCGCCATGCCCATGACGCGCTCGTGGGGGAACCCGGACTCGGCGAGCATGACGTGGCACATCGCGTCGAGCGGGTTCGAGACGCAGATGAGGCATGCGTCGGGCGAGCGGCTCGCGATCTCGCGGGTGACCCCACCCACGATCTTGCGGTTGATGTCCACGAGCTCGTCCCGGCTCGTGAACTTGCCGGTCTCGGGGTCCTTGCGGCGAGGTACGCCCGCGGTGATCACGACGACGTCCGAGCCGGCCGTGGCGTCATAGTCGTTGACGCCGACCAGGCGGCTGTCGAAGCCCATGACCGGCGCGCTTTCGGCCAGGTCGAGGGCCTTACCCTGGGGCAAACCTTCCTTGATGTCGACGAGGACAACGTCGCCGAGGTGCTTTTGGACGGCCCAGTGAGCTGCGGTGGCACCGACATTGCCGGCACCGACGATCGTGATCTTGTTCCTACGCGGCATAAAACCTCTTCGAGATTCGCCTCGCCCGTATATCACCGCGAGCGCTGGCGAAAAAAGCGTCCGAGCGTGCCGAATAGCATCCCGGGCGAAAACCTTCGGATCGGAAGGTTCCCGAGGTCGGTTCAACCGGCGGTCAGCAAGCCGAGTTGGATGAGGTAGAGCGAGCCTGCCACGCGGATCACGCGCGTCAGCGAAACGAGCACGAACAGGCCGAGCGGCATCCCCACGCCTCCGGCGGCCCATGCGGACAAGGAATAGGGGAGGGGCGTAATCGCAGCCACCGCGACCACCAAGCTCGCGTTACGGCGCATGAGCGTCTCCAGGGAGCGCCCCCGACCGTTCATGAACGCGCTCACGAGCCGGGTCTGCCGAAGGGAGCGACCGATGAACCACCCCGTGACGCCCCCGAGAATGCTCCCGCCCGTGCCCCAGGCGACCACCACCCAGAACGGCATGCCCGCGGCGAGCCCGAACAAACCGAACGTGTCGTTGGGGATGGGGATCGTGAACGCATCGGGGACGAAGTAGCCGGCGGCGATTCCCGGTCCGCCGAGCCACGCCACGAAAGCCTCGCTCCAGAGCACGAGCGGGCCGCGGAGCCAGAGGCCGAGGGCTACGGCCGCGCCGAACAGGACGAGCACCGAGGCCACGGTGGACACGATCAGGCGTCGCGGGTGCAACATCGCGTCGGCCGCCACGTCTTCGGTTTCCATGCGCGTCGAAGGTATAGAGGTGTCTCCGCGCTCACGCAACGTTCGGTTGTCTCCTCGCGTGGCTCGGGCCATAACCGGTGCCCCATGGGAGGCCAAGCCCCTTCAAGCCCGGCCGCGGCGCAACGCGGTCTCGACGGGCATCCATCCAGCGCGGACCTGCACGATCGGGACCCTGCGGCCCGTGGTTTCTCCGAAGGCGCGCGGGTGCTCACGATCGTTTGGGGCGTGGGAGGCGTCGTGGCTTTGCTGCTCCAAGCCCTCGTCCGGCTCGGTCCCATCGCCGCCGAGGCGCTAGGCGCCCGCCTCACGCTGCTCCAGGTCGCGTTCGCGGTGGTTTGGGTGGCGTTCATGGCCCACGCCGAGGGCTATCGTGGGTTTCACTTGCGCTTCTCGCCGCGCGTCGTGGCGCGAGCGCACCACCTGGCCCGTCACCCGAGGCCGCTGTGGGTCGTGTTTGCTCCGCTCTTTTGCATGTCGCTCTTCGGCGCATCGCGGCGCGGTGTGTGGGTGGCCCGCTGCGTGCTCGCGGGGGTGTTTGCCCTCGTCCTCGTCGTCCGTGCGTTGCCGCAGCCATGGCGCGGTCTCGTAGACGCGGGGGTCGTCGTCGGGCTCGGAATCGGCCTTGCGAGCCTGCTCTACTACACGGCCATGGCTTGGCGGGGGCGACCCTCGCCGGTCGACCCCGATCTTTCGTAGTCACACAGGGCTAGCCACGGCTGCCGGAGAAGACGATGCGAAAGCGGCACTTCTTGCCCGCCTGCAGTCGCAGCGTGGCGTCCGAGTGGTCGGGGCGCCGAACCACGAGCGCAGGATCTCGGACCACCTCGCCGTCCAACTTGACCGCCCCGTCCTCGACGCGCTGGCGGGCTTGTCGTTTGGATGCGAACGCCTTGATCCGCTCGTCGATCAAGAGATCCAGCAGGCCAATCTCTTCGGAGGCGAGCTCGACCGCCGGAACCGCGCTCCAGTCGTCACTGCCACCAAACGCTTGGACCGCGGCCACTTTGGCGCGCTCGGCCTGCTCTGGCCCGTGCGCGAGCGCGGTGGCTTCGTACGCGAGTCGGGCCTTCACGTCGCGCAGGGCTGCCCCTTCCGCGCGGCAGAGCGCATCGACTTCCTCGACCTCGAGATCCGTGAACATGAGGAGCATCTTGCGGACGTCACGGTCGTCGACGCTGACCCAATATTGGTAGTAGTCGAACGGCGGGAGCAGCTCTGCATCCAACCAGACGGCCCCTCGCTCGGTCTTTCCCATCTTGCGGCCGTCGGCGGTCGTGAGCAGCGGAAACGTCAAGCACTGCGCGGGTCCGAGGCGTTCGGCGAGCTCTCCGTCGCGTGCTTCCACGGAGGCCATGCGGCGAATGAGCTCGACGCCCGCCACCATGTTCCCCCATTGGTCGCTGCCGCCCATCTGGAGCGTACAACCGAGCTCGCGGTAGAGGTGCAGGAAGTCGTAGGCCTGGAGCAGCTGATAGTTGAACTCGAGGAACGACAGCGGCTGCTCGTTGTCCAAGCGGTCGCGGTAGGTTTTCGTGGCGATCATCCGGTTCACCGTGAAGTGGGAGCCGATGTCGCGCAGGAAGTCCACGTAGCGCAGCGGGAGCAGCCAGTCTGCGTTGTCCACTTTCATCGCGGGGTGGGGGTGCGCCGGATCGAAATCGATGAACCGCGCGAACTGCCGGCCGATCGCGGAGATGTTCTGATCGAGCGCGTTCTCGTCCAACATGCGCCGCGTCTCGCTGCGGCCGGATGGATCGCCGACGCGGGCCGTTCCGCCGCCGAGCAGCACCACCGGCCGATGTCCGTGGCGCTGCATCACCCGCATCGCCATGATGCACACGAGGCTTCCGGCGTGCAGCGAGCGTGCGGTCGGATCGTAACCGATGTAGAAGCTCGCCACGTCACCGCAAAGGCGCGCGTCGATCGCAGCGGCATCGGACATCTGCTCGATGAACCCTCGCTCGGCCAGGGCCTGCAGGGCCGCCGAACGAGGCTTGGGGGGATCCTCGGCTTGCATCGGCGGGACCATACCCGCTTGCGGCACGAAGGTCGATTCGGACCCAAGGGCCCCAATGGGTGGGGAGAGCGGCTCAGCTCTCGGTCGGGGGCTCGGCATCCCCGCCCTCACCGAGGGCGAGCATGCGCTGCTCGTGTTCACCGAGCGCGCTCTCGATCGCGTCGAGCTTCGCCCCCATGCGTTGCCGGAACCGGTGGTGCAGGTCCTTCTCGCGAAACAGCTCGTCGGCGAGCTGAATGGCGACGAGCAGGGCCACGCGCTGGAGGTTGAACGCTCCGCGACCGCTCGGCGCGAGCTTCTGCAGGTACCCGTCGACGTAGTCGGCGAGCTCTTGGACGTATTGCGGGCCCTGATCGCTGCGAACGACGAACCTCTGCCCAGCGATCTCGACCTCGACGGATTGCTTCACGAGGACCTGCTCGTCAACGATCTTCGGGGGAGGGGTTGGTGCCTTTGGCCTCGGCCAGGCGTTCCGCCTCGTCGTGGGCGCGCAGGGCCGAGGTGACGTCCCCGATGTCCCCGTTCATGAACGCGTCCAGGTTGTGGCGCGTGAGCGAGATCCGGTGATCGGTGACGCGATCTTGGGGGTAGTTGTACGTTCGGACCTTCTCCGACCGGTCGCCACTGCCGACCTGCGACTTGCGCGAAGCGGCGCGCTCGGCCTCGTACTTTTGGATCTCCAGATCGAGCAAGCGCGCACGCAACAACCGGAGCGCGATCTCTCGGTTCTTGATCTGCGACTTTTCTTGCTGCGACTCGACGGCGATCCCGGTGGGAATGTGGGTCACCCGAACCTTGGAGTCGGTCGTGTTGACGTGCTGCCCGCCGGCACCGCTCGCGCGCATGGTGTCGTAGCGGAGATCGGACTCGTTGACCTGCACGTCGACTTCCTCGGCCTCGGGCATGATCGCGACCGTCGCGGCAGAGGTGTGGATGCGCCCGGCGGACTCCGTCGCGGGCACCCGCTGCACCCGGTGCGTCCCGCTCTCGAACTTGAGCATCGCATAGACGTCTTTGCCTTTGACGAGGCCCGAGATCTCCTTGAATCCGCCGGCGCTCGCCTCCGAGAGGCTCATGGCCTCGACGGTCCAGCCCTGCCGTTCGGCAAAACGGCCGTACATCCGCCAGAGGTCGGCGGCGAACAGGGCGGCCTCTTCTCCGCCCGTTCCTGCCCGGATCTCGAGGATCACGTTCTTGCTGTCGTTGGGGTCCTTGGGCAGCAGGAGGCGCTCGAGGTCGGACTCGAGCGCGCCTGCCTGGTCCCGCAGGGCAGGGAGGTCGGCTTCTGCGAGTTCCCGCATGTCGGGATCGGCGAGGAGCTCCTCCGCGTCGGAAACGCTGCGCTCGAGGTCGAGGTAGCGCCCGAAGGTCTCGGCGACCGGGCGGAGCTCGGCGTGCTCGCGCGAAAGGCTCAAGAAGCGCTGCTTGTCGGCGTTGATCTCCGGTGCGCACAGCATTTCGCCGAGTTCCTCGTAGCGATCACGGATGGCTTGGAGCTTGTTGAGGATCGACGTTTCCATACGCGGGGACCCAGCGGGCCCGAGAATGGGTGGTTATCGGGCATCTGCCCGGGATGAGCAATGAACCCTTGCGGACCGGTCCATTTCGCGCGGTGTCCCGGTTTTTCGTGCGCTCTCGCGGGTGTTGCGCTCGGGCGATACGCTCGTTGATTGGTCCCCTCCACCCGCGATAAACAGAGCGGCGTGATGTCCGACCTGCGCTGGGCTGCCCGCTACGCCTTCGTCGACGAGCTCTGGCGCGATCGCACGCGGATCGTGGTGGACGCGGGTCTCGAGCGTTGTCTCGAGCGCCGCACCGGGTTGGAGGAGCCCATCGATGCGTTGCTCGACGATCTCTTGCCCGCGCGCTCCTCCCCACAAGCCCAGGTGTGGATGGCGGTCCAGAGCGACGCGCTGGCGCGGAGGCTCGGCGCTTGGAGGCCGGGAACGAACTTCGTCACGCTCGATCGGCTCGCCGAGCTGATCTCCAACGTCCGCTGGCAAGTCCTCTTGCTCGATGCGAGCGCCCTCGGAGCCAACGACGGCCCCGATGCCCTCGCCAGTCGCTTGAGTGCCCTCCGCGTGGGGGCGCGGTCCCATGCGGCCGTGGTCTTGAGTGCGCCAGCGCGCGAAGAAGGGCAGGCCGGCGGCGGCCTCGACTATGCGGAGCTCAGCGACATCGTGGCGGGCATTGGCGGAGGTCGGGTGTTCGGGCTCTACACCCCGCCGATGGCGGCCGTGGTGGATTTCGGAGAGCGCGTCGAGGCGGCGGTGATGGATCTCGCGAGTGGCTTCCCCGAGAGCTTCGATGACGCCGAGACCGTGCAGTTCAGCTTGGCCGCGATGCGGCGGCTGACGGCCGTGGGAGGCGACGACGCCGACGAAGAGGAAGAAGACGTCCCCCTGACGTTCGACAATACCCTCGGGAGTCAGGAACCGGCGCTCGCAGAGTTGGTCGCGGTGGTCGGCGATGTGGAAGTGACCGAACCTCTACCGGGCGGCCTCACGCTCGTGGAGCTCCCGGCGGATACGACGGCCGGGGAAGGTGTCCGCGCGCAGCTGACCCAAGCGCGCCGCCAGCTCGAACGTCTCGAGCTGCAGCAGCAAGCCCAGCTCGAGCGCGCCGAACGTCTGGTGCGTGAGAACGAAGTTCTAGCGGAGCGCTACGCCGCGATCGAGGCGATGCGCGGGGCTCCGCTGTCCTCGGCCGAAGGCGCGAAAGAGGAGCTCGAGGCGGCGCTGGCCCGCGAACAGGCCTTGCGGTGGCGGGTCGGCCAGCTGGAGCACCAGGTCGCTCAGCTCGTGGCGCGCCCCGTGGATGCCCTCGAAGCCGAAGTCGCGGCCTTGCGCGCGGCGCTTTCGGGTGCGCGGTTGCCCATCACGGACCCCCCGTCTGCCGAAGTGTCCGCCAACGCGACCGAGACCGGCACGTCGGCACCCGAGCCCGATTTCGCGTCGCGTGGCCGCGCATGGGTGTCCGGCGCGTCGGGATCTCGAACGAATTTGGCTGCGATCCGTGCGGTCGAAGGCCTGGTGCGACGGATCGAGCGTGGTGGAATCGGGACCTTGCAACTGCGGCGCGAGCTCGTAGAACTGAGGCGTCGCCTCCAGGCGTAGGGCAGAACGCTGTCCGCCTGGCTGCAGGAAGCGTCGGCGGGTCCGACGTGGGCGAAGCGACGACACGAGGGCGCCCGATGTGTAGCGACCGTTCGGTGTGCAGCTCGGACGAGGGGGACCTGGGCGCCCGTACGAGCTTCCGCTCGGGGGGGCGCCTTGCCGGGCCCCTCCGCCGCGCACTATGCTGCCTGGACTTGACCGATGCTCGTGTGCCCCGACTGACCACCGGGCTACCACACGGGCCCCACGCACAAGCACGCTTAGGAGTTCGACATCCATGAAAATCTCGCCGAATGCGGCCAATCCCGATTGGACTGCACTTGAAACTGCGTTTGAACACAATGCCCCGGAGACCCACAGCTACCTCGACCTGAAAACCGGACAAGTTCTCACCATCGTCGACAGCAGGCCCGAAGACGAAGAGAAGCGGTTGCTGATCCGTAAGGGCGACGGGCGCTTCGTTCACTTGGATCCCGCGTCGTCGCGGGAGCAGTACCGGTGGATGGAGCGCTTCGTGCAGTCCGTCGAGGACCCCACGCTGCGCGAGCGCCTGATCCTCGCGATCGATGGCAAGGGCGCGTTCCGCCGCTTCAAGGACGTGCTCTTGTCCTATCCGGTCGAGCGCGATCGGTGGTTCAGCTACCGCGCGAACCTGCTCCACATCTACATCAACGGATGGCTGGAGACGCAGGACATGGAGATCGGCGAGGTGCCGCCCTGGGGCATCCCGGATCAGCCCCCCGAGCCCGACGTGCCGCTCGACAAGCCCATCGGCACGCGGGGAGAAGGCCCGACGGAGACCCTGAGGCGTCAGGCACGTGAGCTCATCGATGCCCTTCCCGCGCTCGAGCTTCCGTCCGTGATCGCCTACCTCAAGTTCCTGCGCGACAAGGCGCCGTCGGAGCCCGACCTCCCGTCGCTGGGGCCAGAGTGAGCCGTCGCGCTTTCCGAAGGTTCATCGGAGTGGACCTCGGAGGCGGTCGCGGGAAGAACACCGCCGTTGCGAGACTGGAGCTTGCCGGCGGGACGTCCTCCGCTGCGCAAAGCTTCGCGCGCGGTGGTGCGGACGCGGAAGAATCGGGCGGCGGTGACGTGGCCCGGTTGCACGTCGCAGAGGCGAAGGTCCGCTATGGCCACCGGGGTACCGGGTCCTCGGGGGAAGAACCGGAGGAAGGCGATGCCCTGTTTCGTGACGAGGTGCTCATCGACTATCTCCTGCGCTGGGTCGACGAGCACACCGTGGTCGCGATCAATGCCCCCCTCAGCGTCCCACCGTGCGTGCGCTGCCAGCTGCCGTGCCCCACGGTCGCGCGCTGCGAGGTGGAGGTCGTCGCGTGGATGCGGACCTGGGCCCCACGACTCCGTACGCGGGGCCGCAGCGATCCGCACAAGCCGGCAGTGACGCCCTATACCCAGCGCGCGACGGAGGTCCTCTGGGAGGCCGCCGGCGTGAGACCGCGCGAGACGTTGGGACAAGGGAGCGGCCCGCTCACGGCCAGGGCGGCGTATCTGCGGCGCACGCTCTCGCCGCGTCTGCGGCTGCATGAGAACTTGATCGAGGTTCACCCGCGCGCCACGCTCGCGATGCTGTTCGACGACGAGGTCGTGCGGCGCTGCCGGCAGGGCGAATCCACCCAAGTCTGGGACGCGCGGAAATCGGTGCTCGCGGGTCTCGCCGAGCGTGTGGCGTTCGATTACGTCTGGCCCGAGGTCATCGTCCGCAACATGCACGTGTTTCACGCGGTGCTCTGCGCGTACACCTCGTTTCTCTGGTCGCAGCAACGTTGGCAGGGCCCCGCCGAGGTCACCCGGGTCCCCGTCGCACCGGGGGGGCCGCCGATCGCGGAGGCGGTCGAGGCGTTGGGCGAGCACTGGCTCGTCGACGGCTGGATCGTCCTTGGGCGCTAGACTTCGTCCATGTCCGCCTTGTTCGTCGCGATCAAGCCTCCCGAGTTCATCGCCGAGCGGTTGACGTTCCTGCAAGGGGGAATCCCTGGCGCGCGTTGGGAACCTGCGGAGAAGCTGCACATCACGTTGCGCTACATCGGAGAGGCGGACGGGGGGTTGCGCCGCCGGGTGATCGATGCGTTGCAGCAGGTGCATCCGGTCTCTGCGTTCGAGGTGACCCTCGCCGGGGTCGGGACGTTTCCGCCACGGCAGACCCCGCGATCGCTCTGGGTCGGGGTGGAGGATCCTCGCCCGCTCACGGAGCTTCATCGTCGCGTCGACTTGGTGCTCGCCACGATCGAGGGGCTTTCGCCCGATCCCCGCAAGTTCACCCCACACCTCACCTTGGCTCGGCTGACGCAGCCGCCGGAGGCGAAGGTGGCCGAGTTTCTGAGCGCGCATGCGCTCCTGCAGTGTCCCCCGTTTCCTGTCGAGCGCGTCTTGCTGATGTCTTCGGTGCGGTCGCGGAACGGCTCGAGCTATCGCGTGGAGGCGGGGTACTAGTCCGTAAGGAGGGGCCTCGCGGCCCCTCCCCCGTGCCGGCGAAGCCGTCACGGGACCCCCTCCCCGGCGGTCGCCGCTCTGCGGCTCCTTCCTCTCTCACGGGCCACCACGAGTTCCGTGACCGAAGAGTTCTGGCCTTGGAGGATGCACGAGTCGGTGATCAGGGGGGCGGACCTGGGTCGTTGGTGCTCGGATCGACGCAGTCTTGAAAGATATCGCGACACACCCGGAGGTCGTCGTCGGATTCGATGCACTCCACGCAGAGTGCGTGCTGCTGGAGGCAAGAATCCACGGCGTCAGGGTCGTGCGCAGGTAGGCATCCCCCATCGTCCACGCCCGTGACGCACACGTCGAAGTTCGCCGCGCAGACCTCGACGAGGTCGGCCGACGTGGCCGTGCTCATGCATCCGGCGTACTCGCCGAGGCACGCCTCCACGTAGGGATTGGGACAGGTGAGCTCGCAGTCTTGCTCGCAAGGTTCCGCCCTTGCGCACTGATCGAACAGGGTTTCACATGCGTCGACCTCGCCCACGCTCGAGGCTTGGCCGAGACAGTTCACGTGCATGGAGAAGCACGCGGGATGGGCCTCCGGAAGGTCATCGGTCGACGCGTCGGTATCGAAGCCGCTCTCGGAGCCCGAGGAATCGTCGGTCCAGGGTTCGGTGGTCGTCCAGGACTCGTCGACGTACGGTTCGGGGACCCCGTAGTAGTCCTCGCAGGAGTTGAGGCAGGCCACGTACCAATCGCCGCAATACGGTTCGTTGGGCAACTCTTCCGCGCAGGATTCAACCTGGTCATCGCATTCCTGATGGCACTGAACGTACGCCGACCAGGTTGAGTTGGCGTACCCTTGGTTGGGGTCGTACACCTCGTCGTACTCGTCCTGTTCGCACCCGCCAAGACTCGCCAGCGCGACGCAGGCGAGGAGACGCAGGCAAGCCTGTCCGACGAGCGGAGCTCTCACTGAGAACCGGTGAAACGGCTGACCAAGCAAAGCAAGTTTGATTCGGAGGCTCATCCGTGCTCCAACCCCGGCACGTTCGTGAGCTGTCACCTCTTCGAGATCGGCGCACGCTCGGGCTCCGACCTACCTAGATATTGGCAAGAGATCGGATCTACTCGAAGCCTTTGCGCTGCACGGTCCAGTTGGAGTGGTCGCACAGGTGGCAGTCCGGGCCGAAGAACCACGAGCGATACGCCTCGTCCCCCAGGAGGTGGTATCGGAACCACGCGAGCGTGGCCTGAACGATGTCGTGCGGTGCCGAGGGACTCGACGCCCCGAATCCCCAGTTGCCGTGGTCGGCGTCCAGTGCGGTACCAAAGAACACGGGGACGCCGCTCGTGCCGTTGTAGGAGCTCAGCGGATGGTCCTCGCAACGAGCTCCGCTGAAGGGATCCTGGCCACCGCAGATGATGAACGCAGGTCCATTCTGGTTCGTGGAGCCGACGGCTCCGCTGATGGACACGGATGTCGCGATCAGCGGATTCTGTCCCGCTTCGCTGGCGCCATAGCCACCCTGCGAATGCCCGGACGCGCCGATCTTCGCGGGATCGATCTTCTCGAACAGGGGGCTGCCGGGCTCGCTGTTCTGATCGACGACCCATTGGGCGACCTGGACCATCGCATTGTTGAACTGGTTGCCGGAGTTTCCCCCGTCCTGAACGTTGCCTGCCGTGCTGGCGATCACCACGAATCCGTGAGAGGCCAACGTGTGGAGCACACCCGTGTAGTTGGAGGGCTGGCCTCCGGCACCGTGGCCCCAGGTGATCGTGGGGTAGAGGCACCCGCTGAGCATCTCGGCAGGCCGATACAGGACCGCGCCCGTCACTTGTTCTTCCACTGTCTCGAACGGGCCGACTTGCGTGACGTCCGTGGTCGCCCAGGTCCCATCGACACATGGACTGTCGGTGTTGCCACTCGACGCATCGGATCCCTCGGTCGTATCCGCGCCACTCGAGGCTTCCGCGTCGCTCGAGGCTTCCGCGTCACCGGACGTCGTCGACTCGTCGGCAGCTTCCGCACCCCCCGAGGTACTCTCCCCGTCCGAAGCCTCCGTGCTCTCCGAGGTCGTCGTCTCGCCCGAAGCGTCCGCACTGCCGGACGTGCTCTCTCCATCGGAAGCTTCCGCACCGGCCGAGACGCTCTCGTCCTCCGAGGCATCCACCTCGCCGGAAGCGCTGGCCACCTCGCCCGAAGCTTCGGCGTCCTCGTCCTCGTCCTCGTCCTCGTCCGCGCTTCCGGTCTCCGACTCCGCGTCCGTGTCACCCGAGGGCTCTTGAACGCCGCATCCGAGAACGAATGCGGCACAAAGGATGCGTGCGATCCGTTCGTCGAACGTGTGCCACTCACGACCGCGCGCTTGAATCGAACCCGTGGGTGTTCTCGTTGGCAGTGTGGTCATATGAACGCGCCGTTCTGCAGATGCTAGCAGCACGATCCGATTCGCGGGCGGGATGCGGCGTTCAACGAGGGGCTCACCCGCAACCCCGCGGGATTCTGACGCAAATCATGCGCGCGATTCTCCGCCGTCAAGCCGTCTTCCAGGGGTCGGTTGCCGTGTATGGAGTGAAGAGCGCCATGTCGACGATCGTTCCTTCCAAGCCTTCACGATTCTCGCGAGCACTGACCGGCCTTGCGGTCATCGCCGTGTGCTCGACTTGCCGTGCGAACGTCAGCACTCCGCCCGCGGAGCCCATGCCGGTCGTACCCGCGGCGCCGCCTCATGCGAGCGGGCCTGCGAGGATTCCAAGCGATCGAACGGTGCTGCCGCTGCCAGAACCCAAGGTTGCCATCATCACCGAGCAAGACGCGCGCAAGGCTTCGCCGCCCCCGCGCATCGAGGTGGCGGCCCCCGCAGGCGCGCCCAACGTCGTCATCGTTCTGATCGACGACATGGGGTTCGGCACGACCCAGCCGTTTGGTGGTCCGGTGACGACCCCGACCCTCGATCAGCTCGCCAAAGAGGGGATCCGCTACAACCGATTCCACACGACGGCTCTGTGCTCGCCGACTCGGATGGCGCTGCTGACGGGTCGCAACCATCACGTGACGAACACCGGGGCGATCATGGAGCTCGCGACCGCGTTCCCCGGCAACACGGGGATCCGTCCGGCCGCCGTGGCTCCACTCGCAGAGATCTTGCGTCTCAACGGGTACAGCACGGCGGCGTTTGGCAAGTACCACGAGACGCCACCGTGGGAGGTCTCCGTCTCGGGTCCCTACGACCGGTGGCCCACGCACTCCGGCTTCGACAAGTTCTACGGGTTCATCGGCGGTGAGACCAATCAATGGGCACCCGCGATCTACGATGGCACGGCGCGGGTCGAAACGCCGGCAGACCCGGGCTACCACTTCACCACGGACATGACGAGCAAGGCGATCTCCTGGATGAAGTTCCAGAAGGCCATGACGCCCGACCGCCCGTTCTTCATGTACTACGCCCCGGGGGCCACCCACGCACCTCACCACGTCCCCAAAGAGTTCATCGCAAAGTACAAGGGCAAGTTCGACCAGGGATGGGACAAGGTCCGCGAGGAGACGCTCGCCAGACAAATCGCCGCGGGCGTCGTTCCGCAGGGCACCAAGCTCACCCCGCGTCCAGCCGAGATCCCCGCCTGGGATACTTTGAGCGCCGACCAAAAGCGCTTGTTTGCGCGGCAGATGGAGACCTACGCGGCCTTTGCCGAGCACACCGATGTCGAGGTGGGGCGCCTCGTACGAGCGCTCGCGGACCTCGAGCAGCTCGACGACACCCTGTTCATCTACGTCGTGGGCGACAACGGAGCCAGCGGAGAGGGCGGCCCCGATGGGGCGTTCAACGAGATCCTCGCGCTCAACGGCATCGTCTCGGATGCGGCGAGCCAGCTCGCGCACCTCGACGAATGGGGCGGTCCCATGACGTTCCCCCATTTCTCCGTGGGCTGGGCTCACGCCATGAACGCGCCGTTTCAGTGGACCAAACAGGTCGCTTCGCACTTCGGCGGAACCCGCAACGGCATGGTCGTCCATTGGCCCGCGCGGCTCTCCGGCGCGCAGGGCCAGGTTCGGTCCCAGTTCCACCACGTCGTCGATATCTCGCCGACCGTCCTCGCTGCCGTTGGCGTTCCCGAACCCAAGGTCGTCCACGGCGTCGAGCAGCGCCCCATGGACGGAATCTCCATGCTCTACACGGTTCCGGATCCCGGCGCCGAGGATCGTCGCAAGACGCAGTACTTCGAGATGTTCGCGAACCGTGGCATCTACCACGAGGGTTGGGTCGCATCCACGCGTCACAGCACGCCTTGGCTCATGAGCAAGTCCCTGCCCGCATTCAGCGAGGACGCATGGGAGCTCTATGACGTCAGCGTGGACTTCAGCCAATCCGAGGATCTGGCGGCCAAGCACCCAGACAAGCTCGCCGAACTCCAGGCTCTGTTCGTCGAGGAAGCCGAACGCAACCACGTCTTTCCGCTCGATGACCGTCGATCCGAGCGCTTCGACCCCCGCATCGCTGGACGGCCCGATCTCCTCCAGGGGCGCCGGTCGATGGTGCTTGGCGCGGGCATGACCGGGATCATGGAGAATGCGTTCGTCAACCTCAAAGGCCAGGCACACACGGTGACCGCGGAGATCGAGGTGGGCAAGAAGGTCAACGGCGTATTGATCGCTCAGGCCGGGCGCTTTGGCGGTTGGAGCCTCTACGTCAAGGACGGCAAGCCGCACTTCGTCTACAACTTTGGCGGGCTCGAGCGCACCACCCTCGCCGCCAAGCGGGCGCTGACGCCGGGCAAGCACCTCGTCGTCTATGAGTTCGTTCCCGCGTCCCCGCAGCCGGGCGCCGGGGGAACCGGCAAGCTCCTCGTCGATGGGGTCGTCGTGGCCGAAGGGGACATTCCGAAGACCATGCCGTTCGTCTATTCCGCGGACGAAGGCGTCGATGTCGGGTGCGACAACGAGACGCCCGTCACGGAGGACTACCGCCAAGGCGAGAACGCGTTCACCGGGAAGATCGAGAAGATCACCGTGTCGCTCGCTGCCGCGCCGTAGGACAGCGCGTCCCTGCAGGTCATGTGCCCGTGGATGCCTGCGAACGGGTGAAGCCGCCGAGCTACGCCCGGCGCAACTCCGCCGCCTGTTGCACGATGCCGCGGACCTCCGCGGCGTCCATCGGTTTGGTGACATGGCGATCGAACCCGGCGGCGTGGGCCCGCCGGCGGTCCTCCGCGGATCCCCAGCCCGTCACGGCCACCAGCATCAGGACTTCGCTCGGGTACCGTGTCCGCAACCGTTGTGCCACTTCGTAGCCGGTGAGGTCCGGGAGGCCGATGTCGAGGAAGACGAGCTGCGGAAGAAACGTGTCGACCAAGGCCAGCGCCTCGACTCCGTCGTGGGCGACCTTCGTGGCGTGCCCGGACAGCTCGAGCAAGAGGGCGAGCGACTCTGCGGCATCGGTGTTGTCGTCGACGACGAGCACCCGCAGAGGCTGGGTGGCGTGCTCGGACACGGAGTTCACGCGTGTGTCGCGGCCCGCCGCAGCGCCAGGGGAGAGCGGCAGCCGCACGGTGAACGTCGAACCCTGACCCGTTCCAGCGCTGCTGGCTTCGATGGAGCCCCCGTGCAACTCGACCAGACGCCGCGCCAGCGTCAACCCGATGCCCAGACCCGAAGGCGCCCGCTCGAACGGTGACCCGATCTGCGTGAACATGTCGAAGACCGTCCGCAACATGTCGGGCGGAATGCCCGTCCCGGTGTCGCGCACCTCGACGATCAGCGACGTGTCCTCTCGGGTGGCGACGACGGCGACTTGTCCAGACCGCGGCGTGTACTTGACGGCGTTGTGGAGCAGGTTGCCGAGGACCTGACTCAGGCGGGTGGGGTCCCCCCAGAGCGGAAGCGGATCTTTGGGGAGGCACACGGCAAGCTCCTGCCCGGAAGCCTCGATGAGCGGCCGACTCGTCTCGAGCGCGCTCTCGAGAACGACGCGGAAATCCACGTGCTCGGGTCGCAGCTCCACGGTCCCCCGAGTGATCCGCGAGACATCGAGGAGGTCGTCGACCATTCGCACCATGTGCCCCACTTGTCGCGCCATCATGTCGACCATCGCATGCGCCTGCGCACCCGCGGTGTGGCGGAGGATGCTCAGCCCGGTCCGGACCGGAGCGAGCGGGTTGCGTAGCTCATGCGCCAGCGTGGCCAGGAACTCGTCCTTGCGGCGATCCTGCGCCCGCAGCTCGTCGTAGAGTCGGACGTTCTCGATCGCGACCGAAGCGACGTGCGCGAGTTGCTCCAAGACCACCTGATCGGTCTCGCTGAAGTCACCCTCGTGCTTGCCGCTGAGCTCGACCCAGCCCGCGTTTCTACCGTTGCGTGCGATGAGGGGCGCGCAGACCCATCCTCCCGCGAACTCGAGCTGCTCGACGGCATCGAGGGATTGGCCGCCTGGCTCGGCCAACACCTCGGCGAGACCAACGCGCAACGGGCGGTTGTTCGACCGTACGTGCGCCCGAAATCCGTCGTGGAATCGATCGAGGTGACGCAGCCATGGTGTCGCCTCGAACGTCGCCTCGGAGGTCGTACCGTCTTCGCGCGCGAGGACCAGACGCGTGCGGGCGCGGCGAGCCCCGAGGATCGTGCGAATTTCTCGGGTGACCACGCGCAAGACCTCGTCGAGCGAGCTTGCTGCGTGGATGGTCAGAGCCACGCGCGCGACTTGCTGAAGCAGGCGCGCCTGGTCGCGCTCCCGCTCGAGCGTCTCCGCGAGCACTTGCTGCTCGAGCTTGCGCGCCGTGACATCGACGGTGACGCCATCGAAACGCTTCGGCGTTCCGTCAGGGGCATAGTCCGCGCCGCCGAGCGCTCTCACCCACTTGACCTCTCCCGTCGACGGATGAACCGTACGATAGTCGATGTCGTAGGCCGCACGCTCGCGGATAGAGGTTTCGATCGCGTGTCGTGTCGGTTCTCGATCGTCGGGATGAATCCGGTCGTAGAACGTTTCTAGCGTCACGCGAGCGTCCGGCGGGAGCCAAAAGTGCTCCTTGACGCGGTGATCCCAAGTCAGCTCGTCGAACGGTAGGTCGCAATACCAAAACCCGATCCCCGAGACCTGCACCGCGTAGTCCAGCCGCTCGTCCCGGTATTCCGCGTGGCTCCGCTCGCTGACGTCGAGAAACGCTCCACCGGCACCCTCGGGTTCGCGAGGGGCGACAACGGGATCGTCGTGGGTCCGCCGGTCGGTCAAAGGTCTTCCACCGCGGAGTGTAGTCGGGTTGCGCGTGGACGGACATGGACGTGGGCGCGGTCCCGTGCCGAGCGCTCGAAAAACGACGTGCGGTCGCGTGTCGGGCGCCCCGCCGCCCGGTAGGCACGAGTTTTCGACCATGAAGTTGGCGAACGGCAACGAAGTCATCGCTGAGCTCATCGTTCTCGGTGCCGCTTGCCCTGTCGCAATCGTGGGGCATCTCGCCGTGGCAAAATCGCAGAAGGCCGTGATCGAGCGGCGCGTGATCGTCACTCGTCGAATGGAAATGCCTACGACTACGAAACACTCTACGCATGGCCTAGTTTTGACCGGGATCTCGCTCCTGCTGGCGGTTCCCGCGTGTGACTTTGGGGAGCCGGGATTCGCGACGCAGGGCGCCGACCCGGAGACGGGGGGCTCCGCCGAGACGGGCAGCGGCGACGAGGCCGACCCCTTGCAAGCGTGCCTCGATCTGCCCGAAGCGCAGGCGATCGATTGGCAGCGCGGCGTGGCCGTCGAGCCCAACGCGACCTCGACCGAGGCGAGGCGTCAAGCCATGGGAGACGCCAGCTGGGCGCTTGCGCTCGATCTCCTCGGTGTCGTTCCGCCTGCCAGCCAAGCTTCGGTCGCCGCATCCCCGGCTTCGATGATGCTGAGCTTGGGGATGACGTACGGTCGGTTCGAAGACGGACTGTGTGGCACGGAGATCGAGACCCGCATGCACTTCCCCGAGGTGGGCGAGGCGGTCCATCAAACGCTCGGGTCCACCATCGGCGCGCTCGAGGGCTTGGCGCTCGAGGCCGTCGAGGGGGGACCTCCTGTGGTCCTGAACTTGCGCCAGTCGATTTGGTCGCTTACGGGCGAAGCCCCCGAGCTGTCGGAGGTTGCCTCGTACTACGGGGCACAAACCCACTCGGTCGACCGTACCGCCCCAAATGCGCTCTCTGCGATCCGGACGGTCATGAACTGCGTGATTGAGACGCAATCCGACGGGTTGCTTCCCGAGTTGTTGCCGCCCTCGCTACCTCAGCCCGACACCACCTCGTTCGACGTCAATGTCGCGGTCTTGCAAGCCCCTTGGGCAACGAGCATGCAGGAAGCCTCGCTCCCCTTCACGAGGGATGGGGATGACGTCGTGGAGCTCGAAGCGATCCGGGGGCCTGCGGTCCCGGCCTCGATCTTCGAATCGGATGACTTGCTGGCGCTCGAGCTACCGCTGCGCGGCGACGACATCCGCGTGCAGGTGATCGTACCCAAGGCTGTCCATCCGGACCTCGAGAGCTTGACCGCGAGTCTGGATCTGGAGCTCCTGACGACCGTGCGCGAGCAGATGATATCCACCCATTTGGATGTCACGCTCCCCAAAGTCACGATCCCGAGCACGACGATCGACTACTACGCGCCACTCGGATTCGAGTGCCCCGAATTCACCTTGCGCTCGGTACCGCACGGTGCCGCGGTCGTGTTGGACGAGAACGGTATCTCTGCGGCTGCCGGCACGGCTGCCGAGGTCTGGGAAGAGAGCGGTGAACCGACGGCGGATCAGACGGTCGTCATCGACAGGCCGTTCTTGTTCTTCGTCTACGACGTGAACTCGCGTTTCGTGCTCTATAGCGGGCGCTTTGCTGGCTGACGAGGACGCCGCGGTCCGAGAGTACGAAGACCTCGCGTGGTCATCGTGCCGTTCAGGCCGGGGTCCACGATGGAGAGCGGTCGGTGACCCGGTCCGTAGAGCAAGCCAAGGCTCAGATCCAGCGGAAGCGCGCGTCGAAGCAGTCTCCCCCTCGCTTTGCGCGGGCGCCGAGCTCGCGCTCGGTGAGCGGCGAGCCAAAAGTCCGGCAGCGGGCGTTGCGGATCGTCATCACAGGACGACCCTCTGCGGGATCCGACGCCCGCAGAGCCCCGATTGCTACGCCCACGACCGTCCCCTGCGGATGGTCGTAGGCGACGACGATAATCACCGTGCGGACATGGCCTCATCGTCATGTCGAAGTCGGGGCTCATCGGCAGCGTGGCCCCTCGGGGCCACGGACGAAACCGTCGATCGTATCGGGCAGCTCGACCCAGTGGTGGCGGCGCTGCTCGTAGATCGAGCGTACCGGTGCCGGGAAGGTCGGGTCCGCAATCGTCCCGACAGTGATCCCGGTGATGCCAGGATGTTTGCTCGCCAAGCCGTAGACCGTGCTGCCGCAGGCCGGACAGAAGCCGGTGGTGAACGTGTTTCCGTTGTCCGTCGGCCGCGTGTGCTCACGCGCCTCGCCGCGGATGGCGACCGCTTCGGTCGGAAAGTATGCGATGGCGCCAAACGGTGAGCCGCTGCGTTTCTGGCAATCGATGCAATGACACGCGACGACGAGTGCTTCGACGCTGTCCTCGATCGTCGCGCTCAGGCTCCCGCACTGGCAGCTGGCTCGCACGGTGCAAGCCTACCCGAACCCCTTCGAGGGGTCACCCACACCTCCTGCGCCGTCGGCCACGAGCCGATCCACGCAAGATATCGAGCCGATTCAAAGGAGCGTCTGGGGAAAGGAAGTCTGGAATGGTCCGAGCGGTTCGCCGAGGGCGAGTCAGGAACATCACGGGCCACTCGGTCACGCGCGGTTCGCGGACATGGATGTACACACCTTGGCAGAAGTCCTGCCCGGGGAAGAGTAGGGGAGACGGCTTTGGGTGGCTCCTATCGTAGTTGAGTGACGAGGGGCTGCCGAATCGGGGCCGCTCTTGAGTGCTCGTTCTCGTTGGCCAGGGCAAGCACTGCCGTGGCCGCGCCGATCCGTCGCGCGCCGATGGGGAGCTGCCCGTAAGCTGTATGGGGGCGATGACGTAGCGTAGACTGCCGGTGATGGGCGGTCCCTCTGCTTCTGTGTTGCTCCCGGAGTTGCTCAGCGACGAACGTGGCGTCCACGTCATAGAGGAGATCGACCGCATCGCCGACGAGGTCAGGGGGGATGAGTTCTGGATCGACGGCCGCCCGTTCTGCGTGATGTTTGGCGAGGACTACCCCGGAGAGCTTGACGATCTCGCGGATGAGGGCCTTCCGGAGATCCTGGGTTGGACCCCCAAGGCCGTCCTGGGGTTCGCAGCGATGTGCAACGCCGACGAGGACCACAGGATCTTGGCTCAGCTTTGCATCCGCTTCGCGAAGGCCCTTGGGGGAGTCATCGACTTCAACGGTCCCATCGTTGCCGGGCCGTCACTCAGCGGCATGGAGCCCGCGGCCCCCACTCGAATGGAACCCTACGGCGAAGGGCGCGGCGTGCTACTTGCGAATCCCTATCCCATCAGCGGCGGGCGCTACGGCACCGCGCACTACTGCGACCCCGACTTCTTGGAGCGGTGGATGAACGACCCCGCCTTCCGGATGGTGAAGTAGTCAGTTGCGGAGCTACGACGTCCTCGCCATTCTCGGCGCGCTCACGGAGTCGACCTTCCTGACCGGTCCCCGCTGGTCGAATCCCTGGGAGGCTGACGACCTCGAACGGCGACCTCAAAAATGGGGCAATAGACCTCGCCCTCGGGGCCGTCGCCCCCGCGACGACGGTGCAAAGCGGAGGTGCTCCGCGGCGGCGTCGGTGCGGATCTACCCAAAGCGTGGCCGACAGCGCCAGCACGCACTCTGTCCTCCACGCATCCGCGGGTGTACGGCGCGTACCGAGAGCCCTGGACGAACGGTGCCTCGGCATCGTAAATCACGTAGGATAGAAACTCGCATGGCTACCCCGAAGGCCTCCCTTGCCCTTTCGCTCTCTACCCTGAGCTTGATCGCGTGGACATCCTGCTTCGACCCCAGCAAGCCGCCCCAATCGAGCGATGGCGCAGGGGAGGACGACTCCGATTCAGAGAGCGGCGGCAGCAGCGACGGCACGGACGCTAGCGAGGGGAGCACGGAGGGTTCTGCCGGAGCCGAATCGGAAGAGAGTTCAACCGATGGGGGAGAGACGACCGCCGCAACGGAAGAAAGCACTTCGGGCGCGACGGGAACCGCGGAGACGACGACCGGCGACCCGGACGCGGGTGAAACCGTCGTCGATACGAGTTTCGAGGAGCCCGAGACGGGCACGACCGAGGCGTCCGACGGCGGCGGAACCGACTCCAACGACGATAGCTCGGACGACCCCAAATCGAAGTTCCATATTTATCTCGCCTTGGGACAGTCCAACATGCAAGGGGCCGCCCACCTGCCCGATGAACCGATATCCCACCCCCGCGTGCGGGTGCTCCAAGGGCAGAACTGCCAAGAGCATAGTATCCCGTATGGAGAGTGGCGCGATCATTTTCAACCCGTCATCCGTTGCCAGGAAGGAGAGCGCCCCAAACCCGATGGTAGCACCGGCCCCATTGGACTGAGCCCCGTCGATACCTTCGCCATAGAGATGGCCGAGGCCGCGGGTCCCGACGTCACCATTGGTCTCGTTGGAGCCGCCTATGGCGGTACCGACATCCAGGCCCACCTGCCCAACTGTGCCGACCACGGCGCGTGCACCCCCCCCTTTGGCGATGTCAGCGGTGCGCCCATCGTTGGGGGTACCACGCCCATCTACCCATGGATCCTCGATCTCGCCCAAAAGGCGCAGGAAGTCGGCGTCATCAAGGGCATCATCATTCATCACGGAGAGAACAACTCCGGCCAAGAGCAATGGTTGACGTATCTCGACGAGTACATCACCGCCCTTCGCAGCGATCTCGGCCTCGACCCGAGCGAGGTCCCGCTCATCGCCGGCGAGCTGCCCCAAACTGGGTGTTGTACCGCACACAACGCTCTGGTCCGGCGAGTCCCCGACTACGTCGAGAACGGGCACTGGGTCTCGTCGGGACCCATGGAGGATGGCACAGTGCTGGGTGACCGCAGCGACGGTCTCCACTGGAGCACGTTCTCGGTGATCGAGATGGGCAAACGCTACGCCGCAAAGATGCTCGAGGTCGGAAACTAGGGGTAGGGTAGGGGGCGCGGCGCCCGGCTCATCGGCGGAGGCCTCGGCCTTCGGGGTCGTCGAAGTGCTCGCGCGCCGCGATCCCGACCCACGGACTACTCTCTTCGCGCCCCATGCACTCGACCCTACGCCTCGTCCCCTCACTCTCCGTCATCCTCGGGGTCTCGGCGTGCGCACACGGCAGGTTCATCCCCACCGATCGGATCCTCGGCACAGCCGGGCAGATCGATCCCCGCAGTTCTACGGCGGCAGAAGACGGATCCTGGGTCGTCCTTGGTCAGATGGAGGCCAAGGCCCCGCCGGTCGCGTTGCCAGGTCTGCACGAGTTTGCCTACCCGCCTCCCGAGGGGGTCGCGACGACCCTCTACCTCGCCGAACGACCGCCCCTCGCCATCGATGGCTACATGGTGGGACCGCAGAAGCGCCACCTCCTGGTCGAAGTCGACGCCCACTATCGTTTGTTTGATTCGCTCACCTCGACCTGGTCTGAGCTCGGACCTGTGCCCGAGTGGACAAGGGATCTCGAGACGCGGGGCGAAGTCCCCTTGTCGCGCCTGGACTGGGGGTGCTACAGCGACGTCTCAGCGAATGGGCAGACGCTTCTCTACCTTGCGTTCTCTCCCAACGGTCCTCGGTTGCGGGTGCGGACGCTCGAGACCGGTGATGAGCGGGAGCTTCCGGATGCGCCCGGTCACCTGAGTTGGGCCCGGCTGACCCCCCAAGGCGATGCGGTGGTCATGCGAACGACCCTCGAGGGATCACCATCGGACGCCGAAGACGACGCGTTCATGGACCCCGACAAGTGGCCATATGGAGTCTCCTTCGTCGACCTGCGGTACTGTCTGGATCCTTATCCTCTCGCCGAGGGCGCGACCATGGGTACGCGGGTCGTGGGCGTCGACGGGGTGGAGTGGGGCACCGCCCCGCGCGGGTACCTTCTCGCCAAGGATGGGCTCGTACGGACGAACGACGGGCGAAGCTGGCATTGGTGGCGCCCTCGGGAACGTCAAGAATCACCCCTGCTCACGTCCTGCCGAGACCCGATCGTGCTTTACATGAGTCTCGAGCACGGTCGTGTCCTCGCCTTGTGCGAGGTCGAGGAGGGCGACCTCGGATTTCGTGGTCGTCTGCGGGTCGGTCGGTTCGGCGTCTCCGAAGACCTCGGTGAGGTCGATGTCGACTACAGCTACACCGTCGCCGATGCCTCGAGTCGCTGGGTCGCCCTCCGTACCCGCGAAGGGGCGCAGATCATCGACCTCGAGCAAGGACGACGCGTGCGAACCCTGCCGGGCCGTCGCGTCCTGACCCTCACCGCCGCTCGAGCCTTGGTCTTCGACGACCGTCGCTCACCTACGATCCGTCTCCGCTACCGTCGCGCCGAGCTCGTCGATCTTGCCGATGGCTCGACGATCGCCACCGTATCGGCGCGCGTGCGCGACTTCACCTACGTCTCGCCTGAGGGCGCGATGACCTTCGCGAACAAGATCATCGATCCTGCGGACGGCCGCCTTCTCGCTAGACTTCCCCGCGGAGTCTGGGGGCTCTTCGACGGCCCGAAGGTGCTGTACGATGAGCCCAACCGAGGGCGGGACCGAGGTCTCTACCCATTCGGACCGCTACGTTGGCTCGAGTACTCCCCGTCGCGCGGCGACTGAGCAAGACCGAACCTTTGCGTAGCGCGGCGCTTCCCCGCTCCGTTCACGCCCGCGAGGACCGTAATACGGGGCGGTTCAGGCGCCTTTTGGCTTCGCTCCGACGAGGGCGTCTTCGCCAAGTTCGAATGGGCGCCCCGCCAACCGTCGCGACGGCGGTCGCAGGGACCAAGACATGAGCACGAGGCTGGCGATCGCGAGGGGGATGCTCACCATCATCGCGCCGTCGCCCAAGCTCGCTCGCGCGAAGGCAGCTCCCGTGAGATCGAAAATCATCCCGGCATAGGCCCACTCCTCGAGGCGAGGAGCCCGGGGAGCCAGGATGGCGGCCGCGCCGAGGATCTTCCAGGTGCCCAGGAGCACCATGAAGTGCTCGGGGTACCCCAGGTGGGCCATGTCGCTCGCGACGTGCTCGGCCCGCGTCAGGTTGGCGATACCCGAGGCGACGAAGGCGATCGAGACGAGGATGGTCGGTGCCCAGTAGAGAGGGCGTCGGATCGTCGAAGTCATAGTTTGGATCTCCTGTCGCTGCTTTCGTCGCGATTCGGTCTGGGGTTTCACGTCGAGCGCAGATTCGACGATGAGTTGATTCGGTCGGTTGGTCTGGACAGTAAGACGATCGCCTGACATGTTCATTCGACACCAAGAAGGGTCGAGGGTCAACATGGGTGGGAGAAGGCCTCGCCGCTCGTTGATGACGGGTGTTGAGGATCTGCAGGGCTTGGGGGCGAGGGGATGAGGTCGGTCGCGAGGAGAGTAGGAGCCCGGACCCGAGGATGGGGTCCTCGGAGGAAAGTTCAAAGAGGGAAGGCGACGGGGGCAAGGAGCGGCGACGAAGGCACGCAGGCACCGTGCCGACTTGAAGGATGCGGTTGTGCTCTCGTCCGCTCACGTGTTTCTGCGCGGAGCCCCCCCTGTCGTGTCTGTCGGGCCAACCGGATCGACGTGAGGAGTGCAGTCTTCGACGTGAACGTTCGCGCACCCGCCCGCGGCGCGAGCAACCGTTCGAGGTCGCCCGTTGCGCGAAGGCCCGGGGCCTCGGGCTCTACAGCTCTTCTTGCTCGTTCTGGGACTTCCTGAAGTACTTGTGGATCGACGATTCGAGGCCGCCCGTGGTGAAGAAGAGCAGGATATTGTGTGCCGAGAAACCCGCGGCGAGGAGGTCGAATATTCTCCGCAGGAATTGCTTGCGAACAGAGACCTCATTGTTGGTGATCTCTCGACCCGTTCCAATCAGATCCAGGGCGACGATGGCCGGGTAGCCGAGGGCCGGAGGTGTCCCGTACCGAGCCTTCTTGGCAGCGTAGATGATGTAGTCGACCACGTTCGACAGGTGTACGGCGATGCAGTGACTGGGGTTCGTCAAGGTGAAGTCGAATAGCTGAATCCGTGAAGCGAGGCACTTCCAGAGGGCAACCTCCTGAAGGTTGCCCTTCGCAAAGTACACCCCGCGCTCGAAGACCACCTGCAGGCGACTGAAGTTCATGAGCGAGGAAAGGCAGCTCGGCTTGCCGCCGGTGTAGCGGTTACACAGGTCCAGACAGAACTCGAAGCCCAGGTCGCGCTTCTCAGCCGCGATGTCGAGCTGGCCGAACACGCGCCGCATGTTGATTTGAAACGGGTAGCCCTTGTGAGCGCCCGAACAACGCACTTGCTGTATCGCCGTGTAGTACGCCGTGAGCCAGTCCACGGGAAGGCCGGCTGCGAGCACGCGCTCGAGCAGTTTCTTGTGGTACGCGCTCAATTGGTCCAGATCCTTGCAGACTCCGCCATACTTTGGGAGCCGCTCGAGCAACGTGGCGATCGGCGCATCGTCGTCGACGACGAGTGGTTCGCCGTAGACGGCGCACAGGAACTCCATCGGCGAGCGGCAGATGAGGATCAGCGGTCGAAAGATGAGCGCCTGCGTCAAGAGCGGCGTGATCTGATAGTCGACCAGGATCAGGCGGGTCGCGCTGCACTCGAGCGCGAGGTCCCACCCGACGTTGTTCGAGAGAGAGATCACCGTGTGCATCATCCGCTCGCCGGTGCGAATGCCCGTCCAGTCGTTCTCGTTCGAGAGGAAGAAACAGTCCGAGCTGATCTTGTCGACGAAGCTATGAAAGAGCAACCGCCCTGGCGGGAGCAACGAAGCGAGCGCCTGCTGAATCTCGAAGTTAGGCTCGGGTGGCACCTTCCCCGTGATATGCAGGCTGTCGAGGCGGATCAGCTGACCGTCCGAGAGCGCGATCTCGTAGAAGATCGGCCGACGAGTATCTAGGCTCTGTCCCGTTTCCCCGAAAGTGCCGAGTTCTTGGAGCGGCGGCAATTTCGTGATCCAAGCCAAGCATGACGGCACGCATGCCTCGCCACCGC
>Ga0315910_10000401_pt1 | contig 43492 bp, 39 predicted proteins | sample EdamamesoilMG_FD_204470 | JGI IMG/M metagenome (GOLD analysis project Ga0315910, IMG submission 204470) | Garden soil microbial communities collected in Santa Monica, California, United States - Edamame soil | ecosystem: Environmental > Terrestrial > Soil > Garden | place: USA: California...
ACCAAGATCATGATGAACGTGGGCAACCCCGAAGAGGCGCTGCGGCTCTCGTTCTTGCCGAACGACGGTGTTGGCTTGGCTCGCGAAGAGTTCATCATCACGAGCAGCGTGAAGATTCATCCCCTGGCGCTGCTCGAGTACGACAAGGTGGACGACCCAAACGCGCGCCGCGAGATCGAGCGGCTGACTGCCGGTTACGATTGCAAGCCGGACTACTACGTCGACAAACTGGCGGAGGGCGTTGCCACGATTGCAGCCGCCTTCTACCCGAAGGACGTGATCGTTCGGCTCAGCGATTTCAAGACCAACGAGTACGCCAATCTGATTGGCGGGCGTGGCTTCGAGCCGGTCGAGGAGAACCCCATGATCGGTTTCCGCGGCGTCTCGCGCTACTACAACCCGCGTTATGTACGCGGTTTCGAGCTCGAATGCGGTTGCGCATGCTGCGCGAAGTGAGACTTGCCGCCATGAATTCCGAAGCTGCGAACTACGTGGATGAGGCTGCGATTCAGTCCGAACTCCGGTACGCGCAGCGGCTGATGACCAGACACGGCTGGCGGTCCATCGACGTATCGTACAAGGCGGTCGAAGAGGTCGCTGTCGATCTGCTCCATACACTCGTTGGCAGTGACCCGGTGGCAGCTTCTGTCACGAGTCCTGCTTAGCTTCTGACACGCGGGCGAGCGCTCGGCGCGCCGCTCATTTCTTGCGCTGACTATGCGCGCAAGCGCGCGAAGTGCCGGCGTGTGGATGGAACTGCCCGGGGGTTCGGCAAGTTGACGAAGGTCTCCTGCGTTTCGAGGGCGAAGTGCCTTCTGGCACATGCGGTGCATCGACGCGGAGCATGACTGAAAGCAAACCCGTCAGCGGCTTCGATCTCATCATCGAGCACCAAACCGGCTACGAATTTCGCGTGGCCTTCGACAAACCGACGCACCCCGCGCTCAGGATCGACGAGCCAGCCCCTCTGGGTAAAGACCAGGGCCCGAACCCGGCACGCTTGTTGGCAGCGGCCATCGGCAGCTGCCTCTCCGCTAGCCTGGCCTTTTGCTTGAATCGCGCCGAAATTCCACTGGCGGGGCTCACCGCAAAGGTTCACGCCGACCTGGTCCGAAACGAGCGCAAGAGATTGCGTATCGGAGGAGTACGCGTCGAACTCCACCCAAGGCTGGCCAGCACCGTGGCGGACCCCTCCGAATGCCTCGAACGCTTCGAGGATTTCTGTGTGGTGACAGAGAGCGTCCGCGCCGGCGTTCCGGTCGAGGTGTCCGTCGAGTTCGAACCAGCGGAGGCTTCGAACGCCGCGGGGTAAACGTATTGCCTCGCCACCCGGGTGGACCGGTTCTTGAACGGACTTTCTCGAACTTCGGCACGGGGTTGAGCCTCGCTATGATCTGGACTGCTCGAGATGTTGCTCGCGATCGTCCTCACCGCCGCGTTCGCTGCGACGTGGCGGTGCGTGAGTCTGGTCGCTGCAGTGTTTACGCCGAGGTAGAAGACTCCGCGTCATCTGCCGTTCGGGCAACGTCGCTGCCGGTGGCCTCGACGAGCAGAACTCGCCCCAACAAGAGGCCGACGACGCCGGCGCCGCCGCTGGCAGCGAGCACCCCCAGCTTCGCCGCAGCCAGCAGTTTCGCATCGGTAAAGGCGAGCTGGGCGACGAACAGTGCCATGGTGAAGCCGACACCGGCGACGATTCCGACAACGGCCAGATGACGGCTCGTGAGCCCCGCGGGGAGCGTAGCGATGCCAAGGCGCAAGCTGATCCAGCTCGCGATGAGGACGCCCAGCGGCTTGCCGATGAACAGACCGAGCGCCACGGCTACGAGCACGTGCCACGAGGCACTGTCGAGTTGTCCGCCGGACAGTGTGACGCCTGCGTTGGCCAGCGCGAAGATTGGCATTATTCCGTACGCCACCCAAGGGTGCAGAGTTACGATGAGGCTTTCTGCGGGAGATTGCGCCTCGCGGCGCGCGACACCAACGTGGCGGAGTGCCGACGCGAGCTCATGCGACGCATGCGTGCCTTCAGGTCGTTCGGAGAGATGCTTGAGCTCCTTCTGGACCCCCACGCGGAACCCTTCGGACCCGAGCCACGCGCGCACGGGAGTCAAGAGCCCGACGATGACTCCGGCGATCGTCGGATGAATCCCGGCGGCGTAGATCCCTGCCCAGGCCACCAGCGCAGGAAGGACGTAGGCCAGCTTCACACGGATGCCGAGGCGCCCCACCCCGAACGCGTCTCGGGCGTCCCAGCCAGCACGAGGTAGATTGCAGCGGGAGCGAGCATCCCGCCCAACGCGGCCGCCGCGGGAAGTGCTGCGCGGCGCCATTCCGACAGCTCACCACAGTAGATCTCGCGGCGGATCTCCATGCCGACCACGAAAAAGAAGATCACCATCAGCCCGTCGTTGACGAACCACTCCAGAGGCCGCTCGAAGGAGAAGTCCCCAATCCGGAGGCCGATCGGCGTGTGCCACAAGTGGAAGTAGCTCGTGGCCCAGGGAGAGTTCGCCCAGCCCAGCGCGAGCGCTGCAGCAACGAGAAGCAGAATGCCGCTGGCGGCCTCGATCCGAAGAAAGCGTTCGAGGGGGCGCCCGGCCAAACGTCGAAAGCGTAGGAGTGGTTCCCAGGCCTCGGGAGGTGACGAATGAAGCGGGCTGCGGCCCGCTTGGTTCGTGGTCGACATGCGAAAGTTCCCTGCCGGCTTAAGGACCAGCCGGGATGGCGGCCCGACCATCCGTCGTCCTGCAGCGGCGCGCCGCTACACCCTTGGAGCTTGGAATCGCTCGCATTCTGGCACAGCGACGAGCCAGGCGACGCCAAAGCGGTAGCCTCATCTCGCGCGAAGCAGCCGACTGGACGACGTTATTGAAACCGATGAGCAAGAGTTGCTGGACCTAGTCCGCGCGATTTCGGCGTGAGTCTCCGGTGGAGCGCTGTCTGAATGAGTCGTCCGTGCGAGCTTCGGCCCTCAGATAGATTTTGGCTACCTCCCGCTCGTCGAGGACGCCGATGATGGCGTTCGCGTCATCGACGACCGGCACCTCGCGCAATCCGTTGGCGACGAGACGCTGAGTGGCCCTGCGTAGATCGTCGTCCGGATGAACCACCACTGGCGGCTGCATGACGTCGGTCGCGATCACCCAAGGAGTCGCCAGGCTCTCCTTGGCAAGCACGCGCATTGCGTCCGCGCAGACAAGCCCCACCACCCGTCCCTGTTCGACGACCGGGAAGACATCCTGGTCGGTCGCCTCGCCGAGGTGCTCGAGCATCTCGGCGGCGGAGGTCTTGGGCTCGAAGCAGATGAGCTCTCTGTCGTGAGTCATCAAGTCTTTCACCTGGATCGCCCTGAGGATGTCGATGAGCAGCGCGTCTCGATGTACCGGGGAATCGCGCTGGGTCGGAACTTGCGAGTCGTAGAGAGTGCGCTTACGCAGCGCCACGAACGCGATCCCCTGTGCCAACATCAGAGGGACCAAAAGGTCGTAATTTCCCGCCAACTCGCAGACCAACACGACGGCGGCGAGTGGAACGTGCGCAATTCCGCCGTAGAATACGCCCATGCCGACCAGGGCAAATGCGCCAGCGTCGATCCTCGGATCGTCAATCCAGAGTTGCATCAAGCGACCGAATGCGCCTCCAGCGAGGCCGCCCACGGCGAGTGAGGGCGCAAAATCACCGGCACTTCCCTGCGATCCTATGGTGATGGATGCGGCAAACAGCTTCACGACCGCAAGCATGAAGAGCAACTGTACCGATGGCCATCCGCCCGGGAGCCACTTTGCCCCGCTGATGGCCATTTGGACGGCTCCGTAGCCGCCGCCGAGGATACCGAGACCCTGCCCCGGGGTTCCAATCTCGTCACCCACCAAGATGATGACTGGGGTGCAGAGTCCCCCAAGCGCTAGGCCCCCGAGGCCGGGGCGTATCCAGTCCGGCACCGGAAGCGCCGCAAAGAGCTGTTTCGAACGCCGCAGCACCGCGGCAAACAAGGCGGCAAGGGTCGCGACGAGCAGTGCCAGCAGACCAAAGAGCGGAAGGTGCCACGGTACGAACTCGAACCGTGGTGCGTGGGCCAACAACGTGCTTTCGCCGAAGATGGAAATAACGATCGAATACGCGATCACGCTCGCCAACACGGAAGGGATGAGCGCATCGGACTCATAGCCGTCTCGGTACAGCACCTCGACTGCGAGCAGGGCCGCCCCCAGGGGAGTCCGAAAGACAGCAGAGATGCCGGCAGCAACGCCCGCGATGAGCAGAATCCGCCGCTCCCGTGCACTTACCTTGAGCACGCGCGCAACGAGCGATCCGAGGGCACCGCCGATCTGCATCGTGGGCCCTTCGCGACCGCCAGCGCCTCCAGTGCCCAGCGTGAAGAAGGAAGCGGCGGCTTTGATCCAAATCACCCGGCGCCGAATGATACCGCCGTTGTGATGAAACGCGTCGATCATCGCGTCACCACCGCCTCCCCGAGCCTCGGGAGCCCACCGGGTCACGAGCCCGCAGGCGAGTCCGCCCACGGCTGGAAGAAAAGCCAAGACCCAGGGTCGAAAGTGTTGTGGTCCGGGTCGCGCTGCGAAAGTTTCTCCGTGGGCGCGCAGCGCCGTGTAGCCTGCTAGATCCTCGAGCAGCAGGCGTTGCACGTACTCGAGGGCGCCGAAAAAGGCTGCGCCGGCGAATCCTGCCGCCATACCCACGAGCGCCGCGTGAAACAGCATACGCCCGACGATGCGGAGATCGAGTGGTGCGGTTTCCGCAAAAATGATCGGCAGCAGACTTCCGTTCCGCTTCGACCACCAGACGCGTGCTTTCGAGTAGTACAGCTGCAGTCGTTGCCGCATTTGCTACCCTAACTTGGCTCTCGCGCTACTCGGCGCACGAGAGACTCAGTGAACAAATGATCTCGCCTGCCGTTCCACGAGCGCCGGATGAGGCGGTCAGGATGAGTCGCGAGAGCTAACACACGAACTCCCCAGCTAGCTAGCAGAAACAAGTTGGCGTGCCAAGTGATTCGTGGTTGGCTCACTCCATGGGGCAAGCCCTCCGCTTTGCCATCCTGCTCGTTCTCGGGTTGGGGTTCGTCACCTGGGGGACATCCGTTCTCGTCGACAGGACAACCCGAGAGTGGTTCGAAAAGGACGTCAGCCTGCGCGCTCGATTGGCCGTGAGCGGCGCGCGTCGAGCACTCGTTACGCATTGGCACGAAGAGCCACCCTCAGATCTGCGCGGGTTACTCTCCGAAATCACGGATGACGAGCGCATCCTGGCCGCGGCAGCTTGCAATGCGGATCTCACTTTTCTGGCACGCACGAAGTACTTTCCGTCGCAGCTCTCCTGTGGCGAGATCGAGCATCGCATTCGTGCTACCGACGCTAGTCCGTCCGAGCAGGTTCCCTGGAGAAGCCTCGAGGTGCTTCCCGGTGGGAATGTGCATGTCAGCGCTATTCCCGTTGGCGACCGCGATCAGGGCCTCGGCTTCGTCGTGCTAGTGCATGACTTGAGCTTCGTGCAGAGGCGCGCGGCCACGTCCCGCCTCTTCTTGCTCATCACATTCGGCTCTCTCGCGCTGGCGGCCGCGGGCATCACCGTCGTCGCTGCCCGATTGGCTCGGCGCAAGTGGAGCGACGACCTGCGCATGGGGCTCAGGAGCGGGTCAGCGCGCCCGGAGTTCCAACCCGTCGTGCGGGACGTTCGGGAACTCGTCGACCGCATTGTCGCTGAGAAGCAGAGCGATCGGGAGGGTGAAGCGTGGAACCCCAAGCGGCTCAAGCGAACGCTGAACCGGTACTTGCGCGGCGAGAAAGTGGTGATCCTCGCCAATCGTGAGCCGTACGTGCACGAGAAACCCAAATGCGGCGAAGGGATCCGTGTCGTTCATCCTGCAAGCGGCCTCGTCACCGCGCTCGAACCGGTCATGCGCGCCTGCTCAGGTACATGGATTGCGCACGGGAACGGATCTGCGGACCGCGAGACCGCCGATCGCCACGGTCGCGTTCGCGTTCCGCCGGGCGAAGAGTCGTACCTCATCCGGCGGGTGTGGCTCACCCCCGAACAGGAAAAGGGGTATTACTATGGATTTTCCAACGAAGGACTCTGGCCGCTTTGCCATATCGCCCACACGCGGCCGATTTTCCGTAGCGACGACTGGGCACACTACAAAGAAGTCAACCAGAAGTTCGCTGATACCCTCTTGGAGGAGGTGGACTCCGAAGATCCCATCGTTTTGGTTCAAGACTACCACTTCGCGCTAGCGCCGAGCCTCATTCGCCAGCATCTGCCGCGTGCGACCATCATCATGTTTTGGCACATCCCGTGGCCCAACTCCCAGCGCTTTGGCATCTGTCCCTGGCCCAAACATCTGCTCGAGGGCATGCTCGGGGCGAGCATTCTCGGCTTCCACACGCAGTCGGACTGCAATAGCTTCGTCGACTGTGTAGATCGCTTCCTCGAGGCGCGAGTCGATCGCGAGCAGGGCGCGGTCGTGCAACATGGCAGGAGCACGTTAGTGCGCGCGTACCCAATCTCATTGGACTGGCCGTGCCAATGGACGACGAAGGTGCCCCCAGTCGAGCAATGTCGAGCCTCGATTTTCAAAGAGCTCGGCCTCGAGTCAGACGCACTCCTCGGTGTTGGTGTCGATCGTCTCGACTACACGAAGGGCGTCGAGGAACGGCTGCTCGCAGTAGAGCGCCTGCTGGAGAGGTTTCCGAAATTCCGTGGTCGTTTCACCTTCGCACAGCTGGCTGCGCCGAGTCGCACACTCATCGACCGCTATCGACAGCTGAACGAGAACATAGAGCAGGTAGCGGCGCGCATCAACGAACGCTTCGGTCAAGGAAACTACCGGCCGGTCGTGTTGCTTCGCACGCATCACGAGCCACCGACGGTGTTCCAGTATTACCGAGCGGCCGATGTTTGCTACGTGTCGAGTCTGCACGACGGAATGAATCTCGTCGCCAAGGAGTTTGTCGCTGCCCGCGAGGACGAGGGGGGCGTCCTCGTGCTCAGCCAGTTCACGGGAGCGGCCCGCGAGCTCACCGAGGCGCTGATCGTCAACCCTTACGATATCGACGAAGCGAGTTCGGCGCTCGCAATGGCGCTGCACATGTCCGAGGACGAGAAACGCGACAGGATGCGTTCGATGCGAGCTTTCGTCTCCGAATTCAACGTCTATCGCTGGGCAGGGAGAATGCTCGTGGACGCAGCACGCCTTAGGACTCGAGATCGGCTCACCGGACGACTCACCGATCACTTTGACATTTCAGCCAATGTCGCTAGCCGGCTGTGATGATGAATGTGCTAGCCCAATCCAATCGCGTCATCTTTCAGGAATTCGTCAGCTCCAACGTGCTCCTCGCATTCGACTACGACGGCACGCTCGCCCCGATCGTGAGCGATCCGAACCGGGCGAGGATGCGCACTCGGAGCCGCGACCTGCTTTCGGAGCTGGGGAAGCGTTATCCGGTTGTCGTCATCTCCGGTCGCGCCCAGTCGGACGTGCTGAAGAAGCTGCGCGGCGCCGGTGTGCGAGAAGTCATCGGTAATCACGGCATGGAGCCGTGGCATGCTTCGAGCCGCTACATCGCCGAAGTGGAGCGCTGGCTACCCGTGCTCAATGCAGCCGTGGCCGCATTCAAGGGAGTGGTGATAGAAGACAAGGGCTACTCCATTGCCATCCACTATCGCCTTTCGCGTGAAAAGAAGGAGGCGCGGGCCGCAATCCTCAAAGCCGCAGCCGGGCTCGGCGATGTCCGGGTCGTTGGCGGCAAGCAGGTCGTGAACATTTTGCCCCACGGAGCGCCGCACAAGGCATCGCGCTCGAGCGCGCGCGGGAGCGCCTGCAGTGCGATACAGCTATCTACGTGGGGGATGATGAAACCGACGAAGATGTGTTTGCACTCGACCAGCCGGGGCGGCTGCTCAGCATCCGTGTCGGCAAGAAGCGCGACTCGGCGGCCACGTACTATCTCGCCGATCAGGTTGCCGTCGACGAATTCTTGGCAACACTTATCGAGTGTCGTCGCGGTTCAACTGGAAGTCCGGGGGCAGCACGGTGAACCTTGATCTACAGTCGCTTGCGCTTCCCGCGCTCGGCGGGGTTCTCGAATTCATGCGCCTCATCTGGGAGGTAGACCACGCGCTGCAGCGGACGTCGAAGCGGATGGAAGCGACGATCGGCGTAACGGGCCCGCAGCGGCTGGTGGTGCGGATCATCGGCCGCTTTCCCGGGATCCCAGCTGGCCACCTCGCGCGACTGCTTCACGTCCACCCGAGCACGCTTACGGGTATCGTGAAACGCCTGGAGCGTCAGGGCCTGGTGCGGAGGCGAGCCGATCCACGAGACGGACGTCGTTTGCTGTTGAGCCTCAGCGAGAAGGGGCGGCTCTTCGATGTCGAGGCTGAGGGAACCATCGAGGCAGCGATCCAACGAGCACTCGATCGTGCTCCGCCGAACCAGATAGAGGCCGCGCGCGCACTACTGGCATCCATCGCGCAGACACTGAACAGCCTGGAAGGCCCCATGGCGGAAGATCGGCGGCGGAACGGTGCTCCCCATGGATGAGTCGCCGGATGTCAGTGCCGAGGTGAAGAGCTTTCTACGCGGTAGGATCACGTCGTACGAACAGCTCCAAACGCTGCTCCTGTTGCGACAGCGGCGCGCCGAAAGCCTGTCTGCCCGCTTCGTCGCCGAAACTCTGCACGTGTCGGAGAGTGCCGCAGCGGAGGCTCTCGAGCATCTCTCTAGCGTGACTCTCGCCGAGGTTCAGCTTGGCAGCGGTACCCCCTCTTTCAAATACGTACCTGGAAGCGTTCATCTGGGCGAGCTAGTCGATCAGCTGGCTGATGCATGGGAGCACAATCAGCTGGTGGTCATGAACCTGATGAGCTCCAACGCGCTCGAGCGGGTGCGTACGGGGGCCCTGCGCAGGTTTGCCGATGCGTTCATCATTGGGAAGAAGAAGACCGATGGCTGAGTTCGTGTACGTCTTGTGCGCGCTGACCAGCATGGCGTGCGCCGTGCTGTTGGTGAACGGGTATCGTCGGACCAAGGCCGGGCTGCTTTTCTGGAGCGCTCTCTGTTTTGCTGGTTTCGCCGTGAATAACGTGCTGCTCTTCGTGGACCTGGTGCTCGTGCCGAGCGTGGATCTCGGTCTGCTGAGAAGCGGCGTGGCGCTTGCTGCGATGATGGTTTTGCTCTACGGGCTTGTGAGGGAGTCTCGATGAACGCCAACGAACTTCACTTGGTTCTGCGCGGCGCGCTGGCCCTTGCGAGTTGGGTCGCTGGCTTGTTCTTTCTGAGGTTTTGGCGATTGACGCACGACCGACTCTTCATTTTCTTCTGCGCGGCATTCTGGCTGCTCGCGGTGAATTGGCTCAGTCTCGCAGCGAATCACTGGGTTCCGGAAACACGACACCAGGCGTTCTTGGTCCGGCTTTTGGCGTTCGTGCTGATCATCATCGGCGTGATCGACAAGAACCGTCGCAGCAAGACCGATTCCGGAGCGAACGGATGAATTCTGGCTCGATTCGAGTAGCCTGATCGCCCAGGTTTCGTACCGGTACCGACTCGCCATCACAGCGCGAGGGAGTCCGGCGGTGGTATCATCTCAGTTGCGAGCGGCGTACCCCGCTCAGGGGTGCTCCGTCTTCGCTGTGGTTCCCGCGGGCTCCCTTGGGGCGCCAGACGTCGTGGGATCCTGGCACGCCGTCGCAAGAAAGCGGACGGTCCACTCTGCGCCCTTCGCCGTCGTGACGCGTGGATGGGCCGCGAGCACACTGCGTAGCATGGCGGCAAGCTCTTGCCCCCGCTGGTCGGCACGCTGCCGCTTGCTCGGAGGTTCGGGCTGCACGACGCATACGTTTACAGACGCGATGGCCGCGCTCGCGCGAACGCCGGCTGATACATCGGCAACGAACTTCAGGTCCCCGTCCGCTCGCGACAGGGGAGCCGAGGGGATGGCGACGTCGACGAGCTGCACTTCGCGGTTCAGCGCACTACTTAGGCTGCGGCCGAGGCTTTCTACTGAGTCAGGGTTCAGCGCGGCGCCCAGGTGCACGACTCGCACACGCAAGGCATCGTCGTCACTGACGCCGACGTCGATAGCGAGCGGCTCTCCTGCTGCCTTCACCGGCCAGACGCGTGTGACGTTCGATTCGACCAGCGAGCGCCCGCTCTCGAGCTGCTCTGCGGGGCTCGGGGGGGGTAGCGTAGGTGGGATCGGCAGTGGGCCGTCGGCCGCACGCAACGAGGATTCCAGGCCTGCAAACGATGTTGCGTCGGGGATGGCGAGGACCTCGATGCGGGGTACTACGCCGGAGGCTTTTGCGATTTCGGCGTTCAACCTCGCCTTCGACGCCTCCGCGGCACTTGCCTTTCCGACCAAGACGACCAACAGCTCTATCTCGTGGCGCTCGACGCGGACGCGGCTCTGGACGACCTTGTTTGGCTCGCGCCGAAGCGAGGCGTTCACGGCGGCGCGCGCGCGCACCTCCCAGGCTACTTCGTCGAGCGCCTGACGTAGCGGAACGTAGACGGCAGCGAGGAGCAGGAACGGCATCAGGAAGCGAAGGCTCGGACCGGCCTTCGACTCGAACAACCCTGCGAGACGTCGCGCGATCGCGGCGGTAACCACCGCACGCTGGTTCTTGGCGAGCTCTTCGCGCTCGAGAGGCGTTGCGTTGACGCGGTTGAATCCGGCCGCCAGAAACGACAGCGTGCCGACGAAGATGATCGCAACGAGGTTGGTGAGAAAAAGCAGCGCGGCTCCGCCCGCGACCGTCCAGGTCGAGGTCCCGAGCCCAAAGCCACTGGCACAGAGTGGGGGAACCAGCGAAATCCCGATCGAAGTGCCTGCCGCCGTCGTGGCCGTATCCGACCCCGGGCGCAGGGAAGCGTAGACCCCCGCCAGGGCGCAAAAGCCAGCCGTCACGAGGTCCAGGACCGTCGGCGCGGTCCGCGCTGATATCTCCGAGTTGAGCTCGTGAAAGGGAAGCAACAGAGTGATCAGCGCGGCTCCGCCGATGGCAACGAACACGCTGAGTGCAATGCGCGCGGCCGCTCTCAGTACTAAAAACGGTGATCCGGTCGCCAGCCCCATCGCCAGGGCGATGATGGGACCCATGAGCGGCGCGACCAGCATGGCACCGATGATCACCGCCGCACTCCCGACGACGAGGCCGAGCGTAGCGATTCCGATCGAGACTACGAGCTGGAGCCAATAGGACGTGGCTTCATTCGCGTTCCGCTGCAGCATTCCAGCGACTAGACTCGCTCGTGCCTCGACGCTCGATCCAAGGAGATGGGCGAGGCGGTCTTGCGTCCGTCTGACGCCCTGAATCAGCTTGAGAGCTCTGGTTCGCAGGTTGCTCGTCGCCGGCCTATGCGGACCATGTGCGTTCTCGGGCACACGGGTCTTCATTGATCCAGGTTGGGTCGCCACGAATCTCGAGCACCGCTGTACCACGAACGCCGCTGGGATCGAGGTGTGTCTGGCGCAGTACCGATTCGGTTGCCGGAGGGGGCGAGCGTGCAGCTGTCATGTTGCCCCCTAAGCGAGAGCACGTTAGAGTGACGGAGCGTTGAGGCGCGCCTCGCCGGCAGGTCGGCGTGCTCGGGCCATTCGATCCCATGTCGCTGAAACCGCTCACCTTCGGCTTGCTTGGATCCATCGTTCTGTCGGGTGGGTTAGCGGTCGCTGCGCACGCCGCCGGGGAGGCGCTCCAGGACGGGGCGGATGGCCTCGCTGCTCTACTCGCCCGCTCGCGATCGTCTCCGGGTAGTCAGCCAGCGCGTACCTCGGCAGACCACCGGCCCGCGGCGCCCTCGACGAGCCGGAGCCACGGAACCCCTGGCCGCGCCGGTGGAATGGTTCGCAAGCACCACAGCGCGAGCGCCAACGCACTGCGCGCGCCGCTCGCCGTTGGTGCCGCGCCTACTGCGCCTACTGCGCCCACTGCGCCCACTGCGCCTACTGCACCTACCGCACCCACTGCGAGCACGAACCGTGCCGGCGGGAAAGCCGCGACTTCGACGCGCGCACCCGGTCTCGCCAGTGCTTCGGTGTCGTCGCCTCCCGGTCTTCAGCGAGCCACGCCACCGCGCGTGCTTCGGCTGAGGACGGACGCGCCCACCTGTGACGACGTCTACGTCTACATCGTCTCGATCTTCAAGAACGCGGGAGACTCGGCGGCCACGCTCGCTCTCGGCGCGAACGAACGCGGCCGCCCGCGGCGCGTCGGGCAGCGGCTGGGTCGCTACGAGGTCATCGGTATCGGGTACAACGCGAGCCGCGTGAGCTCCGCGGTATGGTTGGCAAAGGACGGCCGCGTGTGCCAGGCGCTCATGCGAGCCGCAAATCCCGTGCGAGAAAAACAGCGGCTTCGACAGCTCGCTCGAGCTAAGCAGTCCCCGAAAAGGGTGCGGACGAAGCAAGCCACGCGACGGCGTGCGACGCGACCGCGCTAACCACGGCCGGAAGTTTCCAGGGGATCGCTTCCGTGCATGGAGCGAAGGATTCCGGGTCCGCGGTGAGGCGTCGGGTTCGCACAGTCCATTGAACCTTTTCGGAGGCCTCATGAAGTTGACCCGCGCCGCGTCAGGACGCGGTCATCCGCGCTCTTGTCGGGACCCAGGGTCGACTTTCGAGGCTCCATCGCCGTCGCGGAGCGCGTGCAGCGGTCTGGCATTCTCAGTGCGGGGCTGCGTTGAAGGGGGGTTGGGCGATTGCTCTGGCGCCCTAGGTCTCCCTGGGAACGCCGGGCCACTGCCCGATTGCTCCGCGTCGCCCCAATACAGCGTGCGGTGCGGGAACGGAATTTCGATGCCGCAAGCGTCGAACGCCAGCTTCAGTCGGCGGCGGTACTCGCGGCCGACGGTCCATTGTTCGCTGGGAACCGTCTTCAGCCTGGCCTTGACAACGATGCTGCTGTCACCGAAGGAGTCCAGTCCGAAGACTTCCATGGGTTCTAAGATCTTGGCTGCGTACTCAGGTTCCGCACGGAGAGCTTCCGCCACTTCGAGCATCTTCCGCGCGACTTCATCGGTATCCTCCTTGTAAGCCACGCCGATGTCGAACACCATCGCCGACCACTCCTTCGTCATGTTCGACAACGAAGAAATCTTGCCATTTTGGAACACATGCACGGTCCCTGACAGGTCGCGAAGAGTTATCGTGCGAAGGCCAATCGACTCCACCAAACCGCCGGTACCATTGATGATCGCTACGTCACCCTTGCGCACATGGTTCTCCAGGAGCACGAAAAAACCCGTGATGACGTCACGCACGAGCTCTTGTGCGCCGAAGCCGACGGCCAAACCGACGATACCGGCCCCGGCAATGAGTGGTGCGATGTTCACCCCCACTTGCATCAGCACGAGCATCGCCACCAACACCCAGACGACGATCACGGATGTCTTGCGTAGAATGCCGATCAGCGTCTGCGCACGCTTTTGGCGCTCGCGCGCAGCGCTCTCGCCCTCGGCTTCAGCGTGCTCGAGTGTATGCGCAACCAAGCGGGTGCTGCCCCAATTCACTAATTTGAGGAGTACGAACCCCAACAACAAAACGATCAGCACCTTGGGCAAAGCGGATACGGCCCATGCGATCGTGCCCTTCCAAATGGTCGTCCAGAATTCAGGGCTCAACCAGCTCGTAGGATCGTTGTACGACATGGCGGCGCCGCCGGAGCACGCTTCGTGCCAGGGCACGCGATTGAATCAGAGCGCGCAAGGTTACGAGGCCAGCGGTCACCCTGATTGCTGCCACGTGGCATTACGTCACCGTGAGGCAAGTTGGTGAGGGGCGCGATTCGAGACGCTACTCGATCGAACGTGGACGCATGGGACATTACTGAGTACCTCGAGAGATCATGGGACGCCTGATCGTCGTTTCGAATCGGCTATCCTTCTCTCTCGTCAGAGAAGGCGACGAGCTGGCGTTTGCGCCAAGTGCAGGGGGGGTGGCAACCGCGCTTACCAGCTATATCGATCGTCGGCGCGCCGACGATCCTGACTTCGAATGCTTGTGGGTCGGTTGGCCTGGCGCCGCCGTGGGTGCAAGCGAACAGGAGGAAGTTAGGCGTCGCGCGTTGGCAGAACGCCAGGCGTACCCCGTCTTCCTGAGCGACGACGCTATCGAGGCATTCTACAATGGCTTCAGCAACTGCACTCTCTGGCCGCTTTTCCATTACTTCCCGAGCTACACGCTCTACGACGAAGACCAATTCTCGGCCTACCGCCGCGCGAACGAGGCATTCGCCGAAGCCGTGCTCGAGGTGGCGCGTGCCGGAGACGTGGTGTGGGTGCACGACTACCAGCTGCTGTTGGTGCCTAACTTGCTGCGCACGCGAGCTCCAACCCTCAGCATTGGGTTCTTCCTTCACATCCCGTTTCCCAGTTTCGAGATCTTCAGGCTCCTTCCGACGCGCTGGCGTAGAGAAATTTTGGAGGGCATGCTGGGTGCCGACCTGGTCGGCTTTCACACCCACGACTACACGCAGTACTTCCTGCGCTCGGTCTTTCGAACACTCGGTTACGAGCACCATCTCGGCCAGATTGCGATCGTCGACGGTGTGCGTCGCGCCGAGACGTTCCCCATCGGGATCGACTATGACAAGTTCATGGCAGCGGCCAAAACGCAGGAGGTCGCTAGCATACGCGCCCGCTTCGACGCAGAATTGCACGGCCGCGACGTAATCTTCTCGGTGGATCGATTGGACTACTCCAAAGGTCTCGTACAACGCCTGCGCGGCTACGAGGCGTTCCTGGAAGCGCACCCCGAGCGCCGTGGGAGAGTGGTGTTCATCCTGGTCGTCGTGCCGTCACGTACTGCCGTTGGGCGTTATCAGCTCATGAAGCAGGAGCTGGACGAGTTGGTGGGGCGGATCAACGGCTCGTACGGCGCCGTCGACTGGGTCCCCATTCTCTATCAGTATCGAACGCTCGAATTCACCGAACTGGTCGCGCTCTACAGCCTGGCTCCAGTGGCGTTGATCACGCCGCTCCGCGACGGGATGAACCTCGTGAGTAAAGAATACCTGGCGAGCAAGCCGGATGGTCGCGGTACGCTGATCTTGAGCGAAATGGCAGGCGCGGCGCGCGAGCTCGGTGAAGCGATCCAGGTGAACCCGAACCACACGAGCGAGATCGCCGATGCTCTCGAACAGGCGCTCTGCCAGAATGCGGAGGAACAGGTGCTCTCGGTGCGGCTGATGCAGGAGCGTCTACGTCGCTACGATGCCACTCGTTGGGCGACCAACTTCCTGGAAACCCTGGAACGCGTCAAGCAGCGCCAGGGGGCGCTCGCCACACGCCACCTGGTCGGTGACGTGCGTCAATCAGCCATCCGCCGCTTCCAGGCGGCCCAGCGACGGCTCATCCTGCTCGACTATGACGGGACGCTGGTGCCCTTTGCGCCGGCTCCCCACCTGGCGGTTCCCGATCGAGAGTTGCTCGACACTATCGGCGCACTGGCCGCGCGTCCCGAAAGCCTCCTGTACCTGATTAGCGGCCGAGATCGGCAGGTTCTCGATGCCTGGTTTCGAGACGTCCCCATCGGTATCATCGCCGAACACGGCGCTTGGATGCGTGGTACCCGTGGAGAATGGGGCCTGATCAAACCCCTCGCCTTTGAATGGAAAGCGCAACTCCGACCGCTCCTGGAGTTCTATGTAGATCGTGTGTCAGGCTCACTCCTGGAGGAAAAAGACTACTCTTTGGCCTGGCACTACCGACGGGCAGATCCGGAGTTGGGGGCGAGTGCGGCCAAGGAGCTGATCGACGAGCTGGTGAACTACACGGCCAACTTCGACGTGCAGGTCTTGGAAGGCAAGAAGGTCGTCGAATTGCGCAACTCTGGCGTCAATAAGGGCATCGCTGCGCTGCACTGTATTGCGCTCCACACTCCGGACCTCGTCCTCGCGGCAGGCGACGACCAGACCGACGAGGACCTGTTCCGGGCCCTTCCGGGGCAGGCGCTCACCATTCGCGTAGGAACCATCCACTCACACGCCACGTACCACGTGACCGATCATCGTGAGATGCGCTCGTTCCTGCGGGAACTCACTCAAGAGCGACCCGGCAGGCTCAAGAGCGACGCCTGAATTCGCAGGCAGCGAGGGACTCACTCGGCTTGATTGGCCTTGCCGTGCGCGATGGGCCGCGCGAAGTCGTCGAGTTCGGGGGCGAGCGGAGCGATGGCGAAAGCCGCGTTGATCAGACCGACGTGCGAGTAAGTCTGTGGGAAGTTGCCCAGCTGACGACCGGTGGTGGGGTCCACGTCTTCGGAGAGCAACCCGACATGATTCGCATGCGCCATCAGCTTTTCGAGCGCCTGCTCTGCCCTCTCCAGTTGCCCAAGGCGCGCTAGCGCTTCGACGTGCCACATGCCGCAAACCGTGAAAGTTGCCCCGTGGTCATTGCCGATGCCGTCGTGATGCACATAGCGGTGCATCAGATGATCGCCGACGGCGAGCTTGCGTTCGAGCGCTGCCAAGTGCGAGTGGGCTCGCGGGTTGTCGGCTGTCAGGTACCCTAGGTTGATCATCATCAGCATCGCGGCATCTTCGTTCTGGCTGGTGAGCGAATCAGCGTAGAATCCGCGCTCAGGCACCCATGTCGACTCGATGGCCTGGCCCGCCTTTTTGGCTAACCCGAGACCTGCGTGGCGGAGCGAGTCGTTGCCGAGGGTCTCTCCAATGCGTGCTGCGAGCATTCCACCCACCCAGTGGAACAGAAGCGAGAACGTGTGAACTCGGTTGTCGTCGCGGATCTCCCAAATGCCCGCGTCGGGCAGTAGCAGCGCCTGCTCGATGGTCGAAAGCAGGCGTTCGATCAGAGCCAAAGAGTTTTCGCTCACGTGTTCGTGCAAGCGGATGTCGAGGAAAAATGGCGCCAGAATGGCGATAACCTCCCCGTACGCGTCGAACTGGACCTGCTTGCAAGCGTCGTTCCCGCGGCGCACCGGCCCTGAACCTTCGAAACCAGCGAGGTGCGACAAGGTCTCCTCTTCGATGTCAGCTTCGCCGGAGATCCCATACACCGGCTGCAACCGCGGATTGCGACTGGCTACGTTCTTGATGTAGCCCACGAAAGCTTCCAGCTCCTCGAAATGGTTGATCCGACGCATGGCGCGCAAGGTGAAGTACGAGTCGCGGAGCCAGCAGAAACGATAGTCCCAGTTCCTCCCTGAGCCCGGCCACTCGGGCAGGCTCGTAGTCGCGGACGCGGTGACGGCGCCCGTGTCCTCGTAGGTGTGGAGCTTGAGCACGAGCGCCGAACGAATCACCTCCGCCTGGAACCGACCCGGCACGGCAGTATGTTTGACCCAAGTGTTCCAGTATGCCTGCGTGCGGTGCAAGAACGATCGCATTGTTTCAGCTAACGGCGCCTCCAGGTGCTCGCCCCAGGTGAGCACGAGCCACTGCTCCTGTTCCACCAGGAAACTCCGTTCTTCAACGACGTACGAGAGAGGCACATCCGTCGTGAGGCGCAGCGACTCGCCCGGTATATCGAAGGTCAAGTGATTCGAAGCGATGCGCGTCGGCGGACGAACCCGGCAGTAGTCGTAGGTCGGCCGGCAGCGGACCCGCGCCACCGGCTCGCCAGACACGCGACGGAGGCGCCGAACGAGCATGAGGGGCTTGTAGTGACGCTCGTACTGCTGAAACCGCGGCGCAAAGTCGACTACCTCGAAGCTGCCGCCTTGCTCGACAAACGTCGTCCTGACGATGTTGGTGTTTGGAATGTAAGCCTGCGTACTCGACCAGTTACCGGCGGCAGGCTGGATATCGAAGACGCCGCCGCACTGCGCGTCCAGGAGGGCGCCGAACACGGGGCTCGAATCGAAGCGGGGAAAGCACAGCCAGTCGATGCTCGCGCGGTCACTGACCAGCGCTTGAAATGCACAGTTTCCAATCAAAGCGTGTTGCATGGGACCAAGGAAGAACCTTGCCGGCAATTGGGAGCTCCTGTCAAACTCGCGAGTGCGCCACCTTCCACGGGAGTTTCATCGTGGCGCCTACTGTGGCGCCGCCGGGGCCACAGGCGCTTCCGCTGGGACGCGAAACGATCGTTCCCGCGCTCGGTCTTGGCGAAGCGCACGGAGCAGGCTGAAGCACATGACGAGCATCACGATGCAGAACGGGAGACCGGTCGCGATGGCGGCACTCTGAAGAGCTCTCAAGCCGCCGGCTAGGAGCAGAATGATCGCGATGGCGCCTTCGGCGAGCGCCCAGAAGATCCGCTGCCAGATGGGAGGGTCTCTGTGCCCACCGCTGGTGAGCATGTCGACGACCAACGACCCAGAGTCGCTCGACGTGACGAAAAACAAGATCACCACCACCACCGCGAGGCCGGTCGTAAAGCTCGCGGCTGGCAACAGTTCGAGCATCGCGAAGATGGCAACCGCGCTGTCATTCGCAACCGCACGGGCGATGCCACCATCGCGGAACCGCTCCAGGTAAGTGGCGGTCTCACCGAAGGTCTCCAGCCAGAGGAGTGTGAACACGGTTGGCCCGATCAGCACGCCCGTGAGGAATTCGCGTATCGTCCTGCCGCGGGAAATGCGCGCGACGAACATCCCGACGAACGGGGCCCACGATATCCACCACGCCCAGTAGAAAACCGTCCAGTCCGCCTGCCATTGTGCCGAACCCATTTCTTCCGCGAACACGATCGACGCGCCGACATGGCGAGCAAAGGCGACGACGTCCCAAGGGAGCTCTTCGAGGACGAACAGCGTCGGGCCAAAGGCGAACACCGCTAGAAGCAAGAGCAGCGCCAGGCCCAGGTTCAGTTCGCTCAGGCGCCGGATGCCCCGGCCCACGCCGCTGACCAGCGATGCCGTGGCTGTCAGTGTGACGAGCACAATGATGATGACCTGAGCGACTACCGAGTTTGCAACGCCGAAGACGTGAGCCAACCCTGCGTTGATCTGCTTCGCCCCGAGCCCCAAGGAGGTCGCGAGTCCGAAGAGGGTTCCGAGCACTGCCAGCAGGTCGACGAGGTGCCCCAATGCTCCTTCGACGTGACGGCCGATCAGCGGGTGAAATGCCGAGCGTATGGCAAGCGGGAATCCGTGGCGATAGGCGAAGTAGGCGAGCGACAACCCGAGTACTCCGTAGATCGCCCAGGCGTGGATCCCCCAATGAAACAACGTTACGCCCATGGCAATGCGAGCAGCGTTGGCAGTGTGCGCTTCACCGCTCGGAGGCGCGCCGTAGTGAAGCATGGGCTCCGCGACGCTGAAGAACATCAGACCGATACCCATCCCGGCGCTGAACAGCATCGCCAACCAGGACAGCGTGGGATATTCGGGGCGCACGCCAGCGGGACCGAGGCGGATTGATCCGAATCGGCTAACGCCGAGGTACGCGCAGAACAGCAGAAAGAAACTCACGCTCGAGCTAAAGAGCCAGCCGAGTGTCTCCACGATCCAGGTCTTCAGCTCCAGAAAGCAACCGACAACGTCCGGGCGGAAGATGCTTAGACCCACCAGCGCGGCGACCACGAGCGCTGCGGGAAAGAACACCCACGGGACAACCTGGAGCAGCGGGGGGCCGGCGATCAGGGTGCGCGAAAATGGAGGATCCCCCATGCCAAGTATCCTTCGTCGCATGCGGTCACCCAATGCGCGAGGCCCGCAAGCATGCGGTCCACGTACTCGCGCGAAGCTTTGTGAGTCATCTCTGCGTAGCGTGCGAGAAGCTCTTCGCGGACGCGCGCGTAATGCTGCCCGAGATGAGGCGTCAAGTCCACGACGTACTCCTCTTCGAAGCCAAGGGCAGCCAGCCGCTCGCGATAGTACGCAAATGAGCCTAGTGTCTCGAGATGGAGCCGGGCGAGCACGGGAACGAGTACCCCGCGCGGGCAACTGTCGCTTTGCATGGGATCGGTGAACACGAACTGTCCGCGAGGTTTGAGCACGCGCGCCACCTCCCCCAGCACATCGTCGCGCCGGCCGCTGTGGAGCAGGGCGTCTTGCGACAGCACGATATCGAACTCATCGCTTCCAAAGGGTAAGCTCTCGAAGTTTCCGTGTACGATCGCAATGCGATCGACCAGGCCTTGTTCTGCGTTGAGGCGCTGGTTGCGCTCGTTTTGGGCGGTACTCAGGTTGAGGCAGGTCACGTGACAGCCGAAGCGCTTGACGAAACTTCGTGCGGTTCCACCATACCCGGAACCCAAGTCAAGCACGCGAGCGTCCGGCGCTATGTCGCCGAGCACACCGGCGATGCAACCCACCGTAGTTCGACTTGCGCTGCGTACGCTGCAATTCGGACCTTCGTAGAAGCCTATATGAATGTCCTCGCCGCCCCAGATCTCGGCATAGAAGCTGTCGGCGTCGCTGCTATCGTAGTAGCGCTCTGCCAAGTCGACGGCAGGACTTCGGGTAAAGCCTGTCATGGGGCCTTTTCAGCGACGTGTACGAAGAAATCGGGCTCATGGTCCTGGTAGGTCTCCACGAAGTCGCCATATGTCTTCACGGATTGAAAGCCAGCCTCGAGGAGGAGCTGACGCATGTAGGCTTTCCTGAGCGGGAACATGTTGAGGTGGAACTCGCTTCCGTCAGGGAAGTCGTAGCGAAAGCGTGCCAAACCCTCGTCGACGTATTCCGGGGCGGCTTTCACGTTCTCACCGCAATAGTAGTACGTGTGCTTCGTCGAAAATCCGTCGTCCAAGATCCGGTCGTAGTTGCGCTGGTCTATCACGAGGAAACCATCGTGCTTGAGCACAGAGTAGAACTCGACGAGTGCTCGCCTGCGATCGAGCCCAGAAAACAAGTGAGTGAAGGAATTTCCGAGGCAGATGACGGCATCGTACCTGCCTTCGATGCTGCGTGTGAGCGTGCGCCAGTCTGCATGCACGGTTCGCATCAGTAGCGCGTGCTTCTTGCCATTCTCGAATGCTTTGACCAGCATGTCCGCGTTGCCGTCGGCGCTGGTGACGTCGAAGCCACCGCGTGCGAGCTGGACGGAGTGAAACCCGGTGCCCGTCGCCACGTCGAGCACTTGCTGTTTGCCGCGTCCGCGCAGCAGGTCGATGAAGAAGCGGCCTTCACTGCTCGCACGAGCCTTCCAATCGATGAGCTCGTCCCACTTTTCCACGAAAGACCGTACGTATTCTGCTTGATAGTGATCCGTGCTGCGCACGTTCACCGGGTCGTGGCCATAGTCCTGTTGTTGGGGGCGATTCTTGAGTGGGGTCGCGGTAAAATCGGCGCGTCGCCGTGCATCCATCGGTTGATTCCTTGGGTCTGGTAACGCGCGGCCTGTCAGGCGGAGTGGCGATGTGCAGCACTACCCCGACAGCGCAACGCGACGGACCGTCGAGGATGGTTCTGTGAACGGCACATCGACGGGGAGCGCTAAACACTAGCCTCTTCAGGCTCGTCCTCCAATACCTCTTTCGGAGTAATTGGTGCGAGCTAGGTTCGTTTGCACCTGAAGCGCTGCCCCCAGATCTCGGAACGAAGCTCTGCCGACGACGACCCAGGCATTCGTGCTCGTCGCAGGCTCGGGTGTGGTTGCGACGTCAGCGCGCCAGGACGGCCGCCAAGCGCGCCCGGCTCTTGACCCCGAGCTTTCGATACACGCCTTGGAGTTGTTTCTTTACGGTGTACACGCTCTTACCGAGTCTGCGTGCCGCGTCGCTGTTGCTCACACCGCGGCTCACGACCTCGGCAAGCTCCCGTTCGCGCGGGGTCATCCGTAGCAAGAGGTCCATCCGGGTGGGGCCAGCATGCGATTCGCGCTTGCCCCCGACCGGCTCGAGATGGATCAAGTAGCGCGGACGCCCGAGGAACTTGACTTCGAAGCGCACGGACTGCACGACCGCGCGTATCCGTGGCTTCCCCGGGGATATGACTACGACCTCAGTGTGTTCGCCACTGTTCGTGGGGGAGTCGAGGGACCGACACGCGCTCACGACTTCCTTCGGTACTCGAAATACTCGGCTCGCATGCAGGCTGCGACCTGCCCCGCCGTAATTCCAGTGTGCGCAGAGCTCGGCCGCAGTCGCATTGCGGTAAAGGGTACGTTCGTCCCAGTCGAGCAAAACTATGCCGACTGGGAAGCGCGAAAGAAGCTTCTGCATGGCAAGCCGCGTCACACGCTCTCGCTGAAGTGTCCGCACGCCGCGCAGCGCCGCGATCATATGGACCTGCAGGCGTTGGAGCATTTCAATCTCGTCTGAGTGAAAGTCGTCGCGGGCACCGGGACGCGCCACCAGCATCGAGGCTTGCGCGTAGCCGCAGCCGTCCAATCCCAAGAGCACTGCTGGGTACGGCGGTGTGCGCGCGCCGCTCACGTGCTGGCCGGAAACTACACCGTCCACAGGCAGGGTGAGGTGGATGAGCTTTCTCCTACTACGTTTGCGAACTTCCTCCGCGTGTTCGAGGACGGCTCGCAGCTCGAGGTCCGAGGGTCTGAGCTGGCCCGCGCAGCGCAGGAACGTCTCACGTTCTCTCTCTCGGCCACGGAGCAGGAATGCGATGAACGAAAACCTCACCTCTTCGCGCAGGAAGCGGCGCATAGCGGCGAAGACACCCTCGGGATCCGTCGCTGAGTAGAGCGCGACGATGGCTCGGGAGACGGCGTCAGTGTGACGGCGCCCGACTGCGGGGCCGCGCCCCGAATGGCTCCGCTTCGCGTCGAAGCTGGCTGTCTTCGAGCGGACCCGGCTTCGCTGCATGCGGGCAACTTAGTCTGTGCTCCGGGGTGACGCAGCCAAAAAATGCCCCGCAGGCGTCGTCATCGTGGGGTCAGCGGGAGTCGTTTGGGCGGAACGCGACACGTCACTCGGGGAACGAAGTGCGGATCGGGTGAGTTCTTGAACACCAGCACGCGCCGCTCCGCACCGGGAGGCACGACGGCGCGAATCGGCGCGGGATTCGAATTGCTCGACACATCACAACGAGCGGGTGTTCGGCAGTCGCTGACAAGGCGCACGAAATGGTCGTAACCGGACTTGGTCCGGGACACTTCCCGTTGGAAATTGACGCACGTCGTTGGTACTTCAGCTTCGGGCGTGACCGCGCTGCTCGCGGTGGCGAGCGTTAGAACGTAAGCGGCGACGGATACTAACCTGGACATGCGTTCTGAGCGAGCAAGCATCGTTCTTGGCCCGGCTTACCACCGCTACACTCTGTTTGCACGTTCGGAGCACGTCAAGTCGAAGCGCCCAAACCCCTTAGTGACAGCCACTTCACGAGGTCACGTCCGGAAAGGAGACCCAGCAGTCTTCCGCGATCGACGATGAGGATCCGATCAGTTCGGGCGTCAACCAGCTGTTCTAGCGCTTCCTCAGCGACCTCGAGCTCGGCGATTCGGCGGTCCTTGGCATCAAGCTTTGCCTTGCGACCTGGCTTGCGGTCTGCCAGCGCCGCGTTGCTGGCTTCAGCCACCAGGGTGCGCCACGTCGCCAGGTGCGAACTGTAGATGCCTTCCTCGCGCAACATGGCTCCTAGCGCGCCGCGCTGGCCACTAGCGAGACAGGCGTCTGCTTTCTTCAGGATGCGTAGCTTCTCGGCGCTAGTGAACGCCGGCGGGTCGCTTTGGCGACACTCTCCACGGCGCCACCGCGGGCGCCTCGAGCCGCTCTCGGCGCTCGCTTTCAGGTGACAATTCATGACCGGGGGTGGGGACTGGCTTGGGCACTTTCTTGGATCCATTCTCCGCCCTTCCTACACAAGTTTCTAGGGGGAGGCTGTCTCAAGCCACGTTGGCACGGAGGGTTCCTTTCCTACCGCCGGTTTCGACCTTCCAGAATCGGTCGAAGACATGTGGCAGATGCGCTGGATCGATTCCCGGACCAGTATCAGCCACCGAGAAGTGCACATCGTAGCCGTCGCGCTCGACGGTGACCCGGACCTTCCCCCCCTCGCTTGCGAACTTGATGGCGTTGCCGACGAGGTTGGTGAGCACTTGAATCGTTCGCTCCCGATCGGCCGAGACCCGCAGGCCTGGCTGGCGGAAATGGGTGTCCATGCGGATGGCCGTCGGTAACGCAAGACCAGCCAACATCTCCGCGGCGTCGTGAACCACCGCCTCGACGTCGCAGGGAGCGGTACTGACTGAAAACCGGCCGCTCTCCACACTGGCCGCATCGAGGAGGCTCCTGATCAGGTACTCCATCCTCATCGTCACAATCTTGATCGACTCAGACTGCTTTCGCACGTTCTCGACGTCAGTGGGGTTACACTGAAGCACAGCGGACTTCATCGCGATCGCGGTCAGCGGGCTGCGAAGATCGTGGGCCACGATTCCCAGAAGCTCATCTCGGGCAGCAATTGCTTTTTCAGCTGCTTGCACCGCATTCTTTTCCCATCGGTACAACTTCGCCAGATGTCGGCCCGTCAACCACGCAAAGAAGGCGCTCGCCAAGCGGCGCCGTCCGCAAACGATGCTGCACCAGCTGGTGTGCGCTACGGCTTAGCTGGTTCTCTAGGAGGCGCCGCTGGGGTCTTCCTTTCACAACCGAGGTACTTGCCGCCACCGCACGCGCACACGCAGCCCTTAGGACAGCCGTAGTCGCATCCGCAGATGCAGCCTTCGGCCTTGACCGAGCAGGCCGCGGTCTTCGTGCAGGCACAGTAGTCGAGCGCCGCGCACACCGTGCCGGTCTCGCCCGTTCCCGGGTTCGGGCGAGACCGCCGACAGCCGACCGCCAGCAACGCCAAAGCTAGCGCTAGCGCCAACGTTATCGCGATCGCCCGCACTGTCGTGTGTGCACCAATCGATACCCGGATCGAGCTCACGGCAAGCGTGAAAGTCGCAGGGTTTGCGACGCGCCGCAATCACGAAGAAGCTGTCGCCCTCTCCGCTCGAGGACTAAGTGGTGCTCCTATCACCGAGCAGCACCTGGAGCACCACCCGGTCGTAACGGGTGGGTCGCCCGAGTCATCGCCTGGTAACGCTTTCTGAGGGGTTGTAACGGCGAGGAGCGGTGGCAACGGGTCTTCTTGAACGCACAAAAGTTCTGGTGACGAAGACGCGGATCTGGGTCGTCGCGGCGTCGGTCCGATAGGGTGGGTTCTCTACGCGGCCGCTCCGGAACCAGTATGAGCCAGCGTGGGCCAGCGTGAGCCAACCCTGTTGACGCTGTCTGAGTTGCGCGACCGGCGCACTGGACATCGTCCGCTGACAGATCAGAGACGTTGTGCGCGGCTACGGGTTGCCGAGCAACCAAAGAATGCTACAAGAATGAGGTCGGGAATGATGGGTCCCGACGTGGGCCCGTTTCTTGCTGGAAACGGGATGGGTTGCGGGTTCTGTGGAGGAGAGCGTGCAAGTCTGGCGGAGCTATTGGGGCTTGTGGGGATTGGTGTTTGCGACGACCGCTTTTGTGGCCAGTTGTGTCGGGAAAGTCAGTGGTGGTCGGTCCGGCGAGGGCGGAGGCGGGCTGGTTGCTGAGGCGACCGTGTCACGGCTTAGCCATTGGGAGTGGGAGCAGACCATCCGCGAGCTTTTCGGTCTCGACGGGCTCTCGATCTCACTGGTTTCGGACCCGTTGAGCGGGAAGGCGTTCGACAACAACCAATCGGCCCTTCGCGTGGGACCGGCGCTCTGGAGAGACTACCAGGCCGCCGCCGAGACGGTGGCGGAACGAGTGACGAGCGACGCAACTTTGTTGGCACTTCTCGCGCCCGTCGATGCATCGAGGACCGCTGACGAGAGGGCGACGGCCTTCATCGAAACGTTCGGCTTGCGGGCTTTTCGCCGTCCGCTGGTAGCCAGTGAAGTGACGGCGCGACGCGCCTTGTTTGCGCAAGGTCAAGCCCTGTATCCGGAGCTGGACCCGTTCGTGGCCGGCGTGCGCCTGTGCCTCGAGTCGTTTCTGCAGTCGCCCTACTTCATCTATCGTACGGAGACGCACGAAGCTTCCCGCGACCGTAGCAAAGATAGTCTCAGCGACTGGCAGACTGCTTCGCGGCTTTCGTACGCGATTTGGCACAGCATGCCGGACCAAGAGTTGTACCGCGCAGCGGAAGCGGGCGAACTCTCCGCGGCTGCGGGCATACATAGCCAGATCGAGCGCATGCTCGACGGTCCGCGCACTGCCGCTTCCGTCGAGCGCTTCTTCGAGCAGCTCTACGATGCAGACCAGTACCAGCACGTGCAAAAGAGTCAGGCAAAGTATCCAGACTTTAGTGCAGAGGTCGCGCGAGACATGCACGCTGAGTTCTTGAAGTTTACGGATAACGTGTACCAGCTCGGTGGAGGACTGCGCGAACTGTTGACGTCCACTACGAGCTTCGTGACCCCACGTCTGGCGGGTATCTACGGTCTCGACACGACGACGTTGCCCGTACCCGATGCTGATGGCTTTTCGCGCGTCGAACTCGACGCTACCCAACGCTCGGGTCTACTGACCCTGTCCGGCTTTCTCGCCTGGAAAGGCACGGACTCCCAGCCAAACACCATTCAGCGTGGCGTGTTCGTCACCCGCAGAATCCTCTGCCAACCGTTGGGTAACCCGCCGGAAGCGGCACAGGGCGCCAGCTTCGCCGACCAAACGACGAACCGGGCACGTATCGAGGCCTTGACCGGGCCTGGCACGTGCGGTGCGGGGTGTCACGGCCTGTACATCAACCCCGCCGGTTTCGCGTTCGAGCACTTCGGTGCCATGGGCGAGTATCGAACGGACGATGACGGCAGCCCCATTGATGCCTCCGCTAGCTTCGAGTTCGAAGACGGACCGGCGTCCTATGTGGGGGCCTCCCAGTTCAGCCAGCTCCTTGGCGGCAGTCTTCAGGCTCACGCTTGTTTCTCCAGCTACTTGCTGGAGTACTTGCGAGGGCGCGAGGGCGGTCCAGAGGACGCTGCTCTCGTCGAAAACCTCGCCCGAAGCTCGCTAGCTGGAGCATCGATCCGCGACCTGTTGGCTGCGGCCCTCGTAAGCGCTACCACCGGCACAGAGCTCACGACTGGGGTAGAGTTGTGAACCGCAGACACTTCCTGCGCGGGCTGGGCGGATGCCTCGTGGCTTTGCCGCTGCTGGAGGGTTTCCGAGCTGATGGCGCCCGCGCTCAGGGCACCACCTTTCCGTTTGCTCTCTTCATGCGCCAAGGCAACGGCGTCCAGCAGGCGACCTCCGATGGTGAACCCGAACGCTTTTGGCCAAGCTTTGCGCCGGGCCCGATCGACAGCGAGCGCTTGGCCGCCGACAGCAGTCGCGCGCTGTCGGAGCTTGCCGTGCATGCGAACAATCTCAGCATCGTGCGCGGGATTCGCTTCAACGACCCAGTGAACGCCTGCAAACACTCGGGTGGAGGTAATCAGGTGCTCACAGCAGCGGGTGCCTCTGACGATGACTGCAACTCGACGCTGGCGCTCGGGGAATCGCTGGACAACCGCATTACGGTTCAGCTCGGCACGCCAGGGGACGAGCCACTGACTCTCTTTGCGGGGAGGAAGACCGGCTATCTGGATGAAGTGCTGTCCTATCGAGGCCCTCGTGAGCTGCGGCCTGCCGAGCGTGATCCGTTTGCTGTCTACCAAGAGCTCTTCGCCCTCTCACAGCTCGCTCCTGACGAATTCAGCCGGTTACAGTTGCGCCGAACGAGTGTGAACGACCTGGTGCGGGAGGACATGCTGTCACTGTTGGCCCGCAGAGATCTGAGTCTCGAGGATCGCGCCCGGCTCGACCTACATTTCACGTCCATCCGCGACCTCGAGACTGGTATTTCTGCACTTACGACGGACGAACAGGTCGCGAACCTGCAGGCTGCAGCGAGCCACCTGGACGACGACGCGTTCATCGAGTCCGTCGTGAAGTTACACTGTGACGTCATGACCCTGGCGGTGGCGAGCGGCGCCAAGCGGGCGGCGACACTGCAGCTCGGCGCCGGCCCCGATGACACGGGCTACGAGATCGACGGCGTGAGACAGCCGTCATTTCACCAAATTTCTCACCGAGCCGACGTCGCCGGGGCGGTAGACCTGCATCACAAGATCGATCGCAAATTGCTCGGCCTGTTCAAGTACCTGCTGGATAAGCTAGCAGCGTACCAGGTTCCCGAAGGCACGCTGTTGGACCACGGGCTTGCGGTGTTTGTCAGCGACGTGGCGAACAAGTTTCACGACTACGAAAACATTCCTTACCTCGTGGCGGGCAGGGCGGGTGGTTTCCTGAAAACGGGTCTCTATGTCGACGCTGGCGGGGTCACCAACAACAAGATCCTGAACACGATCGGCGCGGCCGTAGGGTGCACCAACACTGAGGGCAAGCCTCTCGACGACTTCGGTGATCCCAGTCTCGAGAAAGGATTCATCACGGACCTGCTCGCCGGCGCCTGAAGTCCTGCGCTGGTGCTGGTCGGAGCGTTGGGCACCGCCCCAGAGATGTGACACGCTCGACGGATGCGTCGAGGAACGTGTGTGAAGTGCGGCGCGGCGACCGTCTGCGCCGCAGCCAACGCGATGCTCCACGGGCACGGCGGCACGAGGCTGCAACCGCACCTGGAGCCGGGATTCCGCGGGATGGTGCGCCCGCTTCCGGTCGACCTGTGGACGTTCGGGTGCACGACCTGCGGATACGTCGAGCAGTACCTGCTCGATCCGCAAGCCATCGCGTTCATCCAGCACAACTGGATGCCGGTCGCGCCTCAGGGCACGCCCCCCGATCGTCCCGCGGGCGCTGGCACCTGAGGTCCAATTTCCGCGAGCCAGGCCATTACTGAACTATTTGGGCTGCGGTAGCCGACTAAAGTTCGTCCCAAAACCCGAACTTAGTGCGAACCAACCCAACCGAAGGTACTTGGCCGTGGCAATCCGACAAAACTTGGGCACCCACCTCCTGGCAGCTAGCGTCTGTTTGCTCGCCGCCGCGGCGTGCTCTGACACGAGCGACACGAGTGACGCGGGCGATACGGCCACCGGGCCTGGCGCGAACACGACAGGCAACGCGACGACCACGGGCACGAACGGCGTGACCAACACGGCTAACGCCGCCAGCGGCACCGCCACCGGATCGGGAACGGGCACCACCGGGGCCAACACGGTGACGGGCACCACCGGGGCCGACACGGTGACGGGCACCACCGGGGCCGACACGGTGACGGGCACCACCGGAGCCAACACCGTGACGGGGACCAGCAATGGAACCGGCGGCGCCACCAGCACGACAGGTGACACCGTGACCTCCACCACCGGCGGCGAGGTCAACGGTGTCACCGTGCAGACGGCCGATACCCGCCAGAACATCCAGGGGTTTGGCTTCAACACCGCGTTGAAAGGCGGTAATGGATCCCTGCCGTGGGACGATCTCTTCGGTCTCGAAGGGCCCAACGCCATCGGCATGTCCATCTTGCGTGTCGGCATGAACCCGCAGGGGAACCTCACGGGGTTTGGCATCGAGGAAGCGAGGAGTCGCGGGGCGAAGATCATCGGCTCGACCTGGAGTCCTCCCGGCGAGTGCAAGACCAGCGGCACGACCCAGAACGGCGGCCACCTCATCACGCCCGACGAGGACGGGGGCGAGTGTTACGAGATGTGGTCGGACAGGATCGCCGCGTTTGCGGAGGAGTACGATCTGTACGCCATGTCGATCGCCAATGAAGCTGACTTCAAATCGTGCCCAGGCACGCCCGTATGTACCGTGGCGTACGATACGACGGAGTACACGGCCAAAGAGATGGTGGAATGGGTCAAGCATGCTGGACCGAAGCTCAGGGCCGTCGATGTCAAGGTCATCGCCCCGGAAGCGTCGGAATGGACTCACGTCTGGAGCAACCTCTCGGGCACGGGCTCGATCGTTGAAGAGCATCCGCACAGCTCCGATCCCTTCGAGTGCGGTTGCTTCAGCAATGAGATTACTCCTGAGCTAGAAGCGACTTGCGCTCAACACTGCAAGGACGGTGATGGCTACGACTACGGCCACTGGCTGTGGGCGGATCAGGAAGCCTGGAACGCCTTCGACATCATGGGCGTGCACGAGTACGACGCACAAAGGGCGTACGCATGGCCAGCCGATGTCAACGAGGGCGTCCGCGATCGCGAAATCTGGCAGACTGAAATGTCGGGTGTGTCGCACTGGCCGGAAGAGGGGCCGTCGGCAACCATCGACAACGGTGTCGCGGTGGCCGGATGGATTCACTCGGCGCTCACGGTGGGCGAGGCTTCGGCCTGGCTCTACTGGTGGTACGATGCCAGCAGCAATAACGAAGGCCTGGCCGTGATTGGGGGAAGCTCGGAGCTAACGAAGCGTTACTTCACGTTCGGCAACTACAGCAAGTTCATCCGACCGGGCTACCTCATGGTCAACGTTGCCGGCAACACCAACGAAGATCTCCAGATCTCGGCTGCCAAGAGCGAGGACGGCAGTACCGTGGTCGTGGTGGCCATCAACAAGGGCAGCGCGGCGGTGGAAGAACCGATCACCATCAGCGGCGGAACGGCCACCTCATGCACGCCGCACGTGACGTCGGCGAGCGACAGCCTCGCGGAAGGCAGCGCGGTCCCCGTCACAGACGGCGTGTTCACCGCTTCGCTCGCCGCGATGAGCGTCACGTCATTCGTCTGTAACTAGGCCTCGGCAAGTCTCCAAAGCGAAGGGCGAGCTGCGCGGTGCGACCGCCCAGCTTGGGGATGCATATGCAGCCGGCGGGGAACCCGTTACACTCCAGCATCACTCTCTGGTTGGGGGCGTGGCGCACCCGGTGCATCGAAACCGCTTCTCGGTGCGCGCTGCCGCTGCCTCGGCGCGGCTTTTCGTTGATTGTGGTGGCTTCGCGCGGCCAGAATGCCGGCCATGCACTCCCGCTTGAGGTTTAGCTACTGGTCCGACCCCCTCTGCATTTGGGCCCTCGTGGCCCAACACAAGCTCGAACACCTGCTCCGTCAATTCGGCAGTCAGGTGCAGGTAGACTACCGGATTGTGCCGGTTTTCGGCAGCGTGCCTTGGCGCTTCGCTCGGGGACCTTGGGCGAAAGAGGGGGTGGAGGGCCGAGTTGCTGCCACGCGACGCATCGCCGAGCAGGGCGGGCGGTCCGACGTGAGCGGGGAATGTTGGCGGACTGCGATGCCGGCCACCACCTGGGCGCCCGCGGCAGCGATCAAAGCGGTCTTTGCACTAGGTGACGGCCTCGGCGAAGAGGCGGGGCCCGCCTATCAGCGAGCGCTCCGCGAACGCTTCTTCGTCGAGGAGCAGAACATCGCGCTCCGCAGGGTCCAGCTCGAGCTGGCGGAAAACATGAAGCTGCCGCTCGCGCCCATCGAAGTCCGGCTCGACGACGGTAGCGCGCTCTGCGCGGTGTATGAGGATCACGCGGAGAAAGAGCTGCTCCGCATCCAAGGCTCACCAACGTACGTTTTCGACGGCGGCCGGGCCATGCTCTACGGAAACTTCGACTACGGTATCCTGCACAGCACGGTCGAGGAACTCCTGCGGGGCGCCGGGCCCGGTGGCTCGGCGTGTTGATGGGTCGCCCGGGCCGCGGCATGCAGCCAGCACGTCAGATCGTCTAAGAGCAGCTCTAAGGCGTGCGAGGGGCGCGTGCTTCGACGGGGCGGTGCAGGATGGCAGGTGGCTGAATGCCGTGCTCGCGGAAAGCCTCGAGCACCCTGAAATGCACGTCGCTCTCGAAAGGCTTCTCGTACTTGCAGTCGAAGACGTACGGCCGCGCCTTCAAATGAATTGCGACGTAGTCTTGCAGAATGACCTGCTTTGCAAGCACCGGAACGGCCTGCTCGAGATAGACGTAGGGGCTCGTCAGGCACGCTTCGCGGATGATCTCTGCCGCGAGCTTCGCGTCTTGGTCGACGCCGATGTAAAAGTCCATCGCCACCTGCATCTCGAGCGCGCCGTAGTTTCCGCTCGACGTGACGTCGGTGAACACTTTGTTGTTCGGAATCGTGATGATGTTGTGATCGAGGGTATTCATCCGCACGCTGCGCAGTCCGATCTTGATGATGTCGCCGTACTCCCCGCCGTACGAAACCCGGTCGCCCACCTGAAAAGGCCGATCGAACATGATCGTGACGCCGGCAATGAACGATGCCACCAGGTCGCGCAGCGCGAAGCCGACGGCGAAGGCTAGGGCGCCGCCGATGACCGTCAGCGCGGTCGGGTCGAGCCTGACACTCAGGCTCGCCGCGATGGCGACCGTCGCGATGTAGACGAAGAAGCGGACCGTTGTCTGCACCTTCTGGATGGTGGGCCGGCGATTCGAAAACCGAGCGCTCAGACGATCACCGAAGCTGTCGAGCAGACGAATCAGGAACAAGGTGCCGACGACCACCGGCACGGAAGCGGCCACGCCTCCCCAGCGAATGAACTCAGCGAGGCGGCCGAGGTCGGGAGCATCTTGAGCTTTCGCCGGGGTCGCGACGTGGAGCATCGTCACGGTCGCGGCGAGCGCGAGCAGGCGACTGTGGATCGGGTGGGTGAGGGGCGTGGTCATGGCGTCAGCAGCAGGTGGCGGCGTTCGAGCAGCCGCGTGACAGCGCGGAGCCAGCTCCATGCAATGCGGACGCGGCCGGTCTGGTCATCGTAGAAGCCTTGCGCCGCTCCGAAACGGAATTCTTGCAGCACTTCCTCGGTCCGCAGCCGGGTGGCCTGCGCCACCGCCTCCGCCGTCGTCGGAGCGAGCTGCAATACTGCCCGCAGCACGAACAACGAAGCGTCCGGCAAGCGCTCGAGCTTTCCAATGTCTGGCACCTGCAGCGGCCGAACGTGCACGACGCCGCGGTCGTCTTGTGCGAGCGATGCGCGCCAAACCTCGAGCGCCAGGCCCGGGTTTCCGCCGACATGGTCCCAGAGCATGCGCTCGTAGCCGGCGCGCTTTTCGCCAAGGGCCTCCTGTCGATCGAGTTCGTCGGCGCCCGCAGGCAGCTTGTCGAGCAAGTCTTCGTAACTTGCGGAGATTCCGGCGCGTTCACAGCGCTGGGCGATGAGCGTTCCGAGCTGCACCTCGTTCCACGATGGCAGGACGTGAGCTTCGTCGAACATCGGTCGTGCATCGCGAGCTCGTTTGAGGAACGGCCAGACCGAGGAGTCGATCGAAAGCACCCACAGGCTGCTGCCGTGGCCGCGCGCGAAGGCGAGTACCTGATCGAAGCGGGCCAGCCCGCCGATGCGAGGCTCGACGAGAGTCTGTGCGTCATCGATTAGTATGAGCGGCGGTAACCCGGGCGCCCCTTGGCCGTCGGCGCGCTCGACCGATGTGCGCAGGTCAGCGAACGACAACTGAGCGCTGCAAGAAACGAACAGCGAATCGCCAGCGCCTTGCTGTACGCTCCTGAGCAAGGCGGACTTGCCCAATCCGCGCGCACCGATCAGCGCCACGATGCCACCGGCGTGCAACGAAGCGCGCTGAATGAGCGTGTCGCGCAGCTTATCCGAGGGGCACGGGAGCCAGGGGTCGGCTGCTCGCTCCGGATGCAATTGAGCGAGCGCGTCGGGGGTGAGCGGCACCAGATCGGTGCGCGTGCGTCCGTCGCCCAGTCGCTCGATTTCTCGCTTGAAGAGGTATGCGTGGGCTCGGCGCACGAGATCGACGTCCGAGACCCAGCCGCGAACCTGCTTGAGGGCTCCCTTCAGGAAGAGCAGCGCTACTCCGGTCGTTGCGGCCGCGAAGCTCTTCCAACCCGAGCGGTTGGCAAGGAGCCAGGCCTGCAGAGGCGTCTTCTTTCGGACTCGGTCGAGGCGTTCGAAGACAATTTCGCGCCACCATCTCACGAGCAACAGAAACAGAGGAATTGCCGTGAACCAGCAGGTCGAGAACACCCAGCTGTAGATGGTTCCTTTGCCCACCAGGCGGGCGCTGAGTACGAGGATGAGCGCAAAGATAATCACCGTCCAGCCAACGAGGCGGAGCGATCGGAGTCTCAGCGTGTCCGTTTCGCCCTCGTCGCTCGAGGGCCGCCCGCTTGGATCAGCGAGGATTGCATTGGTCGTGTTGACGACCAGCGCTCCACTCAGAGTCCAGATGATGATGGCGCTCAGAAGCTGGACCTCGAGCAGCTCGCCGGCGCCGTCGGGGAGCAACCAGTACATGCCCAAGAACAAAAGCAGCCATTCGAGGGGGCGGTGCGCCCGCATCAGAATGCGAGCGCCGCGCCGCGCGAGGCTCGGGCTGGTTCTATGTGCAGCACGGTCGGCGGCGCGCAGGCGTGCTTCGCCCCACCGCACGAGCGCCGTCGTGCGCCCACGCGTCCAAAGGAAGACCAACAGGAGCAGGATCAGTGGTAAGAGATCGAGCGTGGTGTCCCAGGGCGACAGCACTCCGCTTTTCCCGCTCCGCACCTTGTCGACCCAGGCACGGGTTACGTGCTGGTGGTAGCGAAGGCTTAGCATCAAGTGCCGAGCTTCGGATTGCGCTTGGTCCCACCCTACCGACGTAAACCCGGTGATCGCCTCGCGTTTTTGGGGTGACAAGCCGAGGAGGAGGCCCAATCGCTCGCGATTCAGCGCGGTGATTTCGTCGAGCAAGGCAGAGGCCCGCTCTTCGCGGAGCAGTACCTCGTCGTGTCGCGCGTCGGTGATGGCGCGTTCCACCGCCGCGCGGCGCTCGCGTGCAGCCTCGATCGAAACGTTCGTGGGCACGTCGAGCAGAGGATTCGGGCCGAGCTGCGGGACGTTGCTGGCGTCGTCGTTCAGTAGGTCGAGCGCGGTGGAGAGTTCATCGCGAGTGGCCTTGAGGGCGCGCCGGAGCGCGTCGTAGGTGGCGTCGGCCTCCGACGGGCCAGCGGCCCTGGCGTCTCGAACTCGGCGTTGCCAGCCGAGCACGACGTCACGCCGCTCCGCAATTTCGTGCCGCGCTTGTCGAAAGCGATCGCGCGCCCCGCGGATCCGAGCCTCGAGGGCGATCAGACGTGCAAGCTCCTCGGAGACGACGCGTTCGGCCTCCGTCCGAGCGACCTTGGCCGCCTCGAGCGCCCGCGTGCGCTCTGCCTCGGCTTCGCGGGCGCGCCGTTCCGCGTCCGTCTCGCGGGGGCGAGCGGCCTCTTGCCGCGCGGCGTGTTCCCGGAGCAGCTCGGCTCTGCGTTCTGGACTCAACGAGTAGAATTCGAGCCGCGCGCGGTCGAGATCGAGCCGCTGGCGCCAGAGTTCTGGGTCGAGCGACGCGATCTCTGCACGCAAGCTGCTCGCGGCGGGTGCGGCTTCGGGGCGCTTCCCGGGGCGCGCTCGAGTCGCTGAAGATTGCGGGGCGTCGAGCGCGCTATCGGCTGCACCCAGCAGCGCCCGAATACGCGCTGCGTCGACTTGCACTGCCGCCTCGTCCCCGAGCAAGGGTTCGAAGAGCGACTGGGGGGGAACGCGGACGTCCAGCGAGCTCTTCAGGAGCGCGCGGATCTCAGCCGTGCGCGGATCTGCCGTTTCCACCGGGGGGGCAGAATTAGCGGGCGCGGCCGAATTAGCGGGCGCGGCCGGGTTCGGGCCACCAACCTCCTGTCCCCCAGCCGGGCAGGCGAACATCACGAGCGCGCTCAGGAGTTGCGCGCGGAAGATACTGCTGCGAGGCGCCTGCCACCACATGCTCCGGCCAAAGTACGCGAGCGAACTGGATTCATCAAGAGGCGGGTTTCCGGCAGATTCCACCGCGTGGAGCGCTTAGTGGCTCCGGTGCCACTGGCCGTCTGGGAGGCACGGCAGCGCCGCCCGCCGCCTCGAGCGGTGCCCGGTGACGGGCGGCGATGTGCCGCACTCCCCTGCGTCTGCGGAATTCAGGGACAGGCCACGATGGCACCTTCGCAATTCGCGAAAGTACTCGAATTGTTGCCCGTCTGGCTGCCCTGGCAACTGTCGGTTCCGGGTCCGCCGTCGAACACGTTGTGCTCCTGACAGTCGCTCAAAGCGTCGTTGCCGGCGCCGCCCCGCAAGTTGTCTCCGTCGGCGTCGCCGACCAGAGTGTCGTCTCCGTCGTCGCCTGAAACCGTGTCCTGACCCTGCCCGCCAGAGAGTGTGTCGTTTCCTGCGCCTCCCGTGAGTCTGTCCACGCCATCCTCACCATTCAGCTGATCGTCCGCCGCGCCTCCGGACACGGTGTCTTGACCAGTGCCGCCGTAGAGCTGATCGTTTCCGTCTTGGCCGTTGACGACGTCGTCGCCGGGTCCGGCAAAGACGATGTCGTTGCCGCCGCCCGCGTTGACGGTGTCTTGGGCGCCCAGCGCAACGATGCAGTCGTCGCCGCTCGTGCCGTTCAACGTGTCGTTGCTGCTGGTGCCGATGATCACATTGACCCCGGACAAGCTCCGGCAGTAGGCAACAGGATCTGCTGGCGAACTGAGCTCCTGCTGCGTCGAGCCGATGCTCTCTTCTTCTTCCACGGTGCTCACGCAACTCACTGGACCGAACCCGAGGATCGAGAGCGTGACGATGTTTCTGAGCCAGAACGAGACTGGTTGCATGGTGGTCTTCCTTTGCTGCGCGTTCGACTGACGGAAGCTCACCCCGTCCGGCGCGCAATCCGAGGGGCGAAGCACACGCAACTGCCTGGTGTGTGGTGCGTGGCGTGGCTACTGCAAGCGAGGGGCCAGCGCTTGGAAGGATGCTCACGGTCCACACGTGCTCACAGGTAACATACAACTAAGCACTGGTTTTGGCGTCCACGGGCAGCCTCTGGCCGGGTCTGCAGGGAACCCTGGTGGGGGAAATTTCGCAGGGGTGGGGAGTTTCTCGCGGTGAAGCCGAGCGTCGCGTGGGTGTTCAGCCCGAGGTCGAGGGCTCAGTGGAATCGGGCACGTGTTCGTTCGACCTCGGCGAGGTAACGCCACAACCGGCAACCGGCGCGAGGCCGAACTTATGGATACGATACCGGATTTGGTCGCGGTTCATGCCCAAGAGGGCCGCGGCCCGCGTTTGATTGCCGCGTGAGGCGTCGAGTGCCTGTACCACCAGGCTTCGCTCCAAATCCGCGAAGTCCACGCCGGCCGCTGGCAACCGAAACCCAACCTTCGCCGCTCGTGTGGGCGTTATCGTTGCGAAATGCGTAGCCAGTAGCGTGTCCTCGTCGGCAAACAACACGGCGCGTTCCATCGCATTCCGGAGCTCGCGCACGTTGCCGGGCCAGGTATGTGAGCTCAGAAGCTCGAGCGCTGCTGGCGAGATCTCCGAGATGTTCTTGCGCAAGCTTTCGTTCAGTCTGTTCACCAGCGCCGCGGCAAGCAGTGCGATGTCGCCTTCGCGATCGCGGAGCGGTGGGAGCTCGATTCTGAGCACTGCCAACCGATAGTAGAGATCCGCGCGAAACTCGCCTCGGTCGACCGAGTCTTCGAGGTTCTTGTTCGTGGCTGCGATCACTCTTACATTGGGTCGGATATCGGTGGTGCCACCCACCCGCCGAAACTCCTTGTCCTCCAGGAAACGCAGGAGCTTGGCTTGGAGCGAAGGCGACGTTTCGCTGACCTCATCCAGGAACACGGTGCCGCCGTCTGCCTGCTCCAACAAGCCGCGCTTCCGAGTGCGTGCGTCGGTGAAAGCGCCGCGTTCGTGCCCAAAGAGCTCACTCTCGAGGAGTGTCTCGGTCAGCGTGGAACAAGTCACGTTCACGAATGGCCCCGTCGCTCGTTGACTGAGGTCGTGGACCGCATGAGCGACGAGATCTTTGCCGGTACCGCTTTCGCCGGTCACCAGTACGGTCGAGAGCGGGCTTTCGGCGACTCTCGCGATCAAGTCTTTCACTCGGCGCATGCTCTTCGACTCGCCGACGATGCGTGCGAGCCCCGCAGCCGCGCACTTGCGCAGGTTGCGCGCATCACGCGCGAGCTTGGTCCGCTCGAGCGCTTTCTCGACGAGGCAGGCGACCTCGTTCAGGTCGAACGGCTTTCTGAGATAGTGAAAGGCCCCTTCTTGCATCGCGGCTACAGCCGCCTTCACCGTCGAATGCGGCGTGATCAAGATTACCGGTGGTGCCGGGTCGGCTGCGCGCATCGCCTGCAACAATTCGGTTCCCTGGCTATCGGGTAGGCAAACATCCAAGAGGGCGAGATCGACGCCCTGCTCGAACGCAAGCCGTGCTGCGCGACCCGAGTCCGCTTCGAGTACTTCGTACCCGTGCGCTTCCAAGTGCCGCCTCAACGACCAGCGAATCAGCTGCTCGTCGTCCACAATCAGGATCGTTCCGCTCATGGTTGCTTCCCCGCCAGTAGTGTCGGTCGATTCTTCGGCACTCTGTTTAACAAGTTCAACAAGGATCGCGTAATCTTTGCGCGCTTGGAAGTCCACGCGCTACACGAATCGTTAGCCGATTGTCTGAAAGGCGTTCGGATGGAATGTCCGGAACGTTGCTGAGTCGGGAGAGCGTTCCTTTGCGCCTCGCACTCGCGCGGTTCTTGGGCCCCAGTTCGGTGCCTAGAAGTGTTGCGTGGCACGAACGGGCCAGTGCCGTGGCAATTTCGAGTGCTCAGTGCGGTTTACGCGGCGGCCGTTCAGCGAGCGTACGAATCGGCCAGCAGGTTCGGAGGATGGGTGATGGGGAAAAATTCGCACGTGCAACCGGCGCTCCACAGTTACGATGCTCCACGCGTTGGCGCTACCTGAACTCGACCTCCACATCGGCAGGTCCGCGGGGAGGGTCGCAGAGTTCGCGATCGCCGTCATGCACCGGCCGAGCGCCGCGCCCCGCGGCGTTCCCGCTACGATGCCGAGCTTCGAGCTCGCCCGAGCGAAGCCGGGAGTTAGCTTGATGATTCGACAGGGCAGGGACAGGGCGCTTCACTGGTTTCGAGCCAGCGGACGTATGCGGCGCTCGTCGCCTCGTCGAGAAGCTCGCCGCGCTCGGCTTCATCCAGTGCAGCGCGGAGCTCATCCCGGTACCGCGCAGGCGATCCGAGAGGTGGGGGAGCGGCGGATAGCCGAGAACTTACCTTAGCGTTGGTCCCGAGTGCTGCTCGCTGCCGACCGATGGAACCTCGACCGCGGGCGTGACCATCAGTGCAAACGCTTCTGGGCGACGAGCCAGCTCGCGGCAAAAGGCCGTACCGGCAGAATCCGGCGCGGGTGACCTGCGGCGCATCGCCGAGGCCGGCGGCTTCGTCACGGGCTGCCAGCTCCAACAAGCTGTCGAGCGAGCCCGGGCGCGCATCCATGGAAGCGTGCCGGGTCCGCAGGGGAGCTCGAGACGGGCGTCGACGCCCTCGACGCTGCTGGACACGACTTCAGGAGGTCTCCACTTGGCGGGCTCTGCGACCTCGCCGATGGGTGCGTCCGAGTTGCTTGTCGATGGCGTTGCGAATGCTGCTTTCTGGAAGCGGGGGACCGGTCCGCAACTGTCGGTCGTCGACCCAGATGGCGTAGCTCTGGCCCCAACGCTCGCCCGCCTCGGGGGTGAGCGTGTCGATTCGACGGAAGACGACAGCGTCGCCTGCGCCTTCGGCGGCCCGGCGGGCCCGTTCGCAATTGCCGTTCTGGAGCGTGCACCAACCGCTGTCGAAGCAGGTCACCGTGACCTTTTCCGGGTCGAGCGGGGGACGCCTGGGTTCCGTCCTGAGCCACTGCGGCGGGTGAGCCGCCCGGCTGAATGGCCCCGGCTAGTCGGATTTCGGTCTCGATGGCCTGCAGCAATGCTCGACCCATACCGCCACCGCGGCGGTCGCCGATGCCGTCGTCGTGCCCATGCACCCAGATGCAGAGGATGAGATGCAGGCCTTCGCCGCGAACCCAGGTCTGTTCGATGGGCAGTGACTGGACCATACCGGCCACGGCTCCATCGTCGGCGATCGCGAGCTTCACGATCAGCCCGCGTTCGCGCATGACCTGATACCAAGCGCGCTTGCGTTCCACGCCGTCGCGAAGCATCTCAGAGTAGGGTTCCAGGCAGTGGAGCCAGATTGTCTCGTATTCGGGCGCTAGATCGACGATTCGCATCGAAAGCCTCCTGCCTTACTCGCGAAGCACGACTCGTGCCGTGGTCGCCTAGGTTAGGCCGCGAAGAGATTCCGCACCCTCTCGGCCTGCGAAAAGGCTGCGCGCCTTGCGTCCGTCGAGTCTCCTTTTGCGTCTTCGGAGGTACTGACTTCTGGGAAGCCGCCCACGATCCGGCATTGGCACTCGTCTTGCTGCTGGTGTCGTCCATGAACGCAGCCCAGGCGCCCCGTTCGGGTCGCGTTGCGTCGGTGCGGGGTACCGTCCTCGAGGTCGACATGGAAGGTGGTGTGCCGGCGATCGGAACAGCCCTCGAGTGCCGGCTGTCGGACGAGAGGTGGGTGCCGGCGGTGATCCAAGCCCACGTAGGCGCTGCGCGCGTCCGCGCCATTGCACTCGACTCGACGCGAGGGCTGAAACGTGGCGCGCCCGTACGGACGGACGGGCAGCCGTTGACCGTTCCAGTGGGCAAGAGTTTGCTGGGTCGCGTCGTTGATCTGCTCGGCAATCCGCTCGATGGGGGGCCCCCGATTGTGGCGGAGGCGCGCCGCCCACTGCGCCGCCCCGCACCTGCTCCCGGGGAACGTCGCCCGTGGTCCGAGGTGTACGAGACTGGCATCAAGGTCATCGACCTCTTCTGTCCGTTCCTACGGGGAGGACGCGCTGCCGTCTTCGGTGGTGCCGGCGTGGGCAAAACGGTCGTCCTCACTGAATTCATCCACAACGCGGTTGCCGATTTCGCCGGCGTGGCTGTGTTTGCCGGCATCGGGGAACGCTCGCGTGAGGGCCTCGAGTTATGGAACGAGATGCGCCGGCGCGGCGTGCTCGACAGAACTGCGTTGGTGTTCGGGCAGATGAAGGAGACACCGGGTGCACGTTTCATGGTGGGTGAGGCGGCGCTCTCGATCGCCGAGTACTTCCGCGACGACCTGGGTCTCGATGTGATGTTCGTCGTCGACAATCTCTACCGCCACGTCCAGGCTGGCATGGAAGTGAGCGGTCTATTGGGTCGGCTGCCTTCGCGGGTCGGCTATCAGCCAACGCTTGCAGCCGATCTGGCGGCCATCGAGGAGCGCATCACTGGGACCCATCGTGGCGACATGATCGCTGTCCAGGCTGTGTACGTTCCTGCGGACGACTACGGGGACCCTGCAGTGACTCACGCTTTCTGGCACATCGACAGCGCGCTCGTGTTGTCGCGCGACGTCGCTGCGCAGGGGTACTACCCGGCGGTCGATCCGCTGGCATCGTCCTCCAAGGCGCTCGACACCATGGTCGTGGGGGAACGTCACTTGAAAGTGGCCGAGGAGGCGCGGCGCTTACTCGCACGCTTCGAGGAATTGAGAGACATCATCTCGATGCTGGGCGTCGACGACCTCTCGCCGGAGGACCGGATGCTGGTGAGTCGCGCCCGAAAACTCAAGAACTTCCTCACGCAGCCCTTCTTCGTCACCGAGAGTTTCACCGGGGTCAACGGACGCCGCGTTCCGATGACGGACACGGTGGAAGGGGCTCTCGCCATCGTCGAGGGACGCTGTGACGCTCTACCCGAGGACGAGCTGTTCATGATCGGGTCATTGTCCGAGGTGTCGCGCCACGAAGCGTCAGCGGGGGCGGCATGACAGCGAGCCTGCGCTGGGTGATTCGGACTCCGCATCACATCGTACTCGACGAGGCGGTGAGCGGGGTGCGAGTGCCCACGGAGACGGGCCAGGTAGGGCTGCGCCCGCGCGGCGAACCGTTGCTTTTGGCGATCGAGCCGGGAATCGTCCTGATCCGGATGGGAACCGCCATGCGCTTCGCGGCCACAGCGGGTGGCCTCTGCGAGAGCGCCCGCGAGCGCGCTACGCTGTATACGCCGTTCGCAGTGCTGGGTGAAAACGCCGACGAAGTAACGGCGGCGCTGGACCAAGCGCTCGCCCTTCGCGATGGTGAGATCGCCGCCCGTCGACGGCTTGGTGAGCTCGAGCAGCGCATCGTGGCGGAGCTTCGTCAGCACCCGCGGCCTGTGCGGACGAGGGGGACCCATGCCTGAACACGACCAGCGCCTACGGCGCCCCGATGTGCGGGAACGTACCCGCCGCGACATCGACCGGCTCGGACGTCGAGAGCCCGGTGGTCGGTTCTGGCACTCGCTGGCGCTCATCGGCAGCGTCGGTTGGCCCATCGTGCTGCTCAGTACGGGCGGGGCGCTTCTGGGTCGCTACCTCGATGAACGCTTCGACGCAGGCATCCGCCTCACCCTGACGCTCCTCATGCTGGGGAGCGTGCTCGGAAGCTTCATCGCATACCGGACGCTGCGGGGCGGGGGACCATGACCGCGACGTTGTTCGGGCTCGGCGGAGCAGCGGTCGGCATCGCCCAGGTATGGCTTCTGGCGCGGAGCGCGGGCGGCAGATCGCATGCGCAGTCATTTCTCGTTCGACTGTTACTGGTCGCAGGCGTCCTCGTGTTCGCGGCGGCAGCTGGTCATGTGGTTTCGGGGGCGCTCGGCTGGCTGATGGGCTTTGGCGTGGCGGTGGCCGTCATGGTTCGGAGGTTGGGATGACACCCGAGATCTTCGCGGATCGAGTGCTCGTTTGGCTCGGGCCCGTGCCGATCACAGAGACCATGATCACGAGCGTCGCGACGAGCTTGCTTCTAGTCATCGCGCTAAGGGGGCTCGCCCGCGCGGTCGTGCGTCGCCCTGCGAGTCGCTCGGCCGCGGCTGGCCGACTGACGTTTCGGTTTCTGCACGAACTCGTGACCGAAACGGTGGGGCGACCGTCGCCCGGGCTCGAGATCTTCGCGGGCAGCCTGTTCCTGTTCATCAGCGGCGCGGCGGTGTTCGGACAGCTACCCGGGGTCCGGGCGCCCACGGCCAACTTGGAGGCAGCGAGTGCCCTCGCGGCCTTGGTATTCCTGGCGGTTCCCCTGGTCGGAGTCCGAGCGCGCGGGCCCCTCGGGTACATCAAACACTACTTCTCGCCCAATCCGCTGCTCTTCCCGCTGCACGTCGTCAGCGAGCTCTCACGAACTCTCGCCCTAGCGCTGCGTCTTTTCGGCAACATGATGAGCGGCCACCTGATCGTAGCCCTCGTCGTGGCGCTCACGGGTCTCATCGTGCCGGTCCCGCTGATGGCACTCGATTTGCTCATCGGTTTGTTGCAGGCGTACATCTTCACGATCCTGGCGAGCGTCTACATCGGCGCCGCGATCCGGGTCGGCGAAGAAGAAAGCAGAGAAGAAACATGACCGACCACGCGATCCTTGCGCTCGGGTCCATCATCATGGCGGGGCTGACCATGGCGATCGGCGCCCTCGGCGCCGCCTTTGGTGAGAGTCGCATCGGCGCTGCCGGCATGGACGCGCTGGCTCGTCAGCCCGATGAGTCCGGGGCCATCACCCGCAATCAGTTCGTGGCGCTCGCCATGGTCGAGTCCACGGCCATCTTCTGCCTCGTGATCGCGCTGGTGCTGCTGTTCGCGAATCCCTTCGTCTCCGCAGGATAGTGCCTTGTCCCCTGCGCTCGCCAACCTGCTGTTCGAGGCTGCCAACTTCGTGTTGCTCGCAGCAGGGCTGGGCTGGGTTCTGTTCAAACCGGTCCGCCGCGCCCTCGATGCCGAGCGAGAGCGGTACGCAGCGGAGCAGCAGAAGAGTGAGCGTCTGCGCGCCGAGGCCGAATCGCTGGCCGAGCAGACACGT